>OKMF01000008.1_pt1 | contig 167036 bp, 166 predicted proteins | sample 1611271 | NCBI WGS metagenome assembly OKMF01 (sample SAMN04436725, study PRJEB24849) | human gut metagenome | biome: human gut; feature: NICU; material: stool | host: Homo sapiens | place: USA: Saint Louis, MO | collected 2010-11-09
TTTAATGGCACCGAGCTATACGATACGCGACCATGGTGGAATTGCTGGACCCCACCCACTTCAATAACGCCATTATATGTACCAGTGATACTCGGGTTACTTTTCACCTGAACATCACCACTGAAAAATAATCTTGATATATCTTTTGCGTATAGCGCACGATATGCACTGATGTGTACACTCTCAATACGAAACAGTGGCGGGAGGTACGCTGATGAAGTTAATCCGATATTATCAATAATTATTGCGGTTGTATCACATACAAGTTCACCGCCATTGACAATGAAACCCTCACAACCAAGTGCGCCCTGATTTCCAATCTTTATACAACAATCGTCTGTATATATCTTACACCCATCGATGCAGTTACCCATTGCATGATACAAAGTACCATTAAGCAAAACGCTTTCGAGATAAATACCGTATGTAGACTGAAAGACGCAGTCAGTAAAAGTCGTCAAATTTAATCCAGTACCGTATATAGAGTGCTGAAATTTAGATTTGCTATCTGCCGTTCCAACTTTCAGGTTGGAAACGGTTAAAGACTTATCCAAAGTGGCATCGGTGAATTTGCATGCCACTGTCCCGGTATTAGCCAAGCTTCCCCAACGGCTCAGGATACGGGCATTGTTACCCTCTATAGCAAGATGCTTTCCATTTACATCAAAGTTAAACGCCGTTAGTGGGGAATCAACATAAATGATCACGCCGGGGTCAAATACCAGTGCCATACTCATTGATAGAGTGACAGCCACTGTTGAATCTAAAACATATACACCAGCAGGCACTCGGACTTCACCAATCCCCATGGTCATCGCCGTGCTGAAAGCAGCCATCATCGCAGCGCCAAAATGAGAATACGGATCAGCGTGGCGCATTTGAGGGGAGACAAAAACAGCCAGATGCTGGCCATTACCACCCTGTTCGAGGGCATTAAGTGATATTCCTAAACCCTCTTCGCTTGAACCCAGGTTTTGGCGAAGCGTATCACCATCCATCAGAACGAAGTGAGTAACGTCGTTCGCAAAGCTGGTTGCATCGGTTCCGGTGGTCGTAAAGCCGACGTCAGTAGCAGCATTCAGGCGGTAATATTGATTATTGTATTGGATATACTGGTTGCGGGCGCTAAACTGGAATGGGCCATCCTGATAATCGCCAAGGAACACGTAGCCTGAAGTATTCAGGAACTGCTGAAAGCGATTTTCTTTATCCGTTTGAGATTCGGAAAATGTAGACTCCTGTGTTGATAGCTGAGAAGAGAAACGCGATTCAAATTCATTTGTTTTTTCTTCGAAAGAGGATGCCCTTTCGGATTGAGATAATTCAAAGGAATCTTGTTGTTCAGTACGTTGGCTATCAGCCTTTACATTGATGCCATGCAGAGTGTCTAACTGTTTACCTGTACGCGTGGTAATAGTTTCATCACTACTATTAGCGAACCTGTCAATAGACTGCATATTATCCCATGCATCAGGTATTGATGCAGACGGCACAGGATTGCCGGTATCGTATTCACTCATGGTCGCCCCAATAAAAAACCGGCATAAGCCGGTTGATTGGTAATGTGTAGATATGTAGATAATGTTATTTATTCTTGATGATTATTTATCATCATAAAATAAACCATCCTCTTTATTGTACAACATGCCTGGCTGGCAAAATGTTTCGTCGCTATATTTTACGACTTCGAAATCATCAGGAGAGTAATTATCATCAGCAACAATAATGTTTTCTACCACGCCTTCTTTCAGGACTGCATACTTGCTTACCATTAAGAATATTCCTCAATATATACAATCCCTGATTTCCCCTGTCCGCCATTGTAGGAGTTACCAGACATGGCAGCATCATATACACCACCGCCACCGGAACCATAACAATCCCCCGCCACGCCACCGCGTGCGCCTCCACGACCACCGCCGCCCCAATATGATGATCCACCATTGCCGGGGATAATCAGGGAGCCATTTTGCCCATCAGTGCCGTAACCTCCGGGAAGGTTAACCGAGCCACCAATAGAAACACCGCCTTTCCCACCAGCCAGCGTAGTGATCCCTGATTTCTGACCACCATCTCCGCCCAATCCACTAATGCCGTTAATGATTGAGGTTCCGCCTGTTCCACCCTGCACAGCACCAACTCCAGCAGAACCACCAGCACCTACAGTGACTGCGTAGCTGGATTCAGTAACGGCAAAATAACCAATGGCCGTACCACCAGCACCGCCGCCGCCACCTGAAACTGATTCAGATCCGGAAGTTCCCTGACAACCACCCCCGCCACCACCACCGCCAGTAACAATAACTTTTACATGTTTGGTTCCTGGAGATGGGGTGTAGGTCCCATTTGCGGTAAAGCTAACGATATTCTGTAACCGCCCAGGGGAAGACTTGAGAAGGGCGTTTTCGAGACTGGCCAGCAAGGTAGGCAAATTACCATTATCAAGGGTGTCATCGCCGCTGTTATCCGAAATAAACTGCGCCACAACCGCCGCAATAGTTGATGCCTGCCTTAAAGCTTTGTTGACCTGGGCCGAAGACGCTTTGCCACTTAAAAAGCCAGTTGTTCTGGCCGACAGTGCGTCATAATCAGCTTGTGATAATACGTTTGCCCCGCTACCAGTAGCGAAGGGTTTAAAATCGTTAGTCGCCATTAAAATCTCTCTCCCCATGACCCGCGGTCGAAACCAGCGATATATTCATTTTCGATATCGAAGCCAAAAAACTGATAACCATCACTGACGGTCTCTATTTCACGGACACGAACTCCGGCGGCCTTAACCGTCATATAACCGTTTTGAATCGCCCACCATAGCTCGCTGTTAACCTGGTCAATCGGGTTAATGTCATAGCGCGATGGTACGTAACCTGCCGGTAATATGATAAAGGGGCCTTTATTGACGGCGCTATCCAGAATTAACCGGTCTATTTCACTTAGGGCTACCGATGGGTCACCGAGTATCCAGATAGAAATCGACATATCCTGGTTGTCGACAATAGCCATGCGGATCCCGGACCCGGCAAGAGCGGCATCAAGAATTGAAGGCAGCGTATCGTTCTGACCATCCCAGTTGTTTATCGCCACTTTCACCTTCAGCATTAGCCGATATATTTCATCACTGAGATCGATAAAACCGTCGCTTGGGTCATATGGGCCCTGCCAGACCCCCTGGTCCCAGCCAACCCGCTCGGTGTCCCACGAAAAATAAATCCCGGTTACCGGTGTAGCCACGCGACGGGAACGACCAACCCATTCACCCACAACGTCGAGTTGCACGCCTACGGCGGTATCAATATCAAAATCGGGTATTAGCCGTGACATGGCATCGGAAACATCACTCAGTGGCCTGGTGGATAGGTCGACGTGGGCAAAGAACTTTGGTTTACCGGCGTGGTAGTTTGTTATGCGGTCAGTGTATCTGCTCATGAGACCACCAGATTAATATTGCTGACGGCGCAGGATGCCGACTGGTCAAAGGCAATATCCACGTTTGCCGCGGCTACGCCACCGGCAGACGTCCCGATCAGCAACTCGGTAATGTCGTAATACCTGGCATTGCCTCCACTGACGACGCCCAGGTTAGCCGGTGAGTAAACGCGACTGAGAAGAACGCTGGCGCCGATTGCCAGGGAGTTAATGTAGGCAGATACAGCCGCCTTTATCTCTTCGCCAACCTGGGATGTGTAGCCCGTAAGAGGTTCGATAGTGATTTTGACGTAAATGGGTACATCGACCGGCCTTGAAAAACCTACCGGGTGAGGGTTTCCGTACTTATCAGGCACAACAATCACCGTACTACCGTAGGGTGTTACGCCCTGTCCTTTAACACCACGAATGCTGTTTGCAATGACCGTCGCATCACCACCTTCTACAATGGCGGCGATTGAGTGCGGAGGCAGGCCATTTGAATCAGTGTTATCTGTATCGTTCTCATACAGCTTGTGACGGGTTACGCCGCTGATATTTGCTATCGAACCATCTACCGCCTCAAACGGCGTCAGAGACGGTAAAGCAACGCTCTGTGATTGCCGGACACGCAATTCAGCATTTGTTTCGGCAGCAACACCTACGGTAGCCGCTTGAGGGTTAGTTACTGATACCCAGCCACGTGTCGGGGTGTTTATCTTATTGACTGACCCGGCAGGGGCCGCCACAGCACCAGCAACAGAACACGTCGCAGTAGCAATAACCGTCCCATCAATACCAATTGTCACCTGAGCAGGAAGATTCCAGATGATGCCGTTGGCGTCTTTCACAGAGCCGTTTGTGATTAACGTTCCGGCCTCACCTTCGACCAGCTCATCGACCGTAGAATTTGTCGCAGCCCGCCGAGCGATGCCGTTAATTTTGACGTTACTGGTTAATGCATCAGCCAGAGCCGTCGACGGTGAAAAGGATCGGTAAACAGAAATGGCCGTGTTGTTGGCATCGTGAATGGCCAGAGCCACCAGAGCGACCATCTGGCCGTCTTTGCTGTCCGGGTCGAGATAGGCATCACTGCCATAAATCTGCTGAAAATAGCCGGTGATGGTGTCCAGAACGGTCTGATAGTCGGGCGCACTTATCCCCTCAGCGGTTACCGTTGCCGATAAGCCGAGTGTTTCGAGGTCCAAAGACATTACGCCTCCGAAGTTACTGTGGTTGTCCCGTAGATGGTTTCCACCGTTGCTGTGAACGTTACACGGCGCGTGGTACCGTCAACGGTGGTGTTAAATGCAGTGATTGAGCTAACCCCCTGCGTTTCGAGGATCCGCTTACGGATAGCGAGGTTGTAGGTATCCGGTTTTTGCTTACCCAGAACGGACTGAATCCATGGCGTACCTTCTGTGGTGTCCAGAAACCACTGACCGTACCAAAGCAGGAAACGAGTTTTAATGGCCTGCGCGACAGCCTCGGGGGAGTTAACCAGCCAGGTATCATCGCCCTGACCGAAGGTGTAATCCCCATCGTCATCTTCTCGACGGTATCGCATATCATCCTCCGAGTGGTGCTGTACTGCTGCCACCAGACTCAACGCCACCATGCGTATGCTTATCAACGATTGAGCCATCCACCAGCTGCAGGCGGCCATCAGGAAGAATTTGAAGACCGTTCAGGTTAAACCCGCCCGGAGCCGTACCGCTGATTTCGCCACTCACGGGGTTAAGGCTCAATTTTGCAGAGCCATCATCACTGCGTAGCTCTACCGCGCTGGTGCTGATATCGCTGATTTTCTTCGCCTGTGACTGCGGGCCCACGATACAGAATGCATCAGACAAATCGTGCATGCGCCCGTCTACGGGCTCCTGTATGCCCCCGCTCTGCCACCAGAAATCAATGCATCGGTCGGCAAATATCACCAGGCATTCATCACCTTCTTTAACGGGAAAAGTCAGCGTACAGCCACCACCGCGAGGGAAGACGACAGGAACGTCCACCAGCAGCGGCAGGTTCACCGAAACCTCGGCGCCTGATTCGTCCTGCTCCGCGCCTTTAATGGCTGGTTGAACAACAGCGGTGACAGCATCCGGATCAAATGACTGGATGATGCCGGGAATGGAGACACGCATTGCGGACATGATCGCCTGCGCCAACTGCGCGTCGGCCTGCTCTTTACTACCGAGCTGGGAGTTTAGTGCTACGGGCATTTGGTTTACTCCAGGAAATAAAAAAGCCCACCTGAGTGGGCCGCGAACAAATTCATGCAATACCAGGCAGATATAACTGTACTTCATCAGCGGCCCGATCGCGCGCAGCATGGAGCAATTGCTTGCGCCCGCCAACACCCCACTTCGCCATCTGGCTTGCACACTGACTGATAGCCTTCGTTTCTGTGTTGATGATGTGATCGATTTTGTTCAGGCGGGACATAGCGCCAATGCCCATGCGAACAACTGTCCGAAATACCTCATATACCTCGATTTCGAATTCTGGCTTAATCCATGCGGCATAGCGAATAGCAAGCAGCTCTACGCCCCACGCACCGGATTCAGAACCGCCTTTTATTACCTTAAGCGGTTGATTTTGTTCCGAAGCACTTTTTAGTGCTTTGGATTGAAGTGCCTTAATAAAGCGTTTTATTTGGGCGCTTCTGAGGAATACGCTTGGGCGCTGTGACTCTGTAGCCTCCCCATTTGCCACGGCGGCCGCATGGAGATCATTAAGGCTATAGCGCCCCTCGTCGTCAACACGAACGGAAACGCCGTTTACTGATACGGTTGGATATTTCATCGTATTTACCTTTCTGTGGTGTGAGCCTGCTCGCGTAGACGTGGGCGGCCAAGAGCGGAACGATGAAATCCACCGCCCTGTCTCAGACTCACACTACGGAAAGCTCTTGTGGGAAGACGCACGCGAGTGCGTTGGTTTGTTGCGGGCATTAAAAAACCCGCTCGAAGGCGGGTTACTGATCAAATATCAGGATATAAACAATAAATTATTGGTGGTAAACCTTTTGGGTAGCACTTTGTACCTCAAAGTCTTTAAGCACAACTTGAGCTTCTTTATAAAAAACCAAAGCTAATAGCGTGCCACTGAGCGCCCAAATAGCTTTCCATCTATCTCTAATGGAACCACCAAACGTTATGACCAAATCAGTTTTCAATTTGCGCCTCTCAAAAAGCTCGGGTCAGGAACTCACCCCATACATTGAACAGGTTATCCAAGAAAGCGATAGAAGTAGAAGTGTTATAGCCCGCGTTGGTGACTCTGCGCCTATGGTAGGGTCTACCACTTCAGTAATAATTGGGTATGTTTTTGAGTTTATTCAAAATAAAGATGTTTGTTATAGCGTGGCTGCCGTCGTGGCCGCGTGGATTCGAGCAAAACACAGCAAAAAGATAACCATTCACAAGGGCAACTATAAGATTGAGGCAAGCAACCTCAATGAGCAAGAATTGTTTAAGCTCTTCAGTGAGGCTAAAGAGGAAATTAGGATCAAAGAAGAGTAGCCTTGTGCCGGTTAATCCGGCGCATCTCATTGACCATTATTTCACCTTCGCACAGTTATAAGTCCAGAACTCTCGGGGCTCGTCCATGTTCTTGCGGATCACTTCGACGTTGAGAATGGGCTTTCCGTTTCGAGCCACAAAATCCATTCCAAGCCAGCGGCCAGATCTAGCGTCCGGAAGCATCCACTGTATTTTCACATTGTTGTAATCATCCTTTGCCTTCAGAAAAGTTATTTTCTGCGACTCGGGCTTAGACCCGTTTATCCTTGCAAAGCCATCCTGCGCTTTCCAGTTAATTCCAAATGGTCCGCATCCCGTATCCGCAAAGGTAGGAGTGGTGAGAAAGAGAGTAAAAATACAAGCAATGATGTTTTTCTTCATGTGTATTATGCCGCATCCAAACCTTTTGAATTGAGCAAATCCCGAGCCCCCTTCGCCAGACAGAGCAAATCCATATACCACGCCTGCCCGCGAGTATCGCCAGTATAGTCAATGCTGCCGACAATGTAATCACCATCGGTATTGATTGCTGCCAGCTGCGACCCGGGAAGCCCATCGACATAGATGTTACCGTCTGTGGTACTTTCGCCTAATAGACCTGGTGACTGACCAACCTGATCATTACCGAGAGCCTGGCGATATACAGAGGCCTGATCAAGCCTGATAAGCCCCCCAAGCTTAATATTCGGGTTTATCAGACAGCGCACATTTACCCCGGCGCCCATCGTCTGCTGAGGCATACCGATCAGGCCCGTATTGGCGTTCAGTACAATCGCTTCCTGTATGTACTTATCATCAGGAACAATATGCACCTGGTTGTTTTCGTACCACCAGTTAGCCTTGCACTGCCCTGCAAGGCTGTACATAAGGCGTCCAGTGTTCTGATAAATAGTGCGGCCGCGGGGGAATACAGTTGGACCAAAATCCGGTCTGCTTCCCTCTGTAATGCCATAAGGGCTAAGGGACTGCATACCCAAATCAAACAGGTCGGCATGCTTCCAGCCTGCCGATACTGTCGTTTTCACGCTGGCGTTGAGATGCCCCTCCCAGCCATCAATACACTGGATGAGCACCCAACTATCGGTGACGTTATCTTTTCCGGTAACGGTAAAGCGAATATCACCGTTAAAGATGATTCCCACATTTTTATCAGGATAGTTGCCACTGCTGTCTGCTGTGCCGTTATACCCGGCAATAGCCCTTACACGAGTAAACTCTTTACCCATGATCCGGTTTTGAGTCTCCGGCGACAGATTGTAGATTTTGAAGTTACCCACGAATCCGTTAAAGATAGTCGCGGGCATCTTCTGGATATTAAACGTCACCTTAAAATCCGACAGCGAAATCCCATCACCCTTATCGTCAATAAGCTGCAGCTCAAAGTGCCGCATCCAGTTCTGAGACATAATCACTCCGTTACTGCGTAGAGATGGCTTTTAATGCCGAGGTCGGTTTGGGTTGGATTATCATTTGCCGGGTCGTCGCAATTGACATAGAGCGAAAAGCCAAGCCCGAGATAGCGATACTGCGCCAGCAGGTTGGCGCCGGTGATAAGCGGGATCCCCTTTATCAGGTCGGCCCCGGTACTGTCCATGATATCCAGACACCAGAAAGCAGCACGCCAGGTGACAGCCATTTGCAGACTTTGCCCTGCAACAGATATGGAGAATCGCTGGTTTTCTGGTGATAGAGGGATTTCTGAAACAGCCATTTAACCTCCCGAGATGAAACCGACAAACCGGCTTATTAGCGACTCATCTTTCGGAGTCGGTGTCTTTACTCCTGAATTTTGCACCGCTGACGTGTTTACCCCCTCTTTCATGTTTTCCTTCGCTGCCACGCTGACTGTCTGCGTTTGGCTGGTGATTATTTCCCTCAGTGTAACTGTCGCCATCAGTACGTTTTCGCTGGTACGTTCGGTCGTCACATCCAGAGAGCGGATCACCATATTGGTATAAAGACGCTTCCCGGTGGTTACATCAAGCAACTGCCTTTCCTGCTGCATTTTAAGCAACTCAGCATAAACTTCCTTAGGTCCCATGTTGTTAAGGGGCGTAGACAGCCCGATGCCTGCTGTATCATAAAAATCCAGCAAGGAACCACCACCAGCAAAGCCTATCTCCATAACGACTTCTGACGGGCGCCGATACGCATGGTCTGCAATGAACCCTGTGCCTGCGCTTGTAGGCCTTTCAACTGGATGCTCTGTCACCTCCAGAGCATCGCTATGACGTTCAGAAACCACCACATCGGGTATCATCAGACCAATACGGCGGCTCCGCTGCTGGAAAAGCGTTGAAAGAATATCCATCAGCTCGGCCCCCTGGTTAGTTGCTGGGTAGCGCGTGCATTAACGTTGCCCTGGCTTTCAGAGACGATTTTCCCCGCCTCTCTCGGATCGCTGACACCAGAAATGTTGATAACGGTATTCTGGTTCAATGTGGCGCCAGCTCCCGGCATATTGCTCAATACCTTCGGGATATATTGCCTGGTTTCCTGCGGCATCAGCGCCATGCCGTACTTCTGCACGTTACCAATCCCCCAGTTATAGGAGGCCAGAGCTTTGTTCAGGTCCCCTCCATTCTTTTGCAGGAGCATAGAGAGATACCGTGCTGCCGCTTCCGCTGATTTTACAGGGTCAAACACGTCATTGCCGCGTAAGCCCATATCACGAGCTGTACCCGGCATAAACTGGAATAACCCCTGGGCTCCAGCGCCTGAAATAGCAAACTGATTTCCACCCGACTCTGTCAGAGCGACGCTGCGGAGCAGTCCTGCCGGGAGGTTATACATCGCTTCCAGCTTACCCATCATGGGTGCCATCCAACCCAGCAGCTGAGCGCCTGCCTTAGTTGCCTGTGGGCGTTTTACTGTCCCATAAGCATCATAAGCATTGGTCGCGCCGCCGGTATCGGTAATGCTGTCCCACCATGAATAGAGGCGATTAAGCGCCTGGTTAGCACCTCCCAGAAGACCATCAGTACTACCCTGCTTCTGGTTCATGCGATCGACCAGGTATTGACCTACGTCTTTTCCTTCTCGCTTTGCCTCTTCCTGAATTTGGCCAATTTTATCCCAGGCGCTGATAGCAGCCATTGCGGCAAGAATTGGGCTAAACCCACGACCGACTTTGGCAATACCAAGCAGCATTCTTGCTGCCCAGCTTCCAGCGACGAACGTTGCCAGCACTTCAAAAGCGTTCTGCCAGCCTCCAACATCGTCCTTCAGTCCGAGCAGTTTGTCGCGAAGCCATAGAATCGCCGCTTTGGCTTTTTCAATTGCAGGCTCCCACTGCTTCCAGTCGATGAGGCTTTTTCCGCCCTCTTTCCACGTCCTGTAATCGTCGTAGAGCAAAAGGATAGCCGCAGCTAGTGCCAAAACCCACGAGACGGGAGAGGCAAGCATTGCTGCGTTCAGCAATCGCCAGGCAACAAGCAAGCCACCAAGCGTCTGAATAAGCTTTTGTGTGTCACTATCCAGCCCAATCCACCAGGCCCGGATATCGCTAGCAGCCTGAATAAGGCGGTAAATTACCCTGCCTACCATCTCACCAGCCCAGAGTATGCCTTTCACGGTACCGGTTATCGCGCCTTCAATTTTCGGGAAGTTTTCCAGAATTTGTCGACGCAGCCTGTCCAGAGAGCCAGCAAGGCCATCAGCGAGGCTGGAGCCTATTTTATCCCGCGCCATGCCTGCCATCAGCCCAAAGGAGCGCAGCGAGGTCATGAATTTATTGGAGCTGACGGCGGCCACATCGGCGTTATAGCCGATTGCCTTCGCCATCGCGGTGTATTCGCCACTAAACTGGCCGATACCGCGACGCATTGCCATCAGGGTGTTTTCATCCAGGCCCAGCATTTGAGCGTACTGGTTCGCGCGATAATACGGCATGCTGCTAAGACGCTGGCCGACGCCGGTAAAGATCGTCGCCATATCCCGCATGTTGCCGCTGGCATCACGCGTTTGAACCCCCAGCCGGTTCAGGAAACCCTCAGCGCCGGGATTGTTACGCATGAACCGGGCAAGATTTTCGAGAGAGCCGCGGGCCCCGTCGACACTGCCGCCAACCTGACTAACCGCATACCCAATCTGCTTAATGCCCTCCACCGTCGCGCCTGTGCGCTGAGAGGCCCAGTACAGGTCGTCGAGACCGCTGGCAATTTTCGCGGTGAATGCAACGACGGAAAGCGCCGCCGCCTCAACTTTGACGCCCAGTTCAATCGCTTTAAGCGTTGTCCCGGCAACGACGGCATCGAATTTTCTGGCGCCAGCCTCATCAACTTTGAACCCAAGCGAGATCAGAAAGTCCTTGAGCGTTTCAGCGTTCATTAGCCTCTCTCCATTTCGCTATACGGTTTTCGTTATCGGCTTTCAGGTCCAGCCAGTCATTCATACGGGCAATATCAGCCAGGTCTACCGACCCATCTTTCAGGTCGGTGTAATGGATGAGCCCGGCATCCACCGGGCGCATCAGGAAATCCTCACCCTCTGGCATGGATTCCAGGACAGGACCTATGACTGGGTAGGCGTCCCGCTGCCGGGGAGTTCTTTCAAAAAATTTCCCAGGCTGTCGGCGACCACCCGCGCCACCAGCTGCAGCATCGTGAACAGGTCGATATCGTCGAACATCAGCGCGCCCTGATCGAAAATTTTCACCCACCCTTTTTCATGCTGGCGCATAACAACGCCCAGGCACGGATGAATCACCGCGTTAACGTCCTCTTCAGGCAGTCCTGCCAGCGTATCGGCAATCTTCGGCAAAACGATATCCAGAGCGTCGAACGCCCTTTTCTCACCGAAAACCAGCTTGCCCTCGCTGTCTCTGACCATCATGGATTTCAGTGTGCCAAAGTCAGAAACCAGCCCGGCCAGCACCGGCAGCAGTTTGCGGCTAACCTTCAACTGCTGGAAAACATCGAGCTTTGCGGTGCGGTATTTAACGCCTTTGATTTCAAATTCCATCTGTTAAAACTCCCCAAGCAGCTGATCAATCTTGCCGCAGTCAAAGACCCAGGAAACCGTATTGCCGACTTTGGCGTTAGCGTGATCGGGTTGCTTCTGGAAAGCACAAGAACGCGCTGTAGTGGTATCACCTGATACTTTGTTGCGAATGACGATGACGTTATTGCCCCACGTCGCCGAGGACAGGCTCTGTGCGTTGTACATCAGCGAGAGCTTTTTGTTTACCGGGGAGGTTTTCAGCAAAGTTACCGTGATAGTGCCGCTCTTTCCGGCGTGCAGGCTGTGCATCACCTCGCCATCGGCGCCGATGGTCATGGTGTTTTTGGCCTCTGTCATTGTGACAGTAATGCCCTCTTCGGCGTTCGCTGAGCCGTAGCCAAGCTCAACTAACCCGGTAGGCCCCGCGAGAGAGGCCGAAACATCAAGAAAACTATAGGTTGATCCCATTTTATTTCATCCTGTTCGCACCTCCTTTTCTCGCGTTTTCAGCAGAGGTAAGAGGCTGGATATTAGAAAAATGACAGGCTTTTTCTACCTGCGTTTCATCGGTTAAATCGAATGCGGTTAAAGGAGTGATGTGGTCAAAGGTCCATGCTATTCCGTAGTTTTCCCAGCTCATTTCGCCGACAAATTGAGATTCAATATGACTAATGAATTGAGCTTCATTGCAGCCTGCCAAAATAGTTTTAAATCTACCTGTTCCTTTAATCCATCGCGAAAGGCGGCGATTTATCTTCTTCCTCAACAAGAATTGAGGATTTTCTATCGACTGCTGACGATTCCATTCCGCTTGTCTTTTATAAGCCGCCTCACGGTTTTCGCGTTGATATTCAATTGCTGATTTTCGGTGAGATTCGGGATTTTCCCAATAACGACGCCTAACACGAGATTTAATCTCGTCACCTTTAAGCTGGTAATAAATCTTCGATTTTTCGCTAAGGATCTCTTTGTTTTGCTGATAATGTTCTTTTTTGTGTGCAGAACAGCACGACTTACACCAATAGTGCAAGCCGTCTGCTTTACGCTTATTTTTCCCAAAGTTATCGAGGGTTTTCTCTTCACCACAACGCGAACATTTTTTCATTGCCTTTCCTCAACATCAAAAAAGCAATGATAGCACGTTTAGCGCACGACCGTGATTGCGACGGTACCGTAATGAACGGCTCCGGCCAGTTTCCCGGCAACCTGAATTGGCACACCTTTCCGCGCTTCGCGATCGACCTGAAGCTGGTCATCAACGTTTTCTGCCCAGGTGTAGTAGCCCTTAGTCAGCATGTCGCCGGTATTGAGCTGACCAAGCGGGCCACCAGTCCATTTACCCGGAGCAAAGAGACCGTTCTGCACAGCCTTATCGAGCACCAGCTCAATGTTGGCGATACGGGTTGTGGTCCCGGCGTCGGTCTGGGGAATTTTGGTTGTGCTGGTATAGAGCGTGTTGTAGTCAGCGGTCTGCACGGCGTTCTGCAGCCAGTCGAGGCCATGGCGCTCGTCGAAGAAATCGCCGTTTGCCATAACGCCTTGCTCAAGAATCGCCGTATCGTTTTCGTAGTACACGTAAACGTTGCAGTTCTTCGCTTCCAGGTTGTTCGCCTGCGAGGTACCCAGGGTTTCGTAGGTGAAACCCGGCAGTTGTTTAAACTTGAGGGTGATCGTCGTATTGCTTCCGGTGAAGTCAACAGTGAACGCACGCGCAAACGAGGACAGCGCAGCATAGCGGCTGCTGGTCGAGTACTGGATAAAGGTACGGCTGTATTTCGCTGCTTTCAGCTTGGAAGCCAGATCCGTCGTGGTAGCCGCGTCAAGAATCGTTGAATCAGCCGAGGTAACGCCAAAGATGCGCGATACGCTCGCGGCTTCGATAGCAGCAGCGACACTGATAATGTCGGTGTCGGAAGGATAATCAGCAGCCGGCACAGCAAGGTGAAGGCCATACCATGAATTCCAGTCCAGCAAGGCGTTAACGGCCTGCAGGAGGCTTTCTGCGCTGCCTGTTTCGCCAGTAGCCAGCGTTTTCGCCCAGCGACCGACATACACCAGAGTCGGCTGCGGTTGCTGGGAGAACCAGATAACAGCCGCTGCATATTCCTGGCTGTCTACACCAAAGTCATCGCCGATATCATCAGCGCTGGAGTAAAGGCGCAGACGCTCAGAAATCGGAATAACAGTTGAGTCGCCCAGGATGAGCATTGAGCCAAAATTGCGCCCCTGCGCGGCCCGAGCAGAAAGCGTCACCGTCACGTTAGCGATACGGTTAAGGGGAAGCCCTTTTTCCATTTTAGTCTCCGGTAACTATCGTGACGTTAGGGTCAACGACAGATTTAACGTTGTAGGTACGGGTGTTTTTGCGGGAAAGGGTCACGGCAAGGTCATACCGGCGCACCCACTGGTTGTTGATCAATTCGGGGAGGTTTCGTATATCATCAGCGCTCACCAGCGACAAACCTGAGATTCGTCGCAACGTATCTGCGTTTTGATCTACAAACATTCCGTCGCGAAACCGAGTGGCCATCCCGGAACCGCCGGGGCCATAGAAACAGAAAAGCACCTGGATGCTCTCCCATGACCATTGTTCGCTCTGCTCTTCGCTTACCTGGACATTCGCGGGCGAGCCGGGACGTGAAAGCGTGGAGAAGTTAAATCCGCACCATGTCTCACCGTTCGGCGGTATTTTGGGCTGGGGATCGGTAAACCGGGGCAATACCAGGTTAACCGGAATTCCCGTCACGCCTCTTACCCATCGGCTCAGTTGCTTTTCCAGCTCCTTATCGTAATCAGGAGCATCCCCGACGGGGGTTAGATACCCAGGCTCTGTGCTGTCGTTACTCAACGGGAATTCCTCCGTTAAACTCCAGCAGCTCGCAATGTGCCTGCACGAACCCGGCACCGTATCGGGTGTACGGATCGACAAAGGTCACGCGGTACCGTCTGCCACTGTATAAAACGATATCAGCGTCGAGTTCTGGCGTTGAGTCACTGGCAGGCATTCCCTGCGTTAGCCTGAACTGGGTAACGATGAGGATGGCGCCATTGATGTTTTGCCCGGCGGCCATTCGCTTAGCCTCAAGCGAGCGATCGACGGTTACGACACCAGAGAACGGAATGGCCTGCGCGGTATTGGTCGGGAAATTATCTTCATCCACTGTCTGCACCTGTCGATAGCACACCAGCGAAAGGTCGACAAAGTCCGGATCAAGCAGAACATCAGTCACATCGAGAAACGGCATTATTTTTTCCTCACGACATACTGAATCGCTCTGAAAAGGAATCCTCGGGCACGCAACGGCTTATCGCCAGGGATGGGAGGTTTCATTGCTCTGCGCTTCTTGATGGTCTTTTCAGATAGCGGGGTCAGTCGATCGCCTGCCTCAATGACAGCCTTTGAGGCATCACGCGCAATCTGGCCTGCGGCTTCAAGATGCATCGCCGCCACATCCGCTTTACCTTCAAGCGCAGACTGAGCGGCCAGCTTTAAACGCTCGGTCGTTTTATCCCGCGAATCCTCAATACCCATGTCCAGAAATGGCCTTGGTGGCAGAGTGACGGTCTCGCCGTCTATCTCTACGGTTGCCCCGGTGGACTGGAGATAACCCAGCTCAGCGTTGCTCAGCGGCGCATCATCGCGCGGAGGGCCTGCCGGGATACCAACCAGCACATCAGTGCCTGATAACTGCTTCAGCGCATCCAGAACATTGCTGTAATTGTCTTCCCGAATCGTGATCCCGCTTTTCATTCCGGCGTCCCCAGTTGTACCGCTCCTGCACCGAACATCATCAGGTATTCCCAGAACTCGGATCCGTAACGGGAGTTGTTCCAGAAACCGGCGTTAGGGTCCAGTGTCGCGCTGGCATCATAGCTGGCAGAAACCTTATCCACTGATTTCGCCGTCTGTATGCCGCTATTGACGCCACCAGCAGTACCCACGGCCACACCACGCATATCTGCGGCGTAAAGGTACATGTAGTGCGCAACATACAGCCCGACGATGTAGGGAAAGATATCCACGCCAAAGCGCGACTCACTCAGCAGGGAATCAGCAAAATTCAGGCGAGCCTGGATCATTGGCGTGGGGTACTTTGTTTCGTCAGCGAACTGCGGAAAGGTTGCCCTGAACTGCTCAGGCGTCGGCAGACTTTGATTTCTTGCCATTATCGGTAGTCTCCGGCAATTTCGCTTCGAGTTCAGCAATGCGCGCGTCTTTCTCGGCGAGTTTTGCTTCCAGATCAGCAATGCGCGGATCTTCTGCTACCGCTGGCGCTTCACCATCCGGTGAGCAGTGCGCTTTTACGAACCAGTGATCTGCAACCGAATCATCGACGTCATGGAAACCTACCTGGAAATGCTTTTGCTCTTTGCCGTCGTTGAAATTAAACGGGGAGAGTACATAAATCTTTTTCATTGCAAGTCCTCATGAGCGGCCCTTTCGGGCCGCCTCAGGTTAGATGCCGTCGACGTAGGCCAGAGTTTCCGGATAAACCGGCTCTACTGCACCCAGCTTGCCGTAATAGGTTACGAGCTGATACAGGCCGCGATACTGAATCGGCACGCTCATCAGCGGAACCATCGGGAAGCGAACGTATTTCTTGTCGTTGGTGTAGAACATCATGCGATCAGAGTTCGACACGCCACGACCTTTCGCCCATTTCACCGGACGGATGTTCAGAGGACGTCCGTTCTGGTGGTAGGCGATGGTGTTGGTTTCCAGATAGGTCAGCAGGGACTGGTTACCAGCGCTGGATACGATGGTGCTTGCCAGCAGAGAGAACTGCTCCGGCGGGATCAGCAGGTCCGTCGGTACCATGGAGTAAGCCGAGTTGGCCCACGCTGCACTCAACCCGGCATTAATGCTCGCTCGGATTTCGTCAGCGGTGGAGGTCGCCCAGGTCTTCGCGGCGTTGGTCGGCGTTACCTGCGTCAGGTTCAGCAGGCCTTTTACCGCCAGACCGGAATCGCCGATATAAACCTGCTCGTCCGTGTCCATGTTCCACTTCAGCTGCATACCGTCGTACTTCTGCGTGTCGATCGGGCGACCAACTTGCGCAGCTGCCTGCAATTCTGGAACAGTCCAGCCCAGCTCCATACCCCACAGAGTAAGCGGGAAGCCAGTTTTTGCGATGTCGACGTTAAGGCCAGCCATCGCGGTCGCAGTTTTGCTCAGCCAGTTTTTACCGTTGGCATTCGGTGTACCTGCAGCAGCAAAGGTGGTGTTAGTGAACGAGCTGATCTCATCAGCAATAGACACGTCTTCACGCAACTGGATATCGCGCGACCAGGTGAAATTCACCAGCGGCAGATTCAGTGTCTGATCGAGACGCTCCAGCTCATGGACAAGAAAGGCACCAGTACCGTCGACTGTCGCCTGGTCAAATGTCATTGGCATTTGCGATTTCCTTAAATATTGAAGGCCAGCTCAATGTTGCCGCTGGTATCGCCAGGGCCATTGAAGTAAGCATTAGTGATCTGGACGGTATTCGAGCCATCAGCGGCGGCAAGGAACGCGCCCAGAGGGCTTGAGGCTGATGGTGTGGCGACTCGCATGTAGACCGGGCCATGCAGCGCAACGCCGGATGCATCCGCGCCGATGTTTACCGTGACGTAACCACGTACCAGGCAATCGCCGGTGAAGTTTTTACCGCTGCCTACCTGCTGGACTTTATCCGGCTGGCTGGCGGTCGGATACGGACGAACGTAAATGCCCACCAGCACCGACGCTGTATCGCTCGCAGCGATTGGCACAAATTTCCCGGAGGAAATCTTGCCGCCAAGGCCGTAAGCGGGGAAAAGGTTGGAGGAGTCCAGCAGTTGAGGTTCAACCGTCAGATCCTGCGGACGAGAAATTGCCCCGGCGATGCCCGCTGGCATCCGGTAAAGAAATGTATTACCCATTGGTTAGCCTCGTTTAGACCAGAATTCCTGCGCGGCCTGATTCATACCGGCAATGGTTTTAACAGTGCTGGCAGTCTGCGTTTGCAGGCTGTCGACGGTTTTGGTATTGCGGTTTTTCGCCAGCTCAGAAACAGCCGTGAAAGCCATATCTACCGTGGCTTTTTTCAGCTTGCTGATATCGGCATCACCGACAATAGAGCGCACCAGAGATTGATCTGCAGAGGAGAGTACCTGACGCTTGAATGCTGTCGGCTTCGCCTTCTCTGGCAACTGGATGCCTGGCTGAATCAGATCGGCACGATAAGCGGCGTCGCCGGTAATCTTACCCTCTTCTTCCTGTTTCTCCTCTTCGTCCTCGGCATCGCCGGTACCAGGAGCAGCTGCCGCAGGCGTGAGTTTGGCAACCGCCTCAATCAGCGCCTTACCCCATGCAGGAATTTCTTCCTCGGCATCGCCGGTACCAGGCAATGCCGGGCCGGGAAGCGGATTTTGCGGCGCAAGGTTAATGATCACTCCGCCGGGTGTCATAGAGGTCGATACATCGTTATCGCCCGTGACATCATCAGGCGGGTTGTCGATAAGATTCGCCATTTCGGCGGCATCGTTGGTTTTACGGGCCTTCAACAGCCGGGTAAACCAGTTTTTAGTAGTGCTCGGCATAGCGTCTCCCAATGCACAACGTGAACCAGCCCGCCCGTTAGGGACAAAGGCCAGATGATTACCGGTTATCGCGTACTGCTCTGCGATGCCCGGCGAGATTTGTCGGTAGTCAGCGTCATAACCGCAGCTCACCTCTTCGTCGCCGTTCTCCACTGCCTGAATGGCCTCAGGCGTTTTGGCAATGACGTCCGCCAGCAGCAGGTCTGATTTATCACCCGCGCCTCGGCGAACGTTCTGGATGTGCCCGTTAGAGAGTTGCCGCCAGTTTTCTGGCGTGACGAAGATGATGTTTCCGCTGAAGTCTTTGGGGTGGCCTATCGTGACGGCCATACCCTCAAACGATGCGATAGTGCGCTCGCTGAAAACTTCTTCAGGTGTGCGCTGTACGGTTATGAGTCCGTGGCTATCAGGCTGCAGGTCAGGCAGCTCCTCAGCGCCATATACCTGCTCACCAGTCCTTGCGATCGGGACGTCCTTAAACAGGACAGACCCATCAGCAAGTTGAAAGCGGGTATTACCCAGGCGGGTTTTAAAGAAATATTTCATGGGTTACCTGCTGAATTGCGGGCATTGAAAAGGCCGCTCATTGGCGGCCTGTTATTTTACAGGGTCAGGTATTTGCACTTCCGACCAACACTTGCAGTTAGGCAGGCACCCGGCGTGTCCTGTCATGCCATCGAGCGTTGGCGGGCTATCCCAGCGCACAAACTTATCTTTCATTTTTCGGTGTGATGGCCTGGTGCCTGCACCTTCAATACGCCACCAGTAACCCTCAGAGCCAACGGATAACGCCCGAGCCTGAGTCAGTGCGCCAGTTGCCCGCCCTATCTCAGTGCGGGCTATCATCCGTGCCCTGCTGGCCGCCACGTCGCCGGACTGCATGATCATCTCGTAAAGCTGATCGGGGCGCTCACCATGAATGACAGCCTGTATCGCACGCTCCTGAATTTCCCTGACTCGTCCGGCCGCCTCTAATGGCAGAGACTTCATGTAGCGAATCTGTCGGTAAACGATGTCCTGTGCGACCATGCCGACAGGAGTGTTACCAATCACGTCACGCAGACCAGCAGATATTTCTTCCGAAACAGAACGCCACTGATTCCACTCTTCACGCTCCACCTGGGCAAACATCTTTCGACCGACCATTTCGGCCCAGCCGTCGATCACCCCGGAGTAGTCAACAAGCGATTTAGCAATGCTCTCAGCGCTTGCCTGTGAACCATCGTATGAACCCGTTACGATTTGGTTTATCTGGTCGACTATCGCCAGTAGGCTTTTCTGATACTGGACCTCCGATCGGCGGCGGAGGGCTGGTTTCAGATTCAGTCTCCTGCCACTGTTTCGCCGCATTCTGGATATCCTCATTGCTAATTGAAGCACCGATGCCGGTAACGTCAGACAGCTCGCGCAAATCGGTCAGCGCAGCAGCCGGCGACATTCCCAAATCACGCACAGCGGTTGCCAGAGCGGTAGTCGTGTTGGTCGCCACCGTGGAGCGATCGGTGTCGCTCATCTGCCACAGGGGGTTAAACTCAAAGGTGAAATCTTGCGGCAACGGCTCGCCAAACTCTGAGCGATGCAGTACATCGAATAACAGGCGGATGTGAGGCCGTAAATCTCGCTCCTGAAGCGTTCCCACGTCGTCGTAGTAGTTCGCGAGGTCAGCGTCACCGGTTGAAAAACCCTTCGGTGACTGGCGGAACAGGCGGACAAGAGGAATGCCAACAGCACCCGCGATATCCTCTTTAAACTCGCTAAGCAGGTCAGACAGGCCCGCGAAAGAATAGGAATGTGTTTCAAATTCGTCCTCCGAATCAAACAGGGACATACCCTCGTTCGTCTGGTACTGGCGGACCATTTCCATATTCTTGATAAGCGCCTCAAACGCTTTACCGCCTGTGGCGATAATTTCACGCAGCTTTTTAATCTTTGCCGTTCGCAAATGCGCCTTGTAGGCAAGCTGGGCGGCGCCGACGCTGGTGCTATCGTAGGAAGTCAGGCGATCGAAGATGCGCTCGACAATGGACATCCCCCATTCGTTTTCGGTGATTTTCTGCTGATACGGCAGTTTCACACCATCCATGCGGATCAGGCGGCTGTGGTGAACAGTCCAAGGAGGAAGCCCCTGCGCCGTTGTCACGATTTCATAGAATTCAGGCTTGCCGAGGTTAGGGCCAAGCGCCTTAATGCGCCTGGTGAGCTGTGGGTTAATCATCCAGCGGTCGAGTACAGCCAGACCTTTAAAGCTGCCCTTGCCGACCTTATCCAGCACCAGCGGCGTCAGAGGTGCCTGACCTTCAATCAGAATCAGCGCCACCGCCCCACCATACAGCCGGGACCATTTCAGCGTCTCGTTGATGCAATCCCAAAGCTGAAGCTCATCGAACCGTGATTCAAGAATGCCACGGCGTTTCGGGTCTATCTCACTGGTGATCCGCACGCCCTTTTTGGTCATATCGTCCGCTTTCGAATCGACTGCGGCGCCAATAATCCAGGAGGAACGATAAGCCCATTCGATGAGCAGGCGGTTGCGGCTGGTATAGTTCGCCCTGTAGGTCGATGCGGCATGCTGGTTAGGCTGCTGCATACCGACACGGGCAACAAAGTTATCGTACGAATCCGCCGTGGCGACTCGTCCTGTTTTCTTCGCCATGGTGACTATTCTCCGGCTTTTTTTGGTACTCGTGGCGGATAGGATAATTTGTTAAAAAACGACCCGATTTAACATAATGACTGTTACCCGCACCAGCCGGATCCCTCACATGATGAAATGTCCGCCAAAGGGTTATTTATCGGGGTTAAGTGGCTAAAAGCGCGTGAATAAAACATGCATAAAAAGGGTCTAAAAATGAATAGCGTTAATTTTGCGTGAAATGGTTATTTCCAGGTATTTAGCTGTTTCCCAGGGCTTCCCAGATATCCATTGCCGTATCAGTAGGAGCGAACGCCATGATAAAAGCGTCGGCCACGTTCGGCGATGGCACATCACGCTTGGCAAGGTCTTTCTTGCTTTCCACCATCACACGCCCGTTTTTGTCAAAATCGCGGTGTGGGGTGGTAAGTTCCAGCTTGAGCTTTTCCAGCAGCGGGCAGGATGAGTCGATGCTTATCAGCTCATCTACCGGGTACTGCTCGCCGTTCTTTACCGCGTTGAAGGTGTTACGGAAGCGATCCGCTACCAGCCACCAGGCTTGCGCTTTGAGGTTGGCGAAAAAATCCTTGTTCGGGATGCCAATGTATTCGTAGTCCGGCTCATTCACACCAGCGCCAGCGTTGAAACGCTGATAGTTGATGCGGGATGCGTTCATGTTTTCGCGCTTACGATCCTCATTAATTTCTGAGAATTTCGCGCCAGCAGATGCCCCAACGCCGATTGAGTCATAGACGATATCAGCATCGCGCTCCAGTGCTGCCTGATACGTACGCTGGCAGCTCTTCAGCAATTCGTCTTCTTTCGCCTTCCACTCATCCGCCCAATACACGACGGAGCCGTGGCGATAGACGTTAGCGCACTTATCGGCGCCGCTATCGGCAACGTCGAAGCCAATACGCTTACGCCCGCTTGGCTCGAAATTAAGGACTTTGTGGGCATCAACGGCCGCCTCAATCCATGACAGCTTGATAATGGCCGCGTCATCATCCGACTCTGGCACGCCTTCGTAGACGTGCTTAAACCCATCCGGATCCCGGCGCTTAGCGGCTTCGATAACCTTCAGCATGGTGTCGGACAAAAAGGGATTTTCATCGTAGTTGATTTTGCGTATCAGCGTATCTTCTGGCGGGTCGACCACAAAGTTACGCCAAACGAAATCAGTCACCAGTCCGGGGTTAAAGATAAACCAGCACTCTGAGCCCTCTTTCCGGATGGTAGGCTCCAGTATCTTCCACTGGTACTCCGTCAGCGCGTGGGCCTCTTCAAGCCACAGAACGCTGATACCTTCCAGAGACTTAATCTCTTCAATGTTGCGCCAGAGCCCATAAAACACGAATTCAGACCCGGTCACCCGGTTAATGATTTTGTTGTTCAGAATGCGGAAACGATGCCGCAATCCAAAGCGGTCAATCTGAATTTTGAGCAGGGTATACACCGACTCTTCAATTTTGTTCTGGATCTGACGCGCGCAACAAAAGCGAAGGCTGTATTTATTCGACAGAAATATGGCGATGCCAGCGGCATCCCACGATTTTGACGATGACCGGCCACCATAAAGCACTTTGTTACGCGCCTGCGTCGTCCAGAAGCTACGCAGGACCGGATTCAGCGTCGGTTTGGATGTCAGAGTAGAAGTCATTGAGGTCACGCTCTCCGTTGCCATCATCAATACCTGCATCACGGCGAAGACGATCGGCCTCCAGCGACACCTTATCAGTAGCAGCCTTGCGATAGTCTGTATCAGCAAATATTTTGCATACCGTCGCAAGCGTACCGACGATGGACTCAATACGAACGGTATTGCGCATCATCGCCTTCTCGGCGGCGCTGATATTTTCCATCAGCACCTTTCTTTCCTGGTCCCCTTCAGCATCTTCCAGCTTGGTCAACCACCGGCCAATATTCTCTGCGGCGACAAGGTTGTTAGCCCGAAGGCGAAATAATTCGTCTTCGAGTGTCAACGCTTTCGCGTCTTCAATGACCTCATCTTTAAGCAGAAGGCGGCGGGCGTAACCACCATGCTTTAACGCCTGCTGGTTACCGGGTTGAAATGGGTTAGTCGGCGGATCGGTACGCACCCCGCGTATCGGTTTCGTATCTGGTGGAGGTTCGGCTTTTGCTTGCGTACTTTTTTGCGTACGGCCAGCGCTGGCAGGCTTTTCGCTGGTACGCGCCTTACTCTTTTGCGTACCACTTTGCGTACCATTTTTGCGTACCTGCGTACTGGCCTTGCGTACCCAATCAAACTTTTTAGCCCTCTTCCTGATAGCCCCTTCGGTAACGCCGTATTTATCGCCTATATCACGGAGACTAAGGACTCCGGCCCGGTATGCCGATTCGATGGCCTCCCAGTCCGGTGTTGCCATAATTTTGTCCTCGCCTTGACATTATCGAGCCATCTCGTAAGGTGGCTCTGTAATGCCATCAAGCTAAAACGCCGACCGTCTGTTTTTCTACTTTGTCTCTGGCCAGAGAAATGCAGAACCGCACAAACAGGGATGAAAGCGCATAACACACTGCGGTAAATACCCAGCCGCCGTAGGCAAGTAGAGCGATGGTCGCCATCATGCAGAACCAGCCCCACCATCGAGCAATGACGTTCTTACGCCGGACAATCTTCCTCAGCGACTCCAGCACAGACTGACGTGATTTCTCATCAGTTATATGCTCAGCACCATGTGCGAGAAATATTGTGATAATGCCAACCACCCCGCCAAGAAATACCACCACCCAAAACGCAGCAGCAGCCACGTTAAGGACGTTGCTTTGCCCTGTGACCGACCCAAAAGCCAGCGCCGCAAGCAACGCGTAATAGAGGCCCTTATCAATCATGTCGATTAAAAACTTTTTCATGCTGTTTTCCTTTTAGATGTGAGCCTGTCGCATGGCAAAGCTGCCAAGAGTGAACGGCTTGCCCAGGCTCACGACTGAAAGTCTCTCTTCGAAATGCGCATGCGAAGCGCAATAAAAAGCCCCGCTATTGCGAGGCTCGTTTTTTCTCTGCCTGCCTGATATCCGCTTTATCCCGGTTGCACTGCCCCAGCGCTGATAGCAGGCTGACGTTTAAATCCAGGCTCTGGCCCCACGTCAGATTGTCGGGGATTTCCGGTTGCGGGGTGTCAGCCGTCAGGCTGGCCGGTAACGGGACCACCGGCACTTTGACGTAGACCGTTCGCGAATTGTTGCAGCCGCTTAACTGCGCCAGCAGGCACAGGGCGATTAGTGCAATCATCATTCGCAACAGCAACCCGGATATCAGCCGAGGCTCCCGATGCGTCCAGTGCGATCTGCTCTTTTGCATGCTGATTGGCCTCGACGATGGTGTTGAAGATGGTCATGGTGGTCAGAACGTTGGAGGTGATGGTCTGGGCTGCGTTTGCCTGTTGCTCTGCATTATCGGCTCGGGTTTTCTGCTCAGAAGCAGCGTTGTGGTAATGCATCGCCAGCCATCCAAGGCAAACTACCAGGCAGATCACAACGGCGCTGATAATGGCGGTTAACCGGCTCATTTCACACCGTCCAGGCAGAGCTGTTTCTCTGCTGCGCGACGAGTCACAAGGCCGGGAAGAACTTTCCCACCACCGTACACCCAGCGAGGAAACTGGTTACATGCCTGCGTAACCTGACCTTTCACGAGTAATGCAAACAATGTCGATTTCTGCATATTGGCGCAGCCTGCATTAAAGGTGATCGACGTTACCGCTGAAAATGTGTTGTCGCTCAACCGTCGGCCATTGCCATAGGTATTTACGCAACGCTCGGCCTCAAGGATGTTTCTTTCCCAGTCAGCGGCGATCTGCTTGTCAGTTTTGCGCACACCGGGCTTAACTCCGTGCGTGTTCCCGATGCCATCGGTGAGCACGGCTGCCGGACAGACATAAGGATCACGCCGACAACCTTCAGCATTGCCAATCAGTTCAAGGCCCCGCTCGTTGGTGCGCACATGACCTGCATTCAGCACTATTGCGATAATCGCTGCCACAGAACAAACCGCGCCGGTGGCACCAGCTCTTTTAGTCAGTTGCGCCATCGTTATTTATCCTGTTCATTGATTCGGTGATCACTTCAGCAGACGATGGGCGTTCACGAACCGGTTTCTGCTGCACGCCATGGAGATAATCAGCCAGTAACTGCGTTCGCTTACTGTCTTCGTTACGCTCTTTCCGTGCATCCATTCTCCCCAGCACAAACGACGCGAGAGAAATCACCACGCCGATAAAACCAAAGAGGATATAAACCATGTCCTGTGTAGTGATCCCCAGCATTGAGGCAACAGCAGCCAGCCACGCAAAGAAATGGGTAACGATATTCTCGTTCTGGTTGTTCATTTTCATGGCCTCTGACCTCCGTTGACGACGGATGGCGCTGTGTGTTTGAAGAATGGGCGGCTCAACGGGCTGGATTAGCAAGAACGCCACCAGTTCATTCCCGTGAGCCTTATGAGACATGGAATGGTTGCCTGATCGACTCTCTGGCAACGCAAATAAAAAACCCGCTCAAGGCGGGAAGAAATACCAAGGGTAAAAAGTGTCGGCGGTAGCCGTAATGGTCCCAAGGTAGAGGGATTTGATGTGGTGGCTGGAATCGAACCAGCTTCCATTGGTGCGCTGCCAATTGCAGTACGCGCAGCGTTCCGCTACATGACTAGTATTTTCACGGTCGCTTATCTGCTAGCTCGCCATTGAGCTTCACCACAACGATAAACCAACTCACTTATTGCCATGAATCGTACAACTCAAAGCTGGCAAATTGATTTACCTGTTGCGTGCTCCGTTTCGTGGAGCCAACGCTTCCGGAGTCGCACCGGAGGAATCATCACATCGGTATATGGTGCTGGTTGACGGAATCGAACCGCCGACATCCTGCTTACAAGGCAGGCGCTCTACCTGCTGAGCTAAACCAGCAATCTGGTTCAGGGCTCTGCGCGGAAGGGCTTTGACGTGTCGTGCAGCACGTCTCTACCCAAGAGCCCTGACCGGAGTGCAGAAACGACAAAGCCCAAGGGGGTTAGCCTTGGGCCTTTAATTTTTTTCTTGCTGCTCAGTTCGCTTTAACGTCCCGAGCCTATCACAATTCAAGCACTTTCCGCGCAACTATTCAAGTAAAATCTGTCGCTATTTGTGCCAAACGCGTCACACATTGGTGCGTAAAGCATCGATTCTGCCAAATTTAGCCAAACATCAACCCTGCTCTCGCAAGTCCTCAAGCACCATTCTGGATGCTTTTCGTTTAGCTCTTTTGCCATGGCCTTCTTGCTCATGCGATAAACATACCGATCCTTGATTAGCTTATAGAGAGCTTTATTCCCGGAGCGCACAAGCTCGGTGCTAAGCACTGAATCAATTTTCAATCCCTCCTCGTCAGTACAAAACGCCAGGCCGCTTTTATTTTTACCGCTGAGGATTTCCTTGAAGAAGGCTTCCAGTTCAGGTTTGGTAATACCCGATTTCTTCATACGGCGCAGTGCGTCATTGATAGCAGTCTTCGTTATCTTCCCGGACGCCAATAGCTGGTTAAACATGTTGCCGCCGCTACCGCCTCCAATGTATGACCAGCGGCCCCACATGCGCAGCTTTCCCTGTATCCAGATGCTTTCCAGCGTACGGAGGCGAATCATTTCACCTGACTTACCAACTTCAGAAGGGTTGATCATACATTCACCTCATTTTGGGTATTGCTCTGGCCAGCAGCAAACTGCGCCAGTGACATAAATGCGCGGCCCTTCGCTTCGAGTTCCGCTCGATTGATGTAACTAAACCGCTCGCCAGCCCATGACTTATCAAAAACGACAATGGCGCCAGCGAAAAACGCACTGGTCGGCCTTTGTTTGTCGTCGGCTGGCTTAAACCACTCGGGCAGATCGAAACCAATTCGCCCACGAATAAAGCAGACGTGATCCGCATCTTCCGGCCACCATGTTTCGCTTGTGGCTGACTTCACCAGGAAGACATAGCGACCGCCCTTCTCTCGTTGAGCAGCTGCATAGTTCATGATGTGCGTCATGCCAGTGATGGCCTGCTTTTCGTGGTACTGAGAGCGGCTGTAAGGTGGGTTTCCGTAGGCTGCGCCGCCGATTGAGGAAAGCATTTCCGACCAGTCTTGTATCAGCGCGTTATCTTCTGCGGTGTACCAGACAGGACATTTTGCGTTGCTGTCGTCTGCTAACAGGTCCAGCATCAACGGGCCAAACATCGCGTTAATACCCCAGAACAGCAGATCCGGGGTCCGCCATTGGTCGCCGACTTCTTTTAAATAGTGATGGGGTGCTGAACGCAGCGCCGTAAGAGCTTCACAGTAAGAATTAGTCATGCGACCTCCTGGTTTTTATTGAGGTGAGGAGCGTTTGAGAGAAATACTGCTTTTGCAAAACCAAGCGGGGTTGCGCTTCGGATGTTGGCGCGATCGTCGCCAGGAGGGCATTCGTGAATGCGGTTGTCCGGATACCAGTCAGTCACCAATCCGGCGAAAGATGTTCCTGAGGTGGCCTCGATTGCCTTCTTCTTCGGCACCATCCGGCCGCAGGCCAGCACAACGACGTCAATAGCCGCTTCTACCATTGGGTGAATATTCTCTTTCGGATCCACGAAGCCACCGCCAGTCCAAAGACAGGTTTGCTTCGTGTAGTTGTCGTCAGGTTCTAACTCAGTGAACTGGTAGGGATGGAACGTGTAATGGGCCGAGCCGAAAATACTGCTGAATACGCTGACCGGGTTTTCAAACGCCCAAGGACAACCAGTCACCATTCCAATCATTCGACACTGCTCAGCGACCAGCGCAGCTTTGGCCTGAAAATGAGGGTCTTTGGCTCGTTTAGACTCGAACCACCGGGAACCGGAAACAGCCACGTCTGTGCATGGCGGAAAACCAATAACCATGACAATGTTCTCAGTACGAATAATTTGAGAAAGCCGTGGCATCGCTTCCAGAATGGTTGCCGAAATCTTTTCATATCCCCCATCAATGCAAGTCTCTGGATGCTGCGGATCCACCAAGACGGCGCGATAGCCAGCCTCAACCCATGGCTCAGCCATTTTCCCGGTTAAATCACAGAGGCAGATAACAGTCCCTTTGCTCATGCTGCCTCCTGCGATTTTTTCAGCGCGCGTAACTCGGCGTATGCTTCGGCACGGATGGCTTCCAGCTCTTCAATCGTCCAGCGATGGATTCGGTTGTCGTTATCAAGCCCCTGCACTATAGCCTCACCGTATTTTGCAACCAGACCTATACGGTAGGCCTTAATGCTCCCGGACTTGCCGACGTTGCATTCATCGCACTGGAGATTGATATTGATGCGGGTAAACCGCAGTTGAGACGCTTTAGCAACAGTCCGATAATGCCCGGCATGCCAGACGGCTGCGTTATGAGTTCCGCAGGAAATACACCCTTCTCCATTGGCAAGGGCCAGCTCACGACATAGCGTGTTAACCACGCGTTCGGTGACTTCAAGCCAGTGGCTGAGGGATTTTTCCGCCGTCGTTCGTTCAGGGCGGATATGGTGAACGGGTTTGTTTTTTAACCGGTCTTGCGCTTTGGCTTTCTGCTTTTCACGCTGAAATGCCAGGTACTTGAGCTTATGCTCTTCGCAGCACCAGTAAACATTCGAATAGGTCAGATTAAACCAGGCACCGCAGCCGGGTGCTTTGCATCTGCGACGGGGGTCTCTCATATCGCACCACCCTGGTGCGACAGACAAGCAGAAACACCAGCATTAGTGATAGCCGGTGTCAGGGGATAAATCTTTTGAGGGTGTTTCTTCTGCGCCATCGGTTTTTCTCCGTGGCACAGTAGTCGATAAGCTGGGTTGTTCAGGCCCGCTGTTATTATAAATCAGGATGAGAGATGCAGGTAGTGAGTTTTACGCTTAATGTCATATTTTTAGAAAAGAAAACCCCGCCAAAGCGGGGTCTTATTCAGGAGCCTTTTCGGCGACCTTATTGTGTACCTCCCACAGACTAATGCCGCAGCTCGCGCAGAAGTTGGCAAGGTAGTCCAGACCAGACCACTCGCGAATCCCTCCGCGAGCAGCCTCCACAAACACAGCTATATCCTTCCCACGCCACAAGCCGAACAATCGCCAGCCGCCGCCATCAGGGCTTTTTACCGCGGCTATGCGAGTCAGTACGCCGGTCTGATACAGTTCAGTGAAGGCTGGCTTCTTTCTGGTTATCATTCGCATAAATACAAACCTGTGATTTGTTGATAACAAATAGCGCGTTTGCGTTTTATGGTTTCACCTCCTGCGGGGCGGCTGCGAAATGCTCAACGCCTTTAGCCCAGATTTCTTTGATGGTTGCCCAGGTGACAGGTACCGTGATTTCAATCCTCCCGCTGCCGTCACAGGTTTCACATTCATCATCACCAAAGCATTCCGGGCAGTTTACGAACTTGGTTTCTGAAAACTCACCTGATAGCGCCCCCTTTGCGCCGTTTTCAGCGGTTAACCTCATAGGCACCATCACGTAACCATCCGGAATTACCGGAGAGTTCACAGCCTGTATGGTACCTTCATTGGTGAGGGTACCAGCCTGGAGCATGGCGGCGCGGCAGGCGTTCCAGGAATCAGCGGCCGCATTTCGCTGGTCTTCATCCCACTGGAATACAGCGCGGTCACGACGCCTGGCACTGGCAAGAATTTCGATACTGTCCGGAGTGGCTTCTTCCGGCACTACCGGCGCTGGCTGCGCGTAGCGATAGAGCTTGTCGCCAATCTGTAGGCCCATACTCATCGGTGGAACGTAATAGACCAGCGTCCACTGTTTATCGATGTACGCCACCGGTTCGCTGTCGGCCTTGCGGCGTTCCTGTAGCTCTGCGACCATCGCCATCCACTCGTCCCGGGTGGCCGAGTTGATATCGGTGCCTGGTAATGGTTTGAACGCCACTAATTCCGCCAGGCGTTCGTCTGTTATGGTTAATTTGCTGGTCATTGATTAGCTACCTTAGCTCGGCATTCTTGCAGCTCTATCACTATGGAGAGCATTCTTTCCCACCATTCCTCATCGACAGCTGGACTACGCAGTGCCAGCATTCGTTCAGCGTCCTTTCTCATTTTTCCAAGGGCAAGATTTGATATCGGGCTATTCATGCAGCATCCTCCCCTAACACCCAGCGCAGAGCTTCAGCGTAGTCACCGCTGGCACCCTCAAGGGCTTTTGTGATTTCTTTGCGTGATTTGAGACGAGGCTTAGTTTCGCCAAGCACAGCGCGCTGACGCCGGGCTTTTTCATGGCCGGTTGTGCCAGCAGTTGCCGCTTCGATTTCGGAGACTTTCTCCCGCTGCTCTTCAGGTTTAAGCGATGCCAGCTGACGCGCCTGGGTAACGGTAACTGTGCCAGCCTCCACCGCTTCCCTGACGGCCTGGGTAGCATCGAGGAGGGAGAGCGTTGCTCGAACGGTCTGAACGCTGCAGCCAAACAACACCGCAATGTCGTCCTCATCGAGCCCGCGGTCGAGTGCGTCTGACATTTTTTTAGCCCGACCCAGCGGCGTATCGGGTCGGCGAATTTCGTTTTCGCTGACCATGTATTTAGCCATCTGATTTGCGGATCCGCGCTTAACGACTCCGGGAACAAGCAGAGGGTCCTTACCCTCTTTCAAAAGAAGCTTATTTGCCTCCAGAGTATGTTTAACGCGCTGACGGCCAACAACCACGCAGGTGAGACCTGTTTCAGGGTCTTTCCAGACGATGATAGGCTCCAGTACACCCAGCTCCTTGATGTTCAGAACCATCCCTTCGTCGATCGGCAGGTTGATACGTTCATCGTAGAGAAGATGGTTTTTGTCGGTAACAAGGTGCAGCTTTTCCGGTTCGAACATCAGAACGTTGGTTTTGCCGCTGGCGCCATACGCGTCGATCGAGTTTTTAGCCATTTTTCACTTCACCTTTTTTCTGTTCGACCTGCTGAGACCATTTTTCAATCAGCCGGATTTTCGATTTACTCTTGCCACCAGCCCAGTAGCTATCCTGTACGCGGAGATGTCCGTAAGGGCATCGCAGTGCCCCGGAACAGGCGCCAGCCTGGTAATCCCGAAAATAAAACTCAGCAGCGGAACCACAGACCGGGCAATCAGGTATCTCTCTCATCACCGGGTCACCTCGCGGATTTTCTGGAATTTAGTGCCGTGGTGCGGATTGCCAGGATTAGTAACCTTCGAATTCATAAACCCGGCGGCCACCAGACGTTCACAGCGGTAACGAGGGCGATCAACAAAACCAGCAAGGGACTGCCACTCAAACCAGACGCCAACCGGCACCGACTGGAGCAACTTGATATCCAGCGCGGTGAGTTTGCTGGTTACCGCTACGGGCTCGGTACTTCCACCCGGCATCCAGTAGCCATTCAGGTTTTGCGCTTTGCCTTCGCGCTCCAGCACCATCAGGCGGGCCAGCATTTCAGGTGCTGTCAGGTCGAAATAGACCGCCAGCTCACGGCAGGTGACTTTCTCCAGCTCTTTCAGCACGTCAGTAATTTTTTCCATCAGAGATATCCTCACGGTTAAATTTGTTAGCCCCGGAAACCTTTCGGGATGTCGGTATCCAGTTTGCTGCTCACACCGAACGAGCTGCCGGTTGCCAGGTTTGCCGGGCATAACTTCAGAGCCAGCTCCTGCCATTTGCTGCGTAGGGTTTTCACGGATTGAACTCGGGAGCACCAGAACTGATCGCGCTGAATGCGCTCAATCATGATGCGGATTTGGTCATGGCTGCAGCCGTGCTCCTGGCGCAGCATGCAAATTTCTTGCGCCCATGCTGCGAAGTTTGGCTCTCTCGGTTTTGCCAGAGTGCCGTCGAACTCTGCTGCGCGTTCGTACAGCTCGATGATGGTCGACCAGAACCACGTAGCGAGGTCAAAATCGTCATCTGTAGCCAGGTTGCTGGCTTCGGTAGCGTCAGGAATAACTACTTCCGGGATGACAGTTTTCTGAGTCGATTCAGAAAAGTTATCCACAGGAGAAATCTCTCCCGCGTGGTTTTTATGATCTGTATGTAATGATCTGTTTTTAAGATCTGTATAGAGATAGGATTCGGCTTGAGAGCCGATTCCAGGATTCGGCTCATGAGCCGTTTCCATTCGGCTCTTGGGACGAATGCATTCGGCTTGAGAGCCGTTTCCATTATTTTCAGTAACTTGCTTCGATTCGGCTTTTGCGCCGATTCCATTCGGCTTATAAGCCGTTTCCATGCCTTTCAATGACTTATTCCCATTCGGCTCTTGAGCCGAATCCAGTGTTAACGGGAATATCCGGGAAATAAGCGCTTCCTGGTCAATCCGGTAATGTTTTTTGGGTGTTCCACCTACCTGGTGAAGCTCTTCTTCGATAACGCCAGACAGGTACTGATCCGTAATTTTGAACATCGCTTTCCGGACAACATCGCCGTCTTTGGCGTGAACCTCTTTCGCCAGCGCCGCATGCTCCTTGTAAAACCAGCCATCATCCAGACTCGACTTACCCGACCAGAACACCAGCTGATTCAGAATCGCTGCCAGCAAATGCTGCTGCCTGTCTCCTGCAAAGAAATCCAGATACGGGCCGGGTATCGTTATGCAGTTCCCCTGCCCTGACATGGCCTGAACAATTTCAAAGACCTGATTGCTCATACCAAAACCTCATTGTGTAGCCGTAAAAACTCACGTAACCCCATCCAGCCAACTTTCCCGCAGGCTTTGCGATAGGACACATCTTTGTCAGTTGCACTAATTACCGTCACCATGTGGCTCTTGTGCCTGTGCTGGAAGCGTGCTCCCGCCTTGGGTATCCCGTTACTTGCGCAATCCCCTTCGGATGGCACATACGCCGGATAAGCCTTTTTAAGGCGTGCAATCAATTCAGCAGCAGACTGGTTACACATAGTCACCTCCGGAATCAGTGGTACTTCGGTACTTCAACAGCTCCAGGCTGATAGGCCTTGCTGTAGACGGCTTCAATAGCGTCATCGTGAGCATCAATTGCCGTTCCAATAGCGTGCTGAGCTGCAAGCAGCGCCCGGCGCTCAATAGTGTCGTAGATGCTCAAGCGGTGACGGATTTCACGCGGGAGAACGCGCAGAATTGCCGGGAGCAGCAAACGGATTTTCTCGCGCTGTAGTTCGGTCTCACCTTTCAACCAGCGGTGGAAAATGTTCTGCTGGTTACTCCAGGTTTTCCCCGGCACCAGGCGCAGCTGATCGCCGCCAATACGTGCATATTCTTCAGCGATAGCATTTGCCGCAAACGCCTGACCAACTTTCGAAGCCCATGCAAGCAGGACCATTTCAACGTGCTCGTGTTTGATTTCCATCAATCAGACTCCTTTTTGTTTTTTGGGCAAAATCACGCCTTCAGGTATTCCACTGATATGGGTGGGATGCAGATCCGGGCGCAATTCATGTGGAGTCACTTCCCAGCCCATTAATTGACAAAGAGGTATGACTCGATCAGCTGGAACCCTAGTGTTTAACCAGAGAGATACTGATTGCTGCATACACCCAAGGCGGCGACCGATTTCAGCCTGAGAAAATCGCTGAGTAATTTTGTTTCTGAATTCTTTTTTCATTCACTAAACCTCCAAGTTAACGAGGTAGAGATTACAAGAGTTAACTGTTAACGGTCAACAGTTATTTCTTGTGATGATAAATACAAGGGATACCTGTAAAATTCACCCATGATGAAAGCGATAGAAATTTCAATGTACCGACTGAGTAGACTCCTGAAAGAAACTGGATGGAGCCAGGCGGAACTTGCCCGTAGGATTGGAGTAACACAGCAAACCGTGCAGCAGTGGGTTAATGGGAAATCCACACCCAAGCCCACCAGCATTGATAAGTTAGTGGAGGTAACTGGATATCCTCCTTACTGGTTCATGCTGCCGCCTGACGACGGTGATCAGATGGTGACCCCGGATGCAATGAAGTTAGGCCCTATGCAGTTGGACCTGCTTAAGACCTTCAATGCATTCCCGGAAGAAGACCAGCAAGAGATGCTCTACGAGATGAAAGAGCGAAAGGAGAGTATGGATAAGACCGTTGCCCGGTGGCTTGCAGCCCAGAAAGGCAATAAAGCCTAATATTCTATGCGACCTATTGCACTACATACGCTTTACAAACAACCAGAAAAAGAAAAGCCATACTGCGTTAGTTAGGGATATAGCTAGCGCAATGGTGGATAACATATCCGAAAAACTATACATATCCGGCATGAGGATATCCTATTGGTTTACAGTGACTTGGTATCAACGGCTGCCATGATTGTAGCTTTGATTGCCGTTCCAGCAAGCGGTTATCTAAGTTATCATTATGCGATAAAGGGCGAAAGGCGCAAAGAGTTCAACGCCGTTGCTGATGCCATTCGTAAAAAACTAAGGGATCAGCTTGATGCTGTCGAAGCCGGATATTACCCAAGTGGAACAAATAGCATTTCCGAAGGTGAATTTGAGTATTTTTTAGACCTCCACCCACGGCAAAAACGCGCACATGCCCGTGATTTATGGCAAGAATATCAAAGAGTTTTGATTGAATGCTTACACTACGATGAAGACAATTTTTTTAAATTTATCAACAAAGAAGGATTAAAATCGGCCATAGTAAAATTACTTCCTGTCACTGAACGCCTCTGACTAGCTCTCCACCGGCGTTACATCGACCTTACTCTTCCAGCAGCTTTACAGCCAGTTCCATCACCTGAATCTGGTCTAAATCCCACTTATCCAGCCCCTTTGAAATCTCCGTTCTTATCACGTCAGCTATAGCCACCCGTTTGGTTTCATGGCCTTCGGCAACCATCGCAAACACGACATCCCCGACAATGCGGCACATTTCCTGATAGCGTAGTTGCGCAATCTCTTCGTAATCCATGTTCGTAGCCTCTTTGGTGTTTTTATAATCATACAACCCCTCCTAACAGCAAGTCTGCGGCATGAGCCATAAAAAAATAACAAGAAATTACTGTTGACGATAACAATAAAGACTTGTAGATTTACCCCATCAACACCAATCACCGCACAGTGGTTGATAAGCAGAAAACGTTCCGCCACCCGGCGATAAGGGCTAACTAACGAGGTGAATATGGAAAGCAAAGATCTGGTAGTGATTAACGGTCAGCTATGCAGCAAAGACGTTGCCCTACTGATTATTGACAAGGTTTTACCTACCGTTCTTGCAGTGGTGGCGGAAAAGGTGAGGGACAGGCGAACCAAGGATGAAGTGGTAGAAGCAGCCACAACCGTAGTTGAAGCCGCTATTTCGGCAATTAGTTTGAAGAGCCTAGTTGCTCCCAAGTCTTGATCGCTTGTGCACTTTCCTCTTCCTCGCGCTTTGTAAGCAGGGAGAGAAAATCAACTTCAGAGCGCTCAACTTCGGAAAGGAACTCTTCAGGGGTGATTTCTTTGGGTTGAGTTGATGCGTAAACAACGGCCAAAAGCTAAGCCTTATCATCTTTATTCATGATTTACCTTTGCTGGTTGTGTGAGAACTCCAGCATACCACCGAGCCTGAAGTGGTGAAAAGACAGGCAAATAACAGACCTTGCAATGCAGTGAATGCGGCTATGCGCACGCGGTTCAGTTAAAGCAGTACCACTTGTTTCCCAAAGTGGGGTGGAAAGAAAGCTGCCGATATCAGTTGTTAACTGGCTGGTATCACCGGGAGGCACCCGGCACTGCATTGCAAGGTCTGTTGGTACTCAAATTCACATGACAGTGAGGGGTAGCAAATGATCCGCGAACATGAAGTACCTGCGTGGCACCGGTTCTGCATAAAGGTTGCTCTGCTTGTGGTTACAGTCGCATGGGTAAGCTTCAAATTTTGCTGGGGTGCCTCATGAGCAAAAACGGCATTCGTTCCCTGGTTATCGCGCTGGCCATCGGATTGGTTTTCTGGGGTGGACTGGCTGTCGAAATTATGTATATCAAAGGGGTGTTCAATGGCTAATTTACTGCATGGCAACCCGGCTTTTAAAGCGGCACAAAGCAAGCTGGCCATTGCTCAATTTATTGGTAATAGTGAAATGTGGTCAGAGGCTTTTTCCTCAATGAAAGATATTTATGAGGAAACTAAGCACGCAGAAGATTTTATGTTTTGCGGTCGCGAAGAATCTCTCTCAGCTCTGAAATTCAACGATGTTATTTTGAATTATGACATGTATGGCGACTTGGTTTCTGTTAATGCAGATTCTGGCAATGCACGTTACAAAATAAACACAGAAGTTTCTTACTAATACCATCACTTTTTATTTAATGCCTTAACTGGCAGGTATGAACACACTTTAAATTTAACCGGAGATAGATAAATGGAAGAATTAAAGTTGCACTGTCATGGTTGCGGCGGTTCTTTTGCTCGCGATGAGCTGCAATATCGTCCATCTGGCAGGGGTGCTTATCGGAGAGACTTTTATTTCTGCCCGGTATGCAATGAGAAAGAAAAGCAGAAAATCGCTCTCTCCGCTGCTGCTTCCTCGTTTCGTAAAACCTTACCATCACGCCCCGGACACCTTGCCCACAAGCGCTGGTAGGTGACGGATGATAATCACATCCAACCGTATTCCATCGCATGTAAATGAAAAGGCATCGCATGTTCTGAGCTTGTACAGCAAGGGAGATATAAAGCCATGCCGAATCAAATGCGGGAATTTAAGTTTAAAGATTGGCAGAAAATGGCGCTTATTATCCCGCAATAACGGAAAATGCTGGGAAGTTATGAGCCATGAAAAATACAATCAACTCAAAGACAGGAAATCACAATCATGAAAATAGAATTTAATGATCAAGGGTCGGATTCAGTCATTACATTAACGAGCACTGTATTTGAATTCCGTCTTCACAACCGCGTTGTTGATACGGCGCTATTTCTTGCTCCCTCCTTTCGCGCTAAGCGTAGTGGTTTCTTTATTCTAAAAACGGTTATTACCGGCAAAACCTCTCACGTAATACGTGTGTATAGATCGATTAGAGAGAAGGCATCACGATGAGCAAATCACTTAACGCACGATGCATACGCCGCTGGAAAGTTGAATTCAAACCTTTCTGCGATTCAAAAGTTAACCCTTACTGGCGCAAGCGTGACCTGCGCGGGTATATCCGTGAAGCGGCTCTTACCACCGCCTACAGCATGGTCGAGAGTATGGCTGAGCGTAACGCCAAAGTTGACTATGACGGTGAGCCGAACGGATGGACGCCAGAATTTTCGGCATGGTATCGGGAGCGCCATGAGCAGTACCTGAAAGAAGCGCGGGACTACCTGGACGAAGACGCTACCAACGACGAAATCGACGAAGAGATCGAGAACGAACTTGAAGCATGGAACGACTGAAATATCGAGAATCAATACTAAACTGATTTCCAATAATCAACATTAAACCGGGGAACTGATTATAGTTTCCCGGCCATGAGGTTATTTATGGCCGATATTACTCAAGAAGATGAATGGGTGATGGAAAAGGGAATTGTAGCGAAGATGTATATGACTCCCCGGCAAATTAAATCTTACCGGGAGGGGAGATGGATTGAGGGGGTTCATTATAAGAAGCACTCACCTGACCCCGAAGCTTCAGAAGGAAGGGTAACTCTTCTCTACAACTACACCAGGATTAATAGGCTTGTCGGGGAAACATAATGAATATGCCAGCTGGCGTAGAGCTGCATGGGAAGGGAATAAGAATTAGCTTTCTATATCGCGGCATACGGTGCCGCGAAGTTTTGCGGGGCTGGACTGTATCAAATAGCAATATACGAAAGGCTGGTAACCTCCGTGCTTTAATAGTAAGTGAGATTCAGCAGGGGAAGTTTGACTATGCAGAGCATTTTCCTGAATCAAAAGCGATTAAAAAATTTACCACGACACAAAAAGTTAAAACCTTTGGTGAATTATGCAAAGTTTATCTTGATGCCAAAAAGCTTGAGGTTTCAGCTGCATCATACAGAGGTGCAGAATCACGAATAGCAACACTTTGCGCTATCGTCGGAAGTAATACGCATATTGCAGATATTCAGCATACCGATCTGTTGAATTACAGAAACGCGCTGTTAACGGGAAACACCTTTAGCAATCATGCGCCCTGGTTAAAAAGAAAAGGTCGTGCTGTATCCACGGTCAACGGCCTGATGAACAACCTGACTGCGTTGCTCAAACTGGCTAACCTGAGCGGTTTTATCGAGCATACCCCGCACGAAGGTATAAAGATGCTCAAGCGCTCCAAGAGAGACCCGGATCCGCTTCTCCAGAGTGAGTTCGAAGGTTTTATAAAAGCGCTATCTCCTCGTTATGTTTTACTCTGGACTACAGCTATCTTTACCGGCCTTCGGCATGGAGAGCTTACAGCTTTAGCCTGGGAAGATGTGGACCTTGATAAGGGTGAGCTTCACGTCAGGCGTAATCAGACTAATGAGGGGCTGTTTGTGCCACCCAAAACCGAAGCGGGGATCAGAACTGTAACCCTGCTTGAGCCTGCGCTGAACGCTTTACGTGAGCAATTCAAGCTAACTGGCGCATTAAGCAAAACCGAAATCACTTTCCATCACCGCGAACATGGTTTAACTGAACAACAAAAACTGCGGTTCGTGTTTATCCCGCCCAAAAACTGGCGCGGGGAAACGAAGTATTACGGATCTCAGTCTCTGGGGTATAGTTGGGAAGCAGGATTAAAGAAGGCAGGAATCAGGAACAGGCGCCCTTACCAGTCGCGCCACACTTTTGCGTGCTGGTTATTAACTGCCGGTGCTAACCCGTCGTTTATCGCCGGACAGATGGGTCACGAGAACGCGAAGATGGTTTATGAGATTTACTCGAAGTGGATCGGAGAGATGGACCGCGATCAGGTGGAAATGCTGAATAGCAGTTTTTCTGACGTTGTGTCCCAAGGGTGCCCCAAACGCAAGGTAGTTGGTATAAAAAACGTTTGATTTCAGCAAAATAAAAATGCTTGCCGGAATATTAACTTTATCCCAACATGATCGCCGATCGCGCTGCAACGGCAGTGAAACAAACTCAGGAGCGAAAATGATTACACTGTGGGGACGTAATAACTCGACCAACGTGAAGAAAGTACGCTGGGTGCTGGAGGAGTTGGATCTTCCTTATGAGCAGATCCTCGCCGGGCTGGAGTTTGGTCTCAATCATGACCCGGAATATCTGGCGATGAACCCGAACGGGCTGGTGCCGCTGTTAAAAGACGATGCTACCGGGGTGGTGTTGTGGGAATCAAATACCATTATTCGCTACCTTGCCGCCCAGTACGGCGTCGATCGCCTGTGGCTGGCCGCACCGGCGCAGCGCGCGCAAGGGGAAAAGTGGATGGACTGGTCCAACGGCACGCTCTCTCCCGCCCATCGCCCGGTGTTAATGGGCCTGGTCAGGACGCCGCCGGAGCAGCGCGACCCGGCGGTCATCGCCGCGGGGATCAGCGCATGTGAATCGCTGTTTGCCATGCTTGATGACGAACTGGCGAAAACGCCATGGCTCTCTGGCGAGCACTTCGGCCTTGGCGATATTGCCGTTGCCCCCTTCGTCTACAATCTGCTGACGATCCTCGATACCTGGCAACCGCGACCCCATCTGCAGCGCTGGTATCAGCAGATTAGCCAGCGCCCCGCCTGGCACGCGGTCGTGAAGATCCCGGTCACCTGAGGTTAACCCTCCGGACTCAAGCGCAACAGTTCGCCGTTAGACTCGTCGGTTAATACGTACAGATAGCCGTCGGGTCCCACGCGGACGTCGCGGATACGCTTCCCGCGCGCCTCCAGTAACCTCCCCTCCTCGCGGACCTGATTACCGTCCACCGATAAGACGATAAGCGACGTCTCCTTCAGCGCGCCGATAAACAGCTTATGCTGCCACTGGGGAAAAGTCTGCGCCGCGTAAAAGGCCATCCCGCTCACCCCTGGGGAGACCGGCCAGACATACAGGGGAGGCTCGGTACCCGGGGCCGTCTTGCCCTTGGCCTCCGGGATCGGCAGGCCGCTGTAGTTAATGCCATGCGTCGCCAGCGGCCAGCCGTAGTTTTTCCCCGCCTGCGGGATGTTAATTTCATCCCCGCCGCGCGGGCCGTGCTCATTGAGCCACAGCGCGTCGCTCCATGGGTTCATCGCCATGCCCTGCGGATTGCGAATACCGTAGGCCCAGATCTCTGGCCTGGCGTCAGCCCGGCCGACAAAGGGATTATCCGGTGGAACGTCCCCGCTCTCCGTCAGGCGGACCACTTTCCCCTGCAGCTTGCTGAGCTCCTGGGCGGTGGCGCGCTGATTGTTCTCTCCCAGACCGATAAACAGATACCCTTTGCCGTCGAACACCAGCCGGCCACCGAAATGATTGCCCACGGAGAGCTTCGGCTGCTGGCGAAACACCACGGTAAAGTTCGACAGCTGCGTGGCATCCTCACTTAACCGCCCGTAGCCTACCGCAGTGCCCGCTTTGCCGCTGGCGTCGCTTTCCGCATAGCTCAGCCAAACCCGCCGCGACTGCGCAAAATCCGGCGACAGCGCCACATCCAGTAAGCCGCCCTGGCCGTTGGCCCACACCTGCGGCACGCCGGATATCGGCGCCGACAGGCCTTTACCTGGCTGCCAGCGCTTGAGCTCGCCGCCGCGCAAAGTAATCAACATGCCCTGATCGTCAGGGAGAAACGCCAGGCCCCACGGATGGGCCAGCCGGTTTTGCAATACCTCCACCCGCACCGCGGCCTGGCTCAGGGCTGGCAGCGCTAAGGCGCTCAATATCAACAGCAGCGGGATTGGACGCATGGCATTCTCCTTTAGTCAGCTCTGCGCTAAAGGGTAGCCAGCGGGGAAATTTGCGCGGGGATTTTTACATAACCTTTAACAGGGGAAGCGTCCACTTCCCCTGAGTTTCAGCCGATCAGGCATGAGTGATTGGCGACAATTTATTCAATTTATGAATATTTGAAGTCAATCCTGTCAGACAGCGTTCTAGCTTCTCTACGTTAACAGCGATGTACAGCGGACAATCATGATGCCCGCTCATCAGGCATACTGCAGCGGCGGCGAGGGACTCGCCCGCCAGGCGAAGGGCCTCCTTCTCCTCCGGTGAAACGACATTCTGCAGGCGCGGGGCCTGCGCACGCATTTCACGGCAAAGCTCAAACAAGTTATCACGCAGATGGTCATTTTCGCTGACTGACATGTAGCCTTTAGCCTTTCGCAACTGCAGATAGGCATCAATATCGATATTGGCATTGATGAGCTTCTGCAAAAGGTGGCGATATTGTCTGTCAACGGTCATCACAGTTCCTCCTCTGTCGTCCTTTACCCTTCTCATGATACGGTTATTTTTTGTGCAAAATGATGCGCCAGGTCAATTATTCCCAAGCCTGTAACACCCTTTACAATGTGACAACCTTACCGCTTTGTAGGATATATACCAAAAATAATGGTATACGATCACAATTAATTTCAAATAGAAATCAACTCGCGATCATTACCATTAAAAGGCGGAAATAGTGCTGATAAGATCACACTACACCACAAATGCTATTGCGCGATCGCCAGCCATAATGCCATAACAAATCATTAATGTAATACGTATAACATTTCATAAAAACAGCGAACGCGGCCCGCGGATCGCTGATAATCTCTCTGCCCGTTTGCAAGGAACTGAAACATGACGCCCGGTAAAAGAAACTACCTCCTGTTGAGTCTTTTCGATTTCCTCTACCTGTTCGCCTGGTCGTCGACCATGGCTTTCTTCGTCATCTGGACCACCCAGCATCTTGGCATCAGCGCCACGAAGACTGGCCTGCTGTACTCGGTCAACGCTTTTATCGCCCTGCTGATGCAACCTTTCTTCGGCTTTATCTCCGACAAGTTCGGCCTGAAAAAACGGCTTATCTGGCTGCTGGTCGCCCTGCTCCTGCCGGTGGGCCCCTTCTTTATCTATGTTTACGCGCCGCTGCTGGTGCACAATTTCTGGTTCGGCGCGCTGCTGGGGGGGATCTATCTGGGGATCATCTTTAACTCCGGCTGCGGGGTGATCGACTCTTACATCGATAAGATTTCCCGTCGCTACCAGTTCGAATACGGTCGGGTGCGGATGTGGGGCTCGTTAGGCTGGGCAGCGGCGGCCTGGATTGTGGGTAAATATATCGACAGCAATCCTAATCTGGCTTTCTGGCTCGCCAGCCTCGCCATCGTCATCGCCGCCATCTGCTTTATGCTGACCAAAATTGAATTAACCGACGCTGATGTGGCGCGAAGCGAATCGCTGAAGGTCTCCCATGCCCTCGAGCTGGCGAAGAATGGTCAGTTCTGGATGCTGCTGCTCTTTACCCTGTTCGTCACGCAAATTTATGACACCTACGATCAGCAGTTTGCCCAGTATTTCTCGCTGCAGTTCCCGACGCCGGAGGAAGGCAACCGCTGGTATGGGATCCTCGCCTCCATTCAGGTGTGCGGCGAAACGCTGTTCTTATGCCTGATGCCGTGGTTTGTTAACCGGACCGGCGCCAAATGGGCGCTGATCATCGCCGGGTTGATCATGTCGGTACGTATTGTCGGGTCAGCCGTGCCCCTCGGTCCGGTGTGGATTGGCGCGGTGAAAATGATGCATGCCCTGGAGAAACCGTTAATTCTGGTATCGGTCTTTAAATTCATCGCTGCCAACTTCGACCACAAGCTCTCTTCGACGGTCTATTTGCTGGTGCTGTTTGTCGCCTCGATCGCCACCGCCATCTACTCTCCGCTGGCAGGCTATCTGTACGATACCATTGGCTTCGCCGATACCTATCTGATCCTCGGCGGTATCGCCGGGCTCTTTACGCTGATCTCCATTTTCACCCTGAAGGATAAGCGCGAGCCGAAAAAGCCCAGCGCCAGGCCTTCCGGGGCCGTTACGCCGGCGCAATAATCCTCTGCCCGGTAGCCACGCCGGGCGCTACACGTTGCGCGCGACTAACGGCTTTTGCAGGAGCGTTTCCAGCACCCGCAGCGGCGAGAGCTGCGGGTGACTCATCGCTTTCACCGGCAACAGAAAGGTCTGCTCAAGCAGATACTGGCCGCGCATCGCGGCGTGCGGGGTCTGATCGGAAAAGCAGATCCAGGTACTGCCGGCGGCAAAGTCGATCTCCTGCTGCACCCCCTGTCGCTGGTACTCAGGGGTGCTTTTCATCGCATCGTGCAGGGCCAGCATCAGATGATCGTAATGGCTACGCCGACTTTTGGTGATCCCCAGCGCTGCCAGCAGCCAGGCGCCTGACGGCGACCAGGGTTTCAGCCGCGGCAGAAAGCGTGCCGCGAGGGTATCGAAATGCTCCCCTGTCCGCCAGGTTCGCGGTTCGCCGCGGGGATGAATATTGCAAAAGATGCGCAGAATACGATCACCCTTGACCGGGCGCGACGGGAATGCGTCCACATGCAAGCGCGAATCGTCTTTGCGCCAGGAGGTCGTTTCACGCCAGGCGGTAATGGGATGCAGACGCAGACTGGTTTGCGGATGGTGCAGCGACTCGCCATAGCCTGGCAATAACGCGTCGATCAGCTGCAGCGTCATCTGGTGGTAACGCGCCATCAGCCGGGCGATGGCAGCCGTTTTCTGCTTATCCGCCACGCCTCTGAGTATGCGGGTGTCGGGTTGATAGCTGATATTCTTGCGCCGCGGCGCGACCAGCTCAGGGGTCAGCAATGCCTGCTCCGTGGCGGTTAATGAAAACGCCAGCTGCGGCAGATAGAGCACATTTCCCTGCTCAAGGGAGTGTTGGATCTGCGGCGGTTGCGGGGGGATCTCCAGATTACTGAATGGCAGGGTGGCTATCGCCACCGGGGAGCCTGTTGGTGTCATTTCCTTGCCTCTTCTCCTCGCGGTCATCGAGGTATTTAGTAAAGAAATTGTTATCATTTTGTAGATTACAACGTAAATGACGGGCGTTTTTATCAGGAATGGCGGTTTTGACCCGGTGCTGAAGCCCACGCGCTCCTCACCCGAGCGCTTTTTCACCATTAACCGCGACGGAGCTATACTCTTTTTCGCAAAGATCTGTAGAATTCCTGCCCTGACCATTCCAATAATTGAACACTTTTTAAGCTATGAGCAATGTCACGCACCAGCCGAAAATCGGCTTCGTCTCCCTGGGCTGCCCGAAAAATCTCGTGGACTCAGAGCGTATCCTGACCGAACTGCGCACCGAAGGTTATGACGTCGTCCCTACCTACGACAACGCCGATATGGTCATCGTTAACACCTGCGGCTTTATCGATAGCGCTGTGCAGGAATCGCTGGAAGCGATCGGCGAAGCGTTAAAAGAGAACGGCAAGGTGATCGTCACCGGCTGCCTTGGCGCGAAAGAGGATCAGATCCGCGAAGTTCACCCGAAGGTGCTGGAGATCACCGGTCCGCACAGCTATGAGCAGGTGCTGGAGCACGTCCACCACTACTCGCCGAAGCCGAAGCACAACCCGTTCCTCAGCCTGGTGCCGGAACAGGGCGTTAAGCTGACGCCGCGTCACTACGCCTACTTAAAAATTTCTGAAGGCTGCAACCATCGCTGCACCTTCTGCATCATCCCGTCCATGCGTGGCGATCTGGTGAGCCGTCCGATTGGCGAAGTGCTGGCGGAAGCCAAACGCCTCGCTGACGCCGGCGTAAAAGAGCTGCTGGTGATTTCTCAGGACACCTCCGCCTACGGCGTCGATGTCAAGCACCGTACCGGTTTCCACAACGGCATGCCGGTGAAGACCAGCATGGTCAGCCTGTGCGAAGAGCTGGCGAAGCTCGGCATCTGGGTGCGCCTGCATTATGTTTACCCGTATCCGCACGTCGACGATGTGATCCCGCTGATGGCGGAAGGCAAAATTCTGCCGTACCTCGATATTCCGCTGCAGCACGCCAGCCCGCGTATTCTGAAGCTGATGAAGCGTCCGGGCTCTGCAGACCGCCAGCTGGCGCGCATTAAGCAGTGGCGTGAAATTTGCCCGGACCTGACCCTGCGCTCTACCTTTATCGTGGGCTTCCCGGGCGAAACGGAAGAAGATTTCCAGATGCTGCTCGACTTCCTGAAAGAGGCGCGTCTCGACCGCGTCGGCTGCTTCAAGTACAGCCCGGTTGAAGGCGCCACCGCCAACGAACTGGCGGATCAGGTGCCGGAAGAGGTGAAAGAGGAGCGCTGGAACCGCTTTATGCAGCTGCAGCAGCAGATCTCTGCCGAGCGTCTGCAGGAGAAAGTGGGCCGCGAAATCCTGGTGCTGGTGGATGAAGTTGACGAAGAAGGCGCCATTGGCCGCAGCATGGCCGACGCCCCGGAAATCGACGGCGCGGTCTACCTGAACGGCGAAACCCGCGTTAAGCCGGGCGACGTGGTGCGGGTGAAAGTCGAGCATGCCGACGAATACGACCTGTGGGGTACCCGGGTCTAGTCCAGCTTCCCGGATAGCGGCTTATCGCATTCCCCAGCCTACGGGGTCCTCCCGTAGGCCCCCCCCAGGTCCGCGCAAGCGCAGCGCCGCCGGGTAATCATTGATTATCTTCCAGGCAGCCCTGTTGCGCGGTTATTTTGCCGGGTGGCGCTACGCTTACCCGGCCTACGGGGTCCAGTCCCAATATGTGAATCGCCGCCGGACATGGGGCCGCTGAAACTGCCGGTGCTGGCGGCCTCAACATCGCTGAGACGTTCCCGGAAGGCCGGGGCAGCCCGCAGGGATGCGGGCTGAGGGCCGTGTTTTGCACGGACGCTGCCTCGGCCCGACCCGAAGCCTGCAGGGATAAGTCGAAGGCACCACGCAGTGGCGATTTTGCTGGCCGGAGCCCGGGGGTACAGGGGGCGGCGGCGACTGGCCGCCCCCTGTGCGCTCCCTGCGCCATGCCAGGCATAACGCAGAAGATTAACCGGGAGCGCAATGTGCGCTGAAGCCACAAATAATATAAAGCACCGCACGGCGGTGCTTTCCCTCACCCTACCCCTTTAACTTCGGATCCAGCGCATCGCGCAGGCCATCGCCCAGCAGATTAAACGCCAGAACGGTCACGAAAATCGCCACCGCCGGAAACAGCGCTACGTGCGGGGACATCACCATATCCGCCCGCGCCTCGTTGAGCATCGCGCCCCACTCCGGGGTGGGCGGCTGCGCGCCGAGGCCGAGAAACGACAGACTGGCCGCCGAAATAATCGACACCCCAATACGCATCGTGAAGTAAACCACGATCGATGACACCGTCCCCGGCAGGATGTGGTTGAACAGAATGGTGGCGTCGCTGGCGCCGATGCTGCGCGCCGATTCAATAAAGGTCTGCTGCTTTAACACCAGCGTATTGCCGCGCACCAGACGAGCAAACGCCGGGATCGAGAAGATCGCCACGGCGATGATCACGTTGGCCATCCCGCTGCCCATGACAGCGACCACCGCGATCGCCAGCAGGATCCCCGGAAAGGCGAACAGCACGTCGCAAAGTCGCATAATGAGCCGGTCCCACCAGCCCTCATAGTAGCCGGCCAGCAGCCCAAGCACCGTGCCGATAGCCGCGCCAATCAGCACCGCCAGTACCCCGGCAGCCAGCGAGATCTGCGCCCCGACCAGCACCCGGCTGAAAATATCGCGCCCCAGCGAGTCGACACCGAACCAGTGCACCAGCGAGGGCCCCTCGTTAAGCCGGTCATAATCGAAATAATTTTCCGCATCGTACGGCGCTATCCATGGCGCAACGATGGCTACCGCAATCAGCAACAGCACGAAAATACCAGCGCCCATCGCCACCGGCTGGCGACGAAAGCGCCGCCAGAACTCATGCCATGGGGTATGGATCTCGCCGGGTCTGATACCCGGCATGGCGTTCAGCGCCGCCTGCCTTCTCCAGTTGAGCAATCGCACCTTACTTATACCTGATAGCCGGGTTAATGGCCGCGTACAGCACATCCACCACTAAATTGATAAGAATAAACTCCAGTGAAAAGAGCAGGACTTCTGCCTGAATCACCGGGTAATCGCGCATCTCTACCGAATCGACCAACAGGCGCCCAAGCCCCGGCCAGTTAAACACCTTTTCCACGACGATCGACCCACCGAGCAGAAAGCCGAACTGCAGCCCCATCATGGTCACCACCGGGATCATCGCATTGCGCAGGCCATGCTTGAGCACCACCCACGTTTCGCTCACCCCTTTCGCCCGCGCGGTACGCATATAGTCTTCATGCAACACATCAACGAACGACGCGCGGGTAAAGCGCGCCATGACCGCCGCCACCGCCGCGCCAAGGGTCAACGACGGCAAAATATAGTGCCGCCAGCTGTCGGCCCCCACCGTCGGTAGCCAGCCCAGCTCAACCGAAAACACCTGCATCAGCAGCATGCCGAGAGCAAAAGCCGGAAACGAAATGCCGCTCACCGCCAGCGCCATTCCCAGACGGTCGGGCCAGCGATTGCGCCACACCGCGGCCGCGATCCCCGCCGCCATCCCGAACAGTACCGCCCAGCTCATGCTGGCCAGCGTCAGCCACAACGTGGGCATAAAGCGGCTGGCTATTTCACTGGAAACGGGACGCCGCGAGGCCATGGAAATGCCAAAATCGCCGCGCAGCACGTTGGTGATGTAGTGCCAGAACTGGACATGCAGCGGCTGGTCAAGCCCCAGCTGCTGGCGCACCATCGCCACCACCTGGGCATCGGCCTCCGGTCCGGCAATCAGCCGCGCCGGGTCACCGGGCAGCATATGGACGAACAGAAACACCAGCACTGCGACGATAAGCAGGGTGGGGATCAGCCCCAGCAGGCGCTTAATCACATAGTTGAGCATCATACCTCCGCAACCCGCCCCGCGGAAAAACCGCCCCCCGCGCGCTGGCGCCGGAGAGCATCATCCCATCCTTCACGGTGTTAAATCTGCCTGTTCAAAACTAAAGCCAGTATCCGGCTGGATATAGAAACCGGTGAGGTTCTTGCTGTGGGCGGAGACCAGTTTCTCGACCACCAGCGGTACCCACGGCGACTCTTTCCAGATAATATCCTGCGCCTCTTTATAGAGTTTGGTTTTCTCTTGTGGGTCGGTGGTTTTCAGCGCCTCGCTCAGCGCGTTATCCACCTGCGGGTTGCTGTAAAACGCGGTATTAAACAGCGTCGGCGGCCAGTTTTGCGAGGCGAACAGCGGCGACAGCGCCCAGTCGGCTTCACCGGTGGAGGCGGACCAGCCGGTATAGAACATCCGTACCCCGCTCTCTTTCTGCCCTTTACCTTCCACTTCCGCCGCCCGCTGACCAGCGTCCATCGCCGTCACCTGCGCCTTAATCCCCACCTGCGCCAGCTGCTGCTGGGTGAACTGCAGTACTTTCTGCGCGGTGCTGTGATTATGTGATGACCATAGCGTGGTGCTGAAACCGTTAGGGTAGCCAGCCTCTTTCAGCAACTGGCGAGCTTTCGCCGGATCGTATGGCCAGGCGGTGTAAGTCTGGGCGTAGGCAATCGACGGCGGCACCACCCCGGTCGCCGGGGTGGCGTATCCGGCAAACGCCACCTTGACCAGCGCCTGACGGTTAATCGCATAGTTGATGGCTTCACGCACCTTCGGATTATCGAACGGCTTCTGCGTCACGTTCATGCTGATGTAGCGCTGCATGATCGACGGGCTGGCCACCAGCTCCAGTTTGCTGTTTTTTGCCAGCAGCGGCGCCTGTTCGTAAGGGATCGGGAAAGCAAACTGCGCTTCGCCGGTCTGCAGCATCGCCGCCCGGGTGTTGTTATCCACCACCGGACGCCAGGTGATGGAGTCCAGCTTCGGCAGGCCTGGCTGCCAGTAACCATCGAACTTGCTGACCTTCACGAAATCTGTCTGGTTCCAGGTGTCGAGCTTATACGGCCCGGTACCCACCGGATGGAAGCCAATATCCTTGCCATATTTTTTCAGCGCCGCCGGCGAAATCATCGCCGTCGCCGGATGGGCGAGAATGTTAATAAATGCCGAGAAGGGCTGCTTCAGGGTAATTTTGACCGTGGTCGGATCGACCGCCTCGGTGCTGGCGATATTTTTATACAGGTTATAGCGCTTGAGATGGTTATCCGGGTTACTCGCGCGGTCGAGGTTAGCCTTGACCGCCTCGGCGTTAAAGTCGGTGCCATCCTGGAATTTCACCCCGCTGTGCAGCTTGATGGTGTACACCAGGCCGTCCGGTGACACGGTATAGCTCTCGGCAAGAACATTTTGTAGCTTCATCTCTTTATCAAGGCCGAACAGGCCTTGATAAAAGGACTTCGCCACCGCCTGCGACAGGGTATCGTTGGCATCATAGGGATCGAGCGTCGTAAAGTTAGACCCGACCGCCACGACCACATCTTTGGCGGCAAAGGCAGGGGCGCTCGCCAGGGCCGCCGCGATACTCAGCGCCAGCCACCATTTGCGTGAAACAGGTTGTGTCATCGTATTCTCCTGAAAAGGTGCGTTATGTGTTGTTATGCTCTGCCCAGCACATCGGCGGATTCGCGGGCGACAAAGTGGTCCGGCCCAACCTGCTGCAATGGCACGCTGGCCATCTCCTCGCCCCGCTTATAGATATTGCCCGGGACGTCATCAGACAGCAGGACTCGCTGCGGATGACGGTAGGCCGGGTCGGCCACCGGTACGGCGGCCATTAGCTTACGGGTATAGGGGTGCTGCGGGTTTTCAAACACCGCACGGCGCGGGCCTATTTCGACAATGCGACCGCGATACATCACCGCCACGCGGTGGCTGATGCGCTCCACCACCGCCATATCATGGGAAATAAACAGAAACGCGATACCCATCTCGCGCTGCAGGTCGAGCATCAGATTGATAATCTGCGCCCGAATGGAGACATCCAGGGCCGACACCGACTCATCGGCTATCACCACCTTCGGATTCAGCGCCAGCGCGCGGGCAATGCAGATCCGCTGCCGCTGGCCGCCGGAAAAGGCATGGGGGTAACGCCAGGCATGCTCCGGCTGAAGCCCCACGCGCTTCAGTAGCCAGGAAACCCGCTCACGCGCGGCTTCACCATGCAGCAGGCCATGCACCCGCAGCGGCTCCATGATCGAGTCACCGACCGTCTGACGCGGGTCAAGCGAAGCGTAAGGATCCTGAAAAATAAACTGAATATTACGGCGCAGGGATTGCAGCTTGCTGCCGGAGAGCGTATCAATCCGTTGGCCGTCGAAGGTAATGGTGCCACCCTGGGTTTCGACCAGTCTCAGCAGCGCCCGGCCGGTGGTCGACTTGCCGCAGCCGGACTCTCCCACCAGCGACAGGGTCTCTCCCGGCCAGAGATCAAAACTGATCTTCTCCACCGCATGCACTTCGCGCGTCACGCGATTGAGCAGCCCACCGCGCACCGGAAAACGGGCCACCAGGTCGCGCACCTGCAGGATAGGCTCCCCCGCCGCCACCGTGTCTGGCGTTTCGGTCTCCGCCTGCGGCTGACCGGGAAGCGAAAAACGGCGCGGCAGATCCTGACCCCGCATCTCCCCCAGCCGCGGAACCGCCGCCAGCAGCGACTGAGTATAAGGGTGCTGCGGCGAACGAAAGATCTCCTCAACGCTGCCGGTCTCTACCGCCTCACCGCGATACATCACCAGCACCCGATCGGCGATATCGGCCACGACGCCCATATCGTGGGTAATAAAGATCACCCCCATCGCCATCTCCTTTTGCAGGACGGCAATGAGTTGCAAAATTTGCGCCTGGATGGTGACATCCAGCGCTGTGGTCGGCTCATCGGCTATCAACACCGCCGGCCGACAGGAGAGCGCCATGGCGATCATCACCCGCTGGCGCATGCCGCCGGAGAGCTGGTGCGGATAGCGTGAGAGCATCTCTTCCGCCTGGGGAATACGCACCTGGTCGAGCATCTTTTTCGCCGCGCGCAGCGCCTCTTCGCGCCCCAGCCCCTGGTGCAGGCGCAGGGATTCGGCGATTTGTTCGCCGATGGTAAAAACCGGATTCAGCGAGGTCATCGGCTCCTGAAAAATCATGGCCAGATCCGCGCCGCGCACCCGGCGCATCTCGGCGTCCGTTTGCTCATTGAGCGCGATCACCTGCCGGTTACGCCGCCGCAGCCACAGCCCCTCGCTGCTCACTTCGCTGCTGGCGGCGTCAAGCAAACGCATCAGCGCCAGCGCGGTCACCGATTTTCCCGAACCGGACTCACCCACTATCGCCAGCGTCTCGCCGCGACGCAGGCTGAAGGATAGCTGACGCACGGCCTGCACCTCTGGCGCATCCTGTTGGCGAAAGGCCACGTTCAGGTTGCGCACTACCAGCACTTCGCAGGTATCGGTTTCGTGAGTTTGCGACACTCTCCCTCTCCCTTCTTCTATTCGCGATAAATGCCAATGGTTGGCGTATCGCCGGCATAGCACCAGGCGCGGTACATGCCTTCACTGTTAAACGGTAAAACGACGTTACCTTCGCGATCGACGGCAATCAGCCCGCCGCTACCGCCGAGAGCCGGCAGTTTCTCCATCACCACCCGCTCGCAGGCGGTGTAGAGACTCAACTGACCATACTCCATCAGGGCGGCGATATCGTAGGCCGCCAGGGTGCGCATAAAGACTTCGCCGGTGCCGGTGCAGGAGACCGCCACGCTGGCATTGTTGGCATAGCATCCCGCGCCCGGCAGCGGGCTGTCGCCGACGCGTCCGGGCAGTTTGTTGGTCATGCCGCCGGTGGAGGTTGCCGCCGCCAGATTGCCAGCCAGGTCGAGCGCCACCGCGCCGACGGTGCCCATTTTCTGGCGTTCATCGAGCGGGGCGGCGTGGTGGTCGAGGATAATCTCCCCGCCCGCTTTCGCCTCCTGCAGCTGCAGCAGGCGCTCGGGCGTGGAGAAGAGATCGTTTTCCACGCGTTCCATCCCCCGGGAGAAGGCGAAATTTTCCGCGCCCTCGCCAATCAGCAGCACGTGCGGACTCTCCTCCAGTACCAGACGCGCCGCCAGCACCGGATTACGCAAATGTTTGACCCCGGCCACCGCGCCCGCCTGCAGGCTGTAGCCATCCATTACGCAGGCGTCCAGTTCGTGGGTTTGATCGTGGGTAAATACCGCGCCCATCCCGGCATTAAACAGCGGGCACTCTTCCAGCAGCCGAACGGCCTCGGTCACGGTATCCAGCGCACTGGCGCCCGCAGCCAACATCTTCTGCCCGCTTTCGACGATAGTCGACAGCGCCGCCACATACTCTCGCTCTCGCTCCGGCGTCATCTGCGCGCGAGAAATCGCCCCTGCGCCGCCGTGAATTGCTATAACCGCCTTGCCCATTTCGCCAGTCCTTAACGATGAAGTGGATCGCCCCTGCCCCGTCGTACCGCGGCGCGGCGCCGGTCACGTCAGGAATAAGGGTATTGATATCATTATATTGCTGAATGTCTTATACAATTTTTGAATATAGAAAGAGCGGCGGGCGATGTAAAGCCTCGTACCCAGGTGGCATACAGCCCGCGCCGCTTTTCTGCCATAATAGGCGTTTTCGCTGTTTTGCCCGCAGGAGTGACCCATGGATTTTACCGCCGGACTGATGCCGCTCGACACAGCCCTCGCCCAGATGCTCGATCGTATTACGCCGCTGAACGCGACGGAAACTGTACCGCTGTTGCAGGCCTTCTCGCGTGTGACCGCCCATGACATCGTCTCCCCGCTGGATGTGCCCGGCTTTGATAACGCCGCGATGGATGGCTATGCCGTCCGGCTAAGCGACCTTCGCGACGGCGCGGCGCTGCCGGTCGCCGGTAAGGCCTTTGCCGGCCAACCGTTTCACGAGACCTGGCCCACCGGCACCTGTATCCGCATCATGACCGGCGCGCCGGTGCCTGCGGGCTGCGACGCGGTGGTCATGCAGGAAGAGACCGAACAGACCGACGCCGGCGTGCACTTTACCGCGCCGGTGAAAGCCGGGCAGCACATTCGCCGTCGCGGAGAAGATATCGCCCACGGCGCGGTGGTCTTCCCGGCGGGGACGCCCCTGACGGTGGCCGAGCTGCCGGTGCTGGCCTCGCTGGGCATTGCCGAGGTCGAGGTGGTGCGCAAGGTCCGCGTCGCGGTCTTCTCAACCGGCGATGAGCTGCAGCTGCCGGGTCAACCGCTCGGCGACGGCCAGATTTACGATACCAACCGCCTGGCGGTGCACCTGATGCTGCAGCAGCTGGGCTACGAGGTCATTAACCTCGGCATTATTCCTGACGACCCGGCGAAGCTGCGTGACGCGTTTATCGCCGCCGACCAGCAGGCCGACGTGGTCATCAGCTCCGGTGGCGTCTCGGTGGGCGAAGCCGACTACACCAAAACCATTCTTGAAGAGCTGGGGGAGATCGGCTTCTGGAAACTGGCGATCAAGCCGGGGAAACCCTTCGCCTTCGGCAAACTCAGTAGCAGCTGGTTCTGCGGCCTGCCGGGTAACCCGGTTTCCGCCACCGTCACCTTCTGTCAGTTGGTGCAGCCGCTGCTGGCGAAACTCTCGGGCAAGCACGGCCCGCTTCAGGCAACCCGCCTGCGGGTACGCGCCGCCACGCGACTGAAGAAGTCGCCGGGCCGTCTCGACTTCCAGCGCGGTATTCTGCAGCGCAACCCCGACGGCGAGCTGGTGGTGACCACCACCGGCCATCAGGGCTCGCACATTTTCAGCTCATTCAGCCTCGGTAACTGCTTTATCGTACTGGAGCGCGAACGCGGCCACGTCGAAGCGGGCGAATGGGTCGAAGTCGAGCCCTTTAATCATCTGTTTGGGGGGCTGTAATGGCCGTTGAGCTGAGCGACGAGGAGATGCTGCGCTATAACCGGCAGATCATCTTGCGCGGTTTTGATTTCGACGGTCAGGAGCGGCTAAAAGCCGCTCGCGTACTGGTGGTCGGCCTCGGCGGGCTCGGCTGCGCCGCCGCTCAATATCTGGCGGCGGCCGGCGTGGGTCAGCTCACCCTGCTCGATTTCGACACCGTCTCGCTGTCCAACCTCCAGCGCCAGACGCTGCACAGCGACGCGACCATCGGCCAACCGAAGGTGGATTCTGCCCGCGAGGCGCTGGCGCGCATTAACCCGCACGTCCGGCTGGTCCCGCTCAATGCCTTGCTGGATGAGACCGCGCTGGCGGGGCAGATTGCCGATCACGATCTGGTGCTGGACTGCACCGACAACGTCGCCATTCGTAACCAGCTCAACGCCGGCTGTTTCCAGCACACCACCCCGCTGGTCTCCGGGGCGGCGATCCGCATGGAGGGGCAAATCAGCGTCTTCACGTATCAGGATGGCGAACCCTGCTACCGCTGCCTGAGCCGTCTGTTCGGCGAAAATGCCCTCACCTGCGTCGAAGCCGGGGTAATGGCCCCGCTGGTGGGCACCATCGGTTCGCTGCAGGCGATGGAGGCCATTAAACTGCTGACCGGCTACGGCACCCCTGCCAGCGGAAAAATCGTGATGTACGACGCCATGACCTGCCAGTTTCGTGAAATGAAGCTGATGCGTCATCCGCAGTGCGAGGTATGCGGCTCGCACTAACCCCCACACCGGCGACGAGGGTCGTCGGTGGTTTTGTGACCTCTCTCGTTTTTTTATCCCCAGGAGCTTAGCCCCATCCCGCTTGTTGATTTGCGTCAATATAACTTTCATTCGAAAGTGTTTTTATATTCATACGTAAACAAGAGGATAAGCCATGATCTTCAACATCCAGCGCTACTCCACCCATGACGGCCCAGGGATCCGTACCGTCGTCTTCCTGAAAGGCTGCTCGCTGGGCTGCCGCTGGTGCCAGAACCCGGAAAGCCGCGCCCGCAGCGAAGATCTGCTGTATGACTCGCGGCTGTGCCTGGCCGGCTGCGATCTGTGCCAGCAGGCGGCGCCGGAGGTTATCACCCGTACCCTCGATGGTTTGATCATTGATCGGCAAAACGTTAACGACAAGCATATTACTGCGCTGCGTGACTGCTGCCCCACCACCGCGCTAACGGTCTGCGGCGAGGAGAAAAACGTCGAAGCGATCATGGCGACGGTGCTGCGTGATAAACCGTTCTACGATCGCAGCGGCGGCGGCATCACCCTTTCCGGCGGCGAACCCTTTATGAACCCGACGCTGGCGCAGGCGCTTTTCGAAGCCAGCCATCAGGCAGGTATTCACACCGCCGTGGAAACCTGCCTGCACGTGCCGTGGAAATACATTGAACCGGCTTTACCCTTTGTCGACCTGTTTCTCGCCGACCTGAAACATGTCGACGAGGCCGTTTTCCAGCAGTGGACCGACGGCAGCGCCCGCCGGGTGCTGGATAACCTGCAGCGACTGGCGCAGGCAGGGAAAAAAATGATTATTCGCGTGCCGCTGATCCAGGGATTCAACGCCAGTGAAGCCGACATTGCCGCGATCACCGATTTTGCCGCCGACCGCCTGCAGGTCAGCGAGATCCATTTCCTGCCGTACCACACGCTGGGAATGAACAAATACCAGTTACTCAGTCAGCCCTACACCGCACCGGACAAACCGCTGGATGCTCCTGAGCTGCTCGCCTTCGCGCAGGATTATGCGCGGAGCAAGGGGCTAACGGCGATCTTACGAGGATAACCTTATGACGACTCTCAAACTCAATACCCTCAGCGCCCGCATCCAGGCCCATAAAATGGCACTGGTGCATATTGTCAAACCGCCGGTCTGTACCGAACGCGCCCGCCACTACACCGAGATGTATCAGCAGCATCTTGATAAGCCAATCCCGGTGCGTCGCGCCCTGGCGCTGGCGCATCACCTTGCCGAGCGCACCATCTGGATCAAGCACGACGAACTGATCGTCGGCAACCAGGCCAGCGAAGTGCGCGCTGCGCCGATTTTCCCGGAATACACCGTCAGCTGGATTGAGAAAGAGATCGACGATCTTGCCGACCGCCCCGGCGCCGGCTTCTCGGTCAGCGAAGAGAACAAACGCGTGCTGCATGAAGTGTGCCCATGGTGGCGCGGGCAGACCGTACAGGACCGCTGCTACGGTATGTTTACCGATGAGCAGAAGGCGCTCCTCGCCACCGGTATTATCAAGGCGGAAGGCAACATGACTTCCGGTGACGCCCACCTGGCGGTCAACTTCCCGTTACTGCTGGAGAAAGGCCTCGACGGCATGCGCGCCAAGGTTGCTGAACGCCGGTCGCGCATTAACCTGACGGTACTGGAAGACCTGCACGGCGAGCAGTTCCTGAAAGCGATTGATATCGTTCTGGAAGCGGTCAGCGACCACAGCAAACGCTTCGCCGCGCTGGCGCGCGAGATGGCGACAGCAGAATCCCGTGAATCACGCCGCCACGAACTGCTGACGATAGCCGAAAACTGCGACATCATCGCCCATGAGCCGCCGAAAACCTTCTGGCAGGCGCTGCAGTTGTGCTACTTCATTCAGCTTATCCTGCAGATTGAATCCAATGGCCACTCGGTCTCCTTTGGCCGTATGGACCAGTACCTCTATCCGTACTACCGTCGCGACGTTGAACTGCAGCAGTCGCTGGATCGCGAACAGGCCATTGAGCTGCTGCACAGCTGCTGGCTGAAGCTGCTGGAGGTCAACAAAATTCGCTCCGGCTCGCACTCCAAGGCCTCTGCCGGCAGCCCGCTGTACCAGAACGTCACCATTGGCGGCCAGAACCTGGTCGACGGCCAGCCGCAGGACGCCGTCAACCCGCTGTCGTATGCCATCCTGGAATCCTGTGGTCGTCTGCGCTCTACCCAGCCGAACCTCAGCGTGCGTTACCATGCCGGGATGAGCAACGACTTCCTCGACGCCTGCGTCCAGGTGATCCGCTGCGGCTTCGGCATGCCGGCGTTTAATAACGACGAAATCGTCATCCCGGAATTTATCAAACTCGGCATCGAGCCGCAGGACGCCTACGATTACGCCGCCATCGGCTGCATCGAAACCGCGGTTGGCGGCAAATGGGGCTACCGCTGCACCGGCATGAGCTTTATCAACTTCGCGCGGGTGATGCTGGCGACGCTGGAAGGTGGCCGCGATGCCACCAGCGGTCAGGTATTCCTGCCCCAGGAGCATGCCCTGTCGAAAGGCAACTTCGCTAATTTCGACCAGGTGCTGGCAGACTGGGATAACCAGATCCGCTACTACACCCGTAAATCCATTGAGATTGAGTACGTGGTCGATACCATGCTGGAGGAAAACGTCCACGATATTCTCTGTTCGGCGCTGGTGGATGACTGTATCGAACGGGCGAAAAGCATCAAGCAAGGCGGCGCGAAATATGACTGGGTTTCCGGCCTGCAGGTGGGTATCGCCAACCTCGGCAACAGCCTGGCGGCGGTGAAAAAACTGGTCTTCGATCAGGGCGCCATCGGCCAGCAGGAACTGGCGAAGGCGCTGGCGGAAGATTTCGACGGTCTGACCCACGAGCAACTGCGCCAGCGGTTGATCAACGGCGCGCCGAAGTACGGTAACGATGATGACAGCGTCGACGAGTTGCTGGCGCGGGCCTACCAGACCTATATCGACGAGCTGAAGCAGTATCACAACCCGCGCTATGGCCGCGGCCCAATCGGCGGCAACTATTACGCTGGCACGTCGTCTATCTCCGCCAACGTTCCGTTCGGCGCCCAGACGATGGCGACACCGGATGGCCGTAAAGCGCACACCCCGCTGGCGGAAGGGGCCAGCCCGGCCTCCGGTACCGACCATCTGGGGCCGACAGCGGTCATCAGTTCGGTGGGCAAACTCCCCACCGGCGCGATCCTCGGCGGCGTGCTGCTTAACCAGAAGCTGAATCCGTCCACCCTGGAGAATGAGTCCGACAAGCAGAAGCTGATGGTGCTGCTGCGCACCTTCTTCGAGGTGCACAAAGGCTGGCATATCCAGTACAACATCGTGTCCCGCGACACGCTGCTGGAGGCGAAGAAACACCCTGACCAGTACCGCGATTTAGTGGTCCGCGTCGCCGGATACTCGGCGTTCTTCACCGCCCTGTCGCCGGATACCCAGGACGATATCATCGCCCGAACCGAACATACGCTGTAACCCTTCGTGCCCGCTGGCGCTATGCTTAGCGGGCCTACCCTGTTCTGCAGGCCGGGTAAGGCAACGTTGCCACCCGGCATTTTCTGCGCTGAGTGAACTTTCATTCGAAATAAATTTGTGCTCCCCATCACATTGTAATTAGAATGTTACTGGTCGAAGTTAAGCCAGGAGCATCCCCTTATGACCGTTAAAGTTATCGTCACCGATATGGACGGAACTTTTCTCAATGACGCCAAAACCTACGATCGCTCACGGTTTCTGGCGCAATTCGCCCAGCTGCAGCAGCGCGGCATTGAATTTGTTGTCGCCAGCGGCAACCAGTACTATCAGTTGATCTCCTTCTTCCCGGAGATCCGCGAGCAGATTTCGTTCGTCGCCGAAAACGGCGCGCTGGTCTTTGAGCATGGTAAGCAGCTGTTCCACGGCGAACTGACCCGCCACGAATCGCAGGTGGTGATTGGCGAATTGCTCAAAGATCCGCAGCTCAACTTTGTCGCCTGCGGCCTGCAGAGCGCGTATGTGAGCGATAAAGCTCCGGACGCCTTCGTCGACCTGATGTCAAAGCACTACCACCGTCTGCAGCGGGTAAGCGATTACCATCGCATCGACGACACGCTGTTCAAATTCTCCCTCAACCTGCCGGACAGCGAGATCCCACAGCTGATCGATAAACTGCACGTGTCGCTCGACGGGATCATGAAGCCGGTCACCAGCGGCTTTGGCTTTGTCGATTTGATTATCCCCGGCCTGCATAAAGCCAACGGCATCAGCCGCCTGCTCAAACGCTGGAACCTTTCGCCCCAGCAGTGCGTGGCCATCGGCGACAGCGGCAACGACGCCGAAATGCTGAAGCTGGTGAAATACGCTTTCGCCATGGGTAACGCCGCCGACACCATCAAGGCTATCGCCGGCTACGCCACTGACGATAATAACCATGACGGCGCGCTGAACGTCATTCAGGCCGTCCTCGATAATACCGCTCCCTTCAACGCGTGACCCTTCGCCGGGGCATCGCGCCCCGGTTTTTCCATTTTGTGCGCCGTAGCAAGATTTTAAACTTGCATTAACTCCATTTTAACTTAAATTAACGTTTGTAAGATTTAACACTTTCGAATGAAAGATACAGCGAGGTTATTATGGCTGCTCTCCCGACCCACGAAACATTACCTGCCGACCACAAAGCGGCAATTCGCCAGATGAAACAGGCCTTACGGGCACAAATTGGCGATGTCCAGGCAGTGTTCGATAAACTCTCGGCGCGTATCAGCGAGCGCCTGGACGAGATTAATGCCCTGAAAGCCACAGGCCAGGAGGTCTGGCCGACGATCCCGTTCAGCGATATCGCCGAAGGAAAAGTGAGCGATGAGCAGCGCGCGGCGATTAAGCGCCGGGGCTGCGCAGTGATCAAAGGACACTACCCGCGCGAACAGGCGCTGGCCTGGGACAACGCGATGCTGGAATACCTCGATCTGAACCATTTCGATGATGTTTACAAAGGACCTGGCGACAGCTTCTTCGGTTCGCTGGAGGCTTCGCGTCCGGAAATCTATCCGATCTACTGGTCCCCCTCGCAAATGCAGGCGCGACAGAGTGATGAAATGGCGGCGGTGCAATCCTTCCTCAATCGCCTGTGGCGCTTTGAACAGAATGGCAAGCGCTGGTTCGATCCGGATGTCAGCGTGATTTACCCTGACCGTATCCGCCGCCGCCCGCCGGGAACCACGTCAAAGGGGCTGGGGGCGCATACCGATTCTGGCGCGCTGGAGCGCTGGCTGCTTCCCGCCTATCAGCAGGTTTTCGCCAACGTCTTTAATGGCAATATCGACGCCTACGATCCGTGGGACGCCGCGCACCGTACCGAAGTGGAAGAGTACACCGTCGACAACACCACCAAATGCTCGGTGTTCCGCACCTTCCAGGGCTGGACCGCGCTGTCGGACATGATCCCGGGTCAGGGGCTGCTGCACGTGGTGCCGATCCCCGAGGCGATGGCTTATGTGCTGCTGCGCCCCCTGCTCGACGATGTGCCGGAAGATGAGCTGTGCGGCGTCGCGCCGGGCAGAGTGCTGCCGATCTCTGAGCAATGGCACCCGCTCTTAATTAAAGCGTTAAGCTCGATTCCGGCGCTGAACGCTGGCGATTCCGTCTGGTGGCATTGCGATGTTATTCATTCAGTGGCGCCGGTGGAAAATCAACAGGGCTGGGGCAACGTGATGTACATCCCGGCCGCGCCGATGTGCGAAAAGAACCTCGCCTACGCGCAGAAAGTGAAAATTGCTCTGGAAAAAGGGGCCTCGCCGAGGGATTTCCCGCGCGAGGACTATGAGGCCAGCTGGCAGGGGCGCTTCACCCTGGAAGATCTGAATATTCACGGGAAACGGGCGCTGGGTATCCCGGTTTAATCGTCATACAGCCCCTGCGGCTCGACGGCGGTATGGCTCTTGCCCGGCCGGATCCGCCGTACCGAATCACGTACCACCAGCGTGCCGTGCAACAGTAGCGAGCCGTGCGGCGCCTCCGGGCGCAGCAGGCGCTGCTGCAGGAGATGCACCGCCTCGCTGCCCAGCTCATCTCGCGGCACATGCACCGCGGTCAACGGCACCTCCTGGATCGCCGCCAGATTAAACCCGTCGATACTCATTACCGAAACATCCTGCGGCACCCGCAGGCCTCGTTTTTGCAGCGCGCTGACGGTGCCGGCGGCCATAAAATCGCCGCCCACCAGGAAGGCGCTGGGCATCGGGCGCCCCTGTAAGCCGTCAAGCCAGGCCCCTACCTGCTCTTCCGTCTCTCTGGCGCTAAAGTTGGCGACGCTGATGAGATCCCGGCTGGCGGTAAAGCGCAGATTGCGCGCGCGCCATGCTTCCTGGATCCCGCCCAGCCGCAGCTCCATGGTATAGCGGCGCAGGCACATCACGTTCATCACCGCCCGATGGCCCATATCAAACAGATAGCGGGCGGCGCACTGGCCAATCAGACGATGGTCGGGGGCAATGGACGGCAGCCGCATCCCTTCATCCCGACAGTTGATCAATACGCAGGGTTTGCCCACATCCGCCGCCAGGCCATGAATATGCGGATCGTCGATCCCCAGCAGCACCGCGGCCTGGGTCTCCGCTTCGTTCATGCGGGCAAGAAATAGATTGGCGTCGCTGTCGTTCTCGTCCAGCGCGCAGTAGCGCAGGCGCACTTCATGCGCCGCCAGCGCGTTATTGATGCTCTGGATCACCCGGTAGTAGAAGATATCCGATCGCTCATCGAAGGCGCGCTGCGGAGCAAACACCAGCAGATTATTGAGCAGCAGACGCCCGGCGGCCAGTCCCTGCATGACCCCCAGCTCGCGGGCGCACTCCAGCACCGCCCGGCGCGCCTTGTCGCTGGTATTCGCTTTCCCGGCCAGGACGCGTGAAACGGTGCTGGCCGACAGCCCGGTGCGGGCGGCGATTTCGGCGACGCGCAGCTTTTTATCCATTTTGTGATCCAGCTCCGATTGGAAAATGAAAGAATTTTCATAATCGCCAAAGCGCTTCCTGTAAGCAAATGACAGAGCGAAATTTGAGATCTCGGTCATTTCATGAAAAAAGTTGCATAAATAGCACTTTGCCCGACGTTTTTTCTCCCTTAGCCTGAATTGGTCCAACATCTCCCATACTAGTTATACCAATGATGTTGAGATAAAAAATAGACTATTCAAATAGTTAAAAAAAACTATGTGACCACTCAGGGAAAGAGGCCGTCACTTTCCCCCTACAACGTCTTGTGGAGTGTGCTATGAGTCAAGGCCTCAACAATGATATCGCGGTCAGTAAAACGCGCCGGGTGGTAAAAAACCTGCGCTGGTGGGTGCTGGTCCTGTTTTTACTCGGCGTCACCGTCAACTACATCACACGTAACTCGCTGGGGATTATCGCCCCGGAACTGAAAGCGACGCTCGGTATTACCACCGAACAATATTCCTGGATCGTCGGCGCGTTTCAGCTGGCTTACACGATTTTCCAGCCGCTCTGTGGCTGGCTTATCGACGTCATCGGCCTGAAGCTCGGGTTTATGATCTGCGCTACCCTGTGGGCGCTGGCCTGTATCGCCCACGCCGGGGCTGGCAGCTGGCTGCACCTGGCTATGTTGCGCTTCTTTATGGGCGGCGCCGAGGCGGCCGCCACGCCGGCGAACGCCAAAACCATCGGCGAGTGGTTCCCGAAATCTGAACGGCCAATCGCCGCCGGCTGGGCTGGCGTCGGCTTCTCTATCGGCGCAATGCTGGCCCCGCCGATTATCTACTTCGCCCACGCCTCCTTCGGCTGGCAGGGGGCGTTTATGTTTACCGGCGCGCTGGCGCTGCTGTGGGTGGTGCTGTGGTGGGCTTTCTATCAGAACCCGGAAAAGCACCCGAACCTCAGCAAAAGCGAGCTGGAGTACATCAAGCAGGATAACGAAGCCCCGCCGGTGAAACAGCCCTTCTTTACCGCGCTCAAAACCGTCTCGAAGAATAAACGTTTCTATGGGATCGCCATCCCCGCCTTTATGGCCGAGCCTGCCTGGGCGGTACTGAGCTTCTGGGTGCCGCTGTACCTGGCGAAAGAGCACGGCATGGATCTGAAGCAGATCGCGATGTTCGCCTGGCTGCCGTTCCTCGCCGCCGATCTTGGCAGCGTGGTCAGCGGCTATCTCACCCGCCTGTACGTTCGCTGGTTCGGCTGCACGCGAGTCAACTCGGTTATCGCCAGCTCGGTAACCGGCGCGTTTCTGATGATCTCGCTGGCCCTGGTCGCCATTACTCGCGATCCCTATATCACCATCATCCTGATCTCCATTGGTGGTTTCGGCCATCAGATCATCTCCTGCATGCTCAGCGCGCTGGTGGTGGAGTCTTTCGACAAGGGACAAATGGCGACGGTCAACGGTATGCGCGGCTCCGCGGCGTGGATCGCCAGCTTCCTGTTCTCATTATTAATCGGGGTGACCGCCGACAAAATTGGCTTCAACCCGCTGTTTATCGCCATGGGTTTCTTTGACCTCATTGGCGCCGTTTTCCTGGTGGCATTTATTGCTGAACGTCGCGCCAAGCGCGCCTGAGAGTGGATGTAAAATATGAAGACGTTGAAACACTGGAGTTTGCACCAACAGCTGGAGCATCACGTTGAACTGACCGTTGATGGTCAGCACACTTTGTGTCTGTATGTGCTGGAAGAGAATTTATTCCGCGTCCTGCTGAAGCGCCAGGGCCAACTGGCGCTGGATCGCACCTGGAGTATCGCCCCGCAGCAGGATGTGCCGTGGGAAGGCCGCGCGCGGGATGACCTCAGCGGTTTTAGCCTCCCGGCCTGGCAGATGACCAAAGAAGATGACGCGCTGACCATCGCCACCCGCCAGCTGCGCGTCACCGTCCACCAGCCGCTATGGCTGGAGTGGAGCTATCGCGACGACGCCGGCGAGTGGCAGACGCTCGCCAGTGACCGCCCCACCAGCGCCTATCTGGCAAACGCTCACGGCGACGGCGTCGCCCATTATCTGAGCCGCCGCAAAGATGAGCGTTTCTACGGGCTGGGTGAAAAAGCCGGCGACCTGCAGCGTAACGGCAAACGCTATGAAATGCGTAACCTCGATGCCATGGGCTACAACGCCGTCAGCACCGACCCGCTGTATAAACATATTCCGTTTACCATCACCCAGCGCAGCGATATCAGCTACGGCCTGTTCTATGACAACCTGAGCAGCTGCTGGCTGGATCTGGGCAATGAAATCGACAACTACCACACCGCCTATCGCCGCTGGCAGGCGGAGGCCGGCGATATCGATTATTACCTGTTTACCGGTAAACAGGTGCTGGATGTGACCAAAGCCTTCGTCCGCCTGACCGGTAAAACCCTGTTCGGGCCAAAATGGAGCCTCGGCTACAGCGGCTCCACCATGCACTACACCGACGCGCCGGATGCGCAAAATCAGCTGATGAACTTCATCCGCCTGTGCGAGCAGCACGCGATCCCTTGCGACTCGTTCCAGCTCTCTTCCGGCTATACCTCGATCAACGGCAAGCGCTACGTCTTTAACTGGAACTACGACAAGGTGCCGCAGCCAAAAGTGATGAGCCAGTCGTTCCATGATGCCGGGCTGAAGCTGGCCGCCAATATCAAACCCTGCCTGCTGCAGGATCATCCGCGCTATGGCGAAGTGGCGGAGCGCGGTCTTTTTATTCGCGATTCGCAAACCGACGCGCCGGAGCGCTCCAGCTTCTGGGATGATGAAGGTTCGCATCTCGACTTCACCAACCCGCACACCGTGACGTGGTGGCAGGAAGGCGTGACCACCCAGCTACTGGAGATGGGTATAGATTCGACCTGGAACGATAATAACGAGTATGAGGTGTGGGACGGCGAGGCGCGCTGCTACGGCTTTGGCCGCGAAATCGCCATTAAACATATTCGCCCGGTGATGCCGCTATTGATGATGCGCGCCTCGCTGGAAGCCCAGCAGCGCTTTGCGCCGCAAAAGCGCCCGTATCTGATCTCCCGCTCCGGCTGCGCCGGGATGCAGCGCTACGTCCAGACCTGGAGCGGCGACAACCGCACCAACTGGGATACGCTGCGCTATAACATCCGCATGGGGCTGGGCATGAGCCTTTCCGGGCTGTTTAACGTCGGCCACGACGTCGGCGGTTTCTCCGGCGATAAACCCGAGCCGGAGCTGTTCGTGCGCTGGGTACAAAACGGCGTGATGCATCCGCGCTTTACCATTCATTCGTGGAATGACGACCAGACGGTCAATGAAGCCTGGATGTACCCGGAAATCACCCCGGCGATCCGCTCAGCCATCGAGCTGCGCTACCGTCTGCTGCCCTATTTGTACACCCTGTTATGGCAGGCGCATGCCGATGACGAACCGATGCTGCGCCCGACCTTCCTCGATCACCAGCACGATACCCAGACCTTCGCCGAGTGCGATGACTTCCTGCTGGGTCGCGATCTGCTGGTGGCCAGCGTGGTCGAGCCCGGCGCCCGTCAACGCCAGCTGTGGCTGCCCGATAATCAGGACGGCTGGTACGATTTTTACAGCCACCAGTGGTTCGCCGGCGGCCAGTGGGTGACGCTGGACGCGCCGCTGGAAAAACTGCCGCTGCTGGTCCGCGCCGGCGCCGGTCTGCCGCTTAGTGAACGTATCAGCCACGTCGATGCGCAAAAAGACGATCGTCGCGAACTGCAGTTGTTCCCGCTGAAAGGTACCGGCTCAACCCGCGGTCTGCTGTTTGAAGACGACGGCGAAAGCTGGGGCTATAAAGAGGGGGATGCGCTATGGCTGGAGTGGGAAATGATCTGCAGCGCCAACAGCATAAACCTGAATATCAACGCTCGCGGCAGCTACCGTCCGGCGTGGAAAGCGCTGAAGCTGTCATTACCGGCGGGAGAAAAGCGCAAGCTGCTGGTGAATGGCGTTGAAGGGACCGAGTGGAGGCGCTAAGCGATATGCCGGGCGGCGGCTTACGCCTTGCCCGGCCTGGATTTTATGATGTTCCCGGATTGCGCTACGCTAATCCGGGCTACAAACGGGTGGCCTCAAAATCCCCGGTGGCGCTACCGCTTACCGGGGCTACAGCACTGTGCGGTTTGGTAGCCCGGGTAACGGACAGTTTCAGTAACCATGGGTACAAGATAGAGCTCTTAAGCTCACAATGGCACGGACCGTAGGCCGGATAAGGCGCAGCCGCCATCCGGCGCGAAAGTGGCTCTTTATCCGCAGTTATTGCCCGGCGGCGCTACGCTTGCGCGGGCCTACAGATCACATGCCAGGCGTAGCCGCTACCCGGGTAACGGACAGGGATTACTCGATACCTTTGCTGCGCAGGTAGTCTTCGTAGTTACCGCTGAAATCGATCACGCGTTCTGGGGTGATCTCCAGGACGCGGGTCGCCAGCGAGCTGACGAACTCGCGGTCGTGAGAAACGAAGATCAGGGTGCCCTGATACATCTCCAGCGCCATGTTCAGCGATTCGATCGATTCCATATCCAGGTGGTTGGTCGGTTCGTCCATGATCAGGATGTTTGGCTTCTGCATCATCAGCTTACCGAACAGCATGCGCCCTTTCTCACCACCAGAAAGGACTTTCGCCGGCTTTTTGATATCGTCCTGGCTAAACAACAGACGGCCGAGGATACTGCGTACCGCCTGCTCGTCGTCGCTTTCCTGCTTCCACTGGCTCATCCACTCGAAGACCGTCAGGTCGTTTTCGAACTCGTACTCATGATCCTGCGCGTAGTAACCAATTTGCGCGTTTTCAGACCATTTCACGGTGCCGTTGTCCGGCTGCAGTTCGCCTACCAGAGTTTTCAGCATGGTGGATTTACCCACGCCATTGGCGCCCAGAATGGCAATCTTCTCGCCCACTTCCAGCAACAGGTTGACCTTTTTGAACAGCGGACCTTCATCAAAGCCTTTGGTAAGGGCTTCCACTTCCAGCGCGTTACGGAACAGTTTCTTGTCCTGTTCGAAGCGGATAAACGGGTTCTGACGGCTGGAGGCTTTAACCTCTTCCAGCTTGATTTTGTCAATCTGGCGCGCGCGCGAGGTGGCCTGACGTGATTTAGAAGCGTTGGCGCTAAAGCGGCTAACGAAGGACTGCAGGTCCGCAATCTGCGCTTTTTTCTTGGCGTTGTCCGCCAGCAGACGCTCACGCGCCTGGGTGGCCGCGGTCATGTATTCGTCGTAGTTGCCCGGATAGACGCGCAGCTCGCCGTAGTCGAGGTCCGCCATGTGGGTGCAGACCATGTTCAGGAAGTGACGGTCGTGCGAGATGATGATCATGGTGCTGTCGCGATCGTTCAGCGTCTGCTCCAGCCAGCGGATGGTGTCGATGTCCAGGTTGTTCGTCGGTTCGTCGAGCAGCAGGATATCCGGATTGGAGAACAGCGCCTGCGCCAGCAGGACGCGCAGTTTCCAGCCCGGCGCGACTTCGCTCATCGGGCCGTAATGCTGTTCAACCGGAATGCCGACGCCGAGCAGCAGTTCGCCGGCGCGCGCTTCGGCGGAGTAACCGTCCATCTCGCCGTATTTGACTTCCAGGTCGGCCACTTTATAGCCGTCTTCCTCGCTCATTTCGGGCAGCGCGTAGATACGATCGCGCTCTTGCTTCACTTCCCACAGCTCGCCGTGGCCCATGATAACCGTATCCAGCACGGTGAATGCTTCGAAGGCGAACTGATCCTGGCGCAGCTTACCGATACGCTCGTTCGGGTCGAGAGAAACGTTGCCCAGCGTCGGCTCGAGATCGCCGCCGAGGATCTTCATAAAGGTCGATTTACCGCTGCCGTTGGCGCCGATCAGACCATAACGGTTGCCGCCGCCAAATTTAACGGAGATATTTTCGAACAGCGGCTTACTGCCAAACTGCATGGTAACGTTGCTGGATACTAGCACGGGGATATCCTGAAAAAAGAGAATGAGGGGTGTGACACAACAGACATTATGCCAGCAAATGACACACTTTTCACGGCCTGCGGTAAATTCCGCCGCGGCGCTTGTGCTAAGGTCTTTGTCAGATGAGCCGCAGACCAGGGCTCAAACGGTTATTCTGTACGTCATTATGAGGAACCCCATGACCACCAGCCTACCGCGACACCCGGCTTTTTTATCCCTGCAGGCCGGTATCAATTTTCGCGACCTCGGCGGCCAGCGCGCCGCCGACGGACGCACGGTACGCAGCGGCAAGCTGCTACGCTCCGGCGCGCTAAATCGGTTGACGGCGGACGATCTCAACCATCTGGCGACGCTGCCGCTCAGTCGGGTACTCGACTATCGCGACCCCGGCGAAGTGCAGCGCACCCCTGACAAGCTTAGCCCGCTCACTCACTATTTAAACGCGCCCGCTAATCCGCCGCTCGGCGATGTGAATGCGAAAGTCACCGAGCTGAATGCTGCCACCCTTAACGCGCTGAACGGGGAGCTGTTTATGCTGCAACTGTATCGCCAGTTGCCCTTTAATAACCCGGCCTATCGCCAGCTCGCCGCCTGGCTGACCACGCCTTTTGAAGGCGCTTTACTGCAACACTGCGCCGTCGGCAAAGATCGCACCGGCGTCGGCTGCGCGTTAACCCTGTTTGCCGTCGGATGCGACAGCGAGACGGTCATGGAGGAGTATCTGCTCACCCACGGCATGCTGACACAAGTGGAAGCCTGGATGCTGGAGATGCTGGGCAACGACCTGACGCCCCAGGGACGCCAGAGTCTGGCGGATATCCTGACGGTGAAAGAGTCCTATCTCGCCGCCGCGCAGTCAGCCATCCACCAGCGCTATGGCACGGTCGACGCCTGGCTGGCAGAAGAGTACCAGCTCACCGCCCCGGCACGCGCTTCGCTACAGGACCGGTTACTGGAAGGATAACCTCCCTGTCACCCGCGTGAGAGGCGGCGATTGCATCATCCGCCAGCCCCGTCAGCCGAGGCTACAGGGAAAAAAATGTGATTTCGTACACATCTGATTTACCTGTTTAGCGGAATGCACATATAATGCGCTCCCATCTACTGTCTCAATCATTAACAAAGGCCTGTGTGGCGTTGATTTCGCACACGACATTAAAGACTATGAAATTATCTACACTCTTAGCGGCAGCCTTCGCCCTCGTAGGCTTTTGCAATACAGCGTCTGCTGTCACCTATCCTTTGCCGACCGACGGCAGCCGTTTGGTTGGTCAGAATCAGGTCATCACCATTCCGGATGATAACAAGCAGCCGCTGGAATACTTTGCGGCGAAATATCAGATGGGGCTGTCCAACATGCTGGAAGCCAACCCGGGGGTGGACACCTATCTGCCAAAAGGCGGTAGCGTCCTGAACATCCCGCAGCAGCTGATCCTGCCGGACACCGTCCACGAAGGCATCGTCATCAACAGCGCCGAGATGCGTCTGTATTACTATCCGAAAGGCACCAACACCGTGATCGTTCTGCCGATCGGTATCGGCCAGTTAGGTAAAGATACGCCGATTAACTGGACCACCAAAGTCGAACGCAAGAAGGCCGGCCCGACCTGGACGCCGACCGCCAAGATGCACGCTGAATACGCCGCTGCCGGCAACCCGCTGCCAGCCGTCGTACCGGCCGGTCCGGATAACCCGATGGGTCTGTACGCGTTATATATTGGCCGTCTGTACGCCATCCACGGCACCAACGCTAACTTTGGTATTGGCCTGCGCGTGAGCCACGGCTGCGTGCGTCTGCGCAACGATGACATCAAATTCCTGTTTGAGAATGTGCCGGTCGGCACCCGCGTGCAGTTTATCGATGAGCCGGTAAAAGCGACCACCGAGCCGGACGGCAGCCGTTACATTGAGGTTCACAACCCGCTGTCGACCACCGAAGCGCAGTTCCAGGGCGGCGAAATCGTGCCGATCACCCTGACTCAGCCGGTACAGGCGATCACCAGCCAGTCTGATGTCGATCAGAACGTGGTTGAGCAGGCTATCCAGAACCGCTCCGGTATGCCGGTGCGTCTGAACTAAGTTCTGCATGACAAGAAAAACGGCGGGCCTGATGCCCGCCGTTTTTTTATCTGCATTTCCCCGGGCTGCGGCTGACGCCTTGCCTGGGTTACCAAACCTGACAACACCCTGGGCCTGCTAAGCGCTGCGCAAACAGGGGTCCCCGGTCTAGCCGTTATTCACCAGAATAATCCCGCCGTGATCGTAGCGATAGTGACAGTGGGCATACTCCAGCGGCGTACCGTCTTCGAGGTAGATCACCTGTTCAACCTCCAGCACCGGGTCGGTGAGGTCGCAGTGAAGATGTAATTTATCCAGTTCATCCGGCTTCATCGCACGCACCACGCGGTAAGATCCCATCAGCTTCAGCCCCAGCGTCTCCTGGATATAGCGAAACACCGAGCTTTCCAGATGGCTTTTATTGAGCCCCGGCACCAGCCCCACCGGCATGACCGTCAGATCCAGCGACACCGGTTCCCCGTTGAGCAACCGCAGGCGAACGAAGTCATACACCGGCGCATCGGCGTCAATCAGCAGCGAACTCTGCTCTTTGTCGCTGGGAAAACGCACCTCAAAGCGCACCACTTCGCTTTGTACCTCGCCAAGATGCTCCCAGGTTTTGGTGGCGCCAAAATAGTCGCTGCCGGGCAACTCCCACTGCGACAGCTGGAGAAAATTTTTCCGCACAAAGGTACCCAGTCCTTTGCGGGTATAGATAAGCCCTTCGACGATTAACTGACGCATCGCCTGCTGGATCGTCATCCGGCTGGTGTTGAACTCCGCCGCCAGCGCAAACTGGTCGGGTAGCGGCGCGCTGGCAGGATACTGCTGGCTGATGATGCGTTTTTTTATTTCCCGCGCGATTTGCAGATACTTCGCCGTCATTCCCGGTCCTTTTACATTCTGTGTGTGGCTGGCGGACAGCATACTTGACCTGACCGCCAGGACACTGTTACATCGCTTCGCCGTTGCTGTGGATCACCTGCTTTAGCCACGCATAGCTCTTCTTCGGCACCCGCCGCAGATCCTTGAGGTCATGGTTCTCACGATTGACGTACACCACGCCGTAGCGCTTACGCATATCGCCCTGAGAGCTGAGGATATCGATTAATCCCCAGCCGAGATAGCCAATCACCTGCGCGCCGTCCTCAAATATCGCCGCTTTCATGGCGTTAATATGGTCGCGATGGTAGGCGATGCGGTAATCATCGGCAATGGGATGTTCGCCATCCCAGGATTCGATCACCCCGATGCCATTTTCAATCGGGAACACCGGTAGCCGCCAGTCATTGTAATAGCGGGTGATGATCATGCGAAATCCCAGCGGATCGATCTGCCAGTTCCATTCCGTCGCTTTCAGGTACGGGTTATCCTGATTACCGAATAGCATGTAATTGTTGACCGCCGTTCCCGGCGGGATCGCGTCGCTATTGAGCGCACGGCTGGCGTAATAGCTGAACGCCAGATAATCGACCTTCACCGTCGCCATCAGCGCGATATCTTCAGGGCGATAAATATCGTCAAAGCCTTGGCGAGCGACAAAATGCATCACCTCCGGGCTATAACCCTCGCCGGCGTAGGCGCGCAGCAGGTTCTGGTTTAAAAACTCGTCCAGTTGCTGGGCGCAGAGAATATCGCGTGGTTTGCAGGTAGCCGGATAGACCAGCGCATGGGCCAGCATTCCGCCCATCAGGCACTGCGGCTTCGTCTGATGCAGATAGTGGGTCAGATGGACATGCGCCATCATCACGTGGTGCTGGATCTGGTAGAGTTCGCGCAGCGTTTTATCGCCACGCAAATAGCCGGTGATCAGGAAGGCTTCCGGCGAATGGTAGAGGTTCTGTTCATTGAAGGTCAGCCAGTACTTCACCTTATCGCCGTAACAGTCGATCATCTTCTGGCCATAGCGGATAAAGGCGTCCATGACCCGGCGGTCGGTAAAACCGTTGTAACGCTCCGCCAGCGACAGCGGCATATCAAAGTGATACAGGCAGATCATCGGTTCAATACCGCGGGCAATGAGTTCATCGATAAACTGATGGTAGAACGCGATCCCCTCTTCATTGAATTCGCCGTCCCCTTCCGGGCACACCCGGCTCCAGGCGATCTGGAAGCGGTAGCAGTTCATGCCCAGATCCTGCATCAGATCGAAATCTTCGCGAAAGCGATGATAGGAGTCGGTCGCGACCTTCCAGTCCGAGGCGAATTCCGCCGGTTGACGAATATCGTACACCGACATCCCCTTGCCCCCCTCGTTCCACGCCCCCTCCGTCTGCATGCTGGAGACGGAATTACCCCATAAAAAATCTGCCGGTAGTGTGTTCTTCATGCTGCGCCTCGGTATATGACTAGTCATTTAACTGTAATGACTAGTCATATACAAAAGATCCGCCACCGAAGCAAAAGTCGGATCGTTTTCTGTGAGCCAGGCAAACAAAAAAGATCGCCGCAAGCGGCGATCTTTATAGGCACGGAAAAAACGGCGTTACTGCGCGTCAAGCTGATGACGACGATACTCCCCCTGTCGCTCCAGCATCCAGCCCGGATATTCGCGCGGCAGGGCGCTGACCGTGTCAAGCTGGCGCAACTCATCATCGCTCAGGCGGATAGCGGTCGCAGCGATGTTATCCTGCAACTGCTCGGCCCGTTTGGCGCCAATAATGACGCTGGTCACCGCCGGCTGATGCAGCAGCCACGCCAGGGCAATCTGCGCCACCGATACCCCTTTTGCTTCAGCTATCACCCGCATGACGTCGATGCAATCAAATGCGCGCGCTTTATCCACGGGCGGAAAGTCGAACGCCAGGCGACGACCACCCGCTTCCGCCTCGCCGTCGCGGCGGTATTTCCCGCTCAGCAGGCCGCCCGCCAGCGGGCTCCAGACCATCAGGCCGAGTCCTTCGCTTTGCAGCATCGGCACCAGCTCACGTTCCAGGTCACGCCCGGCAATCGTGTAGTAGGCCTGCAGAGAAGCAAAGCGCGAGAGTCCAAGGCGTTCCGCGATGTCCAGCGCTTTGGCGATTTGCCAGGCCGCCCAGTTTGAAACACCGATGTAGCGCACATGCCCCTGCTGTACCAGCGTATCCAGGGCCGACAATGTCTCTTCGATCGGCGTCGCCGGATCGAAGCCGTGCAATTGATAGAGATCGATATGATCGAGCTGCAGGCGGCGCAGGCTCTCTTTCACGCTGCCCATGATGTGGTACCGTGAGCTGCCGCGCGAGTTCACGCCGGCGGTGCCGGTTTCGCCAAACACTTTGGTCGCCACCACCACGTTTTCACGCGGGATTTTCAGGTTTTTCAGCGCCTGACCGGTAATCTCTTCAGAGCGCCCTTCCGAGTAGACGTTGGCGGTATCGATAAAGTTGATCCCGGCGTCCAGCGCGCTGCCGACCAGCTGTTCGGCTTCAGCCTGGCGCAGCTGGCCGATTTTGCCCCACATCCCTTCTTCGCCGCCGAAGGTCATGGTGCCCAGGCACAGCTCAGAGACAAACAGACCGGTATTGCCCAGTTTTTGATATCGCATAGCACTCTCCTCAACAGGATGGTTAACGTCAGCGGTATAGTTATACCGCTGTGTCGAGGCGTGCGAATGGGGTGTTTCTGTCAGTTTCTTGCCCAATTCTGCAGAAATCAGGCGCAGAGTTTAAAGAGCCAATAGCCGCTGATGGCCGCCCATAGCAGCATAGGAATGGAGTAAAGATGGAAGCGCCACCAGATCCGCCGATCGCTGGCCATGCGCAGGGCGATGATATTGGCCAGCGATCCTGGCAGCAGACCAAAGCCGCCCACGTTAACCGCCCAGGCAAGCAGTATCGACGGCGGGACATAGTTGAGCAGCAGAATGGTCGAGGGCACATTACTGATCACCTGAGACAGGCCGATGGCGGTCAGCCACAGTCCGCCGCCGGAAAGCGTCCCGACGCCGCTCAGCACATGATGCAGCGCCGGAAGCTGGGTCAGCAGGTGGACGTCGATAAACATCACCATAAACACCAGCAGCAGCGACCAGTCCACATGGACGGTCACCGCCCGGGCCAGAATCAGGAAGCCCAGCAGCACCAGCGCCAGCCCCCACAGCGCCTGATTCATCTCCAGCGCGGTCAGGAACACCAGATACAATCCCAGACAGCTCCAGACCAGCTTAGGCTGCCACGATGGCGCCTTATCGCTACTCTGGTAGCTAAGCCGGTTTGCCGGGAAACAGAACCAGCACAGCACCAGCAGGGTCAACATCATTGCCGCCGCCAGGGGTAACATCTCGCCGATAAACCCGACGAAAGAGAGGCCGGACCGTCCCCACAGCAAAATGTTCTGCGGGTTGCCGATCGGCGTCAGCAGCGACCCGGCGTTAACCGCCAGCGCTTCGAAGATAATCAGACGGTTAACCGGGATCGCACACCACTTTTTCAGCGTCAGCGTCAGCGGCACCACAATAAACAGGGCCACATCGTTGGTCAGGAAGGTGGACAAAAGCGCTGCCGCCAGCACCATAAAGATGGCCAGCTGGCGCTCAGTCACGAAGCGGCGGGCCATTTTCCGCCCCAGCACGTCAAAGTAGCCGCTCAGTTCAATGCCCTTGGTCAACAGCATCAGGCCGCTGAGCGTGATGATGGTATGCCAGTCAATGGCCGCCGGCCAGCTTGCCGGGACAAACGGCACGATGGCGCTGAGCACGCAGGCGATAATCAGCAGCAGGTGTAAAAAACGGTCGCGCAGCAGCGACTGAACAAAGGGAAGAGTCATGCTTCCTGGGATCCCTGTTTCTGGGTAAATTTCAGGAACATCGCCAGCGTCTCTTCACTCACGTGATGCTCCATTCCCTCCGCATCGCGGCGGGCGATTTCCGGACTGACGCCAATGGCCAGCAGAAAGTTTTCCACAATCTTGTGGCGTTCGCGACTTTCCTGGGCCAGCTTTTCCCCTTCCGGGGTTAAGAAGATCCCGCGCCAGGGGATCTGTTCGATCAGACCCACGCTGGCCAGGCGTTTGAGCATTTTGGCGACCGTGGGCTGCGAAACGCCAAGACGCGCCGCCATATCCACCTGGCGCGCCTCCCCCACTTCGTTGATCAGATCGGAGATCAGCTCCACATAGTCATCGATCAGTTCGCGGCGATGCGCTTCCCGCACCTGACGGAACCCCTCAACGTGCTCTTCAACATTTACTAACTGCGTCACTTTTTTTGTTATTGGCTTACCTGCGCGACGGTTCATTGTGCTTCCTCATTCGTGTGACGCGTCAAGCATCATATAAAAAGATCCACATTGTAATGGATTGCGCCAAGAGCACAAAAAATTAACGTTTTAGCCATAGCTATAAAATATAGCCTGTGCTATATCTGTATGTAATGCAAACAGCCATCATGGATTGACGGCGTGAACAGGCAGGAGGAGAGCAGATGAACGAATTCAAGAGGTGCTTAAACGTGTTTAGCCATTCACCCTTTAAAGTACGATTAATGCTGATCGGTATGCTGTGCGAGATGATCAACGGTAAACCACAGCAGGGCAAACCCCATTCCTAAGGCGGCGTCGCGGTACGCCGCTTCATTTTTCTGTCATCTTCTGCCGGCAAAATGACCGGTTTCCCCCGTTTCCCTGACCTTTTTTCAAGTTTTGTAAGCGCCCTCGCAAAACAATCTGTTATGTCTGGTTGACCTTACCATTTACAAGCCCTATCTTTGCACAGCCCTGCCACATTCGCGGCTCGCAGAGACCCTCTTCACGCACTGTCCAGCAGGTTTTACCCCTTGTCGCCAGGGGATGCGCATGGCCTCTTTTTGATTGTTTACTATGAATGTCACCACCCTGAAAGATACGCTGGTCGCCCGCCGACTGGCACTGAACCCATGGACAGGATTCTACTTTTTACAATCGCTGTTGATTAACCTGGCGCTGGGCTATGAATTTAGCCTGCTCTATACCGTGGCATTTACCTGCGTGTTACATCTTCTGTGGCGCGCTTTTCCGCGCGTCCAGAAAGGGGTAGTCGGAGCCTATTCGCTGCTGGCGGCCCTGTATTACCCCTTTGGCCAGGCTTACGGCGCCCCCAATTTCAACACCTTGCTGGCGCTGCACGCGACCAACGTGGAAGAATCTACGGAAATTCTGACCATCTTCCCGTGGTACAACTATCTGCTGGCGGTCTTCATTTTCGCACTGGGGATCATTGCGGTCCGCCGCAGGATCGTTGAGCCCTCCCGCTGGGGAAAAATGGAGACCCTGGGCCTGCTGTTCAGCGTCGGGATCTTCTTTCTGCAGCCGGTGCAAAACCTCGCCTGGGGCGGCGTGTTCAAGGTGATTGACACCGGTTATCCGGCCTTTCGTTTTGTGAAAGACGTGGTGGTGAATAATAACGAGGTGCTGGACGAGCAGGCGCGAATGGCGCAGCTGGCCGGCATGAAAGACAGCTGGCACGTGCTGGCGGTGAAGCCAAAGTACCATCTCTATGTGGTAGTGATTGGCGAGAGCGCCCGTCGCGACGCCCTCGGCGCCTTCGGCGGCCACTGGGATAACACGCCGTTTGCCAGCTCAGTAAACGGTTATCTGTTTAACAACTATGTCGCCGCCAGCGGCTCGACGCAGAAATCGCTCGGCCTGACGCTTAACCGGGTGGTCGACGGCAAACCGCAGTTTCAGGATAACTTTGTCACCCTCGCCAACCGCGCGGGTTTCCAGACCTGGTGGTTCTCCAACCAGGGGCAGATTGGCGAGTACGACACCGCTATCGCCAGCATCGCCAAACGTGCGGATGAAGTCCAGTTCCTGAAAAACGGCGATTTCGAGGCCAATAAAAATACTCAGGACGAGCAGTTATTAAAGCTGACCGAGCAGGTACTCTCTACGCAGCGCACCCAGCCGCAGCTGATTGTCCTGCATCTGATGGGCTCTCACCCGCAGGCCTGCGATCGGACCAAAGGCAAGTACACGGTTTTCGTCCAGTCGAAAGAGACCTCCTGTTATCTCTACAGCATGACGCAGACCGATTCGCTGCTGGCTAAGCTATACAGTCAGTTGCAAAACTCCGGCGATACCTTTTCACTGACCTACTTTTCCGATCATGGTCTGGCGTTCAAGGAGCGGGGAAAAGAGGTGCAGTATCTGGCGCATGACGATAAGTTCCAGCAGAACTTCCAGGTGCCGTTTATGGTGCTGTCCAGCGATGACAAAGCGCATAAAGTGATTAAAGCGCAGCGCTCAGCGAATGATTTCCTCAGTTTCTTCTCCCAGTGGACCGGGATCAAGGCGGCGGAAATCGTCCCGCGCTATCGTTTTATCTCTGAGCAAAAGGCCGGTCCGGTGTACATCACCAACTTCCAGCTGCAGAAGGTGGACTACGCTCACCTCGGTACCGATGAGTTCACCGTCAATTAATCGTGCAGGCCCGGCCAGTCGCTCAGGCTGGCCGGCAACAGGCAAAAAAAATCCGCCCCGAAAGGCGGATTTTTTATATCACCGGAGTGATTAGAAGCGGTAACCCACGCCAGCAATCCAGGTACCGACGTCAACGTTACGAATACGAGACTGCTCGTAGGAGAAGTCCAGAGCAACGTTTTCGATCGGGTTGAACTGCAGACCAGCACCGTAGGAGAAACCGTAGTCGCTCATATCGGATTTCTGGTTCGGGAAGTTGTTGTTCTGGAATTTACCGTAACCAACACCCACTACACCGTAGATGCTTGCCCAGTCGTTCAGACGGTAAGCCGGACCTGCGGTGATGCCGTAGTACTGACCTTTGTTGTAAGTACCGTTGCTGGTGTTATCCTTTTCGGTGTAGGTGAAGGAACCGATAACGCCCAGCGGGTTGTTATCTTGCTCGTAACGGTATTTCAGGTTGAAACCGCCAGCTTTGTTCGCTTTACCCTGCATGTCGCTCTGCGCGTAACCGCCGGTTACGGTAGAAGTTGCAGCAAATGCAGTGGTACCTACGGATGCAGCCAGAACAACGGCCAGTGCTGAAAGACGTGCAATTTTATTCATAACCACCTCAAATGTGTTTCTAATAAGTCCTAAGCCTTAAATATATCAAAAACTTTTGGGAAACTCTTTGGAGTTTACATTGTCTAACATACTTTTTCATGTAACCAAAAGTTTCCATATTTCTATAACAATATGGAAAACAACAATTTTTGGCGTTAACGTACATCTTAACGCTCATTAAGAAATTCGCAAGCATCCAGATTAATCTTAATCACCTGGCGAATTTCTCAGCAACGTGCGCCATTCTACTGTTTTTGCCTCTGTTTTTTTCAACATTAGCTCAACCGTCAGCAGGTTATTCCAGTACACTGGCACTTTTACGACTTTTGACAAAACCTGACAGGAGAAAGGATGCCCGGTCCATCCCGAAAAGCGGCGGCATGGTTGCCGATTCTGGTGATTTTAATCGCCATGACCTCGATTCAGAGCGGCGCATCGCTCGCCAAATCGCTGTTCCCGTTGGTCGGCGCCCCGGGGGTCACCGCCCTGCGCCTGGCGCTCGGGACGCTGATTCTGGTGATCGTGTTCAAGCCATGGCGGTTACGTTTCTCCCCGGCGCAGCGCGTGCCGCTGCTACTGTACGGCCTGGCGCTCGGCGCGATGAACTATCTCTTTTATTTATCCCTGCAGCGTATTCCGCTCGGCGTGGCGGTAGCCCTGGAGTTTACCGGCCCGCTGGCGGTGGCGCTGTTTGGTTCGCGCCGACCGCTGGATTTTGTCTGGGTGGCGCTGGCGATCCTCGGACTGTGGTATCTCCTGCCGCTGGGGCAGAACGTGGCGCAGGTCGATTTAACCGGCGCGCTCTTTGCCCTGGGCGCCGGCGCCTGCTGGGCGGTCTATATTCTGACCGGGCAGCGCGCCGGTGAAGAGCATGGGCCAGCCACGGTGGCGATGGGGTCGCTCATCGCCTCGCTGGTGTTTGTTCCGTTAGGCATGGCGCAGGCTACGGATACGCTGTGGCAATGGTCGCTGCTGCCGATGGGGCTGGGGATTGCTATTCTCTCAACCGCGCTGCCCTACTCTCTCGAAATGATGGCCTTGACGCGCCTGCCGACGCGCACCTTCGGCACGCTGATGAGCCTTGAACCAGCATTAGCCGCCCTTTCCGGTATGGTCTTCCTCGGCGAAACGTTGAAGCTCTCCCAGACCCTGGCGCTGGGCGCGATCATTATCGCCTCGATGGGCGCCACGCTGACCATGCAGCGACAAAGTAAAATCGAGCAAGTCGATATCAATTAACATTCTGTTACGCCGCCGGCCCGTGAGAAATCCGGGCCGTTCAGCTAAATATAACCCTATGATATTTAGCGATTTTCAAAATAACCAACCACTTTGCGCTATCGAAGTGATATGGCCTGCCGATGCCTCACTCTTTGAAACCCTTGCTATACTTAGTCCCGAAGTTACCTGGGACAACGCTCCACATCATTCAGATTTGAAGTGTGACGAGCATCAATATCAAGAGGATATGAAACGATGAGTACCGCAAAACTGGTTAAATCAAAAGCATCTAATCTGGTCTATACCCGCAACGATGTCGCTGACAGCGAAAAGAAAGCGACCATTGAGCTGTTGAATCGCCAGGTGATCCAGTTCATTGACCTGTCACTTATCACCAAGCAGGCACACTGGAATATGCGCGGTGCGAACTTTATCGCCGTGCACGAAATGCTGGATGGCTTCCGTACCGCGCTAACCGAGCACCTGGACACCATGGCGGAGCGCGCCGTGCAGCTGGGCGGCGTCGCACTGGGCACCACTCAGGTCATTAACAGCAAAACGCCGCTGCAGAGCTACCCGCTCGATATCCATCACGTTCAGGATCACCTGAAAGCGCTGGCTGACCGCTATGCCGTCGTCGCTAACGATGTGCGCAAGGCGATCGATGAAGCCAAAGACGAGGATACTGCGGATATTTTCACCGCGGCCTCCCGCGATCTGGATAAATTCCTGTGGTTCATTGAAGCGAATATCGAGTAAGGCTTTGCCGCCGGCCGCAGCGCGGTCGGCGGCGCCTTTACTTTTCTCGCCCACCTTTCTGTTTTCCGTTCTATCCGTTTCCCCTTCTATGCTTTTCGTCCCCCTGCTGGCCATGCACTGTTTTAGGGCGCCAAATTGATGAAAATGCGCGCAAAAGTAAAACAATTGTAATAATCACCTCACACAATCGTTACGTTGAGATTGTTTTCCCATCAGGGTTTGCGCTAAAAATGTGCTCGTTATTCAGCAACTCTATAACGCACCAAAGTGACGCCCCATCCTGGTGCAGTGAGTGCCTGTCATGATCGAAATTGTGCAACCGCTCGCGCTTCGTTTGTTGAAAAACAACAGCTTGTAAAAGTGGCACGATTTTTTCATTAGGCTAGTCGTTCTCGCAGGGGATCGTCCCGTGGATATAAAAGGAAATGCTATGAAGTCTGTATTTAAAGTTTCACTGGCTGCACTGACCCTGGCTTTTGCGGTTTCTTCCCATGCCGCCAATAAGACCCTGGTTGTCGCCACCGATACGGCGTTCGTCCCGTTCGAATTTAAGCAAGGCGATAAATATGTCGGGTTTGACGTTGACCTGTGGGCGGCTATCGCCAAAGAGCTGAAGCTCGACTACACCCTGAAGCCAATGGACTTCAGCGGCATTATCCCGGCGCTGCAAACTAAAAATATCGATCTGGCGCTGGCCGGGATCACCATCACCGACGAACGTAAAAAAGCGATCGACTTCTCCGACGGCTACTACAAAAGCGGCCTGCTGGTGATGGTCAACGCCAATAATAACGACATCAAAGATGTGAAAGATCTGAACGGTAAAGTGGTCGCGGTGAAGAGCGGTACCGGCTCCGTTGATTACGCGAAAGCCAATATCAAAACCAAAGATCTGCGTCAGTTCCCGAACATCGATAACGCCTATATGGAACTGGGTACCGGCCGCGCTGATGCCGTGCTGCACGATACGCCAAATATTCTGTACTTCATCAAAACCGCAGGCAACGGCAAGTTCAAAGCGGTAGGCGAATCACTGGAAGCGCAAAACTACGGTATCGCTTTCCCGAAAGGCAGCGACGAGCTGCGTGAGAAAGTGAACGGTGCGCTGAAAACGCTGCGCGAGAATGGTACCTACAACGAAATTTATAAAAAATGGTTCGGCACTGAACCAAAATAATAAGAACACACTTCGCCAGACGCAGCTCCGGCGACATCACAACGGTCTTCCGGCACAGACTCGGCGGGAGACCGTATTTTGGCGGAGGATTTCCTCTGCTCTCGACACGGTAACAGGAACGTATTATGCAGTTTGACTGGAGTGCCATCTGGCCTGCCATTCCGATTTTGCTGGAAGGCGCCAAAATGACGCTGTGGATTTCCGTCCTCGGCCTGGCCGGCGGCCTGATAATCGGTCTGGTGGCCGGTTTCGCCCGCTGCTTCGGCGGCTGGATCGCCAACCACATCGCACTGGTGTTTATTGAAATCATTCGCGGCACCCCGATTGTGGTGCAGGTCATGTTCATCTACTTTGCGCTGCCGATGGCCTTTAGCGACCTGCGCATCGACCCCTTCTCCGCAGCGGTAGTGACCATCATGATTAACTCGGGCGCCTATATCGCGGAAATTACCCGCGGCGCGGTGCTGTCCATTCATAAAGGCTTCCGCGAAGCGGGCCTGGCGCTGGGCCTGTCGCGTCGCGAAACCATTCGCCACGTGATCCTGCCGCTGGCGCTACGCCGCATGCTGCCGCCGCTGGGCAACCAGTGGATTATCAGCATCAAGGATACCTCGCTGTTCATCGTCATCGGCGTCGCCGAACTGACCCGTCAGGGACAGGAGATCATCGCGGGCAACTTCCGCGCCCTGGAAATCTGGAGCGCCGTTGCTGTTATCTACCTGATTATCACCCTGGTCCTGAGCTTTATTCTGCGTCGTCTTGAAAGAAGGATGAAAATCCTGTGATTGAATTTAAAAACGTCTCCAAGCACTTTGGCCCGACCCAGGTGCTGCACGATATCTCCCTGAAAATTAATCAGGGTGAAGTGGTGGTCATTATCGGCCCGTCCGGCTCCGGTAAATCGACGATGCTGCGCTGCATCAATAAACTGGAAGAGATCACCAGCGGCGATCTGATTGTCGATGGCTTAAAGGTCAACGATCCGAAGGTGGACGAACGTCTGATTCGTCAGGAAGCCGGGATGGTATTTCAGCAGTTTTATCTGTTCCCGCACCTGACGGCGCTGGAGAACGTCATGTTTGGCCCGCTGCGGGTACGTGGCGCCAGCAAGCAGGCGGCAGAGAAGCAGGCGAAAGATCTGCTGGCGAAAGTCGGCCTGGCCGAGCGCGCGCATCACTATCCGTCTGAACTCTCCGGCGGCCAGCAGCAGCGTGTGGCCATTGCCCGCGCGCTGGCGGTGAAGCCAAAGATGATGCTGTTTGATGAACCGACCTCCGCGCTCGACCCGGAACTGCGCCATGAAGTGCTCAAGGTGATGCAGGATCTGGCTGAAGAGGGGATGACGATGGTGATCGTAACCCACGAAATCGGCTTTGCCGAAAAAGTGGCTTCGCGATTGATCTTTATCGACAAAGGACGCATTGCTGAAGACGGCAACCCGCAGGAGCTGGTGAAGAATCCGCCAAGCCCGCGCCTGCGCGAATTCCTGCAGCACGTCGCCTGACCCGCAACGGCTCTCTTCCTCCGCGGAGAGAGCCGCTTTTCCAGATTCCTCTTCCCTCCCCTTCCGCCAGCGGCTTCTATACTTACCCGTTTACGTTGCAACGGAGGTGCCTATGCCGTGGATCCTGCTTTTGCTCGCTGCACTGTTTACTGCCCCGCTTTCCGCCGCCGCCCTGCCCGGCGTGCCGACAGCTAACGCCGATAAAACCAGCGCCAGCGAACCCGATGCGGAACAGAAAAGAGCGGCCTACGCCGCGCTGGCTGACGTGCTGGCTAACGACAGCGCCCGTCAGGAGCTCATTGACCAGCTGCGTAAAGCAGCCGCCACGCCGCCGCCAGACAGCACCCCGACGCTGACGCCGCCGGCGGTGAAAGAAGAGACCACGGTGCTGGAGAACGTCACGCAGATCAGCCGGGAATACGGCGAGCAGCTCTCGTCTCGCTTCTCTCAACTGTGGCGCAATATCACCGGCTCACCGCATAAACCTTTTAATTCGCAAACCTTCACCAGCGCGGCCTGGCATTTTTTACTGCTGGCCGGCCTGGTCTTTGCCTTCTGGTGGCTGGTGCGTCTTGCGGCGCTGCCGCTGTATCGCAAAATGGGTGAATGGGGGCGGCATAAAAACCGCGATCGCGGAAACTGGCTCCAGCTGCCCCTGACCATCGCCGGGGCGTTTGTTATCGACCTGCTGCTGCTGGCGCTGACCCTGTTTGTCGGCCAGTTGTTAAGCGATCGCCTGAATGGTAATAACCCCACCATCGCCTTCCAGCAGAGTCTTTTCCTCAACGCCTTCGCGTTGATCGAGTTTTTTAAAGCCATTCTGCGACTCATTTTCTGCCCGCGCATCCCGGCGCTCCGGCCTTTTAACCTCAGCGACGAAGCCGCGTCATACTGGAGCCTGCGCCTGAGCGCGCTCAGCAGCCTGATTGGCTATGGCCTGATCGTCGCGGTGCCGATTATCTCCAATCAGGTGAATGTTCAGGTTGGCGCGCTGGCTAACGTCGTCATCATGCTGTGCATTACGCTGTGGGCGCTGTACCTGATTTTTCATAACAAGACCTTGATTACGCAGGGGCTAATCCATCTGGCCGACCGTTCGCTCTCCTTCTTTAGCCTGTTTATCCGCGCCTTCGCGCTGGTCTGGCACTGGCTGGCCTGCGCCTACTTTGTGGTGCTCTTTTTCTTCTCCCTGTTCGACCCGGGCAATAGCCTGAAATTCATGATGGGCGCCACCCTGCGCAGCCTGGCCATTATCGGCGGCGCGGCGCTGGTGTCCGGCATCCTGTCGCGCTGGATAGCCAAAACCATCACCCTGTCACCCGCCACCCAGCGCAATTATCCTGAGCTGCAAAAGCGGCTGAATGGCTGGATCTCCGCCTCGCTGAAGGCCGCGCGCATTCTCACCGTCTGCGTCGCCGTCATGCTGCTGCTGAGCGCCTGGGGCCTGTTTGACTTCCGCGAATGGCTGCATAACGATGCCGGGCAAAAAACGGTGGATGTGCTGATCCGCATCGCCCTCATCCTCTTCTTCTCTGCCATCGGCTGGACGGTGCTGGCCAGCCTGATCGAAAACCGGCTGGCCTCGGATATCCATGGTCGCCCGCTGCCCAGCGCGCGGGCCCGGACGCTGCTGACCCTGTTTCGCAACGCGCTGGCGGTGGTGATCAGCACCATCACGGTGATGATCCTGCTTTCGGAGATTGGGGTTAACATTGCGCCGCTGCTGGCGGGCGCCGGGGCGTTAGGGCTGGCGATTTCGTTTGGCGCGCAAACGCTGGTTAAAGATATTATCACCGGCATATTTATCCAGTTTGAGAACGGGATGAATACCGGCGACCTGGTCACCATCGGCCCTTTGACCGGCACCGTGGAACGAATGTCGATTCGCTCCGTGGGGGTACGGCAGGATACCGGCGCCTATCACATTATTCCCTGGTCCTCGATCACCACTTTTGCCAACTTCGTGCGCGGCATTGGCTCGGTAGTCGCCAACTATGATGTCGACCGTCATGAGGATCTGGATAAAGCCAGCCAGGCGCTGAAGGCGGCGGTGGACGATCTGCTGGCCCAGGAGGAGATCCGCGGCCTGATCATTGGCGAACCGTCGTTCGCCGGGCTGGTGGGGCTGAGCAATACCGCCTTTACGCTACGCGTCAGCTTCACCACCCTGCCGCTGAAGCAGTGGACGGTGCGCTTTGCCCTCGACACTCAGGTGAAAAAGCACTTCGATCGCGCCGGGGTTCGCGCCCCGGTACAGACCTGGCAACAGCTGCCGATGCCGGGCTCAGACAGCCCGGCCGCCGAGTAGTTAGAACGGACGGCGGCGTTTGGCGTCGTCCATAAAGCTCCAGGCGATAAAGCGGCTCTGCTTTTGACCCTGGGCCATCTCTTTTTTCACCACTTTCACGGCCCCAACCTCGGTCAGCAGGCGGTAGAGCGGCGGCAGATTATCGCCGCGCGACACCAGCGAGGTAAACCATTTCACCTGGCGGGCGAAGGCCTGACTTTCGCGGATCATCTGCGAGATAAAGGCCACTTCGCCTCCTTCGCACCACAGCTCCTGCTGCTGACCGCCAAAGTTAAGCGCGCTGTCGGCGCCGAGTCCGAGATTGCGGCGCTTGCGCTCACCGCCCGCCCGGGCGCTCTCTGCGGAGTCATGGAACGGCGGATTACACAGCGTGGCGTCATAGGTCTCGTTTTTGTGGATCACGCCGTGGAAGATGGCCTGGCTCTCTTTTTGCCGACGCAGACGGATCTGCCGGGTCAATCCGGGGTTGCCATTGACAATCGCCTGCGCGCTGGCGAAGGCCTCCGGGCTGATTTCGCTGCCGGTGAAACGCCAGCCGTACTCGTGAACGCCGATCAGGGGATAGATGAGGTTGGCACCCGTACCAATATCAAGGATCGTGGCTTGCTTCGGCACCTCGCCACTATCCTGCGCCAGCAGATCCGCCAGATGATGAATATAATCGGCACGCCCGGGCACCGGCGGACAGAGAAAACCGTCAGGAATGTCCCAGTGTTTGACCGCGTAGAAATGCGCCAGCAGCGCTTTATTCAACGCCTTTACTGCCTGCGGATTGGCAAAATCAATGGTCTGCTCACCCAGCGGATTGAGCGTAATGTATCCCTGCAGGTCAGGATGCGCCTGGCAGAGCGCAGGCAGGTCGTAGCGTTGATGGTGGCGGTTACGCGGGTGTAACCCCGGTTTCTGGGCTTTCATGACAATCTCCTTTGAACAGCCGCGTAAGATACCCGTTGACGGCGGCGCGGTAAATAAGGGAGTCTGGATATCTCCTTTATCCGTGACAGGTGCAGCATGTACTTTTATCAACCTTCGCAGGGCCACGGCCTGCCGCATGACCCGCTGAACGCGATAATCGGGCCTCGCCCGATAGGCTGGATCGCCTCGCAGGACGCCGAGGGCCAGCGAAATCTGGCGCCATACAGCTTTTTTAACTGCTTTAACTATCGCCCGCCGATCATTGGTTTCGCCAGCAGCGGCTGGAAAGACAGCGTGCGAAATATTGTCGAGACGAAGGAGTTCGTCTGGAACCTGGCGACGCGACCGCTGGCCGTGGCGATGAATGAAACGTCTGCCTCGATCCCGCACCATGAGGACGAGTTCGTGCGCGCCGGCCTCACCGCCGCCGCCAGCCGCCTGGTCAGCGCCCCCCGGGTCGCGGAGAGCCCGGTGAACTTTGAGTGCCGTCTGTCGCAATGTATTCAACTCACCACCGCCGACGGTAACCCTGTTGATACGTGGTTGGTGCTCGGCGAAGTGGTCGCCGTGCATATTGATGAATCACTGCTGGACAACGGCATCTATCAAACCGCCCGCGCCCAGCCGATCCTGCGCGCCGGAGGTCCGAGCGCCTATTACAGTATTGATGATAGTCTGCGTTTTGACATGATCCGCCCTGACGCCCGCTAAATAATCTACCGGCCAGAGTACCGCTGCCCTGCGCCGGTAGCCTACTAAACGCCTTGTTTTGCATTAAAAATTCCCTATCGCACGGTCGGGAAAGACCTACACTTAAGCTATGTCCCATGCTGTTTATGAGGATATGCTGATGAAAATCACCTCGCTGCTATTCGCCGCTGCGCTCACCGCTCATGCCACCGCGGCCTCTCCCCTGCCACCGACACCCGTACTGCCCTATGCCGGGCCGCTCCGCCCTGTCGGCACCGTCTCCGCCTCCGGTGCCAGCACCCTTGATGATCTGGTGGCCGCCCTCGCGGATAAGGCCCACCGCCAGGGGGCGATAGCCTGGCGGGTCAATGCCGCCAGTAGCGGTAACCGACTGCACGGTTCAGCTATAATTTATCAATAACCTTTCACAGGAGGCAGACGATGGCATCAGGTTGGGCAGGCGATGGGGCCGTTCAGGATCAGATCGACAGCACCATTGACGATGCGGTGGCTCGCGCGCGCCGTGAGCTTCCGCGCGGCGAAAGCAACAAATTTTGTGATGAATGTGGAGAGCCGATTCCGGAGGCCCGTCGACAGGCCATCCCAGGGGTCAGATATTGCGTGAAGTGCCAGCAGGAGAAAGATTTACATAACAATACATTTTCAGGATATAATCGTCGCGGATCCAAGGATAGCCAGCTACGCTGACTTTCCTTTACCGTTCATGACAGCCTTTCGCATTATCTTTTCGCGCACATTTTTTGGCGGAAAAAGTCGCAATATGTGCCCTTAAACGCGTCGGTCTTCCTCGCTACGCTTCGTGACGAAAAGAATGAGAAATAATTTATTAATAATCAGTAAGTTATTAATCATTCAAAAAATTCGATGAAGACTGTGAATTTCCTTCGATTTTATCTCCCGCAAAAAAGCGTGATACTTATCACATCGACGGAACATCGTCCCCTGAACAGAACAACCTGCGAGAGATTAACTATGAAAAACATCAAATATGCTGCCGCTGCCATCGCTCTGACCGCCCTTTCCTTCGGCGCCTTTGCCGCCGAACCGGTCACCCCCGCTCAGGCTGAAAGCATGAATAAAATCGGTGTGGTGTCTGCGCAAGGCGCAACCACTTTAGATGGTCTGGAAGCAAAACTGGCTGCTAAAGCCGAAGCCGCTGGCGCGACCGGCTACAGCATTACTTCCGCTAACACCAACAACAAACTGAGCGGTACTGCGGTTATCTATAAATAATCGCTGTTCCCTCTGTAAGCCACTGAATTAACCCTGAAAAGACCTTTAATACCCTTGCCTTGCCCGTCCGAGCCACCGGACGGGCTTTTTTTTATCCTGCAGATCCGATCACCAGCAGTCGTTGACGCGGCTGAGGCCCTGTTCCAGGGTGGTGACTTCCCCGCTGGCCAGCAGACAACAGGCAAGCTGAATTTTCAACGAGTGGGGCACCGGTTCAACGCCGGCGACGCAGCGCTCGATCCAGCGCGCGGTGACCTCAGGATCTTTCGAGGCCGGCAGGACCACCGCCTCCGCTGCCGTCTCAGTCTGGCGTTCGTACAGCACCCGCACGCCCTGCTCATCGATCAGGCTGATCTGCGGGCAGCGCTGCGGGTTGGCATACACTTCGCCCTCGGTACCGTGCATCAACAGCGCGCGGCCACCGGTCTCACGAAAGAAGTTCGCCACCCGCGGAACATATTCCGGATGCGACACGCTGGAGAGACGCAATGCCTCCGCTTCGCCAAACGGTGTAGCCAGCTTGGCCAGGGTATGGGCGCTGTTGCGCACGCCCATCCGCCAGCGCATCGCCAGCTGTTTCTCCAGCGGCGGACAGAAAGCCCCCACCGGGATATACACCGGTTCATGGCCCTCCAGCTGCGCCTGAGCCTGTCCGGCGTGCCGGGTGGCCGGAATATCCAGCAGGGTAAAAATGGTCTCGGTCAGCACCCGGGTGGGATCGTGACTGACGCCGTGAACCACCACCGGAAACCCCAGCTTGTGCAGAAGCATCGCCAGCAGCGGCGTCAGGTTCGCCTGCTTGCGCGCGCCGTTGTAGCTGGGGATGACAATCGGCATCGGCTTGCCGGCCGGCGGGGTCAGGCGCAGCGTATGCTGCTGCATCGCCGCGTAAAACCCTTTCATCTCCGCTTCGCCTTCGCCTTTGATGCGCAGGGCGATTAATATTCCCCCCAGCTCCAGCTCCGGCACCTCGCCGTCCAGCATCCGCGCATAGAGCGCACGGGCGGTCTCTTCATCGAGGTCGCGGGCATGATTCTTACCGCGACCCACCTCTTTTATAATTTTGCTGTACTCCATGGCTCCCCCTGGTGCATCACGCGCCGGCGTCAGCGACGTTTGCGGCCTGACTGTTTTGCTGTCTGTTTTGCTTTCCGTTTTACTATAACCTCCGGGACGCCCGGCTGCTCTATGGGAAAAACAGGTAACGCGTTCAGTAGACGCGCGCCATAGTTTTTGGTCAACAGACGCTTATCGTAAATCACCACCTCTCCCCAGCAGTGATGGCTGCGGATCAGACGCCCCACCTGCTGAATAAGATTAAAGGAGGCGCTGGGCAAACTCTGTACCTCGAAAGGGTAACGATTAAGGCTTTTCAGCCATTCGCCTTCGGTGATCACCACCGGGCTGTCGATGGGCGGAAAGGCGATTTTATGGATATGTACCTGGCTTAGCAGATCACCCTTTAAATCCAGCCCTTCGGCAAAGGACTGCAGACCCACCAGCACGCTGCGCTCGCCGCTTTCCACCCGTTTGCGATGCAGCTCCACCAGCCGATAGCGCGGCTGGTCGCCCTGCACCAGCAGCATCAGGCGCAGATCGGTCACATGCTCCAGGAAGCGGTTCATCGCCCGCCCGCTGGCAAACAGCACCAGCATCCCGAGATGTTTCTTGCTCTCTACCTGCTGGCGAAAATAGGCCGCCATCTCGGCAATGTGCTGCTCTTCGTTATCCATCAGCGGTTCATAGCGCATTTGAGGAATAATAATTTTCCCCTGCTCCACGTGGTTGAACGGCGAATCCAGCGCCACGAAGCGGTCACCCGCTTTCTCCTTCAGACCACTCATCTCCTGCAGGCGCGAGAAGCTGTTTAGCGAGCGCAGCGTCGCTGACGTCACGACGATATGCGGTACGCTGCGCCACAGCAGCCGTTCCAGCTGATCGCTGACGCGGATGCCGACACAGTGGAACCAGACATGGATCTGGCCGTCGCGCACCACTCGCGTCGCCCATTTGGTTACCGGCGCGCCTGAGGATTGCGCCAGCGACGCCAGGCGCCATAGCTTGCTTTGGCTTTCAAACATGCCGAGCGCGCGGTTCATCTGCAGCAGCACCCGATGCAGGCGCACCACGTCATGGCTGCCGGTCTTTTCGCTGAGATCGTTAAGAAACAGCTCCGCCAGCCCGCGCAGCATCTCGGTGAGCTTCGCCAGCCGCTGGCAGATCTCCATCACCTCCTGCGGCAGTTCGCCCATCGGGAAGCGATGCTCCGCTTCCTGACCGGCGGGCATGTAGAGATTGAGAATATTATTCAACGACGCAATCAGCTCGAACAGCTCTTCGCAATGGCCGGTGAGCCGCTCCGGATTGGCCAGCGGCGGTGTGGTTTTCGGACGAAACTGCTCCATGCAGGTGGCGACCAGCTTGCAGAACAGATCCAGCTGCAGGCGAAACCAGGGGGCGGTGATCTCAGCGCTCATCTCCAGCGCGTCGCGGGCGACGTCCGGCAGATGATGGCCTTCATCGAGGACCAACAGCAGGTTTTTCGGCTCCGGCAGCACTGCCTCGCTCTCCATCGCCGCCATCACCAGCGCATGGTTGGCCACCACCACTTCCGCCTCCTGAATTTCCCGCCGTGCCACGAAGAACGGGCACTCGCGATAGTAGTGGCAGTTGCGGTTCAGGCAGCTGGCCTTATCGGTGCTCAGCCGGCTCCACAGCGCGTCATCGATGGCTTTATCGGTATGATCGCGCAGGCCGTCCCAGCGGTAGCTGTCGAGGTCCTGCTTCAGGGTCGCACACAGCTTCTGCTCGGCCTGGTTGTTCGGGGTGAGATCGTCATCGAGGAAGGCCAGCAGATCCTGCTGCGACGGCTCGGTGCTGGCCAGCGCCGTCAGGTTACGCGGACAGACGTAGCGCCCACGACCGAAGGCGGCGGTAAAGCGCAGGTCGGGAATAATTTTACGCAGCAGCGGCAGGTCTTTACTGTAGATTTGATCCTGCAGGGCGACGTTGGCGGTGCTGACCACCAGCGTTTTTTGTTCCTCCCGGGCGATGGCGATGCCCGGGATCAGGTATGACAGCGTTTTACCTACGCCGGTCGGCGCTTCGATAGCCAGATGCCTGCCCTCTTCCCCGGCGAGGGTTTTCGCCACATCGGCGATCATCTGCCGCTGCGGGGGGCGGGGAATAAAGTCCGGGATCTGTTCCTGAAGCGCCTTATACCAGGCGGCGATTTGCGCTTTCAGCGCAGCGGTCAAAGCCATGAGAAAACCTGAATACTGTATAAACAGCCACTATTGTGCCATTTTTGCCCGCCTGGAGGTATTGCTTTCTGCTGAGTGTGGAAGCGTGCTCGACAAATAGTGTAATGGAAAGAAAAAGGCCCGCCGCCGCGTAGCGGACAGACGGGCCTGAGCCGGGCCGCGTTATCGCGGCCGGGGCATCAGCGTGTTATTCGCCAGCCGGTTTACGCGGACGACGGCGGCGCGGCGGTTTGCCGTCCTGCGTACGCGCTTTCGGCGCCTCGCCGTCCTGACGGCGCGGGGCGCTGTTCTGGCTGCGCGGCTGTCCGCTGCGTCCCTGACCCTGGCCACCGCGTCCCTGACCTTGCCCACGACCGCCGCCGCGCTGCTGGCGACCGTTCTGGATAGGTTCGGCTTTAATGGACGGATCCGGCTCATAGCCGGCAATCGCGATGCGCGGGATCTCTTTTTTCAGCAGGCGCTCGATATCGCGCAGCAGCTTATGCTCATCCACACACACCAGCGACAAGGCTTCACCGGTGGCCGCCGCGCGACCGGTACGGCCGATACGGTGGACGTAATCTTCCGGTACGTTCGGCAGCTCGTAGTTCACCACGTGCGGCAGCTCTTCGATATCCAGACCACGGGCGGCGATATCGGTCGCCACCAGCACGCGAATGCCGCCGGATTTAAAGTCGGCCAGCGCGCGGGTACGCGCTCCCTGGCTCTTGTTGCCATGGATCGCCGCGCTGCGGATGCCGTCTTTATTAAGCTGCTCCGCGAGGTGGTTGGCGCCATGCTTGGTGCGGGTAAACACCAGCACCTGCTGCCAGTTGCCTTCGCCGATCAGCTGCGACAACAGTTCGCGCTTGCGGTTCTTATCAACGAAATGGACGTGCTGGGTGATCTGCTCGGACGCGGTGTTGCGACGCGCCACTTCCACTTCCAGCGGGTTGTGCAGCAGTTTCTCGGCCAGGCCCTTGATCTCGTCGGAGAAGGTGGCCGAGAACAGCAGGTTCTGTCGACGCGCCGGCAGTTTAGCCAGTACGCGACGGATGTCATGGATAAAGCCCATATCCAGCATGCGGTCCGCTTCGTCCAGCACAAGGATTTCCACGCTATCAAGGCTGACCGCGTTCTGATGTTCGAGGTCCAGCAGACGGCCCGGGGTGGCAACGAGGATGTCGACGCCACCGCGCAGCTTCATCATCTGCGGGTTGATGCTCACGCCGCCGAATACCACCAGCGAGCGAATATTCAGGTACTTGCTGTAATCGCGGACGTTCTCGCCCACCTGCGCCGCCAGCTCACGGGTCGGGGTCAGGATCAGCGCGCGTACCGGACGGCGACCCTTTGCGTGCGGCTCTTTGTCAATCAGGCGCTGCAGCAGCGGCAGGGTAAAGCCCGCCGTCTTACCGGTACCGGTCTGGGCGCTGGCCATCAGGTCGCGCCCCTGCATTACTGCCGGGATCGCCTGCTGTTGGATAGGGGTCGGCTCAACGTAGCCCTGCTCAGCGACAGCGCGCAGGATATCGGGATTCAGGCCAAGGGAATCAAAAGACATAACAACTCCGAACCGCCCCGGCCCGGTGAAGGGCGTAGTTTTCAGGGAGATTATTGCGATAAGAGATGGCAAAAACCACAATGCCATGAAGGGGCGCAGTCTAGCAGATTTTGTGACAGGCCGCATAAAATCTGCAAAAGAATACCGCGCCTGGCTGGCGGGCATGAGAAGGCCGCTGAGCGAGCTCAGCGGCCTGGTGCGTCATGGCAAAGCGATTAACGCAGACGATACTTAAGTTTTTCAACGATCTTCGCGGTGGAGATGCCGTAGCGATCGTGAAGGGTCGGCAGCGCGCCGGCTAACAGGAACGCGTCGGGCAGCCCCACAGTATCCAGCTCACAGCGCACACCCTTACGCATCAACAGCGCGGCCACCGCCTCCCCCAGGCCGCCGACCGCGGTGTGGTTTTCCGCAGTCACCACCAGACGACCTGGCTTCGACGCCTGTTCAATAATCGCTTTTTCATCCAGCGGTTTGATGGTCGGCACGTGCAGGACCGCCACGCTGATGTTATCGGCCCGCAGCTTTTCAACCGCCTCCAGCGCGCGCATGGTCATCAGCCCGGAGGAGATGATCAGCACATCGTTGCCGTCCTCCAGCAGCTTTGCTTTACCCAGTTCGAACTGATAGTCGTATTTATCCAGCACCAGCGGCACCTTACCGCGCAGCAGGCGCATATACACCGGCCCCTGGTGATCGGCAATGGCCGGCACCGCCTGCTCTATCTCCAGCGCATCGCAAGGATCGACGATGACCATGCCGGGGATACCGCGCATAATCGCCAGATCTTCAGTGGCCTGATGGCTGGGGCCATAACCGGTCGTCAGGCCCGGCAGCGCCGCGCAGATCTTCACGTTCAGATGCTCTTCAGCGATGACCTGATGAATAAAATCATAGGCGCGACGGGTTGCAAAGGCGGCATAGGTGGTGGCGAAAGGAATAAATCCCTCCTTCGCCATTCCCCCCGCCGCCGCCATCAGCAGCTGCTCGGCCATGCCCATCTGGAAGAAACGATCCGGGAAGGCCTGGGCGAAAATATGCAGATCGGTATATTTTGACAGGTCCGCGGTCATGCCGACGATTTCCGGACGCTGCGCCGCCAGTTTTGACAGCGCGACGCCGAAGGGCGCAGAGATGGTCGCCTGGCCCTCATCGGCAATCGAGGCGATCATCGCCGACGTTTTTAAACGGGGTTGACTCTGGCTCATTACAGCACTCCTTCTGGTTTGTTAGCATCCAGCACCGCAATCGCTTTTTGCCATTCGTCGGCATCGACGCGAATAAAATGGTTTTTATCGCGGGTTTCGAGGAACGGCACCCCTTTGCCCATCAGCGTGTCGCATAAAATGACCCGCGGCTGGTTGCCGGAATAACTTTTCGCGTTGTCAAAAGCGGCCATCACCGCCGGCAGATCGTTACCGTCCACGCGCTGTACGTACCAGCCGAAGGCGGCCCATTTATCCTGCAGCGGCTCAAAGCCGAGGATTTTGCGCGAATCACCGTCCGCCTGCTGTTTGTTGACGTCGACAAGGTTAATCAGGTTGCTCAGGCCATAGTGAGCCGCCGACATCGCCGCTTCCCAGGTCGACCCTTCGTCCAGCTCCCCATCGGACATGGAGTTATAGACCCAGGCCGTGCTCTGTTTCTGCCGCAGCCCTAGCGCCATGCCGACGGCAATGGACAGCCCCTGTCCCAGCGAACCGCCGGACATCTCCATCCCCGGGGTGTAGGTCGCCATGCCGGACATCGGCAGGCGGTTGTCGTCGGAGCCGTAAGTTTCCAGCTCGGCTTCCGGGATAATGCCCGCCTCCAGCAGCGCGGCATAATAAGCGATAGCGTAATGGCCATGAGAGAGCAGGAAGCGATCGCGCCCCTCCCACTCGGGATCTTCCGGACGATAGGTCATGGCGTGGCTGAAGGCGGTGGCCAGCACATCGGCATAGCCCAGCGCCTGGCCGATATAGCCCTGCCCCTGCACTTCCCCCATTTGCAGGGCGTAACGGCGAATACGCCACGCCGCCGCGGCGACTTTTTGTGATTCGGTCATCTTCATCTGTTTGCCTCGCTTAGTGAATTAACATGCCGCCGTTAACGTCCAGGGTGATACCGGTGGAGTAGGAAGAGAGGTCGCTGCCGAGGAACAGCGCGGCGCGCGCGATGTCTACCGCGTCGCCGAGGCGGTTCATTGGGATCCCGGCAAGAATGTTGGCCGTCATGTCGTCGGTCAGCTTGCCGGCGGTAATGTCGGTCTGAATCAGCCCCGGGGTGATGCAGTTAACGCGGACGTTATCCGGGCCAAGCTCGCGCGCCATCGCCCGCGCCAGACCCAGCACCCCGGCTTTTGCCGCGCTGTAGTGCGGGCCGCCGAAGATACCGCCGCCGCGCTGGGCGGAAACGGACGAGATGCAGACGATGCTGCCGGATTTTTGCGCCCGCATGGTGGGAATAACCGCCTGCGACATCAGCAGCGTACCGCGCAGGCTGACATCAAGTACCGCGTCATAGTTGGCGCGCTTGATCTCCATCAGCTTCAGCGGCTGGGTAATCCCGGCGTTATTCACCAGCACATCAACCCGGCCATATTTCGCCAGAATTTGTTCGATGGCCGCCTGTACCTGCACTTCATCAGCGACGTTCGCCGCCAGGCCGAGATGGCCTTCGCCTAATGCCGCCGCCGCGGTTTTGCTGGCTTCACCATTGAGGTCGATAATGACCACTTTCGCGCCGTTGTCGGCGAATAATTTCGCGGTGGCGAAACCCAAACCGCGAGCGGAGGCCGCGCCAGTAATAATGGCGACTTTATCTTCTAATAACATAGTTTCACTCCATGACATTACGTCATATTAATTAACAGGATATATTTCCGTTATTGTGGTTCATCGAGGAAAAGAATCACCACCAAACCAATGGCGGCGCAGATACCAAAATAGGTAAATACAGAATTAAAACTCCCGGTTTTATCAAGTAAGAAACCGGCTGCCATCGGCGCGACAAATCCACCGAGGTTGCCGCCGCTATTAATTATGGAAGAGGCGATTGGATAGGTTTTGCTGTCCGAAACGGCCATACCGTAGGCGGTAAAAGCCGGCCAGCCGATATTCAAACAAAAACCGACAAAAAATAATCCAATACAGACCGCCAGGGTGCTTGCCGGGATATTCAGCATAATTAACATCATGACCACCGTTGACACAGCAGTAAACATCATGGTGGGTTTACGTCGGCGGCCCAGGACTTTATCTGAAATCCACCCGCCGCCAATCGCGCCAATAAAGCCGCCGATGCACGGCATACTGGCCACGAAACCCATACTCATTACATCAAAGCCACGCTCTTTGACTAAGTACAGCGGGATCCAGGTTAATAATCCGTACAGCACGCTAACCATCATAAAATACGCCAGGCAGTCACCGAGAATATTTTTTGAGGTGAATAAGCCTTTCGCCGTATCAATTGGCGCCATCTTCTTTACCCGAATGATTTTATCCAGCCAGGTGAATCGATCGGCAATTAATATATTTTCGCGTACGCTATTATTATGACTTTCACGCCCGGCATTAATCTCTGCCAGTTCACTTTGTGAAACAAATCCGCTTTCTGATGGCTTTGACTTCACCAATAGATACCAGGCTATCGCTGCCACAATCCCGGGTATCGCGAAGGAGAAAAAGACCCACCGCCAGCCCCAGGTCACCGCAATCCACACCGCCAGCGGCGGGACAATAATCGGCGCAAACATGGTCGCCGCGATGTAAACGCCGGTTGCTGTGGCTTTCTCTTTTGGTGGAAACCAGTTATTTATGGTGGAAGCCAGCCCCACCGGGCAAGGCCCTTCGCTTAGCCCCAGTCCCAGCCGCACCAGCTTCAGGCCAAACACGGAGCTCACCGTGCCCATCAGCCAGGTAAAGGCGGAGAAGCCGAAAATGGACAGCGAAACCAGCCCCCGGGTACCGCGTTTGGCGATGAAAAAACCGGCCGGGATCTGGCTTACCGCATAGCCGAGGAAAAACATACTGGCGATGGCCCCGGCTTCAAAATTATTGATATGAAACTCATCAATGATAAACGGCAGAACCGCGCCAATATTGGTTCTGTCGGCGTAATTGATGGCATACACCAGGAAAATCATCGTCAAAACCACGAAACGATATTTCGTTTTCCTGGCGTCAGTACAGACTAGTGTATCTATACGTGACATAGGGTTTCCTCATCTTATACCTCATCCACTTCGCTGCCCGTTGCCGCTTCGGATCACCGCGTTTTCACTTTCCATACAGCAGCAAAAGATAAATATCTTTTCGCTCAGCTAAACAGGTGGTTAGGTGTTTTATAATGGCGATCTCAACGCATCGCCGTTTGTGATCAGGCCTGTGAGAGGAATATAACAACCCCAAAATGAAACGGTATTCAAAAAACCTCAATTATGATTGAGAAAAATTGAGTTAGTGACTTCCCGCAAATTTTTAGTCTTTACTGACACGCGCGCTTTTAACGAGATAAATTGTTAAGCCCATCACAAATTAAAATCATTTTTTTCCTTTTCCCTATGCTGGCTATCACGACTGCGCCACGCTGTTCGCTATTTTCTTTTAGAAACGCCCTGCCCAGGATGCTGCCATGAGTCAACCGCTGCCCAATAAAAATTTGCCGATGCCCTCTTTACGCAATATCCAGGCCTTTATTGAAGTCGCCGCTACCGGCAGCCTCAACCTGGCCGCAGAGAATCTCAATATTACCGCCTCGGCGGTCAGCCATCAGATAGCCAGCCTGGAGCACTTTCTGGGGAAAAAACTGTTCTCCCGCAGCAGTAAAGGCGTCATGTTAACGGCGGTGGGAGAAAAATATCTCAAAGAGGTCTCCGGGGCGCTGAATATGATTGGCCAGGCCACCAGCCAGGTGATCAATGATATCCATCAGGATTATTTACGTATTCACTCGGCGCCGAGCTTCGGCCTGCTGTGGTTGATGCCTCGCCTGGATAAATTTCGCCAGGCGTGGCCGGAGTTAAAAATCAGCCTGACCTGTTCCTACGAAAGCATCCAGTTCTCCCGGGATAATATTGATATCGATATTCGTCACGGGCTATCACAGTGGCCAACGCTGTTGGTCAGAACCATTAAAAATGAGTGCGTCCTGCCCTACAGCGCAGCGTCTTATTTAGCCAGCCATCCTGTGCATGCGGTGGAAGATCTGCTGGCCTGCGATCTGATCCACTCCGACAGCACCTTAATTAACTGGAGCAGTTGGCTGTCGTGGCACAAGGTCCGCGGCTGGCATAAAAACTTCATTTTTAATTTCGACCGGTCGTACATGAGCATCGAGGCGGCCAGAATGGGGATGGGCGTGATCCTCGAAAGCAATCTGCTGGCCGGCGGGCACGTGCGTCAGGGGCAGCTGACGCCGGTATTTGACGACGAGCGGAGTATGCCGGTCGGCGCGCACCACTTCGTTCTTCCCCATGCCAATGAACAGAAGGAGAAGGTCCAGCGTTTCTTCGCCTGGGTCGCCGGGGAGCTGAAGGAGGAAGGGTTCCATATTTGATCCCGGCTGGTGGACAAACCGCCGATCGAGGCCTAAAGTTAATCAATCGATTGATTAACTTTTACCGAGCGCGATGACCAGTAAAGGCGAACAGGCAAAAAATCAGCTTATCGCGGCCGCTATCGCCCAGTTTGGCGAGTATGGTCAGCATGCCACCACCCGCGATATCGCCGCCCAGGCCGGGCAGAATATCGCCGCTATCACCTATTATTTTGGCTCGAAAGACGACTTATATCTCGCCTGTGCCCAATGGATCGCCGATTTTATCGGCGACAATTTTCGCCCACAGGCCGAAGCGGCGGAGGCCCTGCTCGCCGGGAAGTCGCCGGATCGCCAGGCAATACGCGCCCTCATTCTCAACGCCTGCCATAACATGATCCTGCTGCTGACCCAGGATGATACGGTCAACTTAAGCAAATTCATTTCCCGTGAGCAGCTGGCGCCGACCGCCGCCTACCATCTGATCCACCAGCAGGTGATCGCCCCCCTGCACCACTATCTCACCCGGCTGATTGCCGCCTGGACAGGCCGCGATGCCGGTGATACGCAAATGATCCTCCACACCCACGCCCTGCTGGGCGAGGTGCTGGCTTTCCGTCTTGGGCGTGAAACCATCCTGCTGCGCACCGGCTGGACGCAGTTTGACGCGCAAAAGACCGAACAGATTTTCGAGGTCATTACCTGTCATATCGATTTCATTCTGCATGGGTTATCGCAAAGGAGTTTGGGCTGATGAAAAAACCCGTCGTCGTCATTCTGTTGATCGTGATTCTTCTCGCCGCGCTGGGCGGCGGCTGGTGGTGGTACCAGAGCAGCCGGCAGCAGCCGCTGACCCTGTATGGCAATGTCGATATCCGCACCGTCAACATGAGCTTCCGCGTCGGCGGCAGACTGGCTTCGCTGACCGTCGACGAAGGCGACAGCATCCGCGCCGGGCAAACTCTCGGCGAGCTTGATCGCGCGCCTTATGAAAATGCCCTGCTGCAGGCCCAGGCCAACGTCTCCACCGCCCAGGCGCAGTATGACCTGATGATGGCCGGCTACCGCGCGGAAGAGATTGCCCAGGCCGCGGCGGCGGTGAAACAGGCGCAGGCCGCTTACGACTATGCGCAAAACTTTTATCAGCGCCAGCTCGGGCTGCGCGCCAGCAGCGCGATTTCCGCCAACGATCTGGAGAACGCCCGCTCCTCACGCGACCAGGCGCAGGCAACGCTCAAATCGGCGCAGGATAAACTGCGTCAGTATCGCGCCGGTAACCGCCCGCAGGAGATTGCCCAGGCCAAAGCCAGTCTGGAACAGGCGCAGGCGGCGCTGGCCCAGGCCAAACTGGACCTGCACGATACCGTGCTCACCGCCCCTTCCGACGGTACGCTGATGACCCGCGCCGTCGAGCCCGGCACCATGCTCAACGCCGGCGGCACCGTACTGACGCTGTCGTTAACCCATCCGGTATGGGTCCGCGCCTATGTTGACGAAAAAAACCTTGGTCAGGCGCAGCCGGGACGTGAAGTGCTGCTGTATACCGACAGCCGGCCGGATAAGCCCTATCACGGCAAAATCGGCTTTGTCTCGCCAAGCGCTGAATTCACGCCGAAGACCGTTGAAACGCCGGATCTGCGTACCGACCTCGTTTATCGTCTGCGTATTGTGGTGAACGATGCCGACGGCGCCCTGCGCCAGGGGATGCCGGTGACCGTCTCTTTTAACCACGGGAACGGACATGAGTGAGGCCATCATTGCCTTAAACGGTCTGAGCCGCCGTTTTCCCGGAATGGACAGGCCAGCGGTGGCGCCGCTCACCTGCACGATCCACGCCGGCTACGTCACCGGGCTGGTGGGGCCCGACGGCGCGGGGAAAACCACCCTGATGCGAATGCTGGCCGGTTTGCTCAAGCCTGATGAGGGCCGCGCCAGCGTGATCGGCTTCGACCCGCTAAAAGACGACAGCGCCCTGCACGCGGTGCTCGGCTATATGCCGCAGAAGTTCGGCCTGTATGAAGATCTGACGGTGATGGAAAACCTGACCCTGTACGCCGACCTGCGCAGCGTCACCGGCGAGGCGCGGAAGAAAATTTTCGACCGTCTGCTGGAGTTCACCTCCCTTGGCCCGTTCACCGAACGGCTGGCAGGCAAGCTTTCCGGCGGCATGAAGCAAAAGCTGGGGCTCGCCTGTACCCTGGTGGGCGACCCGAAAGTACTGCTGCTGGATGAGCCCGGCGTCGGCGTCGACCCTATCTCGCGCCGCGAGCTGTGGCAGATGGTGCACGAGCTGGCCGGCGACGGCATGCTGATCCTGTGGAGCACCTCCTATCTCGATGAAGCGGAACAATGCCGCGACGTGCTGCTGATGAACGAAGGCAAACTGCTCTACCAGGGTGAGCCGACGGCGCTGACGCAAACCATGGCCGGGCGCAGTTTCCTCGTCTCCAGCCCACAGGAAAACAACCGCCGTCTGCTGCAGCGGGCGCTGAAGCTGCCGCAGGTCAGCGATGGCGTGATCCAGGGCAAATCGGTGCGCTTGATCCTGAAAAAGGACGCCCGCATTGAGGAAGTCCAGCAGCATGGCGACATGCCGCCGCTGCAGGTGGCCGACACCGCGCCGCGCTTTGAAGATGCGTTTATCGATCTGCTCGGCGGAGCGGGAACCGCCGAATCGCCGTTGGGAGCGATTATCCATCGTGTTGACGGCAGCAAAGACGAAACGGTCATTGAAGCCCAGTCGTTAACGAAAAAGTTTGGTGATTTCGCCGCTACCGACCACGTCGATTTCCAGGTTAAGCGCGGTGAAATTTTCGGCCTGCTCGGCCCCAACGGCGCCGGGAAATCCACCACCTTCAAAATGATGTGCGGCCTGCTAGTGCCCACCTCCGGCAAAGCGCTGGTGCTGGGGATGGATCTTAAGGTCAGCTCTGGCAAGGCGCGCCAGCATCTGGGCTATATGGCGCAAAAATTTTCGCTGTACGGCAACCTCAGCGTCGAGCAGAACCTGCGCTTTTTCTCCGGCGTCTATGGCCTGCGCGGCCGGGCGCAAAATGAAAAAATCGCCCGAATGAGCGATGCCTTTGGCCTGAAAAGTATCGCCCGTCACGCCGCCGACGAGCTGCCGCTCGGCTACAAGCAGCGGCTGGCGCTGGCCTGCTCGCTGATGCATGAGCCCGATATTCTGTTTCTCGATGAACCGACCTCCGGCGTCGACCCCCTCACCCGCCGCGAGTTCTGGCTGCATATCAACAGCATGGTCGATAAAGGGGTGACGGTGATGGTGACCACCCACTTTATGGATGAGGCGGAATACTGCGACCGTATCGGGCTGGTTTACCACGGTAAACTTATCGCCAGCGGCACCCCGGACGCGCTGAAGGCCCAGGCAGCGGATGACAGCCAGACGGACCCGACCATGGAGCAGGCGTTCATTACCCTGATTAACCGCTGGGATAAGGAGAATAGCCATGAGCAATAGCATTCTCTCCTGGCGGCGGGTCCGCGCCCTGTGCGTGAAAGAGACCCGGCAGATCGTCCGCGATCCCAGCAGCTGGCTGATCGCGGTGGTGATCCCGCTACTCCTGCTGTTTATCTTCGGCTATGGCATTAACCTCGACTCCAGCAAACTGCGGGTCGGCGTATTGCTGGAGCAACAGAGCGAAGAGGCGCTGGATTTCGTCCATACCATGACCGGCTCGCCCTATATCGACGCCACGGTCAGCGATAATCGCCAGCAACTGATTCAAATGATGCAGGCCGGGCGCATCCGCGCCATGGTGGTCATTCCGGTGGACTTCGACCGCCAGATGGCCCGCGCCGGCGCCGACGCACCGCTGCAGCTCATCACCGACGGCAGCGAGCCCAATACCGCCAACTTCGCTCAGGGCTACGTGGAAGGTATCTGGCAGATCTGGCAGCAGCAGCGGGCGGAAGACCGCGGCGAAACCTTTGAACCGCTGATCGACGTGCAGATGCGCTACTGGTTTAACCCGGCGGCTATTAGCCAGCACTTTATTATCCCCGGCGCAATTACCATCATCATGACCGTGGTCGGCGCGATCCTGACCTCGCTGGTGGTGGCGCGCGAATGGGAGCGCGGCACCATGGAGGCGCTGCTGTCGACGGAGATCACCCGCGCCGAACTGCTGCTGTGCAAGCTCATTCCCTACTATTTCCTCGGCATGCTGGCGATGTTGCTCTGTATGCTGGTGTCGGTATTTATTCTCGGCGTGCCCTATCGCGGCTCGCTGCCGATCCTGTTTGTCATCACCAGTCTGTTTTTGCTCAGCACCCTGGGGATGGGGCTGCTGATCTCAACCATTACCCGCAACCAGTTTAACGCCGCGCAGGTGGCGCTGAATGCCGCGTTTTTACCGTCGATTATGCTGTCCGGGTTTATTTTCCAGATAGACAGTATGCCGGCGGTGATCCGCGCGGTGACCTACGTGATCCCGGCGCGCTATTTCGTCAACACCCTGCAAAGCCTGTTTCTGGCGGGCAATATTCCGGTGGTGCTGCTGGTGAATGTGCTGTTTTTGATTGCGTCGGCGGTGATGTTTATCGGCCTGACGTGGTTAAAAACCAAGCGGCGTCTGGATTAGGTTTTGCCCGGTGGCGCTGCGCTGACCGGGCCTACGGTTTAACCAACATCGATTATACGGTTCGCCGATCCCCCAGGCCGGGCAAACGCAGTGCCGCCCGGCGTGGTTGAATGGGCCAAAGGAGCAATTATGTTTCACCGTTTATGGACATTGATCCGCAAAGAGCTGCAGTCGCTGCTGCGCGAGCCGCAAACGCGGGCAATTTTAATCATGCCGGTGCTGATTCAGGTATTGTTGTTTCCCTTTGCCGCGACGCTGGAGGTGACCAACGCCACCATCGCCATCTACAACGAAGACAGCGGCCGCCACGCGGTGGAACTCACTCAGCGCTTCGCCCGCGCCAAAGCCTTTACCCACGTCCTGTTGCTGAAAAGCCCGCAGGCTATCCAGCCGACCATCGATGAACAAAAAGCCCTGCTGGTGGTACGCTTCCCGGCGGATTTCTCGCGTAATCTCGACAACTATCAAACCGCCCCGCTGCAGCTCCTGCTCGACGGGCGCAACTCCAACAGCGCGCAAATCGCCGCCAACTACCTGCAGCAGATCGTAAAAAACTATCAGCAGGAGCTGCTGGAGGGGAAAGCGAAGCCGAACAACAGCGAACTGGTGGTGCGCAATTGGTACAACCCGAATCTCGACTATAAGTGGTTCGTGGTGCCGTCGCTTATCGCCATGATCACCACCATCGGAGTGATGATCGTGACGTCGTTGTCGGTGGCCCGTGAGCGCGAACAGGGTACCCTCGATCAGCTGCTGGTCTCGCCCCTCGCCACCTGGCAAATCTTCGTTGGCAAAGCAGTGCCGGCGCTGATCGTCGCCACCCTGCAGGCGACTATCGTGCTGGCGATTGGTATCTGGGCCTATCAGATCCCGTTTGCCGGCTCGCTGCTGCTGTTCTATTTCACGATGGTGATTTATGGCTTATCGCTGGTGGGCTTCGGTTTATTGATTTCATCGCTGTGCGCCACCCAGCAGCAGGCGTTTATCGGCGTGTTCGTCTTTATGATGCCGGCGATCCTGCTTTCGGGCTACGTTTCACCGGTGGAAAATATGCCGCAGTGGCTGCAGGATCTGACCTGGATAAACCCGATCCGCCATTTTACCGATATCACCAAGCAAATTTATCTGAAGGATGCGAGTCTGAAGATTGTGTGGGGAAGTTTGTGGCCGCTACTGGTCATAGCGGCCACCACCGGCTCAGCGGCGTATGCGATGTTCCGAAGAAAGATTGCGTAGTTTTTTATCTTTCGCCAGCAGCGAGACCACCGCCGGGCCTGCCAGTATCACCAGCCCGGCGAGGGCCAGCAGCAGGTTGTTGTGCAGCACGCGCGACAGCAGCCACAGCGCTATCATGGCCGCGCCAAAGTACCAGGTGGTGGTGAGCTCCTCAAGGAAGTCTCCCACATCGCGCCAGCGCGCCTCGTGGTGACGCTGCAAAAACAGCATCGCCAGCAGCGTGACGCTATAGAGGACGCACAGCCCCAATCCGACGCGTACCAGCGCGCCGCTCATCCATCCCATCACCAGCACTGCCACGACCAGTAGATGCAACATAATCTGCCAGCAACTAAGACCTGTTGCGACGCGTACACGTTGTTGCCACTTCATGGCTTCTCTCCTGAAGGATTTTTCTCTGCTACTCAGAGTACCGCACTTTACGGAAAATTCCGTAACACCGCATCTTTTTGTGACGTCTACTACACTATTTTATTCAGGAAAGTGACATTTACTGGAGAATTATGGCTGAGCCAACGTCGGGATTTTCGTTGAACGTGCTGACAATTAACACCCATAAAGGCTTTACGGCGTTTAATCGGCGTTTTATTTTGCCCGAGTTGCGCGACGCCGTGCGCAGCGTCAGCGCGGATATTGTTTGCCTGCAGGAAGTGATGGGCGCTCACGAGGTTCACCCGCTGCACATCGAGAACTGGCCAGATACCACCCATTATGAATTTCTCGCCGACACCATGTGGAGCGATTACGCCTACGGGCGCAACGCAGTCTATCCGGAAGGCCACCACGGCAATGCCGTACTGTCGCGCTTTCCCATTGAATACTATGAAAATCGGGATATTTCAGTCGGCAACGGCGAGAAACGCGGTCTGCTTTACTGCCGCATCGTGCCGCCAGAGAGCGGCGTGACGATCCATGTGATCTGCGTTCACCTGGGTTTACGCGCCGACCAACGGCAGGCGCAGTTGACCATGCTGGCAGAATGGGTCAATACCCTCCCCGCCGGTGAGCCGGTGGTGGTGGCCGGGGATTTTAACGACTGGCGTCAGCAGGCGAATCAGCCGTTAAAAGCGCAAGCCGGGCTGGAAGAGATCTTTACCCGCGCCCGCGGACGGCCGGCGCGTACGTTTCCGGTCAGTTTTCCGCTGCTGCGCCTCGATCGTATTTATGTCAAAAACGCCCACGCCAGCCACCCGAAGGCGCTGGCCCTCAAACAATGGCGGCATCTGTCCGATCATGCGCCCCTTAGCGTGGAGATACACTTGTGAAATGTCGTTGGCAGGAAGGCAACCGCATTACGCTACTGGAGAACGGCGACCAGTACTATCCGGCGCTGTTTGCGGCTATTGGTCGCGCCAGCCGGCGGGTGATCCTCGAATCCTTTATCTGGTTTGAAGATGAGGTGGGCTGGCGGCTGCACGCGGTGCTGCTGAAAGCCGCCCGCCGCGGTATTCAGGTGGAGGTGCTGCTTGACGGCTACGGCTCGCCGGATCTCAGCGATGAGTTTGTCGGCGAACTGACCGCCGCCGGGGTGATTTTTCGCTACTACGATCCGCGCCCTAAGCTGATGGGGATGCGCACCAACCTGTTCCGTCGGATGCACCGTAAAATCGTGGTGATTGACGACACCACCGCCTTTGTCGGCGGCATCAACTACTCCGCCGAGCATATGAGCGACTACGGCCCGGAGGCGAAACAGGATTATGCGGTGCAGGTCGAGGGGCCGGTGGTGCTTGATATTCTCCAGTTCGAGCTGGAGAACCTGCCCAACAGCGAAACCGCCCGCCGCTGGTGGCGCCGCCGTCGCCACCAGCCAGAGATCAACCAGACTCCCGGCGAGGCGCAGGCGCTGTTCATCTGGCGCGACAACCAGGATCACCGCGACGATATCGAACGCCACTACCTGAAGATGCTCACCAGCGCCCGCCGGGAGGTGATCATTGCCAACGCCTATTTCTTTCCCGGCTACCGCCTGCTGCATGCGATGCGCAACGCTGCGCGACGCGGCGTGCGGGTCAAGCTGATCGTCCAGGGCGAGCCGGATATTCCGATTGTGAAGTTTGGCGCCCACCTGCTCTATCACTATCTCGTTAAGGGCGGGGTGCAGATCTACGAATATCGCCGCCGTCCGCTGCATGGCAAGGTCGCCCTGGCGGATGACCACTGGGCCACCGTCGGGTCGAGCAACCTGGATCCATTGAGCCTGTCGCTGAATCTGGAAGCCAATCTGATTATCCACGACCGGGTGTTTAACCAGACGCTGCGCGATAACCTTAACGGGCTTATCGCCAGGGATTGCCAGCGGATCGATAAAACGATGCTGCCGAAACGCAACTGGTGGCGGCTGGGCGTCAGCGTGATGGCCTTCCACTTTCTGCGCCACTTCCCGGCGTGGGTCGGCTGGCTACCAGCCCATACGCCGCGGCTGGCCAGGGTCAGCCCGCCGGTGCAGCCGGAGATTGAAACCCAGGATCGTGTCGACTCACAAACCAGGGATAATCCGCTATGAGCAAATCGCATCCCCGCTGGCGGATGGCGAAAAGAGTACTTACCGTGCTCTTTTTTATCGCGGTGATCGTCCTGCTGGTGATTTACGCGCAAAAAGTCGACTGGCAGGACGTGTGGAAGGTGATCCGCGGCTACGATCGGCTGGCCTTGTTTAGCGCTATTGCGCTGGTCATCGTCAGCTATCTGATCTACGGCTGCTACGATCTGCTTGGCCGGGCCTATTGTGGGCATAAGCTGGCGAAACGCCAGGTGATGCTGGTGTCGTTTATCTGCTATGCCTTTAACCTGACGCTCAGCACCTGGGTCGGCGGGATCGGCATGCGCTACCGGCTGTACTCGCGGCTGGGGCTCAACGGCGGCACCATCACCCGTATTTTTTCATTAAGCATTACCACCAACTGGCTGGGCTATATCCTGCTCGGTGGGGTGATATTTACGGCGGATCTGGTGAAGCTGCCGCCGCACTGGTACATCAGCCAGACCACTCTGCGCATTATCGGCGGGGTGATGCTGATCCTTACGCTTTGCTATCTGTTCGGTTGCGCGTTTGCCAAACGCCGTCACCTGACGATTAAAGGCCAGCGGCTGGTGCTGCCCTCCTGGCGCTTCGCGTTGCTGCAGATGGGGATTTCGGCGGCGAACTGGATGGCGATGGGGGCGATAATCTGGCTGCTGTTGGGCAGCGAAATTAACTATTTCCTGGTATTAGGGGTGCTGCTGGTGAGCAGTATCGCCGGGGTGATCGTTCATATTCCGGCCGGTATCGGCGTGCTGGAGGCGGTGTTTATCGCCATGCTCTCCGGAGAGGAGATTTCGAAGGGCGCGATTATCGCCGCCCTGCTCGCCTGGCGCGCGCTCTATTATTTCCTGCCGCTGCTGCTGGCGACGGTGGCTTATCTGCTGCTGGAGAGTCGGGCGAAAAAGCTGCGGCAAAAGAACCAGCGTAAGCTGGCCCGCGAATGACACGGCCAGGTCGCGCTGCGCTTGCCGGGCCTGCGGGGTGTGAGCCTGTGAGAGGATCTTGTAGGCCGGGTAAGGCGCCAGCCGCCACCCGGCAACATCACGGGAACCGTGCCTGATATCTCGCCCGGCGGCGCTGCGCTTGGCAGGTCTAAACGCCAGCCGGACGGTTCCCTCTCCCTCCGGGAGAGGGACAGGGTGAGGGGAAGCACTGCGGTGTGGTTGTTTATATTATCTGTGGCTTCAGCGTAGTTTGCGCTCCCGGTTAGTCTTCTGCGTTATGTCTCTTATGGCGCAGGGAGCGCACAGGGGGCGGCCAGTCGCCGCCGCCCCCTGTACCCCCGGGCTCCGGCCAGCAACATCGCCACTTCGTGGTGCCTTCGACTTATCCCTGCAGGCTTCGGGTCGGGCCGAGGCAGCGTCCCTGCAAAACACGGCCCTCAGCCCGCATCCATGCGGGCTGCCCCGGCCTTCCGGGAACGTCTCAGCGATTTTGAGGCCGTCAGCACCGGCAGTTTCAGCAAGAAAGGTGAATAAATTAACGACAGGTCGCACGCACCGTAGGCCGGATAAGGCGCCAGCCGCCACCCGGCAACATCACGGGTACCGTGCCTGATGCCATCGCCCGGCGGCGCTGCGCTTGCCGGGCGTTAGGAGATGCAACCCTCTGATATTAAGAGGTTAGCGGCGATTGCCCATAATACGCAGCAGCATCAGGAACAGGTTGATAAAGTCCAGGTACAGCGTTAAGGCCCCGAGGATCGAGTATTTACGCAGCGTGGCGCTGTCGCGGGTGTCAATCTGCTCGCCGATGTTTTTCAGCTTCTGGGTGTCATACGCCGTCAGGCCGACAAACAGCACCACCCCAATGTAGGTCACCGCCCACATCAGCGCCTCGCTCTTCAGCCACAAGTTGACCAGCGATGCCAGCACGATGCCAATCAGCCCCATAAACAGCATGCTGCCGAAGCCGCTCAGATCGCGCTTCGTGGTGTAACCATACAAGCTCATCGCCCCGAACATCCCGCCGGTGACCACAAAGGTGCTGGCGATCGATGAGTAGGTATAGGCGATAAAAATGCTCGACAGCGTCAGCCCGGTCAGCGCCGAGTAGAGCATAAACAGCGTGGTGGCCATCCCGGCGCTCAGCCGCTGCACCATTCCCGACAGCACAAACACCAGCGCCAGCTGGGCAATAATCAGCCCGAAGAAAGTGATTTTGCTCGAAAAGACGAACATCATCACCGCCGGGGTATTCGCCGCAAACCACGCGATAAACGCCGTCAGCAGCAGGCCGACCGTCATCCAGCCGTATACCTGCGCCATGTAAGTCTGCAGGCCGGTACGGCCCTGCACGATTGAATCGGAACGCGGATATCTGTCCATGACTCTCTCCTGATTAACAAAGTTTCACCCTGTAAGCGTATCACACTACCAGCGCTCTGCCGCCTGACGATCGCTGTCGCGGGCGTCGACCCAGCGTTCGCCTTCCGGCGTCGCCTCACGCTTCCAGAACGGCGCGCGGGTTTTCAGGTAGTCCATAATAAACTCGCCCGCGGCGAAGGCGCTGCCGCGGTGGGCGCTGGTGACGCCGACAAACACAATCTCTTCCCCCGGCCACATTTCGCCGATGCGGTGGATAACCGTCACCCGGCCCAGCGGCCAGCGCTCGCGCGCCAGGTCGACGATCTCCGCCAGCGATTTTTCAGTCATCCCCGGATAGTGCTCCAGCGTTAACGCTTTCACGCTGTCGCCAAGATTGTGATTGCGCACTTTACCGGTGAAGGTGACCACCGCACCGTCTTCATCGCGCTCGGCCAGCCACGGATACTCATCGCCGACGCAAAAGCGCGCCGGGCTAACCACGATACGAGTTTGCGTCATCTTAGCCCCCGGTAACCGGTGGGAAAAATGCCACTTCGTCGCCGCTGGCGACCGGATGGTCAAACGCGGTCAGCGTCTGGTTGACTGCCGCCAGCAGCTTGCCCTCTTCCAGGGCCAGCGCCCAGCGGTCGCCGCGCGCGGCAAGCTGCTGGCGCACGGCCTCGACGGTTGCCAGGTCGCGGGCGTCGAGTGTCAGGGCATCGGTGCCGACCAGTTCGCGCACCTGGGCGAAAAACAGAACCTTAATCATGGCGTTCGTCCACCTTAAAATCGCCGGACTTGCCGCCGCTTTTCGCCAGCAGGCGCAGCGGGCCAATCACCATATCTTTTTGCACCGCCTTGCACATGTCGTAGATGGTCAGCGCGGCAACGGAGGCGGCGGTCAATGCTTCCATCTCAACGCCGGTTTTACCGGTCAGACGGCAGAGCGACTCAATGCGCACCCGGTTATGCTCCGGCTGCGCCTGCAGATTGACTTCCACTTTGCTCAGCATCAGCGGATGACACAGCGGGATCAGCTCCCAGGTACGTTTTGCCGCCTGGATCCCGGCGATACGCGCGGTGGCGAACACATCGCCTTTATGGTGGCTGCCGTCGATAATCATCGCCAGCGTCGCCGCCTGCATTTCGACGTAAGCCTCGGCGCGCGCTTCGCGCACCGTTTCCGCTTTGCCGGAGACATCCACCATATGGGCTTCGCCCGCGGCGTTAATATGGGTCAGTTGTGACATAGATTATTTCTTCAGGTGAGGAATGAAGTTACACGGACGGGTGCGGGCATCCAGCTGCGGGGCAATGATGTTGTCCCACGCCGTGCGGCAGGCTTTGGTCGAGCCCGGCATGGCAAAAATCAGCGTGCGGTTGGCGACGCCGGCCACGGCCCGGGACTGCAGCGTCGAGGTGCCGATCTCTTCGAACGACAGCATGCGGAACACTTCGCCAAAGCCTTCGACCTCACGGTCAAACAGCGGCAGCAGCGCTTCCGGCGCCTGGTCACCCTCGGTGAACCCGGTCCCGCCGGTGATCAGCACCACCTGCACGTCATCGCTGGCGATCCACGCCGACACCTGGGCGCGGATGGCGTAGCGGTTTTCTTTCACAATCGCCTTATCGACGACATGGTGTCCCGCCTCCTGCGCCGCCTCGCGCAGCCAGTGGCCGGAGGTATCATCCTCTTCGCCACGGCGGCTGGAAACAGTAAGAATAGCAATACGGGTCGGAATAAACTCAGCGCTAGCCTGGCTCATCTGAATGCTCCTTTCGAAAACGATTAACCGCCAATATAGGACAGGTTCTGCGTAATACCGGTGTTGCCCTGATGCAGGAAATGGGTCTGCTTTTTATGGGTCAAGGCTTCGGCTATCCGCGCTTCCAGCTCGGCCTGTTGCTCGTCCTCAGCCATCAGGTCGCGCAGGTCGACGCCGCCTTCGCCAAACAGACACAGGTGCAGTTTGCCAACGGATGAGACGCGCAGGCGGTTGCAGGTGGCGCAGAAATCTTTTTCATACGGCATGATGAGGCCGATTTCACCGGCGTAATCCGGGTGACAAAAGACCTGCGCCGGGCCATCGCTGCGCTGGCGGATCTGGTGGATCCAGCCGCGGCGCAGCAGCTCGTCGCGCAGCACCATGCCGGAAAGATGGTGACGGCGGAACAGATCGCTGCCCTCTCCGGTTTCCATCAGCTCAATAAAACGCAGCTGAATACGACGGGGTTGGATCCACGCGAGAAAGGTATCGAGCTGGTGATGATTAACATCACGCATCAGCACGGTATTGACCTTCACCTTGTCAAAGCCCGCGGCGAAAGCAGCATCAATGCCGTCCATCACCTGGTGGAACTTGTCCTGGCCGGTGATGGCCTGAAATTGACGGGCGTCGAGGCTATCAACGCTGACGTTAATCGCCGTCAGCCCGGCATCGCGCCAGCGTTCGACATCGCGCGCCAGGCGGTAACCGTTGGTGGTAACCGCAATCTGACGGATCGCCGGGTTTTCACGCACCGCGGCAATGATTTCGGTGAAGTCGCGACGCAGAGAGGGTTCCCCACCGGTGAGGCGAACTTTTTCGGTGCCCAGCGCGGAGAAAGCGCGCGTGACGCGGCGCACTTCGTCTACGCTGAGAAAGCCGTTGTTATTGACGGCGCCGGGTTTGTAGCCGTCCGGCAGGCAGTAGGTGCAACGGAAGTTGCACACATCGGTAATCGACAGACGCAGGTAAAAAAACTTACGCGCGAATGCATCGGTAAGCTGTGAGGCCATATACACCTTTCCAAATACGGGAGGCGCGGTCATTTCTTCCCACGCCCTGGCGACACCCGGAGGGGTCGCGGCCAAACCGCCATATCTTTTGACACAGGCGAAGAGGCTAGAGTGTTAACAGGTTATGCCGATAGTAGCGCGTTACGGACGGTTTCGCCATTTGCGATTTCGTTATATAACCTTGTATATATCGCTACCTTCGTGCATTTTCGCTACAGAATAGCCATAAATCATTTTTTTGCCTTGATGTCGGTCAGTTTGTCGGGCTCCTCCCATCGTCTTTTAGGGGTAGATCGGGTAGTGTGTGGCCGTTTATGTGAAATAAGGAATTTCTATGCGCAATCGTACATTCGCTGACCTCGATCGGGTGGTCGCGCTCGGCGGCGGGCATGGTCTGGGCCGGGTGATGTCCTCCCTCTCCTCGCTCGGCTCGCGGCTGACCGGCATTGTCACCACCACCGACAACGGGGGCTCCACCGGGCGGATCCGCCGCTCGGAAGGCGGCATTGCCTGGGGCGATATGCGCAACTGCATCAATCAGTTAATTGCCGAGCCCAGCGTGGCGTCGGCGATGTTCGAGTATCGTTTTAGCGGTAATGGCGAACTTTCCGGGCATAACCTCGGAAATCTGATGTTAAAGGCGCTGGACCACCTGAGCGTGCGGCCTTTAGAAGCTATCAATTTAATCAGAAACCTGCTCAAAGTAGACGCGTTTCTTATCCCGATGTCGGAACAACCGGTGGATTTGATGGCGCTCGATCATGAAGGCCATGAAGTTTACGGCGAAGTGAATATCGATCAGCTCGACAACCTACCGCAGGAGCTGATGCTTACCCCACCGGTACCCGCCACTCGCGAGGCGGTGGAAGCGATCGCCGAAGCCGATCTGATCCTCATCGGCCCGGGCAGCTTTTACACCAGCCTGCTGCCGATCCTGCTGCTCGACGAGATGGCCCAGGCGCTGCGCCGCACCCCGGCGCCGATGGTGTTTATCGATAATCTGGGCAAAGAGCACAGCCCGGCGGCGAGGCTGTCGCTGGCGGAACGCATTGCGATTATGGAGCGCTACGTGGGTAAGCGGGTGGTGGATGCGGTGATCGCCGGGCCAAAAGCCGATATCCGCGGCATCAACGACCGGCTGGTGATCCAGACGCCGCTGGAGGCCAGTGACGTGCCCTATCGCCATGATCGGGCGCTGCTCCGCGGCGCGCTGGAAAAGGCGATTCAGCTTCCTGGCTGACGCTGCGCGCCGGAGGGCCAACCTTCGGTGCACCTTAAAATCTTAAGGTTGTCTTAAAATAGGGCTGGCACTATACGCTTATCTCTTTCTGTGGGTAGGTATTATGTCGTTATTGCCTCTGCGTCGGCCGCTCTTCAGCCGCACGACTTATTTGATTCTCTTTGCTTGCTATATCGGTATCTTTCTCAACCTGGCTTTTTATCGCCAGGTTTTCCCGTTACTGCCGGTAAACAGCCTGCATAACTGGCTGGTATTCCTCAGTATGCCGATCGTGGCCATTAGCGTGATGAATATCATCACCACCCTCGCCTCGTTCCTGAAGCTCGATCGGGTGGTCATCAGCCTGTTTATTCTGCTCAGCGCGTCGGCGCAGTACTTTATCTGGAACTTCGGGGTAGTGATCGACCGCAGCATGATCACCAATATCCTCGACACCACTCCGGCGGAGAGCTTTGCTCTGCTCTCCGGCGAAATGATCGCCGTACTCGGCCTCTCGGGGGTTTTAGCGGTATTCGTCGCCTGGTGGGTGAAAATCCGTAAGCCCGCCACGCGGTGGCGCGGCGCGGCGATGCGCCTGCTCAATATCGCCGTTTCGGCGCTGCTGATTATTCTGGTGGCCGCGCTGTTCTACAAAGATTACGCCTCGGTGTTCCGTAACAACAAAGAGCTGGTGAAATCCCTGAGTCCCTCCAACAGCATTGTGGCGCTGAACTCGTGGTATGCGCACAACCGCATGGACAATCTGCCGCTGGTGAAGATTGGCGAAGATGCCAGGCAGAAACCGGTGATGCATAGCGGCCCCCGCAAAAACCTGACGATTGTGGTGCTGGGCGAAACCTCGCGCGCCGGGAACTTCTCGCTGGGCGGCTACGATCGGGAGACTAACCCACGCCTGCAACGGGACGACGTGGTGTACTTCCCGAAAACCACCTCCTGCGGCACGGCAACTGCGGTTTCCGTCCCCTGTATGTTCTCCAATATGCCGCGCGCGCATTACGATGAAGAACTGGCGCACCATCAGGAAGGCGTCCTGGATATTCTGCAGCGCGCCGGTGTTCAGGTGCTGTGGAACGACAATGACGGTGGCTGTAAGGGCGCCTGTGACCGCGTACCGCACCAAAACGTCACCGAACTGCACCTCAGCGGTCAGTGCATCGACGGCGAGTGCTACGATGAGGTCCTGTTCCATAATCTGGACAGTTACATCGACAACCTGAAACAGGATGGCATTATCGTACTGCATACTATCGGCAGCCACGGCCCAACCTATTACAACCGCTATCCGGCTGAATTCAAAAAATTCACCCCGACCTGCGATACCAATGAAATCCAAAGTTGTACGCAACAACAGTTGACCAATACCTACGACAACACCATTCTGTATGTCGACTATGTTGTTGATAAAGCGATAAAATTACTGCAATCCAAACAGGATAAATTTACCACTAGCCTGGTTTATTTGTCCGATCACGGCGAATCGCTGGGTGAAGATGGCGTCTATTTGCATGGTCTGCCGTACTCAATTGCGCCGGATACGCAAAAACACGTGCCCATGCTGCTGTGGCTGTCGCCGGATTACCAGCAACGTTACGGTGTCTCCAGCCAGTGTTTGCAACAACAGGCTAAGACGAAGGATTATTCACAAGATAATCTGTTCTCCACCCTGCTCGGCCTGCTCGGCGTCAGCACCCACGAGTACCAGGCAGCAGATGATATTTTAACGCCATGTAGAGAGGCTGGTTGATGAAAATCTTAGTCATTGAAGACGATGCGCTGCTGTTGCAGGGGTTGATTCTGGCGATGCAAAGTGAAGGATACGTATGCGACGGCGTCTCCACAGCGCACGAAGCGGCGCTATCGTTGGCCAGCAATCACTACAGCCTGATCGTACTCGACCTCGGCCTGCCGGATGAAGACGGTCTGCATTTTCTCACCCGCATGCGGCGGGAGAAGATGACCCAGCCGGTGCTGATCCTCACCGCCCGCGATACGCTTGAGGATCGCATTAGCGGTCTCGATACCGGCGCGGATGACTATCTGGTGAAACCCTTTGCCCTGGAAGAGCTGAATGCGCGCATTCGCGCCCTGCTCCGCCGGCATAATAACCAGGGCGATAACGAAATCAGCGTCGGCGATCTGCGCCTCAACGTCACCCGCCGCCTGGTGTGGCTGGGTGAGGCGGCGCTGGAATTGACGCCAAAAGAGTATGCCCTGCTGTCGCGGCTGATGATGAAAGCCGGTAGCCCGGTGCATCGTGAGATCCTCTACAACGACATCTACAGCTGGGACAACGAGCCGGCGACCAATACCCTTGAGGTGCATATTCATAACCTGCGCGAAAAGATTGGCAAATCGCGGATCCGCACCGTCAGGGGTTTTGGCTATATGCTGGCTAACCACATCGACACGGAATAGACCATGGCTCTGTTTGCAACCGAAACCTGGACCATGCGCCACCGGCTGCTGCTGACCATTGGCGCCATCCTGGTGGTCTGCCAGCTGATCAGCGTCTTCTGGCTATGGCATGAGAGCAAAGAGCAGATCCAGCTGCTGGTGGCCAGCGCCATCGAAGGCCACAATAACCAGAAACATGTGGAGCATGAGGTACGGGAAGCGGTCGCCAGCCTGCTGGTGCCGAGCCTGTTGATCGTTGGCCTGGCGCTGTATATCAGCATGCTGGCGGTGCGCAAGATCACCCGCCCGCTCTCCCGACTGCAAAGCGAGCTGGAGAGCCGCACGCCGGACAACCTCACCCCCATCGTGCTCAGCGAATCGGTGCCCGAAGTCACGGCGGTGACCACCGCCCTGAATCAGCTGGTTTCCCGCCTCAATCTGACCCTCGACCGTGAGCGGCTGTTTACCGCCGACGTGGCGCATGAGCTACGTACCCCGCTGGCCGGCCTGCGGTTGCACCTCGAACTACTGGCGAAAGTGCACGGCGTGGGCGTCGACCCGCTGATCCAGCGCCTCGACCAGATGACCACCAGCATTTCGCAGCTGCTGCAGCTGGCGCGCGTCGGACAGTCTTTTTCCGCCGGCAGCTATCAGCAGGTGCTGCTGCTGGATGACGTGGTCAAACCGCTGCAGGATGAGCTGGAGACCATGCTGGCGCAGCGTCAGCAGCGGCTGCTGCTGACGGATGTCGAAAGCGAGGCCATCGTCTCTGGCGACGCGACGTTAATCCGTGTGATCCTGCGCAATCTGGTGGAGAATGCTCACCGCTACAGCCCGGAAGGGTCAACTATCCGCGTGTCGGTGAAAGCGGGCCTGATGCCGGTGATGGCGGTGGAAGATGAAGGCCCAGGGATTGATGAGGCGAAAAGCGGCGAACTCAGTAAAGCGTTTGTGCGCATGGACAGTCGCTACGGCGGCATAGGCCTCGGACTGAGCATCGTCACGCGCATTGCTCAGCTGCATGACGCCCAGTTCTTCCTGCACAACCGCCAGCCGGGGCCCGGCGTCCGCGCGTGGGTGTTATTCCCGCGGCGCGCGGGTCAGAACGTCAGTACCCACTGATGGAAAAAGGCAACAATAATAACCAGGGCGGTGGCGACCGCCAGATATTCACGGAAGTTGATTTTTTGCATGGGCGCTATCCTCATCATGGGGAGGTTAGTGTCGCCTGGCGAGATTAAGCAAACATTAAGAAGGCCGCAATGCGGCCTTTTTTCTTCTCAAAGGTTTGCTATCTGGTAGCGGGACAATGAGAGAAGCGTCCCGCCTTCACTACGCCCCACACGCCCACTCCGGCAGTATGCGCCGGGACTCAGGAGGCGGCGATAAACAGCTCGCGCAGCTGATGCAACTGGTCGCGAATTTGCGCCGCCTCTTCGAACTCGAGGTTCTGGGCGTGCTGCATCATCTGCCCTTCCAGCTCGTGGATCTTCTGCTGCAGCGCTTTTGGCGTCATCTCCACGGCGCTAAGCCCGGTAGGCTCAACGGCCTTCGCTTTACCGCGCCCTTTGGCTTTAGTTTTCGCCAGGCCCTGGCCCAGCTGCAGGATATCCACCACTTTCTTGTTGAGGCCCTGCGGTACGATGCCGTGCTCTTCGTTATAACGCTGCTGTTTCTCCCGTCGACGCTCGGTCTCGCCAATGGCTTTGGCCATGGAAGGGGTGATCTTATCGCCGTAAAGGATGGCCTTGCCGTTGATGTTTCGCGCCGCGCGGCCGATGGTCTGGATAAGCGAGCGTTCGGAGCGCAGGAAGCCCTCTTTATCGGCATCCAGGATCGCCACCAGCGACACCTCCGGCATATCCAGCCCCTCACGCAGCAGGTTGATCCCTACCAGCACGTCAAACTCGCCAAGGCGCAGGTCGCGGATAATCTCCATGCGCTCGACGGTGTCGATATCCGAGTGCAGATAGCGCACCCGCTCGCCGTGCTCCTCAAGATACTCGGTTAAATCCTCCGCCATCCGCTTAGTGAGGGTGGTCACCAGCACGCGCTCGTTGATGGCCGTGCGCAGGCGGATCTCTGACAACAGATCGTCTACCTGGGTGGCTACCGGCCGCACTTCGATGATCGGGTCAAGCAGACCGGTCGGCCGCACCACCTGATCCACCACTTCGCCGCCGGATTTATCCAGCTCGTAGGCGCCGGGGGTTGCCGAGACGTAGATGGTTTGCGGGGCCAGCGCTTCAAATTCTTCAAACTTCATCGGCCGGTTATCCAGCGCCGACGGCAGGCGGAAACCGTACTCCACCAGCGTCTCTTTGCGCGCCCGGTCGCCCCGGTACATACCGCCGATCTGCGGCACCGTAACGTGGGATTCGTCTATCACCAGCAGACCGTCTGCCGGCAGATAGTCAAACAGAGTGGGCGGCGGCTCGCCGGGCCCGCGACCGGAAAGGAAGCGCGAGTAGTTTTCAATGCCCGAGCAGTAGCCCAGCTCGTTCATCATTTCGAGGTCGAACTGGGTACGCTGGGTTAAGCGCTGCTCTTCCAGAAGCTTGTTGTTGGCCAGCAGAACCTTGCGCCGCTCCGCCAGCTCCAGCTTGATCTCTTCCATCGCCTGGACGATGCGTTCCCGCGGCGTCACGTAGTGGGTCTTGGGATAAATGGTGTAGCGCGGCACCGTCGATTCCACGTGGCCGGTGAGCGGGTCGAACAGCGACAGGCGCTCGACCTCTTCATCAAACAGCTCAATGCGCAGCGCGATATCGTCGGATTCCGCCGGGAAGACGTCGATCACCTCGCCGCGCACGCGAAAGGTGCCGCGCTGGAAGGCCTGATCGTTGCGGGTATACTGCAGTTCGGCCAGACGGCGCAGGATAGCGCGCTGGTCAATCAGCATCCCGACCGTCAGGTGCAGCATCATCTTCAGGTACAGGTCCGGGTCGCCGAGGCCGTAGATAGCCGAGACTGACGCCACCACCACCACGTCGCGCCGCTCGAGCAGCGCTTTGGTCGCCGACAAGCGCATCTGCTCGATATGTTCGTTTACCGAGGCGTCCTTCTCAATGAAGGTATCTGAGCTGGGGACGTAGGCTTCCGGCTGATAGTAATCGTAGTAGGAGACGAAATACTCGACGGCATTCTCCGGGAAAAACTCTTTCATCTCGCCATAGAGCTGGGCCGCCAGGGTTTTGTTTGGCGCCAGCACCATCGTCGGCCGCTGCAGGTCGGCAATCACGTTGGCGATGGTGAAGGTTTTACCGGAGCCGGTGACCCCCAGCAGCGTTTGATGCGCGAGCCCATCCTCCAGCCCCTCTTCCAGGCGGCGGATGGCTTCCGGTTGGTCTCCGGAGGGGCGAAAGGCGGAATGCAGAACAAACGATTTACTCATTGATCAAAACCTGAAGATGGATTTAGCGGCCGGTGTTTAATTCTACCCTCCGGGCCATTTTTTGCCAACAAATTATACTGGATATTTAAACAGTACATCACTATGATAGCGTCAGTAAACGGCTTATTTCGCCGCCATGGTGCGCATAAAACGCGCACCGGGTGGAATAATCCTCCGGCCGGCAGGGTTATCCCCAGAAATTTTTACCTTTTAACATTTGTCAAGCGGACGGGTGAAAGTTTTATGGCAGTAGATGACGCTTTTCTTACACCCATTGATTTTAACTAACAAGCTGATATTTAATGACTTTAAAGAAAAGACGCCTTTCGCGCCAATTCAGCCGCAGGCCGCGTACGCTCTAGCTTACCGCAGGTTTTCTAACTCTAATACACAAGGTTATCCACAGGAATAGTGGATAACTGTCTGCAGCCCAAGACCGCCGCCGCCCGGCGCAAATCGACTTTCGCTGTAAACCGTGCGGCGAAAAATTTTTATCGAACTATTTTTAATAACTATCCGTTTAAAGCCGCTCGATTTTTGCTGCTTTTTGCACCACCCTTTAGCGTCGGGCACCGGAAAAGTGCAGCGCCCGCGCTGACTATGCCCGATGGTGTCGGCGTTTCGCGGTTTTTTCCGAGCGTTCTTTTTCCTGGCAAGAGTTTTGCAGCATCTTTCTGTCGCCCTGACGCCAGGATAAGGAGAAAACGTCCATGTTGAATTTACAGGCAGTAAATCATTTTTACGGTAATCAGCACTCGCTGTGGAATGTCGATCTTGAACTACGCCCGGGAGAGTGCATTGGCGTACTAGGACGCGAGGGAATGGGAAAAACCACCCTGGTCAACTGCATTGCCGGCCATCTGCCGGTGGCCAGCGGTCGGATGACCTGGCATGACATTGGCGCCCCGCCGTGCGATCTCACCCCCCTGTCCGCTCAGTCGCGCAGCGCCATCGGCATCGGCTACGTGCCGCAGGATAAACGCATCTTTTCCCAGCTCAGCGTGGAAGAGAATCTGCATATTGCCCTGGCGGCCGGGAAACCCGGGGCTAACGCCAGCGGCGGCGAAATTTATGACCATTTTCCCGAACTCTATGCGCTACGGCAGCGCAAAGGCGCTTCGCTAAGCGCCGACGATCAGTACCAGCTGGCGCTGGCCAGGGCGCTGATCGTCCAGCCACGACTGCTGATCCTTGACGAACCCTCACGCGGCGCAGGGCCGCGCTGCCTGCAAAAGCTGGCGGAATTGCTGCTGCGGTTAAATCGCGATATCGGTCTGACGGTGCTGCTCGCCGAGCAGCACCTGCCCTTTATCCGCCGGGTGGCGGATCGGTTCTGTGTCCTTCACCGGGGGCGTAATGTCGCCGAGGGCGATATTATGGCGCTGGATGAACCGCTGCTGGCGCAGTGGATGACGCCAGATCCAGCGCGCTGAGATCCAGATACTGGCCGAGATCGTCGCGCTGCGCGATATCGACAAGCCACGGTATTTCACCAAGAAACGGCGCGGCCAACCGGTTTTTCAGCGTCGCCAGATATTCGCCATGGCGCTTGCCCGGCGGCTGCACGTCATTGGCGATCCAGCCCGCCAGCGGCAGCCCCGCCTGGCGCACCGCCTGGGCGGTAAGCATCGCATGGTTGATACAGCCGAGCTTGACCCCCACCACCAGAATCACCGGCAGCTGCTCCTGCTGCGCCCAGTCGGCGAAGGTCAGGGTGTCCGAGAGCGGCGTAAACCAGCCGCCGGCCCCTTCCACCAGTACCCAGTCTGCCAGGCGCTCCAGTTCGCGTAAGCCGCTGGAAAGCGTCGTCGCGGCAATCGGTCGCCCTTCATCGGCGCTAATAATATGCGGCGAGGTCGGTTCGGCAAAAGTATAAGGGTTGACCTGTTCATAGCTCAGCGCCACCCGGCTATTACGCTGCAGGGCCAGCGCATCTTCATTGCGTAACCCTTGTGCGGTCAGGTCGCTACCGGAAGCCACCGGTTTATAGCCGGCGGTGTTAAAACCCAACTGGTTCGCCGCCTGCAGCAGTGCGCTGCTGGCGACCGTTTTCCCGACTTCAGTATCGGTTCCGGTGACGAAAAAACGTTTAGTCACGTTCAATGACTCCTGTAAAAAGATAATACGTCAGCGGGAAGATACCCTGCTGTTGCGGCCAGGCCAGCTGCAGTTCGCGCAGTTTGCCGCGGCCAAGCGGGGCGGATGCCCTCCCCTGGTGCAAATGGGTAGCGCCGATGCCCTTCAGGGAGCGCATAGCGCTCAGCGCATCGGCGAACGGCAGGCTAATCTGATGAACGACGCCTTCGGCGCGCAGGCCGCTCAGTGCGGCCCTTACCGCCGGTTCGCTGAGAAAACGGTTGGCATGTGGCCGGTCGTCGATAGCCTGCCACGCCTGATTGAGCTCCGGCAGCGATCCGGCCAGCAGCGTGGTAAACGCCACCCGCCCGCCGGGCCGCACCACCCGGCACAGCTCGCCGATCGCCGCGCGCAGATCGTCGCACCACTGCACCGCCAGGTTGCTCCATGCCAGATCGACGCAGCCATCCGGCAGCGGCAGCGCTTCGATATCGCCCTGCAGATAATGCTGCGCGGCGTCGTGGCGCTGCGCCTGGGCCAGCATGCCGGCGGAGAGATCCAGCGCGGTCACCACGCTGCCCGCCTCACGCCAGTAGCGACTCATGCTGCCGGGGCCGCAGCCGGCATCCAGCACCTGGGCAAAATCGCGGCGCGCCAGCTGGCGCAGCAGCAGATCGGCGCTGCGCCGCTGCAGTTCATCATGTTGCGTATAGCCGCTGGCCGCCCGGCCAAACGCCGCGGCCACCGCCTGCTTATTCACCGTGACCATGCAGCGCCTCCAGTAAACGGTTAATGTCCTCAGCCTGATGAGCGGCGGTCAGGGTCAGACGCAGGCGAGCGCTGCCGACCGGCACCGTCGGTGGACGGATCGCCGTCGCCCAGCAGCCGGCCTCGCGCAGACGGCAGGCCAGGCTCAGCGCTCGCGCGTTATCGCCGACGATCAGCGGCTGGATCGCGCTGACGGAATCGGTCAGCCCCAGCGACACATCGCCCATCCCTGCACGGAACTGACGGATGCGGGCGGCCAGGGTTTCCCGCCGCTGCTGGCCCTCATCGCTACGAATGACCCGCAGCGCCGCGCTCAGCGCCACCGCCTGGGCGGGCGGCATGGCGGTGCTGTAGATCAGATGACGGGCAAACTGCAGCAGATAATCCGCCATCGATTCGCTGCACAGTACCGCCGCGCCGCTCACCCCAAACGCCTTGCCGAAGGTGACTACCAGCAGCTCCGGGCGAACCGCCTGCGTATGACAGCTTCCGCGCCCTTCATCGCCAATCGCCCCGATTCCGTGAGCATCATCAACCAGTAATAATGCTCCGGCGCTGCGAGCTGCCGCCTGAATGTCAGCCAGCGGCGCGCTGTCGCCGTCCATACTGAAAATCCCTTCGGTAACGACTAACTGCTGGCCGTCCAGCGGTTTCGCCAGCAGTTGAGCAAGCTGCTGCGGATCGTTGTGGGCAAAGCGCCGCAGCTGGGCCGGGCTGAGGCTCGCCGCTTCCAGCAGGGAGGCGTGGCTCAGGCGGTCGGCGACAATCCGATCCTCTTTTTCCGCCAGCGCGGCAACCAGTGCCTGATTGGCGGCAAAGCCGGAGATAAACAGTAGCGCGCGCGGGTAACCGAGCCAGTCGGCAAGTTCCTCTTCCAGCGCGCGGTGGGCCTCACTATAGCCGCTCACGTGGCCCGATCCGCCGGAGCCGACGCCATAACGTTCCGCCCCCTGCTGCCAGGCGGCGATAATGCCGGCATGCTGGCTCAGGCCCAGGTAATCATTGCTGGAGAAGTTGAGCCAGCGCTCCCCTTCGCGCTCCAGCCAGCGTCCGGCGCCGTGGCTTACCGGCAGGCGGCGGCGAAACGCATCCGTCTGCTGCCGCTCGTCCAGCGCCCGCTCGATTCGTTGCTGCCAGGTCATAGCGCCGCCGCGTTGTAATATTCCTCAGTGTCGGGGGTGAGTAAGGCCTGCTCCAGGCGCTGCTGCTGCTCATTATCGCCTTCCAGTACCGCCGTCTGCTGCGGGTTGATCCCCAGCTTGCGGAACAGCTGCAGGTCTTTATCTTCTTCCGGGTTTGGCGTGGTGAGCAGCTTGCAGCCGTAGAAAATCGAGTTCGCCCCGGCCATAAAGCACATCGCCTGGGTCTGCTCGTTCATCTGTTCGCGGCCGGCGGAGAGACGCACGTAAGAGGTGGGCATCATGATGCGTGCGATGGCGATGGTGCGGATGAAATCGAAAGCGTCGACATCGTCGTTATCCGCCAGCGGCGTGCCTTTAACTTTCACCAGCATGTTGATCGGCACACTCTCCGGCGGCGTCGGCAGATTAGCCAGCTGCAGCAGCAGCCCGGCGCGATCTTTTACGGTCTCTCCCAGCCCGACGATGCCGCCGGAGCAGACTTTGATCCCGGCATCGCGCACTTTATCCAGCGTATCCAGACGCTCCTGATAGGTACGGGTGGTGATGATGTTGCCGTAAAATTCCGGCGAGGTGTCGAGGTTATGGTTGTAGTAATCAAGCCCCGCACCGGCCAGGCGCTGCGCCTGGCTGGCGGTAAGGGTACCGAGCGTCATACAGGACTCCAGACCCAGCGCCTTGACGCCTTTCACCATCTGCTCCAGATAGGGCATATCGCGGTCATTGGGGTTCTTCCACGCCGCGCCCATGCAGAAGCGAGTGGAGCCGGCGTTTTTCGCCTGACGCGCTGACTCCAGCACCTGCTCGACTTCCATCAGGCGCTCGGATTCAAGACCGGTTTTGTAGCGTGCGCTTTGCGGGCAATATTTACAGTCTTCCGGACAAGCGCCGGTTTTAATCGACAGCAACGTACTGACCTGCACCTGACGCGGGTCAAAATGCTGGCGGTGGATTTGCTGCGCTTCGAATAACAGATCGATGAGTGGTTTATTAAATAACTCAGTAACTTGCGACATTGTCCAGCGTGCGTGGTGAGCCATTAGCCTCTCCAAAAGGTTTTGTTAATTTGCGGTTCGGTTTATACTCGTAAACCTAAATGTTTTCAAAATGGTTTACAAGTCGCTTATGACACTGGACGATCTCGCCTTCGATCGGCGCCACATCTGGCACCCCTACACCTCTATGACTTCCCCCCTGCCGGTCTACCCGGTGGTTTCCGCCCACGGGTGCGAGCTGTCCCTCGCCGGCGGTGAACAACTGGTTGACGGCATGTCCTCCTGGTGGGCGGCGATCCACGGCTACAATCACCCGCGCCTCAATGCGGCGATGAAAGCGCAGATCGATCAGATGTCGCACGTGATGTTTGGCGGGATCACCCATCCGTCGGCGGTGGCGCTGTGCCGCCAACTGGTGGCGATGACCCCGGAATCGCTGGAGTGCGTTTTCCTCGCCGATTCCGGTTCGGTGGCGGTAGAGGTGGCGATGAAAATGGCGCTGCAGTACTGGCAGGCCAAAGGCCAGCCGCGTCGTCGTTTCCTGACCTTCCGCAACGGCTATCATGGCGACACGTTCGGCGCGATGTCGGTCTGCGATCCGCAGAATTCAATGCACAGCCTGTGGCAGGGCTATCTGCCGGATAACCTGTTTGCCCCCGCGCCGCAAAGCCGCTTCGACGGCGAGTGGGATGAGCTGGATATGGTGCCGTTTGCCCGCCTGATGGCCGCGCATCGCCACGACATCGCCGCGGTGATCCTCGAACCGATCGTCCAGGGCGCCGGCGGAATGCGGATGTACCATCCGGAGTGGCTGAGGCGGGTGCGTAAAATGTGCGACCGGGAAGGGATTTTGCTGATCGCCGATGAGATTGCTACCGGCTTTGGCCGCACCGGCAAACTGTTCGCCTGCGAACACGCTGGTATCGCCGCCGATATTCTGTGTCTGGGTAAAGCGCTGACCGGCGGCACCATGACTCTTTCCGCCGCACTGACCACCCGCGAGATCGCGGAAACCATCAGCAATGGCGAAGCCGGCTGCTTTATGCACGGCCCCACCTTTATGGGCAATCCGCTGGCCTGCGCGGTGGCAAGCGAAAGCCTGCGCCTGCTGGAGAGCGGCGAGTGGCAACAGCAGGTGGCGGCGATTGAAGCCCAACTACAGGCCGAGCTGGCTTCGGCGCGGGGATCTGCGCTGGTCGCCGATGTGCGCGTGCTGGGCGCGATTGGCGTGGTTGAAACCCGGCGTCCGGTAAATATGGCCGCCCTGCAGCGCTTTTTCGTCGAACAAGGGGTGTGGATCCGCCCGTTTGGCCGTCTGATTTATCTGATGCCCCCGTACATCATCACGCCCAAACAGCTGACCCGCCTGACCCGTGCGGTCAACCTGGCCGTGCAGGACGAAACATTTTTTAGCGAATAAACAGCGGATTTGCGCCGCCGGGAAGGCTACACTTCTTTGTTAATCTGCACATTATCAATGAGGATGAAGCATGAAATTGATCAGTCACGATCTCCAGGACGGCGGCAAGCTGCCTAATCGTCACGTCTTCAACGGCATGGGCTATGATGGCGACAATATTTCGCCGCACCTGATGTGGGATGATGTGCCCGCGGGCACCAAAAGCTTTGTCGTCACCTGCTACGACCCGGATGCACCGACCGGCTCCGGCTGGTGGCACTGGGTGGTAGTCAACCTGCCTGCCGATACTCGGGTGCTACCGCAGGGTGCCGGCTCCGGTCAGGCGGAGCTACCGGAAGAGGCCGTTCAGACCCGCACCGATTTTGGTAAGGCAGGCTACGGCGGCGCGGCACCGCCGAAGGGCGAAACCCACCGCTACATTTTTACCGTCCACGCCCTGGATATCGATAAGATTGATGTCGATGCCGAGGCCAGCGGCGCGATGGTCGGCTTTAACGTCCATTTCCATTCGCTCGCCAGCGCTTCCATCACCGCCCTGTTCAGTTAATTATCCCCCCGGATAGCGGCTTACGCCTTATCCGGGCTACTCGCTACAGTCAGTGCCATTTGTAGCCCCGGTAAGCGCAGCGCCACCGGGGAGATTGACCTTACTGTTCCGTGGCCACCTGCAGCGCGGTTTTACGCACGCGCGCGTACCACACCACCGTCAGCAGCCCCAGCCAGACCAGCCCGGCTAACAGCGCCACGCGCGTCTCTTCCACCATTCCCAGCACGGCGATCACCAGCCCCATAAACAGTAGCGTCAACAGCGGGCCAACCGGCCAGAAGGGGATCGGGAATTCGATCTTACTGCGCTCTTCGGCCGACAAACCGCGACGCATCGAGAAATGAGAGAGCAGGATCATCAGCCATACCCAGACGGTAGCGAACGCCGCCAGCGAGGCAATCAGGACAAAGACCTGTTCCGGCATCAGATAGTTAAGCACCACCGCCACCAGCAGCGCCACGCCCATCACCACCACCGTCATCCAGGGTACACCGTTGCTGGCGAGCCGCTGGAAGCACTTCGGCGCCAGCCCCTCTTTCGACATGCCGTACATCATGCGCCCGGCGCCAAAAATATCGCTGTTAATCGCCGAGATACTGGCGCTAATCACGATGATATTCAGCACGGTCGCCGCCGCCGGGATCCCCAGACCATCGAAGATCAGCACAAACGGACTGCCCTGCTCGCCAAAACTATTCCACGGGAAGATCGCCATCAGCACCGCCAGGGTGCAGACGTAAAACAGAATAATACGCAGCGGAATGGTGTTGATGGCCTGCGGGATGACCTTCTTCGGGTTCTGCGCTTCCGCCGCCGTGACGCCGATAATTTCCACGCCGCCGAAAGCGAACATCACGATGCCAAGCGAGGCGATGATCCCCTGCCAGCCATGTGGCGCAAAGCCGCCGTGGCTCCACAAATTTTCCAGCCCGGTAGCCGGGAAACTATGGCCAAAGCCAAAGAAGATGATCCCCGCGCCCGCCGCCATCATGGCGATAATCGCCACCACTTTAATCAGCGACAGCCAGAACTCCATCTCGCCGAACACCCGCACGTTGCACAGGTTCATCGCGCCAATAAAGAAGATGATGCTGAGGATCCAGATCCAGCGCGGCACATCGGGATACCACAGTCCCATATAGATACCGAACGCGGTGACGTCGGCCAGCGCCACGATCACCATTTCAAAGGTGTAGGTCCAGCCGGTAATAAATCCGGCCAGCGGCCCGAGATACTGGCGAGCATAGCTGCCAAAGGAGCCGGAAACCGGATTGCGCACCGCCATTTCACCCAGCGCGCGCATCACCATAAAGACCGCCGCGCCGCCAATCAGGTAGGCCAGCAGCACCGCCGGACCCGCCGCCTTAATGGCGGAGGCCGAACCATAGAATAGCCCGGTGCCGATAGCGGAACCGAGCGCAATAAAACGAATGTGTCGGGCATTCAGCCCGCGCAGCAGATGCGGTTTGTGTTGTTGTTGCATATACAGGTGTCCTGATTTTTTTATATGACGACAAATATGCGATGTAGGTCGGCCGGGGGAATGACTTCCCCCGACGCGGGTACAGAGAACAACGGTGATTAATGCAGTACGGCAGGCAGCAGACGCGTCAGGTGACGTGCAGCCAAAAGTGCAATGGCATTTTCAATATCAGGGGCGAAGAAACGATCCTGCGTATAGTGAGATACGCGTTCGCGCAGCAGATGGCGCGCCTCTTCCAGCAGCGGACTGGTGGTCAGCCCTTCGCGCATATCCAGGCCCTGCACCGCCGCCAGCCACTCAACGGCCAGTACGCCGCGGGTGTTTTCCGCCATCGCCCACAGCCGACGGCCGGCAGCCGGCGCCATCGAGACGTGGTCTTCCTGGTTGGCGGACGTCGGCAGGCTGTCAACGCTATGCGGGTGTGACAGCGCTTTGTTTTCACTGGCCAAAGCCGCCGCTGTGACCTGGGCAATCATAAACCCGGAGTTGACGCCGCCATTTTTCACGAGGAACGGCGGCAGCTGCGACATATGGCTGTCCATCATCAGCGCGATACGACGCTCGGAGAGCGAGCCGATTTCGGCGATCGCCAGCGCGATATTATCCGCCGCCATCGCCACCGGTTCGGCGTGGAAGTTACCGCCGGAGATGACGTCATTTTCGGCGGCAAAGACCAGCGGGTTATCGGAGACCGCATTCGCTTCGGCTAACAGTACTTCCGCCGCCTGGCGGATCTGCGTCAGGCAGGCGCCCATCACTTGCGGCTGGCAGCGCAGTGAGTACGGATCCTGAACCTTGGTGCAATTATGATGCGACCGCGAGATCGCGCTGTCATCGGTCAACAGGTGACGATACAGTGCCGCCGCATCAATCTGCCCGCGCTGGCCGCGCACCTCGTGAATACGCGCGTCGAACGGACGACGCGAACCCAGCGCCGCTTCAGTGGTTAACGCCCCGCAGACGACCGCGGAGGCGAACAGATCTTCGGCTTCGAACAGACCGCGCAGGGCAAAAGCGGTTGAGGCCTGGGTGCCGTTGAGTAGCGCCAGGCCCTCTTTCGCCGCCAGGGTTATCGGCTCCAGCCCCGCCTGACGCAGCGCGTCGGTCGCTGGCAGCCATTCGCCACCGCGAACCCGCGCTTTGCCTTCACCCAGCAGGGTCAGCGACATATGCGCCAGCGGCGCGAGGTCACCGGAGGCGCCGACGGAACCTTTCGCCGGGATCCACGGCGTCACGCCGGCATTGACCAGGCCAATCAGCGCCTGGATCACGCTCAGGCGGATCCCGGAGAAACCGCGAGACAGGCTGTTAATCTTCAGCACCATAATCAGGCGCGCCAGGTCGTCGTCCAGCGGCTCACCTACGCCCGCCGCATGGGACAGCACCAGCGAACGCTGCAGGTTCTCCAGATCGTCCGTCGAGATACGGGTTTGCGCCAGCAGGCCAAAACCGGTGTTGATACCGTAGGCGGTACGCCCTTCGGCAAGGATGGCGTTGACGCAGGCCACGCTCTCATCAATGGCGGCAAACGCGCTGCTGTCGAGGGTAATGTTCAGCGGGTGGCTGTAAACCTCGCGGAGCTGCGACAGGCTCAGTTTCCCCGGAATGAGCGTTAACGATTTCATTTAGCGTTCCCCTGCGTTGCTGCCACCATCGGAAGATTCAGACCCTGTTCTGCTGCGCATTCAATAGCAATATCGTAACCCGCATCGGCATGACGCATCACGCCGGTCGCCGGGTCGTTGCGCAGGACGCGAGCGATACGCGCCGCCGCTTCATCGGTACCGTCACAGACGATAACCATCCCGGAGTGCTGCGAGAAGCCCATACCTACGCCGCCGCCGTGGTGCAGCGACACCCAGGTCGCGCCGCTGGCGGTGTTAAGCAAGGCGTTCAGCAGCGGCCAGTCGGATACCGCATCTGAGCCGTCGCGCATGGCTTCGGTTTCGCGGTTCGGGCTGGCGACGGAGCCGGAATCAAGGTGATCGCGGCCAATCACGATCGGCGCGGAGACTTCGCCGCTGCGCACCATTTCGTTAAACGCCAGACCGAGCTTCTGACGCCACTCCAGACCTACCCAGCAGATACGCGCCGGCAGTCCCTGGAAGCTGATGCGCTCGCGCGCCATATCCAGCCAGTGGTGCAGATGCTTATCATCTTTAATGATCTCTTTCACTTTCGCGTCGGTTTTGTAGATATCCTGCGGATCGCCGGACAGCGCTACCCAACGGAACGGGCCGATACCCCGGCAGAACAGCGGGCGGATATACGCCGGCACGAAACCCGGGAAATCGAAGGCATTGCTGACGCCCACTTCCTGCGCCATCTGACGGATGTTGTTGCCGTAGTCGAAGGTCGGCACCCCCATCTCGTGGAAGGCCAGCATCGCCTGCACGTGGTCGGCCATTGAGCGTTTCGCCGCCAGAATGGTGCCCTGCGGATCGGATTCGGCTTTCTGCTGATACTCCTCCCAGCTCCAGCCTTTCGGCAGATAGCCATGCAGCGGGTCGTGGGCGCTGGTCTGATCGGTAACCATATCCGGGCGCACGCCGCGTTTCACCAGCTCTGGCACGATATCCGCAGCGTTGCCGCACAGCGCGATGGAGATGGCGCGGCCTTCGGCGGTGTATTTTTTGATGCGCGCCAGGGCGTCATCCAGAGAAGTGGCCTGTTCATCCACGTAGCGGGTACGCAGACGGAAATCGATGCGGCTCTGCTGACATTCGATGTTCAGCGAGCAGGCGCCTGCCAGCGTCGCGGCCAGCGGCTGCGCGCCACCCATGCCGCCCAGACCGGCGGTTAATACCCAACGGCCTTTCAGGCTGCCCTGATAGTGCTGGCGACCGGCTTCGACGAAGGTTTCGTAGGTGCCCTGCACGATGCCCTGGCTACCGATGTAGATCCAGCTGCCGGCGGTCATCTGGCCGTACATCGCCAGCCCTTTGGCATCCAGTTCGTTGAAGTGTTCCCAGGTGGCCCAGTGCGGAACCAGGTTGGAGTTAGCGATCAGCACGCGCGGCGAGTTTTCATGCGTTTTAAAGACGCCGACCGGTTTGCCGGACTGCACCAGCAGAGTCTCGTCGCTTTCCAGGTTTTTCAGCGCCTTCACGATAGCGTCATAGCATTCCCAGTTGCGCGCAGCGCGACCAATACCGCCATAGACCACCAGCTCATGCGGGTTTTCAGCGACATCGGGATCGAGGTTGTTCATTAACATACGCAGCGGCGCTTCGGTCAACCAGCTCCTGGCGGTCAGCGTCGTGCCTCTCGGGGCACGGACGTCCAGCTGGCGATATTTGCTTTGCGACATCGGGGTTTCTCCTGACAATTAACGTTGTGTACGTAGATACATATACTTGTCTATACAACTCTGCGCAAGCCAGGATTTAACAGAAATGATACAATTTTGTTATATTGCGTCAGCAATCACGTTTTGCTGACGCCAGGGAAAATTACGAGCTGAAATGGCCCTGCAGACGGTAGCGCGCGCCGGGGAACAGCAGGCGAGCGTGAGAGACAATATGCGTCTTCGACCAGGTGCGACGGCGAATGAGCAGGCAGGGATCGTGCGGCAGAATGCGCAGCAGCGCGCACTCCTCTGACGTCGCCTGCACCGCCTCGACAATATGTTCGCCTTCGGTTAATGGCGCGATCAGCGACAGATAATCATGCGGCGTGGTAGTGGTGTAATCCTGTAACAAGTAATCCGGCACCACCGCAGCATTCACGCAGCGATCTTCGATTTGTACCGGAACCTCGTTTTCGAAATGCACCATCCGTGAGTGGAAGATACGCGTGCCTTCGGCGACGGTGAGCGCCTCCGCCTGAATGAGATCGGCTTCGGTCTCCTCCAGCAGCAGCACTTCACAGCGGTGCTGATGGCGACGAGAGACAATCTCATCGGCAATGCTGCGCACTTCAAACAGCGCCGACTGCCCTTTCGGCTCGGCGACGAAGGTCCCGACCCCCTGCAGCCTGACCAGCAGGCCTTCATCCGTCAGCTCGCGCAGCGCGCGGTTGATGGTCATCCGGCTGAAGCCGAACTGGGCAACCAGTTCAGCCTCCGAGGGAATTCGGTCGTGCGGACGCCACTCGCCGCGGTAGATTTTTTCGCTAATCGCCTGCTTCACCTTTTCATAGAAAGGCGCGGGCGCGGAACGAGGTTGTTGTGCAAACATGGCCTGGCTTTCCTTATGCATAATAAGCGGAGCGGCGAAGCGAAAATAATAGCGCGGATCGCTAGCGCCACCAATGGGCGATTTGCCATGCCAGACGGGCCGCCGCGCGGGCACCCTGTCCGTCGATGTCAAATTGCGGATTAAACTCGACCAAATCCACCGCCTGCAGCTTTCCGCTGCGGCACAACGGCTCAACGATGCGCAGCAGGATTGCCAGCGGCACGCCCAGCGCCGCCGGCGCGGAAACCGCCGGCATTTCGCGCGCCGGCAGCACGTCGAGATCGATGGTCAGATACAGACGGTCGAATTGCGCGATATTGCGCTCCAGCTCCGGCAACACGTGAGTGTCGAAGTCCGCCAGCACCGCCAGATCCTCAACGACAGCCACCTGGCGGCGCGCTGCTTCATCCCATAGCGCCTGGGTGTTCGCCGCCCGGCTGACGCCGATGCAGGTATAGTGAAAACCGCGCTGCTGGGCGTCACACTCCAGCGCCAGCTGGCGGAACGGCGTCCCGGAGCTGGCGCATTCGGCAAAGCGTAAATCCAGATGCGCATCGAGATTAATAATGCCCACTTTTTCGCCCGGGAAGGCATCCAGAACCCCAGCGCCATGGCCGAAGGCCGTCTCATGACCGCCGCCCAGGACCAGCGTGCGTTTGCCGGCACGCTGGCAGGCGGCCACCGCCTCGCGCAGCGCCTGATGCGCGGCTTCTAACTGTTCGCCATCGACGCTAATCGTGCCCATATCCACGCAGCGGTCGTGGCCCTGATGGCTGGCCATATTGGCCAGCGCCCGGCGCAGCGCTTCCGGACCATGCCCGGCGCCGGTACGCCCTTTGTTACGCCGGACGCCTTCGTCACAGGCGAAGCCGAGCAGCGCGATATCGCCGGGCATCTCCTGCGGCGCGAAGCGTTCCGCGCGGGCGATAGTCTGGAACAGGCGCAGCGCATTAGGCGCTTCCGCGCTATCATCGCGTCCCTGCCAGAGACTGGCGGGCGTAGCTTGCCACAGCATCATTGCCGTTCTCCTCGTACCACGCGTCCCCAGAGCGGCGCGCGCCCCGGCTCATACACCATCTCGACCGGATGCTCGGCATCCCAGATGGCAAAGTTAGCCACAAAGCCCGCCGCCAGCTGACCGTGGCTGTCCTGCCGCCCCAGCGCCCGCGCGGCATGGCGCGTTACCCCGGCCCAGGCCTCTTCCGGCGTTAAACCAAACTTGACGCAGGCCATGTTCATCGCCAGATGCAGGCTGGCGAAGGGGCTGGTGCCGGGGTTGAAATCGGTCGCCACCGCCATCGGCACCTGGTATTTGCGCAGCAGTTCCACCGGCGGTTTGCGGGTTTCATTAAGGAAGTAGAACGCGCCGGGGAGCAGAGCTGCCACGGTGCCGCTTTCGCGCATCGCCGCCACGCCCTCTTCCGTCAGATACTCGATATGGTCGGCGGACAGTCCGTGATAGCGGCTCACCAGCTGCGCACCGCCCAGCGACGAGAGCTGCTCAACGTGGCCTTTTACCGGAATGCCCAGCGCCTGCGCCGCCTGAAATACGCGCTCGGTTTGCTGCGGGCTGAAGCCAACGTTTTCACAGAAGACGTCAACGCTTTCAAACAGTCCCTCCTGCCACAGCGTCGGCAGTATGGTCTCGCAGACCAGCGAGATATAGCCATCGGCGTCGCCATGATATTCCGGCGGCGTGGCGTGAGCGGAGAGCAACGTCGCCGACAGTTCCACGCCATTGTCGTCGGCCAGCTGGCGGGCGACCCGCAGCATTTTGCGTTCGTTTTGCAGATCGAGACCGTAGCCTGATTTAATCTCCAGGGTGGTCACCCCTTCACGCAGCAGGCGCGCCAGACGCGGCTGCGCCAGCGCCAGTAGTTCAGCTTCGCTGCTGTCGCGCGTGGCGTGCACGGTGGAATTAATCCCACCGCCGTTAGCGCTGATGGTTTGATAGGAGACGCCGTTCAGCCGCTGCTCCCACTCCTGCGCCCGGCTGCCGCCAAAGATCAGGTGGGTATGGCAGTCGATTAAACCCGGCGTAACCAGCCGGCCTTCGAGATCAATACTGCGCCCGCCGGGGGCGTCAGCGTCGGCGACAATTGCCTCAATGCGGCCATTGCGCACCAGCAGCGCATGGCGCTCCAGCAGACCGTAGGGTTGAGAGTAATCAGGGTTCAGGGTGGCGAGACGCGCGTTTCGCCAGATAACGCGTTCAGAGGTGGCTTGAGTCATAGCGCTTAACTTGTCATGGGTTGTATAGACATTTATTTTCATAACGCCGATAAAGTCAACAATAGCGCGGGGAAATGTTATTTTTTTGTGACTAAAGACCATCCAGCAGGACTGCACGTTGCGTAAAGACGGTAAGTTTTTCCGCCCATGTCTTCCCGTTTCGTTCAAGTTAGTATAAAACAGCAGGTTTTAAAGGACTTATACCCTGGCGTCTCAGCCGGGGTATTTCACTACGCTTAATTTTGCCCGGAGCAACATGAACACATATTCCGTTTCCCGTCTGGCGCTGGCGCTGGCCTTCGGCGTGACGCTGTCCGCCTGTAGCTCGACGCCTGCCGATCAACAGCCCTCTACGCAGACTGCACCGGGCACCACCGCGCGTCCCATTCTGAACGCCGATGAAGCGAAAAACTTTACCCCGGCGGCCTATTTCCAGTCGCTGACTCCCAATGCCGCGGCCTGGACGCCATCTGCCATCAGCCTGCCGGCGCAGCCTGACTTTATCGTTGGCCCGGCGGGAACCCAGGGCGTGACCCATACCACCGTCCAGGCGGCGGTCGATGCGGCGATTGCCCGTCATTCAAATCGCCGTCTGTTTATTGCCATCATGCCTGGCGAGTACCCGGGAACGGTTTACGTACCGGCGGCGCCTGGCGCCCTGACCCTGTATGGTACCGGCGATAAACCGATTGACGTGAAAATCAGCGAAGCCATTGATTCTGAAATGGATCGCAACACCTGGCGCCGTCTGGTCAATCCGGGCGGTAAATATATGCCGGGCAAACCGGCATGGTATATGTTCGATAGCTGCCAGAATAAATCCGCGGCCACCGTCGGCGTGATGTGCTCTGCGGTCTTCTGGTCGCAGAATAACGGCCTGCAGCTGCAGAACCTGACCATCGCCAACAACCTTGGCGACAGCGTCGACGCCGGTACTCACCAGGCCGTCGCCCTGCGCACCGATGGCGATCAGGTGCAGATCAACAAGGTCAATATTCTTGGCCGTCAGAACACCTTCTTTGTGACCAACAGCGGCGTGCAGAACCGTCTGCAGGATAACCGCCAGACCCGCACCCTGGTGACCAACAGCTACATTGAAGGCGATGTGGATATCGTGTCCGGTCGCGGCGCGGTGGTATTTGATAACACCGATTTCCGCGTGGTGAACTCGCGTACCCAGAAAGAAGCCTATGTTTTCGCGCCGGCTACCCTGAAGAGCGTGACCTACGGCTTCCTGGCGACCAACAGCCGCTTTACCGCGTCCGGCGATAACGTCGCGCAGCTGGGCCGCGCGCTGGACGTTGACGGCAACAGCAATGGCCAGGTCGTGATCCGCGACAGCGTCATCAATGAAGGCTTTAACATCGCCCAGCCGTGGGCGGCAGCGGTCGGTTCAAACCGTGCCTTTAGCGGTAACGTTGGCGCAGTAGATGCCAAAGGCAATCTGCAGCGCAACCTCAACGACAATAGCGTCAATCGCATGTGGGAATATAACAACCGCGGCGTGGGAAGCACTGTGGTCGCCGAGCCGAAACAGTAACGCGCAACAAGCGTGAACCATAATAAAAGAGAGGGCGATGCCCTCTCTCAGACTGCTGACAACGTGCAATCTTCAGGGATTGCCCGGCGGCGCTGCGCTTGCGCGGGCCTACTGCTAACTGCATAACAGTTTGATATTGAAGTCTTTCGTAGGCCGGGTAAGGCGAATGCCGCCACCCGGCAGAAATGCGAGCACAATGACGAAACAGGTTTGTCGTCAGCCAGAGAGGGGGCGATGCCCCCTCTTCTCTTTTGCGTACTGCACGTCACGCCGTCAGGCGGTTCGCCATTTGCGGGTCAGCGGTTTTTCCAGTTCAACGATCAGGAACATCGCGAAGCCGATGATGAAGGTGATCACCCAGTAGCGGAACGGCAGCCCGGTGGTACCGAACAGCATCTGCATAAACGGCGCATAGATAATCAGCAGCTGCAGCACCAGCAGCACGCCGCTGACAATCCAGATCCCTTTGTTAGCCAGCAGACTTTTCGTCAACGAGAAACCATCCGACACGCGGCAGTTCAGCATATAGAACCATTGGGCGGTGACCAGGGTCTGCAACAGCACGGTACGGATAAACTCCGGCGAATAGCCGCGCGGCTGCAGCCAGGCTTCGAGAATAAATGCGCTGACCGCAATCATCGACCCCACAAACGCCACGCGCCAGATGGCAAAGCCGTCCATGACGTGAATTTTCGGATCACGCGGCGGCCGCCGCATAATATTTTTCTCACCGGCTTCAAACGCCAGACCAAACGACAGCGTGGCGGAAGTGGCCATGTTCATCCACAGGATCAGCACCGGCGTCAGCGGCAGTACGTTGCCCGCCAGCAGCGCGATCACGATCAGTAACCCCTGCGCAAGGTTGGTCGGCATGACGAAGAGAATGGTTTTCTTCAGGTTGTCATACACCCGACGCCCCTCGCGGACCGCGCTGGCGATGGTGGCGAAGTTATCATCGGTCAGCACCATATCGGCGGCTTCCTTGGTCACCTCGGTCCCCTTGATCCCCATCGCCACGCCGACGTCAGCCTGCTTCAGCGCCGGAGCATCGTTCACCCCGTCGCCGGTCATCCCGACAATCTCTTTCTTGCTCTGCAGGGCCTGCACCAGGCGGAACTTATCTTCCGGGCTGGTTCGGGCAAAGATATCATACTGCTGCGCGGCCACGCTCAGCTGCGCGTCGTCCATCACCTCCAGTTCGCGCCCGGTAATGGCATTCCCCGCATTGCCAATCCCCAGCATCTTGCCGATACTCATCGCCGTTTGCGGGTGGTCGCCGGTGATCATCTTCACGCGGATCCCGGCCTGCAGGCAGTCGGCAATCGCCGTGATGGCCTCCGGACGCGGCGGATCCATCATCCCGGCAACCCCTAACAAAATCACCCCCTGCTGCAGATCCTGATGGGTTAGTTCCGTCTGGCCTGCGGAAGCCGGCTTCCAGGCCGCGGCCACCATCCGTAGCCCTTCCCGGGCGTACTCTTCAATTTTGCCTTCCCAGTACGGTAGATCCAGCGGCTGCAATCCGCTGTCGCTCTGTTGATATTGACACAAGCGGAACAGGACATCCGGCGCGCCAGTGACCAGCACCACCTCCTCTTCACCCAGCCGGTAGAGGGTCGACATGTATTTATATTGCGAATCAAAAGGAATTTTACTGCGCAGCTCGCTGGTCAGCGGCGGCAGAGTAACCTTCGCCGCCAGTACCTTCAGCGCCCCCTCGGTCGGGCCACCGGTGATTTTCCACAACCCGCTCTCATCTTTAATAAGCTGACTGTCGTTACACAGATCGATGGTACGCAGATAGCGTTCGAACAGCGTGCCAGGCGCGACCGCGACCGGCGTCGGGTCATCAATGGCGTGGATCTTACCGACCGGCTCATAGCTATCCCCTTCCACCCGATAGACGCTGTCCGCGGTGATCACCGCCTTCACCGTCATTTCGTTCATGGTGAGGGTCCCGGTTTTATCCGAACAGATAACCGTCATCGCGCCGAGGGTTTCCACCGTCGGCAGCTTGCGGATAATCGCTTTCTGGCGCGCCATCGCCTGCACACCGAGCGACAGAATAATCGAGATAATCGCCGGCAAGCCTTCCGGGACTGACGCCACCGCGAGGCTAATCAGCGACAGCATCAGTTCGGAGACCGGCATATCGCGGAACAGCAGGCTAAAGACGAACAGCGCCGCCATCATCACCAGAATGAGGATAAAGATGGCTTTGCCCAGCTTGTCCATTTGCACCAGCAGCGGCGTACGGTGTTTTTCAATGCCCGCCATCATCTGGTTGATGTGACCCAGCTCGGTATCGCCGCCGGTCGCCACCACGATCCCTTTGCCCGCCCCTGAGCTGACGGTGGTACCGGAAAACAACAGGTTGCTGCGATCGCCGAGCGGTAAATCGCCGCTCAGCGGCTCGGTGGTTTTTTCCACCACCGTTGACTCCCCGGTGAGGATGGCCTCTTCCACCCGCAGGTTGTGCGCCTCAATCACCCGTAAATCAGCGGGGATACGGTCGCCGGCGCGGATCACCACGATATCGCCGGGTACCAGCGAGGTGGTGGGGATGGTTTCATGGTTACCCTGGCGGATCACTACCGCTTCGCTGGACAGCATATTGCGGATACTCTGCAGCGATTTCTCCGCATTACTTTCCTGGATGAAGCCAATCAGCGCATTGACGACCGCCACCGCGAGGATCACCGCCATGTCGATCCAATGGCCCATCACCGCCTTCAGCAGCGCCGCCGCCAGCAGCACGTAGATTAGTACATCGTTAAAATGCACGATAAAACGCAGCCAGGCTGGCTTACCCGGCTTCTGCGGCAGGGCGTTTTCGCCATACTGCTGCAGGCGTGTGGCCGCTTCTGTCCCGCTAATGCCCTCCGGCGTACTTTGCACGCTGGCGAGCGTCTCCTCGACGGAACGCTGATAGAAGGGCGCCCCCGGTTTATCTGTATTCATACTCTCTCCCTCGATTTCTGAAGCGGAAGTCAGGACGACATCCCGCCGTCATCAGCGCACAACGAAAACCGGTACATGGGCGTAGCGCACGATGTTTGCCGCTTCAGAGCCCAGAAGATGGGTCTGGATCCCCGGATTGCGCGAACCGACAATCACCACGTCCGCTTTCAGCTCATCGGCCAGGTCAATCACTTGATCGCGAATATTGCCACTGCGCACATAAAGATGGCTGGTCTCTTCCGCCAGAGAATTTTTCTTTACCAGATCGCTGAGTTTTTCCTTAGCGGTAGAAATCAAATGCTCTTCCATCTTTCGCGCATCAGAGATAAATCCACGCGTTAATACCGGTGAAAATGCCGGAATAACATGCACAAGATGAATTTGCCCGGCAGAGTGCTGGGCGAGGAACTTCGCATGAGAGAGGGCTTTGTCGGCCAGGCCTGCATCAAACACGTCAACGGGAACAACGATATTTTTATACATGAGATAATCCTTTTATTACCAATACAATGCGTAGTGATGAATAGCCCCATACTTGGGGAGGAAGCAAATCTCAACAACAGAAGCGGCAAGCGGAATCGATGTTATTAAACGTAGCACAGGAAAATTAACATTAGAAAATGAGCCATTAATAGACTGAAAAATATTATAAAAGCCCGCGAAAGCCCGCAGATCTCCTGCCCTTAACCCCTTGACGCCAACAGCGACGCGGTATTCTCTTTTTTAACACTTCATGTTTTCTCCGACTATGCTGATTACAAGCAGGAGTGCCGCACCGAATGTCCGACGGTCACACATTGTGCCGGGCGAAATGACATTCGCGGTTCGGGTGGGAGTTAAGGGAGAAAATCATGTTTGGTTATAGCCTGTTACGTCTGGGATTGTTTGTCGCGCTGGCCATTGTCGCCTGTACACTGGTAGGACTATTCACCTATCTGGTTGTCGCCGCCCTCGCAGAATAAGCGTGCGCCGCCTAATAAAAACGTAAAATAAATCATGAGTCTGAGGGGAATACTGTGAACCGTTATTTTTCTCTCATCCCGGTTGTTATTTTATTAACAACCGCTTGCGATCAGAAAGCGCCGTCCGTCGAAGCCGCTCCCCGGATGGTCAAGGTGGCGCAAGTCACCGCCGTGGGTAACACCCAGCAGCGGACGTTTCCAGCCCGCATCGAGTCTGGCGACTCCACCGAACTGTCGTTTAAACGGGGTGGTCAGGTGGAGTCACTGGATATTCGCCAGGGTGCAACCCTAACTCAGGGACAAACGCTGGCGCGTCTGAATGCCCGCGAAGCCCAGCAGCGGGTCAATGAGCGACAAACGGCGGCAACCCTCGCCCAGCGTCAGTTTGATCGTTTCCAGACCCTGGCAGGACGTCAGGCGATTTCCCAGGCGGAGATGGACGTGCAGCGCGCCAATCGCGATGCCGCCAACGCGGCCTTGAAAATTGCCCGTGAAGAGCTGGCGCAAATGAGTCTCACCGCCCCCTTCGGCGGGATTGCCGCCGGCGTGCATATCCGTAATCATCAGGTGGTCGCCGCTGGCCAGCCGGTGATTACCCTGACGCGTACCGACCTGCTCGATGTGGTCTTCAGCATTCCGGAAAATCTGTTCACCTCGCTCGATATCCGCAATACCGCCTACCGCCCCGTCGTCAGGATCAATACTCTGCCGGGCCGCGAGTTTACCGCGGAATACAAAGAGCATACCGGCAGCAGCGACAACAGCACCCTCACCTGGCAGATCATTTTAACCATGCCGCGACCAGATGATTTTCCCACCGTCGGCGGGGTTAGCGGCACCGTGACGGTCAATCTCGGCAATTTGCCGGCCAGCGCCGGACGGGAAACCCTCGTAGTGCCCGTGGAAGCAGTGTTTAACCCCGATAACCGACCGAAGAATGAACCGGTCGTCTGGGTGGTAAAAGGCGAAAACGCCCATCTGTATCTTGAGGAGCGCAGAGTCACGGTCGGGGAAGTGACCTCGCAGGGAGTGATGATCACCGAAGGGCTCCGTGCGGGCGAACAGGTGGTTGCAGCGGGGGTAAGCGAACTCCACGACCGGCAGCCGGTGCGGATCTGGACGCGTGAACGAGGATTATAAATGGACATTTCCCGTCAGTTTATTAACAACCCGACCCGCGTCTGGTTAGCCATTTTGCTGTTGGGGGTGGGTGGCCTGTTCGCCCTGCTCAATATTGGCCGCCTGGAAGATCCCGCCTTCACCATCAAAACGGCGGTGATCGTCACCCACTACCCTGGCGCGTCCGCTCAGCAGGTGGAGGAGGAGGTGACCCTGCCGCTGGAAAACGCGATTCAGCAGCTTCCCTCGCTGGATAACGTCAGCTCCATCTCCTCGAATGGCTTATCGCAAATTACAGTGAATATTGCTTCGCAGTACCATTCCAGCGAACTGCCGCAAATCTGGGATGAGCTGCGTCGTCGCGTCGGTGACGCCAGCCGGCTTTTTCCCCCGGGGGTAGTCCCCTCCTTCGTCAATGATGACTTTGGCGATGTGTTTGGCTTTTTCTTCGCCATTTCGGGCGACAGTTTTACCAATCCTGAGCTGGTGCGCTATGCCGAGCAGTTGCGCCGTGAGCTGGTGCTGGTGCCGGGCGTCGGCAAAGTCGCCATTGGCGGCGCGATTCCACAGCAGATCAATGTTGATATCTCGCTGGCGAAAATGGCGGCGCGCGGTATTACGCTTAACCAGCTTGCCGCTATCCTGACCCGGCTCAACGTGGTATCCAGCGCCGGGGAGATCCGCGCCGGCAGCGAATCGATCCGCCTTCACCCCACCGGGGAGTTTCAGAATATCGATGAACTGGGGGATCTTCTGGTCAGCCCTCATGGCGCCAGCGCCACCACCCGACTACGGGATATTGCCACGTTGTCGCGCGGGCTGACCGACTCTCCCTCCAGTATCTATCATGCCAACGGCCGCCAGGCGGTGACCATGGGGGTCTCCTTTATCCCTGGCGTTAACGTCATTGACGTGGGGCATGCCCTCGAAGCCCGACTTCAGCAGATGGCCGCCGATAAACCGGCGGGTATCGACATCGCCATTTTTTACGATCAGGCGGCAGAGGTCGCCCACTCGGTCAATGGCTTTATTACCAACTTCCTGATGGCCCTGGCGATCGTCGTCGGCGTGCTGCTGGTGTTCATGGGGGTGCGCAGCGGGATCATTATTGCTTTGTCGCTGGCGCTCAACGTCCTCGGCACTCTGCTTATCATGTATATCTGGGGGATCGAGTTACAGCGAATCTCCCTCGGGGCGCTGATCATCGCCCTGAGTATGTTGGTGGACAATGCCATTGTCATTGTCGAAGGGGTGCTGATCGCCCGCCAGCAAGGATCTCCGCTGCTGGGCGCGATTAATTATGTGATCCGCCGCTCCGCCCTGCCGCTGCTCGGCGCCACCGTTATTGCCATCCTCGCCTTCGCGCCAATTGGCCTCTCACAAGACTCCACCGGGGAGTATTGCAAATCCCTGTTCCAGGTGCTGCTGATCTCCCTGATGCTCAGCTGGTTTTCCGCCCTGACCATCACGCCGGTACTCATCAAGTGGTGGTTGTTTAAAAACGCCCCGTCGGCCGAGGCGCCGAAGGAAAAAGCCGATCCCTACCGCGGCCGCTTCTATCGCGGCTATCAGCAGACGCTGCGAATACTGCTGCAGCAAAAGACCCTGACGCTGGTGCTGATGGGCGCGCTGTTAGCCGGGGCGATCTGGGGCTTCACCTTCGTCCGGCAGAATTTCTTTCCGTCATCGAATACGCCCATTTTCTTTGTCGACCTGTGGCTGCCCTACGGTACCGATATTAACGCCACCGAGCAGATGACCCGCGATATTGAGCGGTCGATCGCCAGCCAGCCGGGGGTGGCTACCACCGTCTCCACCATTGGCCAGGGCAGTATGCGATTTATTCTCACCTACAGCGGGCAGCGCCAGTACAGCAACTACGCGCAGATTATGGTGCGGATGGACGACCAGCGCAGTATCGCCCCCGTCACCCGCCACGTCGAGGCCTGGATTGCCAGAAACTACCCGCAGGTGAACGCCAGCACCAAACGCATTATGTTCGGCCCGTCCGGCGATAGCGCGATTGAAGTGCGCATTAAGGGCCCTGATCCGGATACCCTGCGCGCGCTGGCCAGTCAGGTGGGCGACATTCTCGCCGCGGATCCGGCGACCGACAGCGTACGTAACGACTGGCAGAACCGCAGCAAGGTGATCCGCCCACAATACTCTCTGGCGTTGGGACGTGAGCTGGGGGTGGATAAACAGGATATTGATAGCGCGCTGGAGATGAATTTCTCCGGCAGTCGCGCCGGGTTATATCGCGAGGGCGCCGACCTGCTGCCGGTTATCGTCCGTCCGCCGGAAGCGGAGCGACAGGATGCCAATCACCTGAATAACGTGCTGGTCTGGAGCCAGAGCCGGCAGCAGTATATTCCGTTGAGTAACGTCATCCATGGCTTCTCGCTGGAGTGGGAAGATCCATTGATTCTCCGTCGCGATCGCACCCGCGTGCTTACCGTTCAGACCGACCCCAGCCCGCAAAGCGGCCAAACGTCGGGCGATATCCTTGCCAGGGTGAAACCACGCATTGACGCGCTGACGCTGCCGCATGGCTACCGCATCGAATGGGGCGGCGATGCGGAGAACTCCAGTGAAGCGCAGCAAGGGCTGTTCACGACCCTGCCGCTTGGCTATCTGGTGATGTTTATCATTACGGTGCTGATGTTCAGTTCGCTGAAAAACGCTGTTGCCATCTGGCTGACCGTCCCGCTGGCGCTGATCGGCGTCACGCCCGGTTTTTTGCTGACCGGCATCCCTTTCGGCTTTATGGCCTTAATCGGCCTGCTTAGCCTCAGCGGTATGCTGATCCGCAACGGCATTGTGCTGGTGGAAGAGATAGAGCAACAAAAACAGGAGAAAGATCAAAGACAAGCAATCATTGATGCGGCAACCTCTCGTCTGCGGCCGATCCTGCTGACCGCCTTTACTACTGTGCTTGGCCTTGCCCCGCTGCTGCGCGATGTCTTTTTCCAGAGTATGGCGGTGGTGATCATGTTCGGCCTCGCCTTTGCCACCGTACTGACGCTACTGGTTCTGCCGGTAATTTACGCTTGCTTCCACCATAAGGATATGACGCCTCAACGATGAACAGTACCGGTCTCAGCATTATCAAGACATTAGGCTGTATGACAGCGGTGACCTTTTTCACTATCTATAACACCTGGGATCACTATGATTATGACTATCACTGGATCCTCGGGCTGCTGACCTTTATCTCGACCATCGCGACGCCGTTGTTTTTTGTGGTGGCTGGTTATCTTGATGCACAGACGCGTCACGATGCCAACTGGCAAATCGGCAAAATTAAAAGCGTGGTCATCGTCTTTCTGTTCTGGGTAACGGTCTATTATGTCTGGGAGCCTTATCAGCGCGGCTACCTGATCCAGCCCTGGTTTATTTTCGCCCTGATCGTGATCTATACCTTCCATCCCTTTATCGCCTGGCTCAGCCAGCGGCGGGGCCTGTTTTTCACCGTGGTTCTGACGCTGCTGTGCTGCGCTTATGGTTACGACCTGCTCTCGGTGCTCTACCCGGACAAACATCTCTTCAGCCTGCCGCCGCAGTATCGTCTGTGGACATGGCTACTTTTTTATTTAACCGGGCAGTTGTTTAACGATCCGCGAGTCACGGAGTGGATACGCGACCCGCGGGTGATTAAAGCCTCCATTATCGCCCTGCCCTTTGTCTATTTATTTACCTGGTTTTATGAACGCCATTTTTTCTTCGCGCTGTTTAAAGCCGATCGCAATGCGTTCATTCTGACGGGATCGCAAATTTATATTCTGATCGTCCTGCTGGTGATCGCCGCTAACGCCGTGCAGTTTAAAAAGAACCGCGAACTGAAGGAGGCGGTGCTGGCGACGGTTAGCAAAGCGATGACCGGGGTCTATATTCTGCACTACTCCGTTTTCCACCTGCTGGTGATGCTGATCCCTATTCACTCGTTAGCCACCAAGCTGGGCGTGATTGCGCTAACGTTTATCCTGTCGGTGCTCATTTCTCTCGCTGTGCTCTCCAGCACGCTGCTCAAGAAGGTGATAACCCTGTGACAAACGACGCGGCAACTTAGCGGAAACTCCACTGGATGCTAATCACAAACACGCTGGGAATAATGATGCCGCTCTCAAGGGCGAAATAGTCGGTAAAGTTGTACTGAATGGCATGGTAGATATAGGGGGAAAAGCCGATCCCGGTGGCGTCCTTAAAATCTTTGTAGGAGCCATGATCGCCGCAATGCTCAAAGGCGTCGAAGAAGAATTCGCCGGTGTAGCCGTAGACCCCTTTAAAGGTCCATCCACTGCCGTTGTGGTACCAGTCTCTTCTCACCCCCAGCGCCAGGCAACGATCGTCGAAACTATTGTTCATCGTGCCAATCAGCAGACTATATTTCGAATCTTCCGAGAATTTCCGCTCTACCGAGAAAAAGTGGTTTTCAAAATTCTCAGTATATTGTCCGTGGTTATTGGTCAGATGGTAAACATAGGAACCAGTATTTACCGAATAGAGATTAATTTCTTTCGCCTGCGCGAAAGCGGCTAACCCGGCCAGGAGCATCACGCTTTTACCACGCATCATCCCTCCTCAGTCCTCTATGCCTGTCCATGAACAGAATGCTTTTGCCGTATTTACCGGTCGTTATGCTGGTGCGACACCCGACAGGAAAATGGGGGAAGATAACCGTGCCGAAATGAAAATGGAGTTCCAGAAAAGCGTAGCACACGCCTAATCCGCCAACAAACCGACCATGGCGATAGCGGAGTGGTTGATATTTCTCTCTTTACTATATTGTGCAAAAAACAGACAAAACCTCACCTGTTTTCCGCTATGCTGAGGGTCCGACGCGGAAGTTAGCCACCTGTCGACGACAGAGTTGCTGTGTACCCCTTCCTGCGTCGGCGCTCTTTCTGCTCAAGTGACGTAAACCGACAGAGCCCGTATTCCGATCGGGTCTGCGTCATTATCCCCTGTCTGATTGCCCTGTATCCGCATCCTGCACAGAACCGCTTTTTTGTACAAGTTAATAAAATCAAAAATACCTTTAAAATCAATAAATAAAATTAAAACGAAAAAATAAACCGTCTCGCTGTACATATCGTTATGAAAAAAGTTGTACATCCTGAGATCACCGACTATAGTTTTTGAGTGTTAACTGCTTGTTGCGCAACAAAGCGGGAACGCTAAACGGTTGCGTGGCGAGTCTGGCGGTGGTTCCTGGTTTTGCATTTCCTGTTAGTGACTTTTCGCGTACCACCGGTACGCTGCGACTTTTATGGTCAGTTTGCTTTATACGTGGGAGAGTTCGAGCTATGCATATTAAAAATACCATTCCAGCAGAATTTGTCTTCAATTCAGCCCTGATGAAGAATATTGAAAACACGCTCATGAAGCAGCACAGCACGATCAATAATGAGCGGATGATTACGGAAATCCAGCACCGCCTGCAAACGGAAAGTAATGAAATACTTTCCGACCTCTATCTGCAGGCGTTGGATATGCTGTACAGCAAAAAACATCATCATTAAGTGATCCCACCGCGCCGACAGCAGGGACAGCCCTGCTGTGCCGGCACGCCTGGGTTTTCATCTGCTAACTGGGGCTCAAAAAATGTCACACCATAATACTTGCTATCGTTCTGAGCATTACGATCTGTGGTTTGATAATCGTTTTCTTCTCTACGGGATGTCGCTGATCCTGAATACCTTGCCGGCATCTTATTTTCGTAAAAAACATGTTTTTTTTACCAGCGACAATTATTTCGCGGTGCTTGAGCATAACTATAATCGGCGGGATACGTTATTTATTCTGTTAACTGAGGGAAACGATCTTAATTTTCTCAGTGAACTGCCTATGTTGCGCTTACCGGCAAATTCGACGCCGGAAGAATTAAAAATCTTCCTGCATCAGCCCACCCGCTATTACAAAACGCACCCGGCGCCGGGCGCCTCGGTGCAGTTTACCGAACGGGAAAAGAAAGTTATTCAGCTTATCAGCAATGGCGAAGCGGTTGCCAGCATTGGTCGTTCGCTAAATCTGCACATCAAAACCATTTATCAGATCCGGCTGAATCTGATTAAAAAGCTCGGCTGTAGCGGTAGGACCGATTTTTTTAATATCAGTCGTAGTGAAACCTTTAAATCCTGGAGTCAGATTCACCTGTAGTCAGGTGCAATAGCCCCGGCCTGTCCCCCAGACGGGGCTATTGCGTACCGTGAAAATGAATGCTGAAGCCCTGCTCCTGCCAGTGGCTGAGCAGTTCCTCCTGCAGTGGCGTGGCGGCGCGTCCGGTCCAGACAAAGATATGCTGCCCGGGGAAGAGCTCGGGCCGCGGCGACTCCAGCGGTTCAGCGAGAACATTGACATGCCAACCGCGCTGCGAAAGACGCCATGCCTCCAGCCACAGACGCGTCCGGTCTTCATTGCTCCAGCCCACCAGCAGCGTCTCTTTACCATTTTTTTTACGCGCTTCGGCGAGAAACAGCGCCACGCAGTCAATGAGCAAGCCGTCCAGCAGGCTGCTAATCACCAACGAGGTATTCTGATCGAGCTTGAGACGCTGTCGTACCGGCACTAACAGGCTATCGATAAGGGTATCAACGGGGTGTTGATGGCTCAGCGCCATTAATTTGGCGCGGATTCTGGCGGGCTGCATATAACGCAGAATGGACATCATCTCTTCCTGAAGATGCGCGGATTCGTCGCGCGCCGCCGGCAGATTATCCTCCAGCAGCGCTTTGACTTTCCCTACGGATACACCGCGCTCTATCCAGCGCTTGATCTCTTCTATGCGCAGGATATCTTCTTCATCAAACTGTCGATGCCCGCCTTCGCTGCGCTGCGGTTTCAGTAGACCGTAACGCCGCTGCCAGGCGCGCAATGTAACCGGATTGATTCCGCAACGTTCGGCGACTTCACCGATACTGTAAAACGCCATAGCAGCCTCACATCAACCTGATACTTTTTACCTAAACTAACGAATTCAGGCATCCTGTACAACTCTATTTTCTTGTACAGATAAAGATATCAGGTTGTGGCTCACAGCGCGCGGGGAAAAAGATGAAAAAATAGTAAGCTGATTTCGCGGTGGATCATTTCTTCTCCGGCCAGGCAACGGCGGGCAGGCCCCCCAGGCGGGCACCCGCGAATAAATTGCCCTGAAACTGCGAAATCCCGGCTGATTCAAGCCACATCCACTCTTCAGCACGCTCAACGCCGACGGCTGAGACCGCAATCTCCAGAGAAGTACAGCATTTGATAATCGCCTGTACAATCGACTGGCGCGGCCCGTCCTGGTGGATATTGCGGATCAGCTCATGGTCGATTTTAATTCTGTCGGGTTGGTATTGCGCCAGCAGCGACAGCCCGGCAAACCCGGCGCCGAAGTGATCGATGGCAAGATTAATCCCCGCGCCCTTCAGTTTGCGCACCGCATCGGTAAAATCGGCCATCCGCGAAATCACTTCCCGCTCAGTGAACTCGACAATAATCTGCTCCGGGATCAGGTCATTGCGACTAATTTCGTCGAGCAGGAAAGCCACCGCATTCGGCGCTTTGACCAGCGTCATCGGCAGCAAATTAATGCTTAACGCCTTATTACGTAAACCTAATTTACCCGCCAGAGACAGCGCGACGCGCTTACTGTGCAGGTCGGCGAGATAAATATCATCCCCTGCCAGCCCGGCAAAATAGGCGCCAGGAGACTGGCCGTCCGGTGTACGCAGCAGCGCTTCCCACGAGATAATTTCGCAGGCGAAAGGATCGACGATCGGCTGAAAGGCAAAAGACCAGTTTTCCGTATTATCGATAATGGGGGTGTCCGGATAAAAAGTGTCCTTATCGGGAATAAAAACCCAACTGTCCGCCGAAGGGATCTCAAAATAGTTCGCTTTTTCCGTGGATTCGACAAAAGTACGGAAAAATTGCAGCGCCCGGTCGTCATAGGTGAGCTGATATTTTGTCGTGCCCCGGTCCATTACTGTCTGTAGTACTTCCTCACGATCATGTTCCCGTAAATCAAACAGTTCCATACCGACCTTACCAAATCGACGGGACGGTGCATAATCGCAAAACAACTCCACCAGATTATAATGACGAGGATCGAGGAAAATTGTTTGATAAATATCCCTTACCTTTTCTTCCGGTCCTTCAATAAGTTGAAAAAAATGCGTCCCGTTAAACAGTAATATACCGGTGACATCCGCCTGCCCATTTCTCTCGTTTGCCCTGGCAACCATGGCCTCGATCGATTTGAATGAGACATTGTCGCAAATATGGCTGCGATAAATGATGGTGGTAAGCATAGTGATTCCAGATGGGAGGGATAAGCATTCACAGTAGCAGTTATCAGGCTAATCGTCTTGCAAAACTACGTTTTATCTTAACAAAAAAGATACACTAAAAATCCACTCTTTGTGCAAGGTTTTTTTTCTTTTTTTCTTTCCTTGTACAACATGCAACGCTAACCCCTACCTTTACAAGCCAGGATCTCCGCAAACAAAAACAAATATTACATTAAAAATCATCATGATAGCAACGATCGCTGCAATATTACGCAACTTTCTATGTACAACTTATTAATTATTGTATAAGTTTATTTGCAGTTAACAGATGAATGAAATGAAAGGAGCACATATGCAGCAGAATGGTTACATTCCAGATACAGCGAACGCAATTGCCCAGTATTTCAACAAAGCATCGTTACCTTCCCAGCAGGAAACGCTGGGTCAGATCGTGATGGATATTCTCAACGAAGGGCGCCATCTCAACCGCAAGGCCCTGTGCACCAAACTGTTGAGCCGCCTTGACAGCGCCCGTGCGCCTGAGGAAGAGAGCCACTATCAAACCTTAATTGGTTTGTTGTTTGCCGGTCAGGAATAACGTCATCGATCGTCGCCTGTTGCAACCGCAGTAGCAGATGAGGGGCGATCGCTTCCATAAACCTGCTGCTGACCTGAATGCCCGTTATCAGATTCAGGAAGAGTGTGGCATGCAGAGAGACGGTTATGAATAGCAGTGATACTGAGGAAATAACCGATGAGATCATCGGCGAGGCGGTGCTCGCGCTTCTGAAAACGAATCGCCCGATTACCACCCCGACCCTGCTGGTTCGGCTTCGGTTGATGCAGGCCACAGAGTCAGATCGCCAGCGAAGGAAAATCATCGCTGCCGTTATTGAAGAAATTTGCGCGAAGCTCGCCCTCCAGCGGAAGCACGCGCCTTTGCAGGTTAAGAAAATCAATGGCCGTTGGGAAAGCAGAGGAACGCTGGCGCAGAGCAGCATGGCGCCGGAAGCTAAAAAAATCCACTGATTGTCCCAACCATGGTGAATAAAACAGAGTGAGAATGTGATGAGACAGACTATGCATCAGCAACCCGATATTTACGCAGGACTGCAGGACACCGCGCTCTCAGATTATTTCCGTACCGCCGGTGATAAACTGGTTGATGAGTCCGCCGTCATGTCGCTCGCCATCAACAGTATTCTTCAGTCCGAGGGGCACCTGAACAATAAGGCCATTATATTATGGCTGATTCAGGCGCTGGAAAGCACCGATGACGTGGTCACTGCTGACGTGATCCGTAAAACGCTGGAGATTGTCGTCGGCTACACCATGGACGATATCTAAAGCCGTCACGCTTCAGGCCCGCCAGGGCAACAGCTTCTCTACAGAGCCTGTCCGCTCTGATCAAAAAACCTCGCTGACGCGAGGTTTTTCTTTTACCGCCTGACCCTTCAGTGGGCGTTGACCACCACCCACATCGGCCCCTGCCCAACCGCATAGCGGCCTTTCTCATGCAGCAGCCCCTGCTCACCCTCAATTTCATACACTGCGATATGGTGCGATTTCTGCCCTGCGGCAATCAGATACTTACCGCTGTGATCGAGGTTAAAGCCGCGTGGCTGAGTTTCCGTCGGCTGATAGCCTTCCACTGCCAGCACGCTGCCATCTTCCGAGACGCTGAACACCGTAATGATGCTGGCGGTACGATCGCAGGCGTACAGATGACGACCGTCAGGGGTGATGTGAATATCCGCCGCCCAGCGCACGCCGGTGAAATCCTGCGGCATCATATCCAGGGTTTGTACACATTCGATGTTGCCATTCGGGTCTTTCAGCTCCCAGACGTCAACGGAGCTGTTGAGTTCATTGACGCAATAACCATACTGCTGGTTCGGATGGAACACCATGTGGCGCGGACCGGCGCCCTCGACGGTGGTCACTTCCGCCGGCTCCTGAGCGGAGAGAAAACCATCCTCGCTAAGGGTAAACAGGCAAATACGATCCTGCTTCAGCGCCGGCACCCACAGGGTGCGGTTGTCCGGGGAGATATTGGCCGAGTGGCAACCTTCCAGCCCTTCCACCACGGTGACGGTTTCGCCCGGCAGGCCGTCCTGCAGCGGGGTCACGCTAACGCAGCCCTGATTGTAGGAAGCGCTGAAGACAAAGCGGCCATGATGATCGGTAGAAATGTGGGTCGGGCTGCCTGGCAGCGCCGCTTCCCCCGCGAAGGTCAACGCCCCGTTATCCGGCGTGATGCGATACGCTAACACGCGAAACTCCGGACGAACGCCAACGTACAGATACTCCTTGTTGGGACTGACCACCATCGGCTGTACCTGTCCCGGGGCATCAACCACCTGCACCAGCGTCAGTTTGCCGTCCGCTTCAAGACTCCAGACGTGGATTTGTTGGCTTTCCGGGCTGGCGGTATAAACGGTTTGTTTCATGACTACTCCTTCCCTCACTGCACGTGGAATTTTCATTTTCAGGATAACAGCACCCTGAAAATTATAAGACATCCGCCCATGATACTCGCAAAGTCCGCTGAATTTCCGACGGACGGCGGCACAAAGGGCATACAGGTATTCACGGCAGATGTGGAAAAATTGGTCCTGACGCCACGGCGGTGTACCATCATGGCCAGGTCACTTTTCAACATCAACCGGAAATAACACATGACAACACGCGTGATTGCCCTGGATTTAGACGGCACCCTGCTCACCAGCAAAAAAACCATCCTGCCTGCTTCGCTGGAGGCACTGGCCCGCGCCAGAGAGGCGGGCTACCAGGTTATCGTCGTTACCGGACGTCATCACGTCGCTATCCATCCTTTTTATCAGGCACTGGCTCTCGATACACCTGCAATTTGTTGTAATGGCACTTATTTGTATGATTATCACGCAAAAGAGGTTTTGGCAGCCGATCCTATGCCGGTAGCGCAAGCGGTAAGCCTGACGGCCATGCTCGCCGAACAGCAGATCCATGGCCTGGCGTATGTGGATGATGCGATGCTTTATGAACAGCCCACCGGGCATGTGATCCGCACCCGTAACTGGGCGCAGGCGCTGCCGGAGGATCAGCGCCCGGTCTTCCGCCAGGTCGATTCGCTGGCGCAGGCGGTCCGCGAGGTCAACGCGGTATGGAAATTTGCCCTCACCGATGAAGACATTCCCCGCCTGCAGCGCTTTGCCCGCGAGGTCGGCGAGACGCTGGGCCTGGAATGCGAATGGTCGTGGCACGATCAGGTGGATATCGCGCGCGCCGGCAACAGCAAAGGCAAACGCCTGGCGCAATGGGTGGCCAGCCAGGGGCTGTCGATGCAGGATGTGGTGGCCTTCGGCGATAACTACAACGATCTTAGCATGCTGGAAGCGGCGGGCACTGGGGTGGCGATGGGCAATGCGGTGGACGAGGTGAAAGCCCGCGCCAGGGTGGTCATCGGCGACAATGAGTCCACCAGCATCGCCGAGTTTATCTACCGCCAGCTGCTGTAATCAGGCGGCGATCGACACGCTTTTGATCTGAGCAAACACCTGCTGACCTGGCGCTATCGCCAGGTCGTCCCGCGCCCATGGGCTAATCCTGGCCCATAGCAGACGGCCACTCACTCTGAGCTGCACTTCAATCTGTCCGTTGACCTCCAGACACTGAGCCACCTCGGCGCGCAAGATATTGCGGATGCTGGTCCCGGACGGCTGGGCCAGTGTCAGCGAAACGTCCGACGCCTGAATGCGGATCCGTGCGGTGTCGCCTGCGGGACGTTCGAGCCGGTTGACCCACAGCAGCTGGTCGCCCAGCGTCAGAGCCGTCATCGCGTACTGCGGATGCTGCGCGGCGACGGTGGCGCTGAGGATCGTACTCTGCTGTTCCGCCGGCAGCCAGGGGTGCATCACGCTGCTGCTCCAGACCTCCTCCAGCGGACCAAAAGCCTTCACCTTACCGGCCTCCAGCACCAGCACGCGATCGGCCAGATGCTGGATCTCATCCAGTGAGTGGCTGACGTAGAGCATCGGAATATGGATCTCCTGCGCCAGCCGCTGCAGGTAGGGCAACAGTTCGCGTTTGCGCGGAATATCCAGCGAGGCCAGCGGCTCATCCAGCAGCAGTAGCTCCGGTGCGGTCAGCAGGGCGCGGCCGATGGCCACTCGCTGCTTTTCGCCGCCGGATAACCGGCCCGGCAGGCGATCCAGCAAGGGCGCGATCCCCAGCAATTCCACCAGCTTATCGAACTGGCTGACCATGGATTTCGCCATCCCGTAGCGCAGATTACCGCGCACTTTATAGTGGGGAAACAGGCGCGCGTCCTGAAACACATAGCCGATACGGCGCTGCTCCGGCGCCAGACAGATACGCTGGGCGGTGTCGTTCAGCACCCGGCCGTTGAGCACGATGCGCCCCGTCTGCGGCCGGGTCAGGCCGCTAATGGCGTTAATCAACGAGGTTTTGCCAGCGCCGGAGACGCCAAAGATGGCGGTGATCCCGCTGGCGGGCAGGGTTTCACGGATCTGCAGGCAGTGACTGCCGAGGGTCTGGGTAAAGTCCAGCTCCAGCATCATTATCCTCCCATGCGCTGGCGGCTCACGCGGGCCAGCCATTCCGAAATCAGCAGCGAAACCAGCGCCAGTCCGATGGCGATGAGGCAGAGGCGAGCCGCCGCCCCCTCCCCGCCCGGGGTCTGGATCAAGGTGTACATCGCCGAAGGCAGGGTGCGCGTTTCGCCGGGAATATTGGAGACGAACGTGATGGTCGCGCCAAACTCCCCTAACGAGCGGGCGAAGGCCAGCACCGTGCCGACAATAATCCCCGGCAGAGTCAGCGGTAGCGTAATCGTCATAAACACTCGCCAGCGGCTGGCCCCGAGGGTTCTCGCCGCTTGCTCCAGTTTGACATCCACCCCTTCCAGCGCCAGGCGAATGGCGCGCACCATCAGCGGGAAAGACATCACCGCCGCCGCCAGCACCGCCCCGCGCCAACTGAAGGCAAAGCTGATGCCGAACCAGTCATACAGCCAACTGCCAATAAACCCGCGCCGCCCCATGGCCACCAGCAGCAGATACCCCACCACCACCGGCGGCAGCACCAGCGGTAAATGGAGAATACTGTCGAGCAGCGCCTTGCCGGGAAAGGTGCGCCGAACCAGCAGCCAGGAAAAAAAGATGCCAAAAGGCAAGCTCAAGGCCACCGCCAGGGAGGAGACTTTCAGGCTCAGCAGCACCGCCTGCCATTCGGGTTCGCTCAGAAACATCAGCGGGTGGTAAATCCGTAACGTTTAAAAATCGCGGACGCTTCCGGCCCTTTCAGGTAGTCATAGAAAGCGCTCACGGCCGCATTGCGATGACCATCGACAATCGCCAGCGGGTACTCGACTTTCTGATGCGAGGCCTCCGGGAAGGTGCCGACCACTTTAACCCCTTTGCTGGCCACGGCATCGGAGCCATAGACAATCCCCAGCGGCGCTTCGTTGCGCTCCACCAGGGCCAGCGCGCCGCGCACGTCTTCCGCCGGGGCAAGTTTCGGCGACAAGGTCTCCCAAGCGCCGAGTTTCTGCAGCGCCTCTTTAGCGTAGATGCCTGCCGGAACGTGCTGCGGATCGCCCACCGCCAGACGGCCTCCTTTCAGCAGGCTGGTCCAGTCGGTTTTCTCATCAATGGTAATCGCCCCCTGCGCGCTGGCTTTCGGCGCGACCACCACCAGGCTGTTGCCAAGCAGGGTGGCACGGGTTGCCGGGTCGATGGCCTTTTTGTCTGCGGCGTAATCCATCCATTTCTGATCGGCGGAGATAAACAGATCGGCTGGTGCGCCCGCTTCAATTTGCCGCGCCAGCGTCGACGACGAGGCAAACGACGACACGACATCGACGTTTTTCTCTTTCTTATACGCCTGGGCAATATCCTGCATCGCGTTGGTTAACGATGCGGCGGCGAAAACGGTCACTTTCCCCTCTGCCGCCAGCGCCTGACCCGCGACGCACAGCGTGAGTGATACCCCGATAACCCCGCGTAACCAAGAACCTGCCATCTGAATCTCCTGTCAATGCGTTATGTATTCGACAATATAACGATATGCAGAGCATTTTTATAGTGACACAGGACAATAAAACGAAGGGAAATGATACAGGAGGGAAATAGCACAGCGCCCGGTTAAACCGGGCGCCGGGAAATCAATGATTTTGCTGGCTGCGATCTTTGTGGCCTACGCCGGAGAAGAGGTTGAACACTTCGCCAAGACCGTAAATCAGTCCCAGGATGACCGCCATCACCACCGGTACCATGATGACCGCAAAAACCAGACTTTTCAAAAGCTCTAACATGGTTCACTCCAGATAGTATGATTTGCTGATTGTAACGGTTTCAGCCGAAAAAACACGCCCCATTTGTGCGGTGGGTAATGACAAAACCGCGCACAGAGGTTTTGCAAGCGGGTGACTATCGGTCACAATACCCTTTTTTGTCAGGAAACGATTATGCAGGCCGAAATTCTTCTTACCCTTAAGCTACAGCAGCGCCTGTTTGCCGATCCCCGGCGGATCGCCCTGCTCAAACAAATTGACCAGACCGGTTCGATAAGCCAGGGGGCCAAGCACGCGGGTATCAGCTACAAAAGCGCGTGGGATGCCATCAACGAGATGAACCAGCTCAGCGAACAACCGCTGGTGGATCGCGCCACCGGCGGTAAAGGCGGCGGCGGCGCGGTGCTGACCCGCTATGGGCAGCGGCTGATCCAGCTGTACGATCTGCTGGCGCAGATCCAGCAGAAAGCGTTTGATGTGCTCAGCGATGACGATGCCCTGCCGCTGGATAGCCTGCTGGCGGCCATCTCACGCTTTTCCCTGCAGACCAGCGCCCGCAACCAGTGGTTCGGCACCATTACCGGCCGCGATCGCCAGCAGGTGCAGCAGCACGTCGAGGTACTGCTGGCCGACGGGCAGACGCGCCTGACCGTCGCCATCACCGCGCAAAGCGCTGAGAAGCTGGGGCTCGATGAGGGCCAGGAGGTGCTGGTCCTGCTGAAGGCCCCCTGGGTCGGCATCACCCTCGACCCCGACGTGGCCCGCCAGGCCGATAACCAGCTGTCGGGACGTATCAGCCATATCGAATGCGGGTCCGGGCAGTGCGAAGTACTGATGACGCTGGCCGACGGTCAGACCCTGTGCGCCACTCTGCCACAGGCGCAGACGTCTGGCCTGGCGGAAGGGACGGAGGCGATCGCTTACTTCAATGCCGATCGCATCATTCTCGCGACGTTATGCTGACCCCATTGACATTACGCGCCCGAAGTCGTATCCCTGATGCACATCGCTGCAAAAAATGGGATACATCATGTCATCATTGCAAATTTCGCAAGGCACGTTTCGCCTGAGCGATACAAAAACCTTAAAAATAGACCAGCTGAACCTGAGAGCGGGTCAAAGCTGGGCGTTTGTCGGTAGCAACGGCAGCGGCAAATCCGCCCTCGCGCGGGCTCTGGCTGGCGACCTGACCCTGCTCAGCGGCCAGCACGAAAGCCACTTCTCCCGCGTAACCCGCCTCTCCTTCGAGCAGTTGCAGAAGCTGGTCAGCGACGAGTGGCAGCGCAATAACACCGACCTGCTCAGCCCCGGCGAAGAAGACACCGGCCGCACCACCGCAGAGATTATCCAGGATGAGGTAAAAGATCCTGCCCGCTGCGCGCGCCTGGCCGAACAGTTTGGCATCAGCGCCCTGCTGGACCGCCGGTTTAAGTACCTGTCGACCGGGGAAACGCGTAAGACCCTGCTGTGTCAGGCCCTGATGACCGATCCGCAACTGCTGATCCTCGACGAACCTTTCGACGGCCTCGACGTCAACTCCCGCCAGCAGCTGGCTGCCCTGCTGGCCGACCTGCACCGCGCCGGCATCACCCTGGTGCTGGTCCTCAACCGCTTCGATGAGATCCCGGAGTTTGTACAATTCGCCGGCGTGCTGGCTGACTGCACCCTCAGCGAGACCGGCGAGAAGTCTTCCCTGCTGCAGCAGGCGCTGGTCGCCCAGCTGGCGCACAGTGAAAAACTGGACGGCATCACCCTGCCGGAGCCGGATGTTCCACCAGCCCGTCATGCGCTGGCAGACTCGGCGCCGCGTATCGTGCTCAATGACGGTGTGGTCTCCTACAACGATCGCCCGGTCATCAATCACCTCTCATGGACCGTGAACCCGGGCGAACACTGGCAGATCGTCGGCCCCAACGGCGCCGGTAAATCCACGCTGCTGAGCCTTATCACCGGCGATCATCCGCAGGGTTACAGCAACGATCTGACGCTCTTTGGCCGCCGTCGCGGCAGCGGTGAGACCATCTGGGATATTAAAAAGCATATCGGCTACGTCAGCAGCAGCCTGCATCTGGACTACCGGGTCAGCACCAACGTCCGCAACGTCATCCTGTCGGGCTATTTTGACTCTATCGGCATTTATCAGGCGGTCTCGGACAAGCAACACAAGCTGGTGCAACAGTGGCTGGATATTCTCGGCATTGATAAACGCACTGCCGACGCGCCGTTTCATAGCCTGTCGTGGGGCCAGCAGCGGCTGGCGCTTATCGTTCGCGCGCTGGTGAAGCATCCGACCCTGCTGATCCTCGATGAACCGCTGCAGGGGCTGGATCCCCTCAATCGCCAGCTGGTGCGTCGCTTTGTCGACGTGTTGATTGGCGAAGGGGCCACACAGCTGCTGTTTGTCTCGCACCATGCGGAGGATGCCCCGGACTGTATTACCCATCGCCTGGCGTTCGTTCCCAGTGGAGACGGTTACACTTATCAGCTCGGTCCTATGGCCTGATGCCCCCTGCCGGGGGTCGAAAGATCCCTGGTATTTTTCAGAAAAATAGCGGCAAAACCACCTAACCATCTGTATTAAAGATAAAAAATTTTAATTTATGTCGTTTCACCATCAAGTGTAAACGATTCCACTAACTTGCCCTGTGTCACACTTTTCACTTCTTTGATATGCTATCTTCCTCATACACGATAAGCCGAATGGAGCGAATCATGAAAGTTCTGGTTACAGGTGGTAGCGGTTACATTGGAAGTCATACCTGCGTTCAACTGCTGCAGCAGGGACATGAGGTGGTGATCCTCGACAATCTCTGCAACAGCAAGCGCAGCGTACTGCCGGTGATTGAGCGTCTCGGCGGCAAAGAAGCCACCTTTATTGAAGGCGATATTCGTAACGAAGCGCTGATGACGGAGATCCTCCACGATCACGCCATTGAGGCGGTGATCCACTTCGCCGGGCTGAAAGCCGTCGGGGAGTCCGTCGCCAAGCCGCTGGAATATTACGATAATAACGTCACCGGCACACTGAAATTAGTTTCTGCCATGCGCGCCGCGGGCGTGAAGAACTTCATCTTTAGCTCCTCAGCTACCGTCTACGGCGACCAGCCGAAAATCCCATATGTAGAAAGCTTCCCGACCGGCACCCCGCAAAGCCCTTACGGCAAAAGCAAGCTGATGGTGGAGCAGATCCTGACCGACCTGCAGAAAGCCCAGCCAGAGTGGAGCATTGCCCTGCTGCGTTACTTCAACCCGGTTGGCGCCCATCCGTCGGGCGACATGGGGGAAGACCCGCAGGGGATCCCTAACAACCTGATGCCGTACATTGCCCAGGTCGCCGTTGGCCGTCGCGACTCGCTGGCCGTCTTTGGTAACGACTACCCGACTGAAGATGGCACCGGCGTACGCGATTATATCCACGTGATGGACCTCGCCGATGGCCACGTCGCGGCCATGGAAAAACTGGCTGACAAAGCCGGGGTCCATATCTACAACCTTGGCGCCGGCGTCGGCAGCAGCGTGCTCGACGTGGTCAATGCTTTCAGCAAGGCCTGCGGCAAACCGATTAACTACCATTTCGCGCCGCGCCGCGATGGCGACCTCCCGGCCTACTGGGCGGATGCCGCCAAGGCCGACCGCGAGCTGAACTGGCGCGTGACGCGCAACCTGGACGAAATGGCGCAGGACACCTGGCACTGGCAGTCCCGCCATCCGCAGGGTTATCCAGACTAAGGAACCTTCATGAGCGTATTTAACCCCGTTGACCATCCACATCGTCGTTATAACCCGTTAACCGGGCAGTGGATTCTGGTTTCTCCGCATCGCGCCAAGCGCCCCTGGCAGGGGGCGCAGGAAACGCCGGCAAAACAGACCTTGCCAGCCCACGATCCGGACTGTTTCCTGTGCCCAGGTAATACCCGGGTCACCGGCGACACCAACCCGAATTACACCGGTACCTACGTGTTTACCAACGACTTTGCGGCCCTGATGACCGACACTCCGGACGCACCGGAGAGTGACGATCCGCTGATGCGCTGTCAGAGCGCGCGCGGCACCAGTCGGGTGATCTGCTTCTCGCCAGACCACAGCAAAACGCTGCCGGAACTGAGCCCTGAAGCGCTGGAAGGCGTGGTTAAAGCGTGGCAGGAACAGACCGCGGACCTCGGGAAACGCTACCCGTGGGTCCAGGTCTTTGAAAACAAAGGGGCAGCGATGGGCTGCTCCAACCCTCACCCGCATGGTCAGGTGTGGGCCAATAGCTTCCTGCCCAATGAAGCGGAACGGGAAGACCGTCTGCAGAAAGAGTATTACGCCGGACAAGGTCAGCCGATGCTGCTGGACTATGTTCAGCGCGAACTGGCCGACGGCAGCCGCACGGTGGTGGACACCGAGCACTGGCTGGCGGTCGTGCCCTACTGGGCCGCCTGGCCATTCGAAACGCTGCTGTTGCCGAAAGCGCACGTGCAGCGTATTACCGATCTCACCGACGCCCAGCGCAGCGATCTGGCGCTGGCGTTGAAAAAGCTGACCAGCCGTTACGACAACCTGTTCCAGTGCTCATTCCCCTACTCCATGGGCTGGCACGGCGCGCCGTTTAACGACGAAGACCATCACCACTGGCAGCTTCATGCCCACTTTTATCCGCCGCTGCTGCGCTCCGCGACGGTCCGCAAGTTTATGGTTGGCTATGAAATGCTGGCCGAAACCCAGCGCGATCTGACCGCCGAGCAAGCTGCCGAACGACTGCGTGCCGTCAGCGACGTCCATTTTCGTGAATCCGGAGTGTAATGATGAGTCTGAAAGAGAAAACCCAAACCCTGTTTGCTGACGCCTTCGGTTATCCGGCCAGCCATGTCATTCAGGCGCCAGGCCGCGTCAACCTGATCGGCGAGCATACCGATTACAACGACGGTTTTGTGCTGCCCTGCGCCATCGACTACCAGACGGTGATCAGCTGTGCGCCGCGCGACGATCGTACGGTGCGGGTGATTGCCGCCGATTACGACAATCAGACCGATGAGTTCTCTCTCGACGCGCCGATTATCAGCCACGATACCCAGCAGTGGTCGAACTATGTCCGCGGCGTGGTAAAGCATCTGCAGCAGCGGAACAACCACTTTGGCGGCGCGGATCTGGTGATCAGCGGCAATGTACCGCAGGGTGCGGGGTTAAGCTCCTCAGCCTCGCTGGAAGTCGCCGTCGGCACCGTGTTCCAGCAGCTCTATCATCTGCCGCTGGATGGCGCGCAAATCGCCCTCAACGGCCAGGAGGCGGAAAACCAGTTTGTCGGCTGCAACTGCGGCATCATGGATCAGCTGATTTCGGCGCTGGGCAAAAAAGACCACGCGCTGCTGATCGACTGCCGTTCGCTGGGCACCAAAGCCGTCTCGATGCCGAAAGGCGTGGCAGTGGTGATCATCAACAGCAACTTTAAGCGCACCCTCGTCGGCAGCGAGTACAACACCCGTCGTGAACAGTGCGAAACCGGCGCGCGCTTCTTCCAGCAGCCCGCCCTGCGCGATGTTACCCTCGAGCAATTTAACGCCGTCGCCCATGAGCTGGATCCGGTCGTCGCGAAGCGCGTACGCCATGTGCTGACGGAGAATGCCCGCACCGTGGAAGCCGCCAGCGCCCTCGAAAAAGGCGACCTGAAGCGGATGGGTGAGCTGATGGCCGAATCCCATGCCTCGATGCGCGATGATTTCGAGATCACCGTCCCGCAGATCGACACTCTGGTGGAGATCGTTAAGGCCACGATCGGTGATAAAGGCGGCGTACGCATGACCGGCGGCGGCTTTGGCGGCTGCGTGGTAGCGCTGGTCCCGGAAGATCTGGTCGATACCGTTCAGCAGGCCGTTGCTAAAACGTATGAAGCGAAAACCGGTATTAAAGAGACATTCTATGTCTGCAAACCGTCACAGGGGGCAGGCCAATGGTAACGCAAACCACCGCGCTGGCGCCGGACGGCCAGCCCTGGCAGCAGGTGACCCTGCGCAATAAGGCGGGGATGACCGTTACCGTGGCGGATTGGGGCGCGACGCTGCTCAGCGCCGAGGTGCCGCTGGCCGATGGCAGCGTACGCCGTCCGCTGCTGGGCTGCGCGAAACTCGAAGATTACACCCGTCAGGCCGCGTTTCTTGGCGCCTCGGTAGGCCGCTACGCCAACCGTATCGGCAATAGCCGCTTCCCGCTTGACGGCCAGCTCGTCAACGTCACGCCATCAAACGACGCGGGCCATCAGCTCCACGGCGGCCCGGAAGGGTTTGATAAGCGCCGCTGGCGCATTGTCCGCGCCGACGAGCAGGAAGTGCTGTTCGCTCTGACCTCGCCCGATGGCGATCAAGGCTTCCCCGGCACTCTGCAGGCCACCGCGCACTATCGTCTGACCGACGATAACCGCATCGCGATTACCTATCGCGCCACCGTGGACCAACCCTGCCCGGTGAACATGACCAATCACGTCTATTTCAACCTCGACGGTGACCAGCGCGACGTGCGCCAGCACCAGTTGCAGATCCTCGCCCAGAGGTATCTGCCGGTGGAAAGCGACGGTATCCCGGGTGGTGAACTCAAAGATGTTGCTAACACCAGCTTTGATTTCCGCCAGCCGAAAACCATCGCCGCCGACTTCCTCGCCGACGCCGATCAGCAAAAGGTGAAGGGATACGATCATGCCTTCCTGCTGGATGCCAAAGGCGACGCCAGCCAGCCTGCGGCGCAGGTCTGGTCGCAGGACGGCAAGCTGCAGATGACGGTCTATACCTCCGCTCCGGCGCTGCAGTTTTACTCCGGCAACTATCTCGGCGGCACCCCGTCGCATACGACGGAGCCCTACGCCGACTGGCAGGGGCTGGCGCTGGAGAGCGAATTCCTGCCGGATTCGCCGAATCATCCGGAATGGCCGCAGCCGGACTGTGTGTTACGTCCGGGCCAGGAGTACGTCAGCCTGACGGAATATCAGTTTATCGCCTGTTAATCGCCAGCGCCCTCCGCCGGGGGCGCTGTTTTTCGTCCCCGCCCTCCTCTCTGCCGCCTCTTTTTTCAGCAACCTGCTCTATTTTCCGTCACCAAAGGACAAAAAAATAACCTGTGTTTTACAAGCACCTTACACTGAGCCACTATTTTCGCTATGGTTAGGGATAAGCATTGCCGTGAGCCAAATCACGGCAATATAATGAGAATAGTTATCAATCAATAACACATACACCAACATATTCAGCGCACCGTTCGCGGCGCGAGGGATGGCGTGTAGAGAGGAGTAAGAGAATGGCTGTAACTAAGCTGGTACTGGTTCGTCATGGCGAAAGCCAGTGGAACAACGAAAACCGCTTCACCGGTTGGTACGACGTTGATCTGTCCGAGAAAGGCGTTAGCGAAGCGAAAGCGGCAGGTAAACTGCTGAAGGCTGAAGGCTTCAGCTTTGATTTTGCTTATACCTCCGTGCTGAAACGTGCCATCCACACCCTGTGGAACGTGCTGGACGAACTGGATCAGGCCTGGCTGCCGGTTGAGAAATCCTGGAAGCTGAACGAGCGTCATTACGGCGCGCTGCAGGGCCTGAACAAAGCGGAAACCGCTGAGAAATACGGTGACGAGCAGGTTAAACAGTGGCGTCGCGGCTTCGCTGTCACTCCGCCGGAGCTGACCAAAGACGACGAGCGCTACCCGGGCCACGATCCGCGCTATGCAAAACTGACCGACGCCGAACTGCCGACCACTGAAAGCCTGGCGCTGACCATCGACCGCGTCGTGCCTTACTGGAACGAAACCATTCTGCCGCGCCTGAAAAGCGGTGAGCGCGTGATCATCGCCGCTCACGGTAACTCCCTGCGCGCGCTGGTGAAATACCTCGACAACATGGGCGAAGACGAGATCCTCGAACTGAACATCCCGACCGGCGTACCGCTGGTGTATGAGTTCGATGAAAACTTCAAGCCGATCAAACATTACTATCTGGGCAATGCGGAAGAGATCGCGGCGAAAGCGGCTGCCGTCGCCAACCAGGGTAAAGCGAAGTAATTCCTCCCGGTAAAAACAAAAAAGCGTGGAAATCTCCACGCTTTTTTTATTGCCTTCGCCAGCGCAGATTCGCTTAGCCGCGGCGGGTTTTCACCGCTTCCGCCAGCTGACGCAGGATCGTTTCGGTATCCTCCCAGCCGATGCAGGCGTCGGTGACGCTCTTGCCGTAGGTCAGCGGTTCACCGCTCTCGAGGCTCTGGTTGCCTTCCACCAGATGGCTTTCAATCATCACGCCCATGATCGCCCGCTCACCGCCGGCAATCTGCTGGCATACGTCCGCGCCCACTTCCATCTGCTTCTTGAACTGCTTGCTGGAGTTGGCATGGCTGAAGTCGATCATCACCTGAGCCGGCAGGCCCGCTTTCGCCAGGCCGATCTTCACATCCGCCACGTGCTTCGCGCTGTAGTTCGGCTCTTTGCCGCCGCGCAGAATAATATGGCAGTCGCCGTTACCGCTGGTATTCACGATAGCGGAGTGGCCCCACTTAGTGACCGACAGGAAACAGTGCGGTGCGCCAGCGGCGTTAATCGCGTCGATAGCCACCTTGATGGTGCCATCGGTACCATTCTTAAAGCCCACCGGGCAGGAGAGTCCGGAGGCAAGTTCACGGTGCACCTGGGATTCGGTGGTACGCGCCCCAATGGCGCCCCAGCTCATCAGATCGGCGACATACTGCGGGGTGATCATATCGAGGAATTCCCCCGCCGCCGGCAGGCCGCTGTCGTTAATGTCCAGCAGCAGTTTGCGCGCGATGCGCAACCCGTCGTTGATGCGGAAGCTGTTATCCATATGGGGATCGTTGATAAGCCCTTTCCAGCCGACGGTGGTGCGCGGTTTTTCAAAATAGACCCGCATGACGATCTCGAGCTCGCCCTTCAATGTCTCGCGCAGGGGCAGCAGACGGGAAGCGTACTCTTTCGCCGCTGCCGGATCGTGAATCGAACAGGGCCCAATCACTACCAGCAGACGGTCATCGTCGCCCTTGAGGATCTGATGGATCGCTTTGCGAGCATGCGCAACGGTGTTTGCAGCATTTTCGGTAGCAGGGAATTTTTCCAGGAGCGCAACGGGAGGTAATAATTCGTTGATCTCTTTAATGCGTAAATCGTCGTTCTGATAATTCATCTTCTTTCCAGCGTTGCCATACTTATTCAATGAAATGCAATCCCTCCAATCTATCTCTTCGCCGAAAAAGTGTAAACGTGATTTTACAGTAGTGATGGAATAATCCTGGAAATAGGCAAAAATACGCCATAAAGTAGCGAAACCAGGCTCATGCACTACAATAATTAACTGTTAAAGCTAATTAAGTCTTACGTTTCAGGATTATATAGTGACACTGCGATCGTCTGCGGAGTCTTTAACCATAGCGAGTCAGATCCCTGGCACACTCACCGCGGGAAGCGCATTTCCCCTTCCCGGCTTAACAGGAGTATCCGATGAATATGAAAAAACTGACGACCCTTTTGCTCACCGCCACCTTAGGTCTTGCCAGCGGCGCGGCCCTGGCGGCAGACACCGGCGCCCAGTCCAATAATGGCCAGGCCAACTCTTCCGCGGATGCCGGTCAGGTGGCGCCGGATGCCCGTGAGAACGTGGCGCCAAACAATGTGGACAATAACCAGATTAATTCTGGCTCTGGCGGCACCATGCTCCATCCTGATGGCTCGACGATGAGCCAGGACAATATGTCGAGCGATGAAGTGCATAAAAACTCGATGTGTAAAGACGGCCGCTGTCCGGACACCGGTAAGAAACTGGACAATGGCGGCAGCATGAACCACGACAACAGCAAAACCGACGGTACCACCCAGTAAGTGATACGCTGGGAACAAACGAAGAAAAGGCGAGCCTGGCTCGCCTTTTCTTCGTTTGTTATCGCTCTCTGTTTATGATGTCATAGCGTAATAATGATAACTATCAAGGGACGACACGATGGCCCACCCGCATTCGCACTCCCCTGCCCAGGCTCCGGACAGCAGTAACGCTCGCCGGCTGCGATGGGCGTTTATCGTCACCGCCGGTTTTATGTTGATTGAAGCCGTCGGCGGCGCAATCTCCGGCTCACTAGCCCTGCTGGCAGATGCCGGCCATATGCTCACCGACTCTGCCGCCCTGCTGTTTGCGCTGCTGGCGGTTCGCTTCGCCAGTCGCCCACCGAATACCCGCCATACCTTTGGCTGGTTGCGTTTGACCACCCTCGCGGCGTTTCTCAATGCCATTGCCCTGGTGGTGATTACCATTTTGATTGTCTGGGAGGCCATTCAGCGCTTCCAGCATCCGCAGCCGGTGGCCGGCGTGACGATGATGGTGATTGCGGTCGCCGGCCTGCTGGCCAACGTGCTGGCCTTCTGGATCCTGCATCGGGGGAGTGAAGAGCAGAATCTCAACGTGCGCGCTGCGGCGCTACACGTGCTGGGCGACCTGCTGGGCTCGGTCGGCGCGATCGTGGCGGCCGTGGTGATCCTCACCACCGGCTGGACGCCTGTCGATCCGATCCTTTCCGTACTGGTTTCCTGCCTGGTATTACGTAGCGCCTGGCGATTACTGAAGGAGAGTCTGAATGAACTGCTGGAAGGCGCGCCGCGTTCGCTGGATGTGGCGGCCCTGCAGCGGGATATCCGTCGCTCTATCCCGGAGGTACGCGATGTTCACCACGTCCACGTCTGGCTGGTGGGGGAAAAACCGGTGATGACGCTCCATGTTCAGGTGGTCCCGCCGTACGATCATGATGCGTTACTCAACCGTATCCTGCATTTCCTGGAACATAAATATGAAATTGAGCATGCCACGGTGCAGATGGAGTACCAGCCCTGCAGCGGCCCGGAGTGCCATCTCAACACGATGCACGCCGGGCACGATCATCACCACCACCATTAGCCAGAAAACGCGTGAGAACCTCGCTCACGCGCGCTGTTTATCCACATCCGGCTGCCGTTCAGCGCAATGAACGTCAGCAAGAGGTATTCCAGCGACATGGCATAGACGCCCTGGCGGGCAAAAATCACCACGCTTATCACGTTGACAATCACCCACAGCAGCCAGTTCTCGACATACTTGCGGGTCATTAAGATCATCGCCACCACCGACAGCACCGTCATGCAGGAGTCCCAGAACGGGAAGGCATCCGGCTGCAGAACCGGCATGGAGACCTGCAGACCCAGCGCTTGCATCAGGCTGACCGCGATCCGCGTCAGGAAAGCAAAAAACGGGTTGATAAACAGGGTCAGCAAGCCGATCGCCACCACGCAGGCCGCCAGCCAGCCCAGGGCTTTACTACGGGGTAGCCAGCGGATCTGCAGCTCAGCCTCATGGTTGCTGCTTTGTCGCGACCAGGCATACCAGCCGTAAACGTTAGCGGCAAAGAAGAACAGCTGCAGCAGCAGGCTGGCATACAGCTGGATCTGAAAGAAGATGATGGCGAACAGCGTGACGTTGACCAGCCCGAAAGCATAGTTACTGATCTTCTCCAGGCTCGCCAGCCAGATGCACAGCAGCCCGGCGATGGTCCCCACGGCCTCTATCCAGGAGAGATCGTACCCCCCGGCGCCGATGGGTATATGTACTAAAATATTCTGCGTGCTAAAAAAATCCATTTCATCCCCTCAGCGTCTTGCGACGCGACAATACGTTATCCCCGTAGTGTAGCCGCAAAATCCAGCATCCGGTTAAGCGGAATCAATGCCCCGGTGCGCAGCGCTTCGTCGACGTGGATTTCGTGTTCAGCACCGCCCTGTTCGAGTCCCTCGGCAATGGCTTTCAGGCCGTTCATCGCCATCCACGGGCAGTGCGCGCAGCTGCGGCAGGTCGCCCCTTCGCCGGCAGTGGGCGCTTCCAGCAGCGTTTTCTCCGGTACCGCCTGCTGCATTTTATAGAAGATACCGCGATCGGTGGCCACGATCAGCTGGCGCTGGGGCAAGCTTTTCGCCGCCGCAATCAGCTGGCTGGTGGAGCCCACGGCATCCGCCATCTCGACGATCGCCTGCGGCGATTCAGGATGGACCAGTACAGCAGCTTCAGGATAGAGGGCCTTCATACGCGTCAGTGCCTGGGTTTTAAACTCATCGTGCACGATGCATGCCCCCTGCCAGCACAGCACGTCTGCGCCGGTCTGACGCTGGACATAGCGGCCAAGGTGGCGGTCCGGTGCCCAGAGGATCTTTTGACCCAGGCTGTCCAGATGATCAATGAGTTCCACGGCGATACTGGAGGTAACCACCCAGTCAGCGCGGGCCTTCACCGCGGCGGACGTATTGGCATAAACCACCACGGTGCGATCGGGATGGGCATCGCAGAAGGCGTTGAATTCCTCAATCGGACAGCCCAGATCCAGCGAACACTCCGCGTTCAGGGTCGGCATCAGAATGGTCTTTTCCGGGCTGAGGATTTTGGCGGTTTCCCCCATAAAACGCACCCCGGCGACCAGCAGCGTGGAGGCCGAATGACGGGCGCCAAAACGCGCCATCTCCAGCGAGTCGGCGATACAGCCGCCGGTTTCTTCCGCCAGTTGTTGAATTTCAGGATCGGTGTAGTAATGCGCCACCATCACGGCGTCGCGCTCGCGCAACAGGCGCTTGATTTTTTCGCGATAAAACTGCTTTTCGTCGACGGTCAGCGGTTGTGGTTTCGCTGGAAAAGGATAAATCGCCGTTTCAGGATCAAACATTACGCTCATCATGCAATCTCGTTTTACTGGCTTAACTCTAAGACCGTCACTATGGCCTGTCTGCGCCTTAACACGGTCATGGTGTTTTATATGCTAAACAAGATAGCGGATTACGAGCAAAAAGTCGTGATGAATTTTGTACATCAGCCCGTATGCCGCGGACGATGCTACACATCTGCCCAAACGACCGGTTCGTACCCTGTGTAGCCACGGTAAGCGCAGCGTGACCGTGGAGTCATGCTGAAGTCGAATTTTGGAGTATGGCGGATAGCAAAAAGGCGCCTTTAGGGCGCCTTTTTACATTGGTGGGTCGTGCAGGATT
>OKMF01000025.1_pt1 | contig 86317 bp, 79 predicted proteins | sample 1611271 | NCBI WGS metagenome assembly OKMF01 (sample SAMN04436725, study PRJEB24849) | human gut metagenome | biome: human gut; feature: NICU; material: stool | host: Homo sapiens | place: USA: Saint Louis, MO | collected 2010-11-09
ATTTTAATCAGCGAGTCAGCTTGGGAAGAAATGACCTGCTTATTCGCACCTTCCCTAAAGCATTTAGAGAAACAATCAAAGATAATGCTTTATAACTCACGTGCCTGAAATTATTTTTGCTAAATAATAGTTTTATCTTTTCTAATTTATTAGCGCAGGAGCGTCTGTGCTAATATTAATCGCAAGTATACACAGCAATAATATTTACACGGTATGACCACGGTTCGGTCGTTACGTATACCGTGTACGCAGGCCATGAATATACTTTTTATATTCATTCAGAGAATGATAAGGCGATGATGTTAAGCGCCGATTGTTTGCCGGCAGGCGAAGGAACTTCGACAGGAAGCGGAGGTGTTATGTTACCAGGACAAGGTAAGTTTGGTGTTGTTATTAGTAAAATTCCCGTCATGCAGTCAGGGTTAAAGGTTATCTTTAATGAAAATCTCCCTGATTACGAACTCAGTTTTTGTCGTTCTCATGATGAGCTCACCCTTTTGCAACTGCGGCGGGCAGTGCTGGTCGTCGCGGATATCTCCGGCGAGATTGCGCATCCCCGTGCCGTCTGCGAGCGGTATTACTCTCTGATGACGCAGTATCGTGATATTCACTGGGTTTTTATGGTCAGTGACAGCCTCTATCCATTGGCCGTTGAGCTTTTAATTCGCCCTGAAAGTTCGCTGATCTCGGAGAGTGAGCCGGTTAACCGGTTGATTGAGGTGATTTGCGCCGGCAGTCGTGCCGCTGAGCAAATTAGCCGGACGTTGTTCACCGGAGACGAGGATAGCGATTTCGCAAGCTACCACTCTGCGGCGATGCTGACCCTTTCGGAACGCAAGGTTTTGCGTCTTCTGGCAAAGGGATGGGGAATCAATCAGATCGCTGCGCTGTTGAAAAAGAGCAATAAAACCATCAGTGCGCAGAAAAATAGCGCAATGCGACGCTTATCACTGCGAAGCAATGCTGAAATGTATGCCTGGATCAACAGCGTGCAGGGAATGCAAGAGCTGAATATCAATTCAGCTTACGGGGAGCAAATGGAATGGAAAAAAATAGCACAACCCGCCATGTCGCCATCGTAGAAAAATGTGTGATGACGGAAATGGCCTGGCGCTATATCTTTAGTCGTGAAGATAATAGCCGATATCATATTCATCTGTTTAAAAATGTCAGTATGCTCAGGGCGGCGGAAACATCGTTTTCCTGGTCGGCCATTATCTTTTCTCTTTCGGGAAGCCGTTCTTCACGAGCTGAGAGTCTGCTTTTTGTTCATGAAATGGCGCGGTGTCGGCCGGAAGTCCAGGCAATTATTCTGGCTAATAATGAAAGTGAAATGCATCTGATCGGCCATCTTATGCCGGCTTGTCTGCATGGCATACTGAATAAATCCGCGCCGCGACGCGGGTTACAGGAGCGTTTGTTACAGTTGCTGGATAATCATCACCTCAGCGGCAGCGAACAATTTTGCGACAGAGAGGCGTGCAACGATCCGCTAAGTCCAACGGAGCACGCCATCCTTCGGTATATGTCGTGGGGATATTCGCTTTCTGATATTGCGATACAGCTGAACCGGAACATTAAAACTATCCGCGCGCATAAATTTAACGCCATGACCAAGCTCGGGGTTCGCTCAGACATCGGTTTATTAAACGCGGCGGATATCTTGCTGCATTTACCGATGAGCGGCGCGAACAACGCCGTTAAACAGGTGGCGTAACGCGGCTATAAACACACGTCTACCCATGTCGCATCGGTGAGCTGCGCCAATCGTTCTGGTTCAATACGAACGGCGCTGTGAATGGCTCCCGCTGCGGGTAGCACCTCCTGATAGTGCCTGAGCGAGACGTCGCAATAGACGGCCAGCGGATTTTCCAGACCAAAAGGGCACACGCCGCCTACCGGATGACCGGTCCAGGTCACCACCTCATCGCTGCTTAACATTCTGGCTTTCGCACCAAAGGTCTCTTTCAGCTTTTTGTTATCCAGCCGCGCATCGCCCCTGGCGACGATCAGAACAATCTTATCCTTGATCTTGAGCGACAGCGTTTTGGCGATTTGTCCAGGCTCAACGTTGTGTGCGGCAGCGGCGAGCGCGACGGTGGCGGTACTCTGGTTTAACTCAATAATTTCGATATCGGGGGCGTGTTCGGCAAAAAACTGCCGTACAGACTGCAGACTCATTGGATTCTCCTGATTTAAGCCTGGTTAAATCTGTCACAAGCCTGGCGGAGTGTAAATAACAGCGCGGACAATCCAGATTCCTTCTATTTTGTCGATCTCCTTCACATTCACCGTAACCGGTTACTGTAACCGGTTGCGGTTGTGCGCGTAGAGATGAATACTGGAACAGTCACTTCTCACTTTATTTATAACATAAGAGCCGTGTATGAATCGTTGCGTCATGAGCAGTATAGCCGGTAATCCATCAGCGGCCTGCTGCATCAAAAAGCGGTCATCGTAACGGCAGGGTAATCGTTGTTGGGCCAGTATCAATAGCCTGTCAGGAGGGCTACTATGTCTGCTAACCATGCTGCGTTTAATTTGATATTTCGCTTTGTAGAAAATTACATAAGCCCCATAGCAGGGCGGATCTCATCGCAGCGCCACGTCATGGCTATCCGTGACGGTTTTATCTCAGCGATGCCATTTATGATCGTCGGATCGTTCCTGCTGGTGTTTGCTTATCCACCTTTCTCACCGGATACCACCTGGGGTTTTGCCCGCGCCTGGCTGGATCTGGCAAAAGAGTTTGAGGGGCGTATTCTGACCCCCTTTGATATGACGATGGGGATCATGTCGATCTACATCTGCGCGGCGATCTCCTATAACCTCGGTAAGCACTACGAGAAATCCAATCAGCTCGATCCCTTCATGTGCGCAATGCTGTCGATCATGGCCTTTTTGCTGATTGCCGCGCCGAAGACCAATGGCACGCTGCCGGTGGATAGCCTCGGGGGGACCGGGATCTTTACCGCAATTCTGGTGGCGATCTATTGCGTGGAAATGATGCGTTTTTTGAAAGCGCACAACATTGGGATCCGCTTGCCGGACCAGGTTCCGCCGATGATCAAAAACTCCTTTGATCTGTTGATCCCGGTGCTGGTGGTCGTGCTGACGCTGTATCCGCTGAGTCTGTTTATCCAGCACCATTTTGACATGCTGATCCCGCAGGCCATTATGGCCATCTTCAAACCGCTGGTTTCGGCAGCCGACTCTCTGCCGGCAATTCTGCTGGCGGTGCTTATTGGCCACCTGTTGTGGTTCGCCGGGATCCACGGTGCCGCGATTGTGTCCGGGATGCTGCAGATGTTCTGGCTGACCAACCTCGGTATGAACCAGCAGGCGCTGGCCCAGGGGGCGCCTCTGCCGCATATCTTCATGGAGGCGTTCTGGACATTCTTCATAGTGGTTGGTGGTTCCGGGGCGACCATGGGGCTGGTGTTCTGTTATCTGCGTAGCCGCTCAGCGCATTTGCGCTCCATTGGCCGTCTGAGCGTGGTGCCAAGCCTGTTTAACATTAACGAGCCGGTTATCTTTGGGACGCCTATCGTCATGAATCCGGTGTTCTTTATTCCGTTCCTGCTGGCGCCAATGGTGAACGCGGTGCTGGTCTGGGCAGCAATGAAGCTGGATCTGATTGGCCGCGTTATCTCGGTGGTACCGTGGACGGCGCCAGCACCGATTGGCGGCGCCTGGGCGCTGGGCTGGGATTTTCGGGCGGCGGTTCTGGTGATCGTTCTGGCCTGCGTGTCGGCGATTATCTACTTCCCGTTCTTTAAGGTGTATGAGAAACAGCTGCTTGCTCAGGAAGCGGAAGAGGCCGAGCGAGCAGAGCAGGAGAGTCAACAGACCGCATAAATAGCAACGGGCGGCAAGGGCCGCCCGTTAATTTTGAGGTAGGGGGCGTTATTTCAGCGTGCAGTCGCCGCACTGTTGGACATCCGGCAGGCGATAGCGCTGGCAGCAGGTGCGTCGGACTAACAGCCCTTCACGCAGCACCACCGTTCGCCACAGCGGGTTATCCTGACCATCGGCGAGCTGTTTTTCAAAGAAGCAGTGCTGACGCAGAGCGGCGACCTGCTCATCGCCCAGCAGTGTGCGCATTTCACCTAAATACCAGTTGATCAGATAGCCGGTATTACTCCAGATAAGTTTGCCATTGATCTCGCCCGTCGCTTCCAGCGCCTCAACAACCGGCTGCAGGGTACGAATCACCAGGGCATCTATCCGCGCCTGCGGTGGAAGCGCTGCTATCCTGGCATCGTTATGCACATCAATCCAGAAGCAGGCAGCCCGACCGCTCTCGTGAAATTCGACATGGAAATGTTCTGGCGCCAGGCTGAGTCCCTGCGGTTCATTAAGCAGCGCCAGCATCAGCGGCGGCACCAGCAGGCCGATATACCACTGGGCCCAGAGCGAGAGCAGGGGCTTCTGTTCACGCGGCTGCGTGGGCTGATGACGATAGATATGATCGGACCAGGTGGCCAGCAGGGTGCGTAACGCGATGGGTTGCGACCACTCGGCGAGCGTTAACGCATGCGGCGGGGCAGGCTCATCAAGACGCAGGAAATCCAGCAGATGAGGGCGCAGGGCAGTGATTTTTGCCCGAAGACTCTCCGCCAGCGCGCGTTCAGCCGTCGGGAAGGGAGCCCGCCAGATGAGTTCGTCGCTAAGAGAAAGGGAGCGCCAGGCCATTTGATTTCCAGATACAAATCTAAATGATAATGATTCCTGATATTAGTTGTTTGCAGGCGGCATGGCAAGGAGTTTGTCGGCGCCGCGATACCGCGGCGCGCGAAGGAAAAGCTAACTGGCAAGAATAATATTGCGTCCTTTATTTTTGGCCTCATACAGTGCGCCATCGGCTCGTGCCAGCGCTTGCTCAATGTTGTCATCAATGAGCGGCGTCAGGCCAATGCTGATGGTCACGTTGGTGGCGACACTTTCATTAAACATATGCGGGATCTTCAGATCATAGACCCGCTGGCGAATGCGTTCGGCAGCCTGCCAGGCGGTTTCCTCGCTGCTGTTGGTCAGCAGGACCATAAACTCTTCCCCACCAAAACGAGCGACAATATCGCGTGAGCGCACGGCGTTGCGGATCGCGGCAGAGACGCGAATCAGCGCCTGGTCGCCCATCATATGGCCATAGTGGTCGTTATAGGCTTTAAAGTGATCGATATCGAGGAGCAGCACAAAGTGGTTGTCGCCGTCCAGCGCCAGCAGGGTGTCGAGGCGGTTCTGCAGCCCGCGGCGATTATACAAACCGGTCAGGGGATCCAGCATACTGAGATCGTTGAGCGTGTTGCGTTCCTGCATCAGTTTATCCATTAATCCTTGCGTGAAGGCATCGTTGCGCTTCTGGATAATATTTTGCAGGGTAATACCGGCAATAGGCAGCACAAAACAGTAGGTCATGCGCAACCATTGTTCCCCCTCTGACATTATCAGGCAGATAAGGAAAGTCGGTAAAGAGTGAAGGGTAAAGGCAGTGATATTATTGGAAAAAGCGATGGTGCCGATAAACAGAATGCTTAATAGGGCGATTACCAGATAGTTAAAATGCGGCGGTGTCAATAGCATCGCTTTTGCCACCACGTGCCATGCCCAGAGCATGCCAAATAACAACGAGATAGCCGGAATATTTATTTTCGCTTGCGGCCATTTCCAGTGCCAGAGCAGCAACAGCCCGCTGCAGGCCACGATCAGGGCGCAGGGCAGCGTAAAACGAACTACCGTAAATAGTGGGCTGACCAGCGACAGAGAGGAGGAAATGAAATTAAGCAGTAAAAAAAGCCGTAAGGAATATTGATATTTTTGTGCGTAGTGTGCTCGCCAGGTTTGTGCAGTCATATCGGAAGAATCATTATTAGTAGTTAAATTTCAAAATGATGAAAGCCAAAAATGAAGAGTCTGATAACAATGTGCAAAAAAAGGTTATTTGCAAAATAAGCAAAATATTTAATATATATCGATAATCCGCTTAATTTATCACCTTCATGAATGTATGTCATTACCGCGAACGTAAAGAAAAAGACGCAAAGCACATCGCAAATGACAAATGATAAATGTTATCATATGATATTGGTTATCATTATCGTTTTAAGAGGTGAAACCATGTTGCAGCGGGCATTAGGGAGTGGTTGGGGTGTGGTGGTTCCCGGCGTGCTGATTGCCGCTCTCGGGTATGCCGGAGTCTCGGCCGATGTGTGGCGGGCGCTGGTCACGGTGGGCATGCTGATGTCCGCAGCGATGATATGGCATCGTCAACTGCGCCATTTTATCCTGCTGCCATCTTGCGTTGCATTGATTGGTGGAATAATGCTGATGATTCTGGATTTTAAACTAGGGGGATAATGCCGGAAGAGAAAAGAATATTGGTGCGAGGGGGGGGACTTGAACCCCCACGTCCGTAAGGACACTAACACCTGAAGCTAGCGCGTCTACCAATTCCGCCACCTTCGCCCAGTGCGAGCAATATCTTTGTGGATTATGGTGCGAGGGGGGGGACTTGAACCCCCACGTCCGTAAGGACACTAACACCTGAAGCTAGCGCGTCTACCAATTCCGCCACCTTCGCATACCATCGACACTATGAAAGTATCGTTACCACGGAGGCGCATTCTAGTGGTTTTCGGCGGCACGTCAATAGTTAATTATGCAGGTTGTATCGATTGCTGCAAAAATGGTCGGGTTTGCCGCGAAGAAGAGCCAGCGGCACCGCAAGTGGGCCGCTGGCGCCAGAAGACGATTATTTTTTCGCCTGGCGGGTCATGATGGTGCGATAGACCTTAAACCGTCCTGTTTGGGCGATCACTTCATGGAAGCCAAATGTCTCATCCAGTACCTGGGGATACGGCAGGAAGGCGTTGGCGACAATGCGCAGTTCGCCGCCGCTGTTCAGATGGCGAACCGCGCCGCGGATCAGCGCCTGGGCCGCTTCGAGGCTGGTCTGCAGCCCATCATGGAATGGTGGGTTGGAGATGATCATGTCGAAGCGACCATTGACCTCCGAAAAGACGTTGCTGGCAAACACATCGCCTGCAAAACCATTAGCGGCAAGCGTCGCGCGGCTGGCTTCGACCGCCGGGGCGCTGACGTCGCACAGGGTCAGACGCACCTTCGGCGAATGGCTGGCCAGCACTGCGGCCAGCACGCCCGCGCCGCAGCCGACGTCCAGCACTTTCCCTTTGGTATGCGGCTCGAGAGTGGACAGCAGCAGCTGACTGCCGACGTCCAGACCGTCGCGACTAAACACGCCAGGCAGCGTTTTAATCGTCAGATTATCCAGCGCATACTCGCCCCAGAATGCTTCGGCGTCGAAGGTTGGCTGCTTTTCCAGACGACCATGGTAGAGGCCACAGCGACGGGCGCTGTCGATTTTATTCAGCGGGGCATATTCGGCCAGCATTTGCTCTGCGCTGCGAACGCCGCTACGGTTTTCCCCGACGACGAAAATATCGATTCCCACCGGCAGCAGAGAGAGCAGGTTCATCAGCTGGAACTGCGCCTCGGGTTTGTTCTTCGGCCAGTAGTAGATCAGGGTGTCGCAATCGGCGACGTCGGCGGCCTCGGCCACTAAGCTAAAACGGACGTTGTCACCCATCTGACGGTTCAGCACCTGCCAGTGGTGGAACTGTTGGGTATGAGCGCGGCTGGCCGCGGTATCCAGACGCGCAGGCAGGTCATCCTGCAGGTCACCGGCAAACAGAACGCGGGCGGACTCGAAATCATCACTGTGGCGCAGCAAGACTTCACTTGCCGGGGTAAAAGCGGACATGAAACACTCCTTCATTAAGACTGGCGCCGATTATAGTAGTTTGTTGGCGCAGATACGACGGATTTGCTATATTGCGCGCTTGTTTACCAGGAGTGTTTCGCTATGACATCCCGACGAGACTGGCAATTACAGCAGCTGGGCATTACCCAGTGGTCGCTGCGCCGACCGGGGGCGTTGCAGGGCGAAATCGCTATCTCGCTTCCTGAACATATTCGTTTGGTGATGGTGGCAGAAACCCCGCCGTCGCTGACAGAGCCGCTGATTGGCGACATATTACGCGCGCTGGCCGTGACGCCAGATCAGGTCCTGCAGCTTACCCCCGAGCGGGTGGCGATGCTGCCGCAGGACAGCCGTTGCAACAGCTGGCGGTTGGGCACAGAGGCGTCGCTGCCGCTGGCGGGCGCCCAGGTGTCCACCCCCGCTTTTGATGAACTTCAGACCAGCGCGCCTGCTCGCAGGGCGCTCTGGCAACAAATCTGCGCACATGAACACGATTTCTACCCTCAGCACGGCTGATTTATCCAACGCCTGGCAAATCGAAAAACGCTCACACGCTTTCCCGTGGAGCGAACAGACCTTTGCCAGCAATCAGGGTGAACGTTATCTGAATTACCAACTGGCAGTGGATGGGGAAATGGCGGCATTTGCCATTACTCAGATTGTCCTTGATGAAGCGACGCTGTTTAACATCGCCGTCGACCCCGCATACCAGCGCCGTGGCCTGGGACGGGAACTGCTGGAACATGTTATCGATGAAGTTGAAAAACGCGGCGTCGTCACGCTATGGCTGGAGGTGCGCGCTTCCAACGCTGCCGCCATTGCGCTCTATGAAAGCGTAGGCTTTAACGAAGCGACCATCCGCCGCAACTACTATCCGACGGTCGACGGGCGCGAAGACGCCATTATTATGGCTCTGCCAATCAGTATGTAAGACAAGGTGATACGATGAAATGGGACTGGATTTTCTTTGATGCCGATGAAACGTTGTTTTCGTTTGATTCTTTTAGCGGCTTACAGCGGATGTTTCTCGACTACAGCGTGACATTTACCGCCGAAGATTTTCAGGACTATCAGGCCGTGAATAAGCCGCTGTGGGTGGATTATCAAAACGGCGTCATCACCTCGCTGCAGCTGCAGCACCAGCGCTTTGACAGCTGGGCGGAACGTTTGAATGTTAAGCCGGGTGAGCTCAACGACGCGTTTATGAATGCGATGGCGGAAATCTGTGCCCCGCTGCCGGGGGCGGTCTCGCTGCTTAACGCGCTGCAGGGCAAGGTCAGGATGGGCATCATCACCAACGGTTTTACCTCGCTGCAGCAGACTCGTCTGGAACGCACAGGTTTACGCGATCACTTTGATTTACTGATTATTTCTGAAGAAGTCGGCGTCGCCAAGCCGGATGCGCGCATCTTCGATTACGCGCTGGAGCAGGCGGGTAATCCACCGCGCTCGCGAGTACTGATGGTCGGTGATACCGCTGAGTCGGATATCCGCGGCGGCGTAAATGCCGGCCTGGCGACCTGCTGGCTGAATGCGCACCAGCAAACGCTGCCGGTAGACCTGCAGCCCGACTGGACGGTGACCTCGTTAAGCGAACTGGAGCAGCTCCTGTGTAAACACTGATTGCCTCCCCCCCATTGATGGGTAAAATAGCCGCAATTTTTCGTATTCCACATGCGCAGCCCGTTGCTGCGTTTACTTAGAAGATTAATTATGACTTTGTCTCCTTATCTGCAAGAGGTGGCCAAACGCCGCACTTTTGCCATTATTTCTCACCCGGATGCCGGTAAGACCACCATCACCGAAAAGGTGCTGCTGTTCGGACAGGCGATTCAGACCGCCGGTACCGTAAAAGGCCGTGGCTCCAGCCAGCATGCAAAGTCCGACTGGATGGAGATGGAAAAGCAGCGTGGGATCTCAATCACCACCTCGGTGATGCAGTTCCCGTATCACGACTGCCTGGTGAACCTGCTGGATACGCCGGGGCACGAAGACTTCTCCGAAGATACCTACCGTACTCTGACGGCGGTTGACTGCTGTCTGATGGTGATCGACGCGGCGAAAGGCGTTGAAGACCGGACCCGTAAGCTGATGGAAGTTACCCGTCTGCGCGACACGCCGATCCTCACCTTTATGAACAAACTCGACCGTGATATCCGCGATCCGATGGAGTTGCTGGATGAAGTTGAGAATGAGCTGAAAATCGGCTGCGCGCCGATTACCTGGCCTATCGGCTGCGGCAAGCTGTTCAAAGGCGTTTATCATCTCTACAAAGATGAAACCTACCTGTATCAGACCGGTAAAGGCCACACTATTCAGGAAGTGCGCATCGTGAAGGGGCTCAACAACCCGGAACTCGACGCAGCGGTGGGGGAAGACCTGGCGCAGCAGTTGCGCGACGAGCTGGAGCTGGTGCAGGGCGCGTCAAACGAGTTCGATAAAGATCTGTTCCTGGCGGGCGAAATCACCCCGGTGTTCTTCGGGACTGCGTTAGGTAACTTCGGCGTTGACCATATGCTGGATGGCCTGGTGGAGTGGGCGCCGGCGCCGATGCCGCGTAACACCGACACGCGTGAAGTCACCGCCACGGAAGAGAAATTTACCGGCTTCGTGTTTAAAATTCAGGCCAACATGGACCCGAAACACCGCGACCGTGTGGCTTTCATGCGCGTGGTGTCCGGCAAATATGAAAAAGGCATGAAGCTGCGTCAGGTGCGTATCGGTAAAGACGTCGTGATTTCCGACGCGCTGACCTTTATGGCCGGCGACCGTTCTCACGTTGAAGAAGCGTATCCGGGCGATATTATCGGCCTGCATAACCACGGCACCATTCAGATTGGCGATACCTTCACCCAGGGCGAGATGATGAAGTTCACCGGTATTCCGAACTTCGCACCGGAACTGTTCCGTCGTATTCGCCTGAAGGATCCGCTGAAGCAGAAACAGCTGCTGAAAGGGCTGGTTCAGCTCTCTGAAGAGGGCGCGGTACAGGTCTTCCGTCCGATCGCCAATAACGACCTGATCGTCGGCGCCGTTGGTGTGCTGCAGTTTGACGTGGTGGTAGCGCGTCTGAAAAGCGAATACAACGTGGAAGCGATTTACGAATCGGTCAACGTGGCCACCGCGCGCTGGGTTGAATCCACGGATGTGAAGAAATTCGAAGAGTTCAAACGTAAAAACGAAGTTCAGCTGGCGCTGGATGGCGGCGATAATCTGACCTATATCGCCCCGACAATGGTCAACCTGAACCTGACGCAGGAGCGTTATCCTGACGTGGTGTTCCGCAAAACGCGCGAGCACTAATCCCTGATGAAGCGCGGCATAGCCCGCGCTTTTTTCTTTCCAAGCTCGCGTTTCCCTCCTTCTGGAAAGTTCTTAAAACACCGCTAATTCGTCTGTTTTTTGTCCATATCATCCGCAACCCCTTCGTCTGTCTACTATATTTAATTCGTGATTTTAAAAATGCTGGCGTAATTCACTGCTTTCAGACGCCAGCGCTGGTGAAAAAACGAGGACATCACGATGACCAGACTAAAGAATGCCAATATGTTGCTGGCGCTCTTCTTAGGCTTAGCCGCGTTGAACGCCTCGGCAGAGACGGAAAAAACAACGGTAGACAGTGCGAAGTCGGCTGCCAGCAATGCGGGAGAGGCGGTAGACAATTCGATTAATAAAGTCGGCGATTTTATGGATGACAGCACCATTACCGCGCGGGTAAAAGCGGCGTTGATCGACCATAAAGATATTAACTCCGGCGATATTTCGGTGAAAACGGAGAATAAAGTGGTCACCCTCAGCGGCGACGTCACCAGTACTGAACAGAAAAGTCAGGCACTGAGCGTAGCGAAAGGGGTCGAAGGCGTCTCGCACGTTAACGACAAGCTGACGGTCCATCATAAATCATCGAGCGAGACGGCGACGCTGAAAGGCTATGCCGGGGATACCGCCATTACCAGCGAAGTGAAAGCCAAGCTGCTGGCGGATGACATTGTCCCTTCGCGCAATGTGAAAGTCGAAACCAACGCCGGCGCGGTGCATCTGACCGGTACGGTGGCTTCCGCGGCGCAGGCGGAGCGTGCGGCAGAGATTGCGAAAGCGGTCTCCGGCGTGAAAAGCGTCCGCAACGATCTTAGCGTTAAGTAAATCGAGTTATTAACAAAAGTGTTGTCTGGCCAAGGTTGCCGAACGAATAGCAGCATCCTCTGAGCGATGAGCTATACAGAAAGGGTGCGCAAACCGCTGTTCACCGTCCATTATGGTAAGGAGAAAAGTATGTTTCGATGGGGAATTATTTTTCTGGTCATTGCATTAATTGCTGCGGCCCTGGGCTTTGGTGGTCTGGCGGGTACTGCCGCTGGCGCCGCGAAAATCGTCTTTGTCGTCGGGATTATCCTGTTCCTGGTGAGCCTGTTTACAGGACGCAGACGTCCTTAGGTGGCCCGCGATGCGGGCGATGCTGAAGCCTGAGCATTTTTACTGACACGTCATCTTACACAAAGCCAGTCCTGCGGACTGGCTTTCGCGGTTTAAGCGATGGGCAAATTGCGTTACCTTGTCAGGAGAAGACCAATCGAACAGGAAAGCAGGGTGGGGCAACGCATTCCCGTCACGCTGGGCAATATCGCCCCGCTGGCGGTTAAACCCTTCCGACCAGGTAAGCTGGCGCTGGTATGCGAAGGCGGGGGACAGCGAGGGATTTTTACTGCCGGGGTGCTGGACGAATTTATGCGCGCCGGATTTAACCCCTTTGATCTGATGTTGGGGACCTCCGCCGGCGCGCAAAACCTCTCCGCCTACATGTGTAATCAGCAAGGCTATGCCCGCAAAGTTATCACCCGCTACACCACCTCACGCCAGTTTTTCGATCCGATGCGCTTTGTGCGCGGCGGCAACCTTATCGATCTCGACTGGCTGGTGGAGGCCACTTCGCAGCAGATGCCGCTGGCCATGAATTATGCTGAAGCGCAGTTCGCGTTGGGGAAAGAGCTGTGGCTGTGCGCCTGCCGCGGTGACGATTACTCTGCCAGCTATTTTTCGCCGACGCCGCAAACGTGGCTGGACCTGATCCGCGCCTCCAGCGCCATCCCCGGCTTTTATCGCAGCGGCGTGTTGCTCGACGGCGTCAGCTACCTTGACGGCGGCGTCAGCGATGCGATCCCGGTGCAGGAGGCGGCCCGCCGCGGCGCGCAGACCATCGTGGTGATCCGTACCGTCCCCTCGCAGATGTTTTATACCCCGCAGTGGTTTAAGCGGATGGAGCGCTGGCTGGGGGAGAGCAGCCTGCAGCCGCTGGTCAATCTGGTGCACCACCACGAAAACACTTACCGCGCTATCCAGCAGTTCATCGAGAAGCCACCCGGCAAGCTGCGGATCTTCGAAATCTACCCGCAGCGGCCATTGCGCAGTATGGCGCTTGGCAGTCGATTGCCGGCGCTGCTGGAGGACTACAAAACCGGACGTCAGTGTGGCCGCTATTTCCTGGCGACGGTGGGTAAACTGCTGGCCGACCAGCCGCCGCTGCTGCGCCATGCGCCGCGTATTGCCCGGCCTGCGCCGGTGGTGGTGCCGCCCGTACCGGTGGCCAATGAAGCGCCTCAGGCGACTGTCATTCCTGCACCGCAGGCGAATGACGCCAGCTTTGATCATGAGGATCTGGCATGAGCCACCGTTTTATCGATACCCACTGCCACTTCGATTTTCCTCCCTTCGCCGAGGATGAAACCGCCAGCCTTGCGCGCGCGGCCCAGGTCGGTGTCGGGCAGATCATTGTCCCGGCCATCTCCGCTGCGCGTTTTAACCGGGTGCTGGCGCTGGCGGCGCAGCATGAGGCGCTGTACGCCGCGCTGGGCATGCATCCGATCGTCATTGAGCAGCATGCCGATGAGGGGCTGGCGCAGCTGGAGAGGTGTCTGTCCCTGCGTCCGCCAAAACTGGTGGCGGTGGGGGAGATTGGCCTCGATCTCTATCGCGACGATCCGCAGTTTGACCGCCAGCAAGCGCTGCTGGAGGAGCAACTGAGGCTGGCGAAGCGTTACGATCTGCCGGTGATCCTCCACTCCCGACGTACCCACGATAAGCTGGCGATGCTACTGAAAAAACATGCCCTGCCGCGCACCGGCGTGGTACATGGCTTCGCCGGCAGCCTGCAGCAGGCCGAGCGCTTCGTTCAGCTCGGCTATAAGATTGGCGTTGGCGGCACTATTACCTATCCGCGCGCCAGCAAAACCCGCGAAGTGATGGCGCGTCTGCCGCTTTCCGCGCTGCTGCTGGAGACCGATGCGCCGGATATGCCGCTGAATGGTTTTCAGGGTCAGCCCAACCGCCCTGAACAGGTGGCGCGCGTATTTGACGCGCTATGTGAACTGCGCGCGGAATCGGCACCGATGATTGAAGCCGCGGTGATGGCGAATACAAAAAGCCTCTTTTCCGCGCTGGCAGGCTAAGCCTCTCCTTTTCTGCCCGAGACGAAGCAGGCCTCGATTTTGGCCTGCTGTGATAATTCCATCATTTTTTGTCCATCTAAAATTCTTTATATCTCAATAATAAACTGTTGTTTATGGCGACAATGTGCACAAATTGTGCGCCGTGGCGTCGAGAAACTTCAGTAGTATATGTTAGAATAATAACATCATCACTCACTGCGCTTTGCCGGTTATGCTTAAACAGGACGTACAGGTCAGCGTCGCGATAGTGAATGATTAATTGTGACTTGCATCACATCACAGTAATGCAAATTAGTAAGTAGTTTTCATTAACTGTGATGAATGTCGAAGTGTAACAGCGAGTGGATGTTACAATAGTAACAGACTCGCAAGGTGAACAAACTATTGATCCGGCATGACGCCGGCGGAGTATGAAATGACTGATTTAAAAGCAAGCAGCCTGCGCGCGTTAAAACTGATGGACCTGACCACCCTGAATGACGACGACACCAATGAGAAAGTCATTGCCCTGTGTCATCAGGCGAAAACCCCGGTGGGTAACACTGCGGCGGTGTGTATCTACCCGCGCTTCATCCCGATTGCCCGTAAAACGCTGAACGAGCAAGGAACGCCGGATATTCGCATCGCCACGGTCACCAACTTCCCGCACGGTAATGACGATATCGACATTGCGCTGGCGGAAACCCGCGCAGCGATCGCTTACGGTGCCGATGAAGTGGACGTGGTCTTCCCGTACCGCGCGCTGATCGCCGGCAACGAGCAGGTCGGTTTCGAGCTGGTGAAAGCCTGTAAAGAGGCCTGCGCGGCGGCCAACGTGCTGCTGAAAGTGATCATCGAAACCGGTGAGCTGAAAGAAGAAGCGCTGATCCGCAAAGCGTCTGAAATCTCTATCAAGGCAGGCGCTGACTTTATCAAGACTTCGACCGGTAAAGTGCCGGTGAATGCGACGCCGGAAAGCGCGCGCATCATGATGGAAGTGATCCGCGATATGGGCGTTGAGAAAACCGTTGGCTTCAAGCCTGCCGGCGGCGTACGCAGCGCGGAAGATGCGCAGCAGTTCCTGGCGATCGCTGATGAACTGTTCGGCGCCGACTGGGCCGATTCTCGTCACTATCGTTTTGGCGCATCCAGCCTGCTGGCTAGCCTGTTGAAAGCGCTGGGTCACGGCGACGGCAAGAGCGCCAGCAGCTACTAATCCCTTGATTTGCCGGATGGCGCTGCGCTTATCCGGCCTACGAATGGATGCCTGTAGGCCGGATAAGGCGCTCGCGCCGTCATCCGGCAATTTATTCTCTTTGGGAGGTTACCGTGTTTCTCGCACAAGAAATTATTCGTAAAAAACGTGATGGTCATGCATTAAGCGATGAAGAGATCCGCTTTTTCATCAACGGCATCCGCGACAATACTATCTCAGAAGGGCAGATCGCCGCGCTGGCGATGACCATTTTCTTCCACGATATGTCCATGCCGGAGCGTGTTTCGCTGACCATGGCGATGCGGGATTCCGGCACCGTTCTCAACTGGAAAAGCCTTAACCTCAACGGCCCGATCGTCGATAAACACTCCACCGGCGGCGTGGGTGACGTGACCTCGCTGATGTTGGGGCCAATGGTGGCCGCCTGCGGCGGTTATGTACCGATGATCTCCGGGCGTGGCCTCGGCCATACCGGCGGTACGCTGGATAAACTGGAAGCGATCCCGGGCTTCGATATCTTCCCGGACGACAACCGCTTCCGCGAGATTATTAAAGATGTCGGCGTGGCGATTATCGGGCAGACCAGCTCGCTTGCTCCGGCCGACAAACGTTTCTATGCCACCCGCGATATTACCGCGACGGTGGATTCCATCCCGCTGATTACCGCCTCGATTCTGGCCAAGAAACTGGCGGAAGGGCTGGACGCGCTGGTGATGGACGTCAAAGTCGGCAGCGGCGCCTTTATGCCGACTTATGAACTCTCTGCTGCGCTGGCCGAAGCGATCGTGGGTGTTGCCAACGGCGCCGGCGTGCGTACCACCGCGCTGCTGACCGATATGAATCAGGTGCTGGCATCCAGCGCCGGCAACGCCGTTGAAGTTCGCGAAGCGGTGCAGTTCCTGACCGGCGAATATCGCAACCCACGCCTGTTCGACGTGACGATGGCGCTGTGTGTGGAAATGCTGATCTCCGGCAAGCTGGCGGCGGATGACGCTGAGGCGCGCGCGAAGCTGCAGGCGGTGCTGGATAACGGTAAAGCGGCGGAAGTCTTTGGCCGCATGGTCGCGGCGCAGAAAGGGCCGACCGACTTTGTCGAGAATTATGATCATTATCTGCCGACGGCGATGCTGAGCAAAGCGGTCTATGCTGATACCGAAGGTTTTATCAGCGCGATGGATACTCGCGCGCTGGGAATGGCAGTGGTTTCTATGGGCGGCGGCCGCCGCCAGGCATCAGATACCATTGACTATAGCGTTGGCTTTACCGATATGGCGCGTCTGGGTGACCACGTTGACGGACAGCGTCCGCTGGCGGTGATCCATGCCAAAGACGAGAACAGCTGGCAGGAGGCCGCGAAAGCGGTCAAAGCGGCCATTAAACTGGACGATAAAGCCCCGGAAATTACACCGACAGTCTATCGCCGCATCACTGAATAGCGATATACTGATCTGATCGCTTTTTTGCAGCGCAAGATGTATGGAGAACAAGATGAAACGTGCATTTATCATGGTGCTGGACTCCTTTGGGATTGGTGCAACGGAAGACGCTGACCGCTTTGGCGACGTCGGCGCCGATACGATGGGCCACATTGCGGAAGCCTGCGCCAAAGGCGAGGCTGACAATGGCCGCAAGGGCCCGCTGAATTTACCGAACCTGACCCGTCTGGGTCTGGTGAAAGCGCATGAAGGTTCTACCGGTAAAATTGCCGCCGGAATGGATGGCAATGCCGAAGTGATTGGTGCCTATGCCTGGGCGCATGAACTCTCTTCTGGTAAAGATACGCCGTCCGGTCACTGGGAAATCGCCGGTGTGCCGGTGCTGTTTGACTGGGGCTACTTTAGCGACCATGAAAACAGCTTCCCGCAGGAGCTGCTGGATAAGCTGGTGAAGCGTGCGAACCTGCCGGGCTACCTCGGCAACTGCCACTCCTCCGGGACGGTGATCCTCGATCAGCTCGGCGAAGAACATATGAAAACCGGGAAACCGATCTTCTATACCTCCGCTGACTCAGTGTTCCAGATCGCCTGTCACGAAGAGACCTTTGGCCTCGACAAGCTGTATGAGCTGTGCGAAATCGCGCGTGAAGAGCTGACCGAAGGCGGCTATAACATTGGCCGCGTCATCGCCCGTCCGTTTATCGGCGACAAAGCCGGTAACTTCCAGCGTACCGGCAACCGTCACGATCTGGCGGTCGAACCGCCGGCGCCGACCGTGTTGCAGAAGCTGGTTGACGAGAAGAACGGCCACGTGGTGTCCGTGGGTAAAATCGCCGACATCTACGCCAACTGCGGCATCACTAAGAAAGTGAAAGCCACCGGGCTGGACGCGCTGTTCGACGCGACCATCAAAGAGATGAAGGAAGCGGGCGACGAGACCATCGTCTTCACTAACTTCGTCGACTTTGACTCCTCCTGGGGCCACCGTCGCGATGTCGCCGGCTACGCGGCGGGTCTGGAGCTGTTTGATCGCCGTCTGCCGGAGCTGATGGAGCTGGTTGGCGAAGACGACATTCTGATCCTCACCGCCGACCACGGCTGTGACCCGACCTGGACCGGTACCGACCATACCCGCGAGCATATTCCGGTGCTGGTGTACGGCCCGAAAGTGAAACCGGGTTCGCTCGGTCACCGTGAAACCTTCGCGGATATCGGCCAGACTATTGCGAAATACTTTGGTACGTCTGACATGGAATATGGCAAAGCCATGTTCTGAGGTCATTGCCCGGTGGCGCACAGCGATCCGGGCCTACGATTTGTAGGCCGGGTAAGGCGTAGCCGCCACCCGGCAAAAACAACAATGTAAAAGGAACTGAAGATGGCAACTCCTCACATTAACGCAGAAATGGGCGATTTCGCTGACGTCGTTTTGATGCCGGGCGACCCGCTGCGCGCGAAGCACATTGCAGAAACCTTCCTTGAAGACGTGCGTGAAGTGAACAACGTGCGCGGCATGCTGGGCTTCACCGGTACTTATAAAGGCCGCAAAATCTCCGTGATGGGCCACGGGATGGGTATCCCGTCCTGCTCAATCTACACCAAGGAGCTGATCACCGATTTCGGCGTGAAGAAAATCATCCGCGTGGGCTCCTGCGGCGCGGTGCGTGAAGATGTCAAACTGCGTGACGTGGTGATCGGCATGGGCGCGTGCACCGACTCTAAAGTGAACCGTCTGCGTTTCAAAGACCATGATTTCGCGGCGATTGCCGATTTCGGCATGGTGCGTAACGCGGTAGACGCGGCGAAAGCGCTGGGCGTTGACGCGCGCGTAGGCAACATCTTCTCCGCTGACCTGTTCTATACGCCAGACCCGTCCATGTTCGACGTGATGGAAAAATACGGCATCCTGGGCGTGGAAATGGAAGCGGCCGGGATCTACGGCGTGGCGGCAGAATTCGGCGCGAAAGCGCTGACCATCTGCACAGTCTCCGACCACATCCGTACTCACGAGCAGACCACTGCCGCTGAACGTCAGACGACCTTCAACGATATGATCAAAATCGCACTGGAATCGGTACTGCTGGGCGATAAAGAATAAGACCTGTTGTGCCGGGTGGCGGCTTCGCCTGACCCGGCCTACGGTTTTCCAGGCCCGCTAAGCGCAGCGGGCTTTTTTATTAGCGCACCGCGCCGGCCATCCACGCCGACAGTTCTTTGAGTTCCGCTTCCTGCTCCGGGAAATCGCCGACCAGCGCCTCACACTGCTGCAGCAAGACTTCCGCCCGATACTGACAGCCAACTAAGCGTGCCGCCAGGGCCTCCAGCGGCGCCGGGTTCAGGCTATCGGTAAAGGCTTGCGTGCGGGTGATATGGCCTTTCTCGACGTCAAAATGCAGCTCAACGCCGCCCCAGCGAAAGCGCTCGTCCAGCAGATGAGAGAAGGCCGGCGCCTGGCCGAAGTTCCACTCCCAGCTGCTCTGGCGGGCGAAGGTCTCGGCAAAATTCGGCAGGTCCGGCGTGTTGTCCGGGGAGATCACCTCGGCGTCCACCCGTTCGCCGTAATGGCTGAAGAACGCCTCCTGAATCGCCTCGCAAATGTGCTGATGGGTAATGCCCGGCAGCAGCTCAACCAGGTTCGCCACGCGACCGCGCACCGAGGTAATGCCTTTGGCCTGTAGCTTTTTCTGGTCCGGGTTAAGGTAGTTAGCGAGGCGACTTAAATCGGCATTCAGCAGCAGGGTGCCGTGATGGAAACCGCGGTCGATGGTCTCGCGATAGGCGGATCCAGACACTTTGCGGTCGCCGCTGTCGGTTTTGACCACCAGATCGTTGCGCCCGGAGGCTTCGGCGGTTACGCCGAGTGAATTGAGCGCCGCCAGCACGATAGCGGTGGAGACGGTTTTGTCGTACTCCGGTTTGCCTGCCATAAAGGTAAAGCAGGTATTGCCGAGGTCGTGGAACACCGCGCCGCCGCCGCTGCTGCGACGGGCCAGCCGCACGTGATCTTCCTCCATGCGGCGAGTATTACACTCCTTCCACGGATTCTGCGCGCGGCCGATGACCACGGTATCGGCATTGCGCCACAGGAACAGCACCCGCTGGGTGGCGGGCATCTGGCGGAAAATACACTCTTCGACCGCCAGGTTGAACCACGGGTCGTAAGAGTCAGAGAGCAGGAGGCGCAATGTGGACATTATAGATTTCCTTTCTTTTCATCGTCTTCATCCTCAACCGGCTTGTTGGCGGTGAGCAGGAAGGGCGATTGCTGCCAGCGGGTGCGTTTACCCTGCAGCAGCGTGCGGGTTAGCACCACGCCGATAGCCAGGGACAGTAACAGCATCAGGCGTAATATATTGGTGGTATTATCCACCTGCTTCGCCTCGGTCGCCAGGGTATGAGTATCGAGGGTCAGACGCAGGTAGCCCAGCGGGCCGTTTTTTCCCGGAACCGGCTCGACAATCTGCTGGTTGAAGTAGCCGCCGGCTTTTTTGCCATCCAGCGCCAGCCGGTCGCGAACCTCGACGCTTTCGCCAGAGCGTGCCACCAGGTCGCCCTGTTCGTCATACACGCCGGCGTCCAGTACGCGGCTGTTATGGGTCAGCTGCGTCAACAGTTGATTAATGCGCTTCTCGTCCGGTGTTTCGCTGCGCATCAGCGGCACGAGATTCAGTACCACCTGCTGCGCCAGCGTGCGGGCCAGCTCTTCCAGCTGCGGATTGCGTTGTTTCTGACTGTTCTGACTGAACCACGAGGCGCCCTGCATCAGTGCGACGAGCAGCGCCAGACAGATAAGGACAATGACCGCACGATGCAGCCGGAATTTCAGTTTTGCGCGAACCATATTCCACCTTTGAAAATTTGCAGCTTAATGTTGCCAGAAGCGCTGGTTACAAGGTAGCCTCATGCGTTATTTTCCTCGCCTGAATGAAGAGATGTGGAGCCGTAATGCCTAACAGTTTGACCTGGTGCGACCTGCCTGAAGACGTTTCCCTGTGGCCTGGGTTGCCGCTTTCCCTGAGCGGCGATGAGGTCATGCCGCTGGATTATCACGCCGGGCGCAGCGGCTGGCTGCTGTACGGGCGTGGGCTGAATAAGCGCCGTCTGACGGACTGGCAGCGCGAGCTGGGCGCCGCGTTAGTGATCGTTGCCTCCTGGGTGGTCGAGGATTACCAGGTGATCCGCCTGGCCGGTTCGCTGACTCCCCGTGCGACGCGACTGGCGCATGAGGCGGGGCTGGACGTCGCGCCATTGGGTAAAATCCCCCATCTGCGCACCCCAGGGCTACTGGTGATGGATATGGACTCCACGGCGATCCAGATCGAATGCATCGATGAGATTGCGAAACTGGCTGGCACCGGCGAGCTGGTCTCGGAAGTGACCGAGCGGGCGATGCGTGGGGAGCTGGACTTCACCGCCAGCCTGCGCCAGCGCGTGGCGACGCTGAAAGATGCGGATGCCAGTATTTTGCTGCAGGTGCGCGACGCGCTGCCGCTGATGCCGGGCCTGGCACAGCTGGTGCTCAAGCTGGAAACGTTAGGCTGGAAAGTGGCGATCGCCTCCGGCGGCTTCACCTTCTTTGCGGAGTACCTGCGCGACAAGCTGCATCTCGACGCGGTGTTCGCCAATGAGCTGGAGATCCGCGACGGCAAGCTCACCGGCAACGTGCTCGGCGATATCGTCGATGCGAAATATAAAGCCAATACGCTGCGCAAGCTGGCGGAAAAGTATGAGATCCCAACGGCGCAAACCGTGGCTATCGGTGACGGTGCCAACGACCTGCCGATGATTAAGGCGGCAGGCCTCGGCATCGCCTATCACGCGAAGCCTAAAGTGAATGAACAGGCGGAAGTAACTATCCGTCACGCTGACCTGATGGGGGTATTCTGTATTCTCTCGGGCAGCATGAACCAAAAGTAAGAGGTAAACGTGGCGAAAGCTCCAAAACGCGCATTTGTCTGTAATGAATGTGGTGCGGATTATCCGCGCTGGCAGGGGCAGTGCAGCGCCTGCCATGCCTGGAACACCATCACCGAGATGCGCATCGCCGCGTCGCCGCAGGTGGCGAGAAACGAGCGTCTTTCAGGCTATGCCGGTAACGCCGGCGTGTCGAAGGTGCAGAAGCTGTCAGATATTAGCCTGGAGGCGCTGCCGCGTTTCTCCACCGGCTTTAAAGAGTTTGACCGCGTGCTGGGCGGCGGCGTAGTGCCGGGCAGCGCGATCCTGATTGGCGGCAACCCCGGCGCCGGGAAATCGACGCTGCTGCTGCAAACCCTCTGCAAACTTGCGGAGGGGATGAAAACCCTGTACGTCACCGGGGAGGAGTCCCTGCAACAGGTGGCGATGCGCGCCCATCGTCTCGGGTTGCCGACGGCCAACCTGAACATGCTCTCGGAAACCAGCATTGAGCAGATCTGTCAGATCGCCGATGAGGAAAAGCCGCAGCTGATGGTGATCGACTCCATCCAGGTGATGCATATGGCCGACGTGCAGTCGTCGCCGGGCAGTGTCGCCCAGGTACGTGAAACCGCGGCTTATTTGACGCGCTTTGCTAAAACTCGCGGCGTGGCGATTGTGATGGTCGGCCACGTCACCAAAGATGGCTCGCTGGCCGGTCCGAAGGTGCTGGAGCACTGTATCGACTGCTCGGTGCTGCTGGACGGGGATGCCGATTCCCGTTTCCGCACGTTACGTAGCCACAAAAACCGCTTTGGCGCGGTCAATGAACTCGGCGTTTTCGCCATGACCGAGCAGGGCCTGCGCGAAGTCAGCAACCCCTCCGCTATCTTCCTTAGCCGGGGAGATGAAATCACCTCCGGCAGTTCGGTGATGGTGGTCTGGGAAGGGACCCGCCCGCTGCTGGTGGAGATCCAGGCGCTGGTGGATCACTCGATGATGTCCAACCCGCGCCGCGTGGCGGTGGGGCTGGAACAGAACCGTCTGGCGATCCTGCTGGCGGTGCTGCATCGTCACGGTGGTCTGCAGATGGCCGATCAGGACGTCTTCGTCAACGTGGTTGGCGGGGTGAAGGTCACCGAAACCAGCGCTGACCTGGCGCTGCTGCTGGCGATGGTTTCCAGCCTGCGCGATCGCCCGCTGCCACAGGATCTGGTGGTCTTTGGCGAAGTCGGGCTGGCCGGGGAAATTCGCCCGGTGCCGAGCGGTCAGGAGCGTATATCCGAAGCGGCGAAGCATGGTTTCCGCCGCGCCATCGTCCCGGCGGCCAATGTGCCGAAAAAAGTACCGGAAGGCATGCAAATCTTTGGTGTGAAAAAGCTTTCAGACGCGCTAAGCGTTTTTGACGACTTATAATAAGTTAAAAGGAGATTAGCGATGTCGTCATTTGACTATTTAAAAAGCGCCATTAAGCAGAAAGGTTGTACCCTGCAGCAGGTGGCGGAAGCCAGCGGAATGACCAAGGGGTATCTCAGCCAGCTGCTGAATGCCAAAATCAAAAGCCCGAGCGCGCAGAAGCTTGAAGCGCTGCATCGTTTCCTCGGGCTGGAGTTTCCCCGCCGGCAGAAAAGCGTCGGGGTGGTGTTTGGTAAGTTTTACCCGCTGCATACCGGGCATATCTACCTGATACAGCGCGCCTGTAGCCAGGTCGATGAGCTGCATATCATCATGGGCTATGACGATACCCGCGACCGCGAGCTGTTTGAAGAGAGCGCCATGTCGCAGCAGCCGACGGTGCCTGACCGCCTGCGCTGGCTGCTGCAGACCTTTAAATATCAGAAGAATATTCGCATCCACGCCTTCAATGAAGAGGGGATGGAGCCCTATCCGCATGGCTGGGACGTCTGGAGCCATGGGATCCGCGCTTTTATGAGTGAAAAAGGGATCGAGCCGAACCGGATCTATACCTCGGAAGAGGCCGATGCGCCGCAGTACCTTGAGCATCTGGGGATCGAGACGGTGCTTATCGATCCTAAGCGGACCTTTATGAATATTAGCGGCGGGCAGATCCGCGAGAACCCGTTCCGCTACTGGGAATATATTCCGACGGAAGTGAAACCGTTCTTTGTGCGGACGGTGGCGATCCTCGGCGGCGAGTCGAGCGGTAAATCGACGCTGGTCAATAAGCTCGCCAATATCTTCAATACCACCAGCGCCTGGGAGTATGGTCGGGATTATGTCTTTTCGCATCTTGGCGGCGATGAGATGGCGCTCCAGTATTCGGATTACGATAAAATTGCCCTCGGACATGCGCAGTATATTGATTTTGCAGTGAAATACGCCAACAAGGTGGCGTTTATCGATACCGACTTCGTCAGCACTCAGGCCTTCTGCCTGAAGTACGAGGGGCGTGAGCACCCGTTCGTGCAGGCGCTGATTGATGAATACCGTTTCGACCTGGTGATCCTGCTGGAGAACAATACCCCGTGGGTGGCCGATGGGTTACGCAGCCTTGGGAGTTCGGTGGATCGTAAAGAGTTTCAGTCGCTGCTGGTGTCGCTGCTGAAAGAGAACGAGATCGAATTCGTCCATGTGAAGGAGTCGGACTACGATGCCCGGTTCCTGCGCTGCGTTGAGCTGGTGAAGCAGCTGATGGGCGAGCAGGGGTAGGTCCTCTGCGGGCTGTTGCCCTCACCCCAACCCTCTCCCGGTGGGAGAGGGAGCAAACCCTAAAAAAGGCAACTTGCGTTGCCTTTTTGCATTTACCTTGCCCTCACCCCAACCCTCTCCCAATGGGAGAGGGAGCAAACCCTAAAAAAGGCAACCGAAGTTGCCTTTTTGCGTTTTATTTCGCGATACGCTTGTACTTGATTCGCTTCGGCTCCAGCGCGTCGGCGCCGAGGGTGCGTTTCTTATACTCTTCGTATTCGGTAAAGTTACCTTCGAAGAACTCAACCTTACCTTCATCCTGGTAATCCAGAATGTGGGTGGCAATACGGTCAAGGAACCAGCGGTCGTGCGAGATAACCATCGCGCAGCCCGGGAACTCCAGCAGGGCGTTTTCCAGCGCGCGCAGGGTTTCGATATCCAGGTCGTTGGTTGGTTCATCGAGCAGCAGGACGTTACCGCCGACCTGCAGCAGTTTCGCCAGGTGCAGACGACCACGCTCACCGCCGGACAGCTCGCCAACGCGTTTACCCTGGTCGACGCCTTTGAAGTTAAAGCGGCCCACGTAGGCGCGGCTCGGCATCTCGGTGTTGCCGATCTTCATGATATCCAGGCCGCCGGATACTTCTTCCCACACGGTCTTGCTGTTGTCCATCGCGTCGCGGAACTGATCGACGGAGGCCAGCTTAACGGTTTCACCCAGGGTGATGGTGCCGGAATCTGGCTGCTCCTGGCCGGACATCATACGGAACAGGGTGGATTTACCCGCGCCGTTCGGACCGATGATGCCGACGATAGCGCCTTTCGGTACCGAGAAGCTCAGATCGTCAATCAGCACGCGGTCGCCGTAAGATTTGCGCAGATGGCTGACTTCCAGAACTTTATCGCCCAGACGCGCGCCTGGCGGAATGAACAGTTCGTTAGTCTCGTTGCGTTTCTGGTATTCGACGTTGTTAAGCTCTTCAAAGCGCGCCAGACGGGCTTTGCCCTTGGACTGACGGCCTTTCGCGCCCTGGCGAACCCACTCAAGCTCTTTCTCGATGGATTTACGACGCGCCGCTTCCTGAGAAGCTTCCTGCGCCAGACGCTGATCTTTCTGCTCCAGCCAGGAGGAGTAGTTGCCTTCCCACGGAATACCTTCGCCGCGGTCAAGTTCGAGGATCCAGCCGGCGACGTTGTCGAGGAAGTAACGGTCGTGGGTAATCGCCACCACAGTGCCTTCGAAATCGTGCAGGAAGCGTTCCAGCCAGGCGACGGACTCGGCGTCCAGGTGGTTAGTCGGTTCGTCGAGCAGCAGCATATCTGGTTTTTCCAGCAGCAGGCGGCACAGCGCGACGCGGCGGCGTTCACCACCGGAAAGATTCGCGATTTTTGCATCCCAGTCCGGCAGGCGCAGGGCATCGGCCGCGCGCTCCAGCTGCACGTTCAGGTTGTGGCCGTCGTGCGCCTGGATAATCTCTTCGAACTTGCCTTGCTGGGCGGCAAGCTTATCGAAGTCCGCATCCGGCTCGGCGTATTTGGCATACACTTCGTCCAGACCCTTCAGCGCGTTAACCACTTCGGCGACCGCTTCTTCAACGGACTCGCGCACGGTGTGCTCCGGGTTGAGCTGCGGCTCCTGCGGCAGGTAGCCGATTTTGATGCCAGGCTGCGGACGCGCTTCACCTTCGATCTCGGTGTCGATACCGGCCATGATGCGCAGCAGGGTAGACTTACCGGCGCCGTTCAGACCGAGCACACCGATTTTCGCGCCAGGGAAGAAGCTGAGGGAGATATTTTTCAAAATATGACGTTTCGGCGGAACCACTTTGCCGACACGATGCATGGTATAAACGAATTGAGCCACGTTGGACTTCGCCTCTTTCTATTTTGATAGATAGTTCAAAGCCGAAGTGTAGCCTTTTTCGCGCGCTAATCCCAGCGAGGCGACAGGATTCACAGAAGCGTAAAAAAATGTCCAGGACATGGCGCGTTTAGCGTTGTCTGATTAGCATAAGTAAAGCTGCCTGCCGAACCGGCGGGGGCTTTTAAGCGGCACGATGCTGCGAAAATGCACCGGAAAGAGGAAGAGCTTGTGGAAAAAGCCAAAAAAATGGCGTGGCGTCTTTTGGCTGCCAGCGTTGGTCTGTTGACGTTGAGTCAGCTGGCGCATGCGGATTCACTGGATGAACAGCGCAACCGCTACGCACAAATTAAGCAGGCGTGGGATAACCGGCAGATGGATGTAGTCGACCAGCTGATGCCCACGTTAAGCACCTATCCCCTGTACCCCTATTTGCAGTACCGGCAGATCACCGACGATCTGATGAACCAGCCGGCGCTGGTGGTGAAAAACTTTATTGACGCCAATCCGACGCTGCCCCCGGCGCGTTCATTACGTTCGCGCTTCGTGAATGAGCTGGCCCGGCGCAGCGACTGGCGTGGCCTACTGGCGTTTAGTCCCGATAAGCCGACCAGCACCGAGGCACAGTGCAACTATTACTACGCCAAGCTGAGCGTGGGGCAGTCGCAGGAAGCCTGGAGCGGGGCGAAAGACCTGTGGCTGACGGGCAAGAACCAGCCTGGCGCCTGTGAGCCGCTGTTCAGCGCCTGGCGCGACTCCGGACAGCAGGATCCGCTGGCCTATCTCGAACGGATCCGCCTGGCGATGAAGGCCGGCAATATCGGGCTGGTCAAATCGCTGGCTCAGCAAATGCCCGGCAACTATCAGAGCATCGCTTCCGCCGTCGTCGCCCTGGCTAACGATCCAAACAGCGTTCTGACCTTTGCCCGCACCACCGGGGCGACGGACTTTACCCGCCAGATGGCCGCCGTCGCCTTCGCCAGCGTCGCCCGTCAGGATGTGGAAAATGCCCGCCTGATGATCCCTTCGCTGGTGCAGGCTCAGCAGCTCAACGAGGATCAGACTCAGGAGCTACGTGATATTGTCGCCTGGCGCCTGATGGGTACCGATGTAACCGAAGAGCAGGCTATCTGGCGCGATGACGCGATTATGCGCTCACAGTCCACGCCGCTGTTGGAGCGGCGCGTGCGGATGGCGCTGGGAACGGGCGATCGCCATGGCCTGAACACCTGGTTGGCGCGCCTGCCGATGGAGGCGAAAGAGAAAGACGAATGGCGCTACTGGCAAGCGGATCTGCTGCTTGAGCGCGGCAGGGACGAGGAGGCGCAGGCGATCCTTCGCTCGTTGATGCAACAGCGAGGCTTCTATCCGATGGTCGCTGCGCAGCGACTTGGCGAGGAGTATACCTTCCGCATCGATAAAGCCTCGGGAACGATCGATCCGGCGCTGGCTTCCGGTCCGGAGATGGCGCGGGTACGCGAGCTGATGTACTGGAATATGGATAACACCGCGCGCACCGAATGGGCGAACCTCGTCACCAGCCGAACCAAATCCCAGCAGGCGCAGCTGGCGCGTTACGCTTTTGATCAGCACTGGTGGGATCTGAGCGTGCAGGCGACGATCGCCGGCAAACTGTGGGATCAGCTGGAGGAGCGCTTCCCGCTGGCGTATAACGATCTGTTCGCGCGTTACATCAGTGGCAAAGATATCCCGCAGAGCTATGCGATGGCGATTGCCCGTCAGGAGAGTGCCTGGAACCCGAAAGTGCGCTCGCCGGTTGGCGCCAGCGGACTGATGCAGATTATGCCGGGCACCGCGACGCATACCGTCAGCATGTTCAGCATTCCCGGCTACAGCGGCCCGTCGCAGCTGTTGGATCCGGAAACCAACATCAACATCGGCACCAGCTATCTGCAGTATGTCTACCAGCAGTTCGGCAATAACCGTATCTATGCCTCGGCGGCCTATAACGCCGGGCCGGGCCGGGTTCGTACCTGGCAGGGGAACAGCGCCGGACGGATCGATGCGGTGGCGTTTGTCGAGAGTATTCCGTTCTCGGAAACCCGCGGCTACGTGAAAAATGTCCTCTCCTATGACGCCTACTATCGCTACTTTATGGGGCAGCAGGATAAGCTGTTCAGCGATGCGGAGTGGCGGCAGCGTTACTGATCGCCGGGAAGTATGTTATGCTTTGTACTCGTTGAAGAGTACATTCGACGGGCAGCGTAAGCTGCCCGTCTCAATATGGTGGCGCGATATGACCCAACAATCTCCTTATTCCGCGGCCGTTGCCGAACAACGTCATCAGGAGTGGCTGCGCTTTGTGGCGCTGTTACAGCAGGCCTATGCTGAGGATCTGCATCTGCCATTGCTGCAGCTGATGCTGACCCCCGACGAGCGCGAAGCGCTGGGCACCCGGGTGCGCATTATTGAAGAGCTGCTGCGCGGTGAGATGAGCCAGCGCGAACTGAAAAATGAGCTCGGCGCCGGGATTGCGACCATTACCCGCGGGTCGAACAGCCTGAAATCAGCGCCGGCCGAACTGCGTCAGTGGCTGGAACAGACGCTGTTGGCTAGCGATAAATAGCGTTATGAAACGGGCTCAACGCCAGCACGACCGCCTGATGGTAAACGCTGCTGCGGGTTAATTTTCCACCGGTGAAAACTCCAATCGCTCCCTCTTTACGACCGATCTGGTCGATGCCGGTATACTGCGACATGACCGGTCCCAGGGCTTCACCAGCGCGAACTTGCTCAAGAATAACCTCAGGTAACGGCAGCGTGGCTGAGCGCGCTTCTCCGCGCCGATCAGCGCTTTCAATGACCACCCAGCTAAAGGTGCTGCCATCGTCGATACCGGCCTCAATGGCCACCCAGAAATCGGCACTGGGTTGGACAAGACGCGCATTGGCGACGCGATTTCGTGCGCCAGCGCGCGTTTCCTCGCTGCCGAAGGGCTGTTCCGGCACGCCGCTCTCGACGGAGACGGACTCAATATGGCAGGATCCTTCGCCGAAAATCTCGTTAAAAGCCTGCAGAATTGCCTGAATTTTGGCGGGATTAGTGGTCGCTGAGACAACATGGTGCATAATCAAAACAACTCAGAATAAACTAACGTCATCGCAGTATACTCTAAATCACCCTCAGGGCAGGCGGTAATGCCCAAACCCGGTTGATAACGAGTCCAGAACGGAAAAAAAGCATGTTACAGGTATACCTTGTTCGCCACGGTGAAACGCAGTGGAACGCCGAGCGACGTATTCAGGGTCAGTCCGATAGCCCGCTGACCGCACACGGTGAGCGCCAGGCCTGGCAGGTTGGCGAGCGCGCCAGAACGCTGGGGATCACCCATATTATTACCAGCGATCTGGGACGAACCCGCCGTACAGCAGAGATTATCGCCGAAGCCTGCGGCTGCAGCGTGATCGCCGATGCGCGTCTGCGCGAGCTGGATATGGGGGTGCTGGAGAAGCGCCATATCGACTCGCTCAGCGACGAAGAAGAGGGCTGGCGTCGCCAGCTGGTCAACGGCACGCCGGATGGCCGTATTCCGCAGGGCGAATCGATGCAGGAGCTCAGCGAGCGGATGCATGCGGCGCTGGCATCCTGTCTGGAATTACCGGCCGGTAGCCGACCGCTGCTGGTGAGTCATGGGATTGCGCTGGGCTGCCTGGTAAGCACGATTTTAGGGCTGCCAGCATACGCTGAGCGTCGTTTGCGACTGCGCAACTGCTCTATCTCGCGCGTTGACTATCAGCAAAGCCCGTGGCTGGCTTCCGGCTGGGTGGTGGAAACGGCGGGCGACGTCTCGCATCTTGACGCCCCCGCGATGGACGAGCTGCAGCGTTAACGACGAATCGGGATCAGATACTCGCAGCGTAACTGAATCGGCGTAGCCTGATCCCGGTTTTCATCTTCAGGGTAGAAGCGTTCAATATCCAGCCCCTTGCGACGGGTCAGGTTTAGCATCGGCATGCAGGTACCGTAGACCGTCAGGATGAATTCCTGCAGGCCGGTGCCCAGTCCTTCATACGTGAACATGACATACTCGCCGCCCTCCAGGGTGACCGGGTGGGCGTTCTGCAGATGACCATTAGCCATCTCCGGCGTCAACGCGGTGGTATAGAACACTTCCTGCTCATCGTCTTTCTCCAGGCTCGGACGCGGCTCATGCAGCCCGTAGAGCACCGGAGGGATCGACGGCGAATTGCCGAGGAAGTCCCGCCAGAACTGGACGCGCATCTGGTTGCGGAAATCGGAGATTTCCTCGAGCTTACAGGTATAGCTCTGGGTGACGCCGAGCAACTGAGTGGTGGGCAGGGCGACAAATTCATGTTTTGGCAGCGTGAATTCGCCAAGACGCAGCGGCGGACGCATACCGAACGAGCTCCAGTCCGGGGAGCGGCGGTAGAGCGCCGGCGTCAGCGAGAACTGCTTTTTAAATGCCCGGGTGAAGGTCTGCTGGGAGTCGAAACGGTACTGAAGCGCAATATCAAGGATTGGACGGGCGGTTAGACGTAATGCGACAGCAGATTTCGATAACCGGCGCGCGCGAATATAGGCACCGATGGCATGGCCGGTGACATCCTTAAACATTCGCTGTAAATGCCACTTGGAATAACCTGCCTTCGCCGCCACATTGTCCAGAGAAAGCGGCTGATCCAGGTGACCTTCCAGCCAGCTAAGGAGATCGCGAATAATCCCTGCTTGATCCATAAAATGTCCCCATCCTTAAACACAGGTGCCTGATATTAAAGTAGCGGATAATAGCATTTTTTGATGTTTTAGCATTCAGTGTTTTTTTTGCTTTTAAATGCGGAAGGTCAGTGGAGCTGAACGATAATTTTGTAAAGCTGTGATCTATAAACCTTTTCTGCTAAGTGCGTGATAATCACTCAGCTATATTTTTTAATAATGGTAACAATATGAAATACAAGAAGTTTGCGATGGGCCTGCTGCTGCTGGCCGGCTGCCAGATGGCTCAGGCGGAGCAGATTGGTTCCGTGGATACGGTCTTCAAATGGTTAGGGCCGGATCACAAAATTGTCGTCGAAGCCTTTGACGATCCGGATGTGCAGAACGTGACCTGCTATATCAGCCGGGCGAAAACCGGCGGGATTAAAGGCGGGTTGGGGCTGGCGGAAGATACCTCTGACGCGGCCATCTCCTGCCAGCAGGTCGGGCCGATTGAGCTGACGGACAAAATCAAAAACGGCAAAAGCCAGGGTGACGTGGTGTTCCAGAAGCGCACCTCGCTGGTGTTTAAAAAACTGCAGGTCGTGCGTTTCTATGATGCCAAGCGCAATGCGCTGGTCTATCTGACCTACTCGGATAAAGTGGTTGATGGCTCGCCGAAGAACGCCATCAGCGCCGTGCCGATCATGCCATGGAATAAATAAACGGGAGCGCGCATGCAGCAGCCACGGATTTGGTTAGTCGAGGATGAACAGAGTATCGCTGATACCCTGGTTTACATGCTGCAGCAGGAGGGCTTCCAGGTCACCGTCTTTGGCCGCGGGTTGCCCGCGCTGGAGGCGGCGGCGCATCAGGCGCCCGATGTCGCCATCCTTGACGTCGGCTTGCCGGATATCAGCGGCTTTGAGCTCTGTCGGCGCATGCTGACGCGTTATCCGGCGCTGCCGGTGCTGTTTCTGACGGCGCGGAGCGACGAGGTCGATAAGCTGCTGGGGCTGGAAATCGGCGCTGACGATTATATCGCCAAGCCGTTTTCGCCGCGCGAAGTCTGCGCGCGGGTGCGAACCGTGCTGCGGCGACTGCAGAAGTTTGCCGCGCCTTCGCCGGTGGTGCGCGTCGGCGAGTTTGTGCTCGATGAGCAGGCGGCGTCGATAAGCTGGTTCGGCCAGCCGCTGAACCTGACGCGCTACGAATTCCTGCTGTTGAAAACCCTGCTTCACGCGCCTGGTCGCGTCTTCTCCCGTCAGCAATTGATGGAGCTGGTGTGGAGCGATGCCTGGGAAAGCCTCGACCGTACCGTCGATACCCATATCAAAACCCTGCGCGCCAAGCTGCGGGCCGTGAATCCCGAGGTTACGCCGATCAATACCCATCGCGGCATGGGCTACAGCCTGGGGCGTGGCTGATGCGTATCGGCATGCGCCTGCTGCTGGGCTATTTTCTTATCGTCGCTATCGCCGCGTGGTTTGTGCTGTCGATCTTTGTCCAGGAAGTGAAGCCAGGCGTGCGCGGGGCGACGGAGGGGACCCTCAACGATACCGCCACGCTGCTGGCGGCGCTGGCGCGTGAGGACCTGCTGGCGGCAAATCCGCAGCAGGGCAGGCTGGCTCAGGCCTTTCAACAGCTCAACCAGCAGCCGATCAACGCCCATATTGGCGGAATTAAAAAGGTGCGTAATGAGTACCGTGTCTATCTGACCGATGCCAGGGGCAAGGTAGTGTTTGACTCCAGCGGACAGGCGACAGGGCAGGACTATTCGCGCTGGAATGACGTCTGGCTCACCCTGCGCGGCCAGTACGGCGCGCGCAGTACGCGCAGCGATCCGCATGATGAAACCAGCTCAGTCATGTATATCGCCGCGCCAGTGATGGATAAGGGGCGGATTATCGGGGTGCTGAGCGTCGGTAAACCCAACCTGGCGATGACGCCGGTCATCAAGCGCAGCGAACGGCGGATCCTCTGGGCCGGCGGCGCCCTGCTGGGCATTGCGTTGTTGATTGGCGTCGGCGTCGTCTGGTGGATCAATTTCTCTATCGGCAAGCTGGTGCGCTATGCGGACTCGGTGACCGCTGAGCGCCCGCTGCCGCTGCCGGAGGTTGGCAGCAGCGAATTGCGCAAGCTGGCCCAGGCCCTGGAGAGCATGCGGGTAAAGCTCGAAGGTAAGAATGCCATCGAAAACTATGTCTATGACCTGACCCATGAACTGAAAAGCCCGCTGGCGGCCATCCGCGGCGCGGTTTACTGATAATATCCTCGCGCAAAACACCCGGATGCAACTGCTGGTGGAGCGGCTGCTCCAGCAGGCGCGACTGGAAAGCCGGCTGGAGATAAAGCCGCAGCCGGTGTCGATAGATGCGCTATACCAACGGCTGACGGAGGAGCGTGACATCGCTCTGGCGGCGAAAGCTATCACCCTGCGCTGGCGGGAGAGTGGGATGCTGGTCAATGGCGATGGCGAGCTGCTGGCCCAGGCGCTGGGTAATCTGCTCGACAACGCGATTGACTTTACCCCCAAGGGCGGCGAGATCGCCCTGGCTGCGGAGAAGCGAAATGAAGAGGTGCAATTGAGCGTTATCGACAACGGGTGCGGTATTCCGGACTATGCCCTGGAACGAATCTTTGAGCGATTCTACTCGCTACCGCGTGAAGACGGCCATAAGAGCAGCGGCCTGGGACTGGCGTTCGTTCGTGAAGTCGCGCGCCTGCATCACGGCGATATCAATCTGCACAATCGGCCCGAAGGCGGCGTGGTCGCCACGCTGCGACTTCACCGTCCCTTCACATAGCTTCAAATTCCCCCCACATAGCCGTCCTACAGTGACGTCATCACGATAGGGAGAAAGGCTATGTTGAAATCACCGTTATTCTGGAAAATCACCACGTTAATCGGTTGTGTTGTGCTGTTATCTTTGCCGTTAATGATGGTCAGGGAGCTTATTAATGAGCGGGCGGATTATCGTAGCGAAGTGGTGGATGCCATTGAGCAAAGCACCAGTGGCTCGCAAAAACTCGCCGGGCCGCTGATCGCCATTCCGGTGACCGAGACCCTGACCCGCATGGAGAACCAAAAAGAGGTCAACTATCAGCGGAGCTGGGAGTACTACTGGCTGCCGGAGTCGCTGGCGGTCACCGGCAAACAGACCGTGGAGTCGCGGCGGGTGGGTATCTACAGCGGCCAGGTTTGGCATAACGCCTTGCAGATTAAGGCCTCGTTTGATCCGCTGCGTCTGGCGGCGCTGAGAAAAACGAATATCGTCTTAGGCCAGCCGCGGCTGGTGGTGAGCGTCGGCGATGCCCGCGGCATTGGCGCCATCCATGCCCCGGAGGTCAACGGTAACGTATTAAGCGTGGAGCCGGGGCTGGGGATAAGCGGCGATGGCGCAGGTATTCATATGCCAATGCCTGCGCTGGCGGAGGACAACAAGCCGCTTGAGATTGCCTTTTCACTCGATCTGAACGGGACGGGAGAGTTTTCACTGGTGCCGATCGGGCGTAACAGCGAGCTGCAGTTAACCAGTAACTGGCCGCATCCCGGCTTTCTCGGCAGCTTCCTGCCAACGCAACGGGAAGTGAGTGCTGCCGGCTATCGCGCCCACTGGCAAAGCAGCTGGTTCGCCAACGATATGGGGAGCTATTTTAAGGATGATATGGAGATCCCGTGGTCGCGACTGCCGGCGTTCAGTGCCGATGTGATGTCCCTTGCCGACCAGTACCAGCTAACCGATCGGGCGACAAAATATGCCATCCTGTTAATCGGGCTCACCTTTATGGCTTTTTTCGTGTTCGAGAGCCTGACCCGTCGTCCCCTGCATCCGATGCAGTATCTGCTGGTGGGCCTGTCGCTGGTGCTGTTTTACCTGGTGCTGCTGGCGCTCTCGGAGCACGTTGGATTTACCGCCGCCTGGCTGGCGGCCAGCCTGTCCGGCGCGGTGATGAACGGGGTCTATTTACAGGCAGTGCTCAGGGGATGGCGTAACAGCCTGCTGTTTGTCGCCGCGCTGCTGCTGCTGGATGGTGTGATGTGGTTTCTGCTGCATTCCGAGGACAGCGCGCTACTGCTGGGTACCGGGGTACTGGTACTGGCGCTGAGCGTCCTGATGTTTTTGACCCGCCGGGTGGACTGGTATGCGTTATCGTTACCGAAAGGCAGTGCGCCCCCGCCGCCGTCTGCCGATGACGACAAGCTGCGCCTCTGGAAAGAGTGACGACATAAAAAAACGGCGCCCTGAGGCGCCGTTTTCACATCATGACTGCGGAATAAAACGCATTATTCCTGCAGATCGCCACAGAAACGGTAGCCTTCACCGTGAATGGTGGCGATGATTTCCGGGGTATCCGGAGTGGATTCGAAGTGTTTACGAATCCGACGAATGGTCACGTCAACGGTACGGTCATGCGGCTTCAGCTCGCGACCGGTCATTTTCTTCAGCAGCTCGGCGCGAGACTGAATTTTGCCCGGATTTTCGCAGAAGTGCAGCATCGCGCGGAATTCACTGCGCGGCAGCTTGTACTGCTCGCCGTTCGGGCTCACCAGTGAGCGGCTGTTGATATCGAGTTCCCAACCATTGAACTTGTAGCTCTCCACGCTGCGGCGCTCTTCGCTCACGGTACCGAGATTCATGGTACGGGAGAGCAGGTTGCGCGCGCGGATGGTCAGCTCACGCGGGTTAAACGGTTTAGTGATATAGTCGTCAGCGCCGATTTCGAGGCCAAGGATCTTATCCACTTCGTTGTCGCGGCCGGTTAAGAACATCAGCGCGACGTCAGCCTGCTCACGCAACTCGCGCGCCAGCAGAAGACCATTTTTACCCGGCAGGTTGATATCCATGATTACCAGGTTGATATCATTTTCAGACAGGATCTGATGCATTTCCGCGCCATCGGTCGCTTCGAATACATCGTAACCTTCTGCTTCGAAAATACTTTTTAACGTGTTGCGTGTTACCAACTCGTCTTCAACGATAAGAATGTGCGGGGTCTGCATGTTTGCTACCTAAATTGCCAACTAAATCGAAACAGGAAGTACCAAAGTCCCTGACCTGCCTGCTGCATGTCGCAAATTAACATGCGCGGCGTAACATGACTAAAGTACGTAATTGCGTTCTTGATGCACTTTCCATCAACGTCAACAACATCATTAGCTTGGTCGTGGGTACTTTCCCTCTGGACCCGACGGTGTCAAAAACGGCTGTCATCCTAACCATTTTAACAGCAACATAACAGGCTAAGAGAGGCCGAACACCCAATAAAACTACGCTTCGTTGACATATATCAAGTTCAATTGTAGCACGTTAACAGTCTTGTGAAATCATTGCATCGTCATGCTCTTTATAGTCACAATCCTTACACAGCTCAACTAGTTGCGTGGATAAATTAATAAATACAGTGAATCCAATGCATGGAACGATGGCTCAGATGAAATTTCATTGCCCATCATATGGATAAATGGGTTCTGTTAACATACTCCTCGTCATGGCCTCCTGAGAACAGTTTAGATTTTTTTATGGGTTAGCAAACGCAATTTTAGTGATTTTTGTTGCAAATTTGTAAATTTTCACCGCGTAAAATGGTGGGGCCAGCGCTTCGCCAACGCCTGAGAGAGAGAAAGAAACCGCAATGCGTTTAACGATTATTTTAGTCGCCCCAGCCCGGGCAGAAAACGTCGGTGCCGCTGCCAGAGCAATGAAAACGATGGGATTTCGCGATCTCAGGATCGTGGACAGTGAAGCCCACCTGGCGCCAGCGGCACGCTGGGTGGCGCATGGTTCAGGTGATATCCTCGATGGCGTCACTACCTATCCAACCCTTGCTGCGGCGCTGCACGACGTCGATTTTACCGTCGCCACCACCGCCCGCAGTCGCGCGCGGTTTCATTACTACGCCACGCCGCAGCAACTGTTGCCGCTGCTGGAGGAGAAGGCGCAGTGGATGACGCACGCGGCGCTGGTTTTTGGCCGTGAAGACTCCGGGTTGAGCAATGAGGAGCTGGCCCTGGCCGATGTGCTCACCGGCGTGCCGATGGTAGCGGATTATCCATCGCTCAATCTCGGCCAGTCGGTGATGGTCTACTGTTATCAATTAGCATCGCTTATGCAACAAACGGCTCCCGCCGCCACCGCGGCAGATCATCATCAGCTGCAGGCGTTACGCATCCGCACCGAGGCATTGCTTTCGCGTTTAGGCGCGGAGGAGGATGCCAAACTGGCCGACTGGCTGGCGCAACGAATGGGGCTGCTGCAGCAGCGCGACACGGCAATGTTGCATCGATTGCTGCATGATATTGAAAAAAACCTACCAGAATAAAGCTCTATCATATTTTTTAGTTATAGTTATCTGTGCTGTTTTTGTGGGGTAAATTCCGCCGAACTGGATGTTTTTTCTTGCCATGACGGCGCAATACGTAAGCTGGCTGAAATGGGGTTAATTGAGAAATTCATTGACTTAAGAAGGCAGATACTTTAACCAATATAGGCAGGACACACAGACAGATAAAAATACAGAGTACACAACATCCATGAATCGCATCGGCATGATTACCACCATTATCACCACCACCATTACCACAGGTAACGGTGCGGGCTGACGCGTACAGGAAACACAGAAAAAAGCCCGCACCTGAACAGTGCGGGCTTTTTTTTTGACAAGAGATCAAGGGGTAAGAACCATGCGAGTGTTGAAGTTCGGCGGTACATCAGTGGCAAATGCGGAACGTTTTCTGCGGGTTGCCGATATTCTGGAGAGTAATGCCAGGCAGGGGCAGGTAGCGACCGTACTGTCTGCCCCGGCGAAGATCACCAACCACCTGGTGGCGATGATTGAAAAAACGATCGGTGGCCAGGATGCCCTCCCGAATATTGCCGACGCTGAACGCATTTTTGCCGAACTTCTCCAGGGCCTTGCCGATGCCCAGCCCGCTTTCCCGCTTGCCCAACTGAAAGCCTTCGTTGAGCAGGAATTTGCTCAGATTAAGCATGTCCTGCACGGCATCAGCCTGCTGGGCCAGTGCCCGGATGGGGTTAATGCCGCGCTGATCTGCCGTGGCGAAAAGCTCTCCATCGCCATCATGGCGGGTCTGCTGGAAGCCCGTGGACATAAAGTCAGTGTGATTAACCCGGTCGAAAAACTGCTCGCCGTGGGCCACTATCTGGAATCCACCGTCGATATCGCCGAATCCACCCGCCGCATTGCCGCCAGCCAGATCCCGGCAGACCATATGATCCTGATGGCCGGATTTACCGCCGGCAATGAGAAGGGCGAACTGGTGGTGCTGGGGCGTAACGGCTCCGACTATTCGGCGGCGGTACTGGCCGCCTGCCTGCGCGCGGACTGTTGCGAAATCTGGACCGATGTCGACGGGGTGTATACCTGCGATCCGCGCCAGGTGCCAGATGCGCGTCTGCTGAAATCAATGTCTTATCAGGAGGCGATGGAGCTCTCCTACTTTGGCGCGAAAGTGCTGCATCCGCGCACCATTGCCCCTATCGCTCAGTTTCAGATCCCATGCCTGATCAAAAATACCGGCAACCCGCAGGCGCCGGGAACGCTCATCGGCGCCAGTCGCGATGAAGACGACCTGCCGGTAAAAGGCATCTCTAACCTCAACAATATGGCGATGTTCAACGTCTCCGGTCCGGGGATGAAAGGTATGGTCGGCATGGCGGCACGCGTCTTCGCCACCATGTCCCGCGCTGGCATCTCGGTGGTATTGATCACCCAATCCTCTTCGGAGTACAGCATCAGTTTCTGCGTGCCGCAGAGCGATTGCGCGCGTGCCAAACGGGCGATGGAAGATGAGTTTTATCTCGAGCTGAAAGAGGGGCTGCTGGAGCCGCTGGCCATTATGGAGCGTCTGGCCATCATCTCCGTGGTGGGCGACGGGATGCGTACCCTGCGCGGTATCTCGGCGAAATTTTTTGCGGCGCTGGCCCGCGCCAATATCAATATCGTGGCGATTGCCCAGGGCTCTTCCGAGCGCTCTATTTCGGTGGTGGTCAGCAATGACGACGCCACCACCGGCGTGCGCGTGACCCATCAGATGCTGTTCAACACCGACCAGGTGATTGAAGTGTTTGTCATCGGCGTCGGCGGCGTCGGCGGCGCGCTGCTGGAGCAGATCAAGCGCCAGCAGGGATGGCTGAAGAACAAACATATCGATCTGCGCGTCTGCGGTGTAGCCAATTCTCAGGCGCTGCTGACCAGCGTTCATGGCCTGAATCTGGAGAACTGGAGTGAAGCGCTGGCTGAGGCGAAAGAGCCGTTTAATCTTGGCCGTCTGATCCGCCTGGTGAAAGAGTACCACCTGCTCAATCCGGTGATCGTCGACTGTACCTCCAGCCAGGCGGTCGCCGATCAGTACGCCGACTTCCTGCGCGAAGGTTTCCATGTGGTGACGCCGAACAAAAAGGCCAATACCTCTTCGCTGGATTACTATCACCAGCTGCGCCATGCGGCCAGCAGCTCGCGCCGTAAGTTCCTCTATGACACTAACGTTGGCGCTGGCCTGCCGGTGATTGAGAACCTGCAGAACCTGCTCAACGCGGGCGATGAGCTGCGCCACTTCTCCGGGATCCTTTCCGGCTCTCTGTCCTTTATCTTCGGCAAGCTGGACGAGGGGGTGAGTTTCTCAGCCGCGACGGCGCTGGCCCGTGAGATGGGGTATACCGAGCCGGATCCGCGCGACGATTTATCCGGGGTGGATGTCGCGCGTAAGCTGTTGATTCTGGCCCGTGAGACCGGGCGTGAACTGGAGCTGTCAGACATTATCGTGGAGTCGGCGCTGCCGGCGGACTTCGACGCCAGCGGCGACGTCGAAACCTTTATGACCCGTCTGCCCTCGCTGGACGATGGGTTTGCCTCGCGGGTTGCTAAGGCACGTGATGAAGGTAAAGTCTTGCGCTACGTCGGTAACATCGAAGATGATGGTACCTGCCGCGTGAAAATTGCCGCCGTTGACGGCAACGATCCATTATTCAAAGTCAAAAATGGTGAGAACGCGCTGGCCTTTTACAGCCACTATTATCAGCCACTGCCGCTGGTGCTGCGCGGCTATGGCGCCGGGAACGACGTCACGGCGGCCGGCGTATTTGCCGACCTGCTGCGCACCTTGTCCTGGAAGTTAGGAGTTTAAGATGGTCAAAGTATATGCCCCGGCTTCCAGTGCCAATATGAGCGTCGGGTTTGATGTGTTGGGCGCGGCGGTCACGCCGGTGGATGGCACGCTGCTGGGCGATAACGTCACTGTTGAAGCGGCGGAGCAATTCAGTCTGCACAATCTGGGACGCTTCGCCAGCAAACTGCCGACGGCGCCGCAGGAAAACATTGTTTATCAGTGCTGGGAAAGCTTTTGCCGGGAGATCGGTAAGACGGTACCGGTGACGATGACCCTGGAAAAAAACATGCCGATCGGCTCCGGGCTCGGCTCCAGCGCCTGCTCGGTGGTCGCCGCGCTGGTGGCCATGAACGAGTTCTGCGGTAAGCCGCTCAACGAGACGCGGATGCTGGCGCTGATGGGGGAGATGGAAGGGCGTATCTCCGGCAGCATTCACTACGATAACGTGGCGCCGTGTTATCTTGGCGGCATGCAGTTGATGATCGAAGAGAACGGGATTATCAGCCAGCAGGTGCCGGGGTTTGATGAGTGGCTGTGGGTGTTGGCCTATCCGGGGATTAAAGTATCCACCGCCGAAGCGCGGGCGATTCTGCCGGCACAATACCGCCGCCAGGATTGTATCGCCCATGGTCGCCACCTCGCGGGCTTTATTCATGCCTGCTACACCCGCCAGCCGCAGCTGGCGGCAAAATTGATGAAAGATGTCATTGCCGAACCGTACCGTACCAAACTGTTGCCGGGCTTTAGCGAAGCGCGCCAGGCGACAATGGAGATCGGTGCGCAGGCTTGCGGCATCTCCGGCTCTGGCCCGACGCTGTTTGCGTTGTGTGATAAACCGGACACCGCACAGCGCGTCGCCGACTGGCTTGGCGCGCACTATCTGCAGAATCAGGAAGGCTTTGTTCATATTTGCCGGCTGGACACGGCGGGCGCACGCGTAGTGGGATAACCAATGAAACTGTATAACTTAAAAGATCATAACGAGCAGGTCAGCTTTGCGCAGGCCGTCACCCAGGGACTTGGCAAGCATCAGGGTCTGTTCTTTCCGCACGATCTGCCGGAATTCAGCCTGACTGAAATCGACGACATGCTGGCGCAGGATTTTGTCACCCGCAGCGCCAAAATTTTATCGGCCTTTATCGGCGATGAGATCCCGCAGGATGTCCTGCAGCAGCGGGTGCGCGCAGCGTTTGCGTTTCCGGCGCCAGTAAGCAAGGTTCAGGACGATGTCGGCTGCCTGGAGCTGTTCCACGGCCCGACGCTGGCGTTTAAAGATTTTGGCGGCCGCTTTATGGCGCAGATGCTGACCCATATCGCCGGCGATAAGCCGGTCACCATTCTCACCGCAACCTCCGGCGACACCGGGGCGGCGGTGGCGCATGCCTTCTACGGTCTGCCGAACGTCAAGGTCGTGATCCTCTATCCGCGCGGTAAGATCAGCCCGCTGCAGGAGAAGCTGTTCTGTACCCTCGGCGGCAACATTGAAACCGTGGCGATTGATGGCGACTTTGATGCCTGCCAGGCGCTGGTGAAGCAGGCGTTTGACGATGAAGAGCTGAAGGCCACGCTGGGGCTCAACTCGGCTAACTCCATCAACATCAGCCGCCTGCTGGCGCAGATCTGCTACTACTTCGAAGCGGCGGCGCAGCTGCCGCAGGAAGCTCGCAATCAGCTGGTGATTTCCGTGCCAAGCGGCAACTTCGGCGATCTGACCGCTGGTCTGCTGGCCAAGTCGCTGGGTCTGCCGATTAAGCGCTTTATTGCCGCCACCAACGCGAACGACACCGTTCCCCGTTATCTGCAGGGCGGCGAGTGGGCGCCAAAAGCTACCCAGGCGACGCTGTCTAACGCCATGGACGTCAGCCAGCCGAACAACTGGCCGCGCGTCGAGGAGCTGTTCCGCCGTAAAATCTGGCGCCTGAGCGAGCTGGGTTACGCCGCGGTCGATGATGAGACCACCAAAGCGGCGATGCGCGAGCTGAAGGCCATCGGCTACATCTCTGAGCCGCATGCGGCGATTGCCTGGCGCGCGCTGCGCGATCAGCTGCAGCCGGGAGAGTACGGCCTGTTCCTCGGTACCGCGCATCCGGCGAAATTCAAAGAGAGCGTGGAAGAGATCCTGCAGGAAACCCTGCCGCTGCCGAAGGAGCTGGCTGACCGCGCCGACCTGCCGCTGCTGTCCCACAATCTGCCGGCGGATTTCGCCGCGCTGCGTAAGCTGATGATGGGCTAGTATTGTCGTTCATCCACCAGCTAAACCGGGCCTGGTGCCCGGTTTTTTTACGCTCGAAGATGGAGATATTGTGTACGAACGAGCAATAAATGCGGCGCACTCTAGATTCAGATTGCAGAGAATAATCAGAATAGTTTTGTGGCGTTAATATTTTGCTATCGGCCCATAACGGGGACGGATAGAAGAGGTCACTTATGACAACGCTGAAATCTGCTTTGCTGGCACTTTCTATATTGCTGGTCGCTCCTGCGTTGGTTCATGCCGACGAAATCACCCTGCTCCCGGCGGTGAAGCTGCAAATCGGCGATCGCGATGATTATGGGCACTACTGGGATGGCGATCATTGGCGCGATCGTGACTGGTGGGCTCACCATTATGACTGGCGTGACGATCGCTGGCGCCCGCATGATGATTATCGCCACCATGATCGCGACGATGATGACGATCAAGGCCATCATGGCCATGGGCACGAGCGGCATCACCACGACGACTGATCATCTTTGCCCCCGCTGAGAGGCCGGGGGCATCGAGGCCTACTGCTCGTGGCGTTTAAACACCAGCTCACCTTTCTCCGAAGCCTCCGCATCAAAGAAATAGCCTTCGCTATTAAAGGCTTTGAGCTGCTCCGGCTGGGTTAAGCGGTTTTCGATAATGTAGCGACTCATCAGACCGCGCGCCTTTTTCGCATAGAAGCTGATCACTTTGAATTTGCCGTTTTTCTCATCGAGGAAGACCGGCTTGATCAGCTGACCCTGCAATTTTTGCGTTTTCACCGATTTAAAATACTCATCGGAAGCCAGATTGATGACGATATCGTCGCCCTGAGCCTGCAGGGCCTGATTCAGCTTCTCGGTAATGGTCTCGCCCCAGAACTGGTACAGATCTTTGCCGCGCGGGTTTTCCAGACGGATCCCCATCTCCAGGCGGTAGGGCTGCATCAGGTCCAGCGGGCGCAGCACGCCATACAGGCCGGAGAGCATGCGCAGGTGTCGCTGGGCGAAGTCAAAGTCGTCCTCGGTGAGCGTCTCTGCCTGCAGGCCGGTGTAGACATCGCCCTTAAAGGCAAGGATCGCCTGGCGGGCATTTTGCGGCGTAAAGTCAGGATGCCAGTCGTGGAAACGGGTGGCGTTCAGATCCGCCAGCTTGTCGCTAATGCTCATTAGCTTGCCGATTTGCGGCGCGGTCAGCTTACGAGCGATGCCGATAAGCTGTTGAGAATACTCGAGGAGTTCGGGCTGGGTATAGCGAGTCGTTGCCAGCGGGCTTTGATAATCGAGCGTTTTAGCAGGTGAAATCAGAATCAGCATATCCAGTCCTTGCAGGTAATTTCGACGAATTTTAACAAAAAAAGTGCATGGTGGGATCGATAGCTGCGATTGCCGTGCTATTCGCGCGGCAGTTCATTCCAGGCGCCCGGGGCCAGTTGCTGGTGAATATCCGGGTAGCGGGCGGCATCGAAAGTGGGCTGGATACCCAGCCGCCGCTGGCGCAGATAATCGCTGGCGATAATCCGCACCGTCGGGGAAAGCAGCAGGATGGCCGTCAGGTTGGTCATCGCCATCAGCGCCATGATGATATCCGCGCTCTGCCAGACGACAGGCAGGCTTACCAGGGTCCCCAGCAGCACCATCAGGACGGTGAGTATTCGCAGCCCCCAGATGTAGCGAGGCTTATCCAGACGCAGAAAGACCAGATTATTTTCCGCATACACGTAGTTGGCCACAATAGAGCTAAAGGCGAACAGCAGCACGATGAGGGCGATAAAATCGGCTCCCCAGCCGCCGACCAGCACGCTCATCGCATGTTGCAAGTCCTGAATGCCATTGAGCGTATATTCATTGTCGGGGCGCGGCGCCAGCATGACGATAATCGCGCTGGCAGTACAGATCACGATGGTATCGATAAACACGCCAATCATCTGCACGATCCCCTGCGCTGCCGGGTGCGGCGGCCAGGAGGCGGCGGCCGCGGCGGCGTTAGGCGAAGAACCCATCCCTGCTTCATTGGAGAACATGCCGCGCTGGAAGCCACTGGTCAGTGCCTGGCTGATGGAGTAGCCCACCGCGCCGGCGGCGGCTTCCTGCCAGCCGAAGGCGCAGCGAAAGATGGTGGCAAAAATGGTCGGCAGGGCGGTGACGTGCCACAGGCCGATGAGCAGACTGGTGGCGATCCACAGCAGCGCCATGATGGGCACCAGCCATTGCATCAGGCGCGCCACGCCGCGCAGGCCACGGAGAATGGCCAGGAAAACGAAAATGGCCAGCACTCCGCCGCTGACTGCCGCTGGCAGATCGAACGCATAGTGCAGGGCATGGGCCACCGAGTTGGCCTGCACGGTATTAAAGATAAATCCATAGGCCAGCAGCAGAAGGATCGAAAACAGGACACCCATCCAGCGCATGCCGAGACCGCGCGCCATATACCACGCCGGGCCGCCGCGAAACTGTCCCTGGCTGTCGCGCTCTTTGTATAGTTGCGCAAGAGAACACTCAGCGAAGCTGCTGGCCATGCCGAGCAGGGCGGAAACCCACATCCAGAATACGGCCCCAGGCCCGCCGGCGGCGATCGCCAGCGTCACCCCGGCAAGGTTGCCGCTGCCGACCCGGGCGGCAAGACTGGTACAGAGCGCCTGGAAGGACGTTAAACCGCCCGGCTGCGGGTGCAGGCTTTTTTTCAGACTGCGGCCGAATTTGCGCACGTAACGGAACTGAATACCCCGGGTTTGCCAGCTAAACCAGATCCCCGCCCCCAGTAACAGATAAATCATCACTGAGCCCCAGAGTATTTCATTGATAAATGAGAGAAAATCAGGCATTAAACATCCTCTTGTCCATGCCGGTACGCTTGTGTAAGCGTTACCAATTAAGTGACAATCCTTTCGCTTTCAGCAAATTAAGCGGCACAGTTTATCACACTCTGCGCTCTTCTCTCGTCGGCGGTTGCGCTGACCCGGCAGCGTGTTATCATCTGGGCAGACCGGTTACATCCCCTTAACTGCTGTTTAAGAGAAATATATCATGACGGATAAATTAACTTCTCTGCGTCAGTACACCACTGTCGTCGCTGACACCGGAGATATTGCGGCAATGAAGCTGTATCAGCCTCAGGATGCCACCACCAACCCTTCCCTGATTCTCGGCGCGGCTCAGATCCCTGAGTACCGTAAGCTGATTGATGACGCTGTGGCCTGGGCACGTAGCCAGAGCAGCGATCGCGCGCAGCAGATCCTCGATGCTTCCGACAAGCTGGCGGTGAACATCGGTCTCGAAATCCTGAAACTGATCCCGGGCCGTATTTCCACTGAAGTGGATGCACGCCTCTCCTATGATACTGAAGCGTCTATCGCGAAAGCCAAGCGCATCATCAAGCTGTATAACGACGCGGGCATCAGCAACGATCGTATTCTTATCAAGCTGGCTTCCACCTGGCAGGGCATTCGCGCCGCTGAACAGCTGGAAAAAGAAGGCATCAACTGTAACCTGACGCTGCTGTTCTCCTTCGCTCAGGCTCGCGCTTGCGCCGAAGCGGGCGTCTTCCTGATTTCGCCGTTTGTTGGCCGTATCCTCGACTGGTACAAAGCTAACACCGACAAGAAAGAGTACGCGCCGGCAGAAGATCCGGGCGTGGTTTCCGTCAGCGAAATCTACGAATACTACAAGCAGCACGGCTATGAAACCGTGGTGATGGGCGCCAGCTTCCGTAATGTTGGCGAAATCCTGGAACTGGCCGGCTGTGACCGCCTGACCATCGCCCCGGCGCTGCTGAAAGAGCTGTCTGAAAGCGAAGGCGCCGTTGAGCGTAAACTGGTTTATACCGGCGAAGTGAAAGCGCGTCCGGAACGTATTACCGAATCTGAGTTCCTGTGGCAGCATAACCAGGATCCGATGGCGGTAGACAAACTGGCGGAAGGTATCCGTAAGTTTGCGATCGACCAGGAAAAACTGGAAAAAATGATCGGCGAACTGCTGTAATCCCGCAGGTGGCCGACGCCCGTCGGCCACATTACACTGTCTGTCCCGCCTCCGGCAGTGTATCATTTCGTTTAACGCCCCAGTTTGAACGGAATAACCATGAATACCTTACGAATCGGCTTAGTTTCCATCTCCGATCGCGCCTCCAGCGGCGTCTATCAGGATAAAGGCATCCCGGCACTGGAAGAGTGGCTGGCGCGTGCCCTCACCACCCCTTTCGAACTGCAAACCCGCCTGATTCCGGATGAGCAGGTGATCATTGAGCAAACGCTGTGCGAACTGGTTGACGAGATGGGGTGCCATCTGGTGCTGACCACCGGCGGAACCGGCCCTGCGCGTCGCGATGTGACGCCTGACGCAACGCTGGCGATTGCCGATCGCGAGATGCCGGGCTTCGGCGAGCAAATGCGCCAGGTTAGCCTACACTTTGTGCCGACGGCTATCCTTTCCCGGCAGGTCGGGGTGATCCGCAAGCAGGCGTTGATCCTCAACCTTCCCGGACAACCGAAAGCGATTCAGGAGACCCTGGAAGGGGTAAAAGATGCTGACGGCAAGGTACTGGTGCACGGTATTTTTGCAAGTGTACCTTATTGTGTACAGTTGCTGGAGGGGCCTTATGTGGAAACCGATGGCCGTGTGGTAGAAGCATTTCGTCCTAAGAGCGCCAGGCGCGAAACTTTATCCTGAATTTAATGCATTTGTGACATAACCTGCATCGCTGATGGTGTGCCGTTTTATTTACGATATAGTGCTGTTTACTTTACACGCTATAAATCACGCTGCACACCTCAGGATGAAATCGCGTTATGTCATATGCAAACCGACCGCTAAACCGCCAGGATTATAAAACGCTGACGCTGGCCGCCCTGGGCGGCGCGCTGGAGTTTTATGACTTTATCATTTTCGTTTTCTTTGCCGCCGTCGTCGGTGAGCTCTTCTTTCCCGCAGATATTCCCGAATGGCTCCGTCAGGTACAAACCTTTGGCATTTTCGCCGCCGGTTATCTGGCGCGCCCGCTGGGGGGGATCATCATGGCCCACTTTGGCGATCTGGTGGGACGCAAGAAAATGTTCACCCTCAGCATCCTGCTGATGGCGCTGCCGACCCTGGCGATTGGCCTGCTGCCAACCTATAGCTCGGTGGGCATCGTCGCGCCGTTGCTGTTACTGCTGATGCGTATTCTGCAGGGGGCGGCGATCGGCGGGGAAGTTCCTGGCGCCTGGGTGTTTGTCGCCGAGCATGTCCCGGAAAAACGCATTGGTATCGCCTGCGGTACGCTGACGGCCGGCCTGACGGTTGGCATTCTGTTGGGGTCGGTGGTGGCGACGCTTATCAACACCAGCCTGACGCCGCAGGGGATCCACGACGGCGGCTGGCGGATCCCCTTCCTGTTGGGCGGTGTATTTGGTCTGATTGCGATGTATCTGCGTCGCTGGCTGCAGGAGACGCCGATTTTTCTTGAGATGCAGCAGCGTAAAGCGCTGGCGCAGGAGCTGCCGGTAAAAGCGGTAGCGCTGAAGCACCAGAAGGCGGTGGTGATCTCTATGCTGCTGACCTGGCTGCTGTCGGCAGGCGTGGTGGTGGTGATCCTGATGTCGCCGGTCTGGCTGCAGAAACACTATGGCTTCGCGCCGGCGATTACCCTGCAGGCCAATAGCATCGCCACGATTATGTTGTGCATCGGCTGTCTGCTCGCCGGGCTGGCGGCGGATCGCTTTGGCGCCAGCCGGACTTTCATCGTCGGCAGCCTGCTGCTGGCGGTTGCCAGCTGGGCATTTTACCACCTGTCCGGCGCCAGCCCGCAGCGGCTGTTTCTGCTCTACGGCACGGTGGGGCTCTGCGTCGGGGTGGTAGGGGCGGTGCCTTATGTCATGGTGCGGGCCTTCCCGGCTGAAGTGCGCTTCACCGGCATCTCATTTTCCTACAACCTGTCGTACGCGATCTTTGGCGGCCTGACGCCGATTGCGGTCACCATGCTGATGGGCGTGTCGCCGATGGCGCCAGCCTGGTATGTGCTGGCCCTCTCGCTGATGGGGCTAGGATTAGGTATCTGGCTGCGTCAGGGGATGACGGCGTCGGCGGGATTGCCGGAAGGGGAACTGCAGCGTTGAGTCTGGTTTACCGATGATGACCTGCCGCCGCCCTGTGACAGGACGGCGGCGGACGATTAACGTGGTTCGCCGATCGGCAGCACGGTGCGGCCGAACTGCTCGTTCAGCACTTCACCCATCGCCAGGTAAATAGCGCTGGCGCCACAAACCAGGCCGACCCAGCCAGCGACTTTCACAATGCCTTCGTTATCCACCAGATGACCAATCGCCAGCAGCGCGAACAACACGGTCAGGCTCAGGAAGACAAACTGCAGCATGCGGGCTGCTTTCAGGGTGCCAAAGAACATAAACAGGGTAAAGACGCCCCACAGGCCGAGGTACATGCCGAGGAAGTGCGCGTTAGGCGCTTCCGCCAGACCCATTTTCGGCATCAGGAGGATAGCCACCAGCGTCAGCCAGAAGCTGCCGTAGGAGGTAAAAGCGGTTAAGCCAAAGGTGTTGCCTTTCTTGTATTCAAGCAGGCCGGCAAAAATTTGCGCAATGCCGCCGTAAAAAATGCCCATCGCCAGGATAGCTACATCGAATGCGAACAGGCCGCTATTCGCCAGGTTAAGCAGAATAGTGGTCATGCCGAAGCCCATAAGGCCCAGCGGTGCCGGATTAGCCAACTTAGTGTTGCCCAAGTTTGAAAAGGTGATAATCTCAGAATCTTTCTTATTTTCTGTGTTAGCCATGAAAAAACTCTATTCCTATATAAGGTGGTCCACTGACAAACAAACAGGGAATACCTCCCTGGAGCGCCAGACTGAAAAGGCGAAACAGTACGCTGCTATTCATGGTTTGGAGTACGTCCAGCTCCTTGATGCGGGCGTCTCAGCGTTTCGCGCGAAGAATAGCACAAGCGGCAAATTGGCAGGATTTATTTCTGCTGTAGAAAGCGGGGTTATTCCCTCTGATTCGTGGCTGTACGTGGAAAACCTCGATCGTCTGAGTCGTGCAGATGCCACCACCGCCAACGAATTATTTCTCCGTCTCCTGCGTCTGGGATTGACACTTGTTACCGGTATGGATGGCAAGACCTTTACCCGCGATAGCGTGAATAAAAACCCCACGGATCTGATGTTGTCCATACTGCTCTTCATGAGAGCCAACGAGGAATCCCTCACCAAGCAAAAACGTGCCTTTGAAACTACGCTTAAACTGATTGAACGATACCGATCCGGTCTTCCTGTAAACATAAAAAGTGCGGGTTCTTCTCCTTGGTGGATCGACGCTTCCGGGCCGAATAACGAAGCCGTGAAGCCCCACCCAACACACTTCAAGGCTGCTAAAGAGGCCGTTAGACTCTTACTGTCGGGCTGGGGTAACTATAGGGTGACCAACTACCTGAATGATAACAGTGAGCTTTATCCGCCACCGGCAGGGAAGAAGAGTAAGAACGAAAGAAAAGAAGTGCGCTGGACGGTGCCGAATATTAAGAAGATGCGGTTGAATCGTGCGTTGATGGGGGAAAAAGTTTTAACTCTGAACAACGTAACCCATCATCTTGAAAACTATTTTCCTCCCGTTTGTACGTCATCTGAATTTGCAAGGCTTCAAGATGTAGCCACCAACAACAGGATGCCTCAAGGGGAGCAGAAGCAGGTTATCACTCTGCTCTCTGGTATGGGGATTGTGCGTTGTGGTCACTGCGGCGGTGCTATGACCTCTTTTAGTAAGCAGGGAAAAATCCGCTACATGTGCGAATCAGGGAAAAAACGCATGTCGTCCTGCAAAGCCTGGAGCGTATCGGGCGCGTTGGTTGAACGGTGCTTGTTACAGCCGTTAATAGACGGTTATATCTCGTTGGTGATGGATAAACAGGTTTCAGATCAATCCATTTCTGGACTGATAGATTCCCGGCGAAGTGAATTGGAGGCGATACAGTCGCAGATTGACAATACTACTACTGCGATCTCAATGGGTGGAAATCTTGGCTCCTTGGTGGCAATGCTTCAAGGATTTGAATCCAGAAAGTCTGCTATTTTGGTTGATCTGGATAAGTTAACTCAGCGCGAATTATTGCAAGGTTCCCGTGAGCATCAGATTGAAAAAATCGTTGATACGATAGAGTTGATAACCCCCGAGTTGCTTGAGGACACAACAGATCCAGACCGGTTGAATATCCGGGAGGTTGTCCGGGCGGTTATAACTCGCGTCACGATCGGTAAGGGGGAAGATAAAGCCTTAAAGCTGATTTTTGATGTTTATGATCGTCAACAGTTTATTTATCAGGGCGAAATTCAGACCGATGATAGAGGCTGGATTCGCCGAGGGTATTCTATGCATATCGAAGATCAGAGTGTTGAGATGCATGATGGCATTGACCCTGCCCTGTATTCAAAGCTCGGAAAGTTGATAAAGGAGCGGCATGACAAAGTGGATGGGATATTATCCGCCTTTCCTCCGCTGAAAGCGTCGTGGTTTGTTAGCAAGTAGCTGAAAATTGTTCTGGTGCGGGCGGGTGATATAGAGATACCCGCCGCCCCCTGCGACTGGATCGCTAATCCCCATCCATATGTAAACCGGCGGGCTGCAAATATCTTGCCGGTGATTTGAACGATATGCTGGCTGCTTTCGCATCAACCAATCGCACCTGATTTACTCTGCGTCCTCAGTATCGAACGTTTTGCTGTACGGACAATGCTTTGACTTTGTGACGTATGTAAACGTGTAGATCGAGTTGCTGTAGATACACAATATTTGTCCACTCTCCGTCGTTGACTGCTCTGGTGTACTCATGGTGATCCGTCCGGCGACGGCGCTGAATGACACCAACAAACCGCAAAAATCAAAGAAAACTCCTTCATTTCAATCTGCTCCTTTCGGGAAGCTTTTTGCTGCTCACAATTCATACGCGGAGTTCACCGCCCCCAATCGATCGAAAATACTGATCTTTAAGATCGAATTTATTCATAAAAGTGGTTAAGATAAATCTCAGTCTTTTATTGTTTCAATTTTGTTCAAGGAGATGACTTTGAAAAAAATACTTCTGGTTGTACTGGGATTATTGGTAGGTAATGCATATGCAGATGACGGTTCACCGGATATGAAGGCAGCAGCGAAAGCCCTAATCCAGGCGGCGGACTACCAATGCAACAAGGTGAACGGGGTTTACCCCGCCCACTTTAGCAACGCTTTCACTGTGTTCTGCGATGATGTGTATGAGTACACCATCAAGGATCGTGGCGGTCGCTGGACTGTTGAAGTCAACGATTGAGGCCCGGATATGGCAATGAAAAAATGCCGTGAATGTGGGCATAGCATTTCGAGCAGCGCGAAAGTATGCCCATCCTGTGGAGTAAAAAAGCCCTACATTTCACCGTTCAAAGGCGTCTTTGTACTGGCAGTAATTGCATGGACTGGGTGGATCGCGTTTACTGATGATAAATCGTCAGGCAGCAATCAGGTATCCACGGAAAGCGATTCGGCCTCAATGGGGGAAATCAGGCTCAAAACTGCTGCCCCCGTAAACCTGGCTCCGGCTTCAACGACACCTTTTACGGCTGCTCAGATTTGTAAGGCTGCAATCAGCGGAATATTCGGGCGTGACGTGAATACGCTCAAAGCTGCAAAAGGGAGTCCGGCTGGCGTATTTAAAATTTCTTATCGGCGTCCGTCTGACGGCAATCAATATTCATTCGACTGCAAATTATCCGGTAACAATGTGATATGGACTGAGACGGGGCAGACATCCAACCGTTGGAACGGATCGGGGAGTGTTGAATTCAATGTCGAGTTTGCCATTAAGGAAAACGTCTTAGTGATAACTGAGGCACACGGTAATTCTGATGACATTTCGTATAGATTCACGATGAATCAATTCCGCTAAAATTCCACTCGGGGTAGGAGCTACTTTCTACCCCAAACCTTCGCCCCCCCCGGAAGCGATTCACCAATACCCCACCACTATATAAATCGGCTCGTGGAAATATCCTGCCGGTGATTGTGCTGTTGTCGCATGGTCTGAGGTGTTAGGCGGATGTTCTCCCCCTTCAAGATTTACCGCCGATCTTTTCAAAATATCTTTATCCCGTTGCTGGCCTTATTGTCACTGGTGGTATCAACAATCGTTCGTTTTATGATACCAGCAAATACCCTGTAAAGGTGGTATCAATAAAATAGCGTATTGACATAATGATACTAATCATGAATTATGATACCGTTTTTGATACCAGATGAGGGGGAAGTTATGGGCCGCACCTTTGCATACTGTCGCGTTTCGACCAGTGAGCAGACGACAGAAAACCAGATTGTAGCGATCCGTCAGGCAGGCTATGACATCCTTGATAGTCGCGTGATATCGGAAACGGTATCCGGTGGCGTACAGGCAATGAAGCGTAAAGGCTTTGCCGATATGGTCACCCATAAACTGGAGAAAGGCGATCGGCTGGTGGTGTTGAAGCTGGACAGGTTGGGGCGCGACAACATCGATGTGCAGCAAACTATAGCGATGCTGGTGGACAAGGGGATTGACGTTGTTTCGCTTGATCTGCCCGTCCGTAATCTTGCCAGTGCGGAAGGGAAGCTGATGCTGCAAATGTTTTCAGCTTTCGCGGAGTTCGAAAAGTCGCGCATCATTGAGCGTACCAAAGAAGGTCTGGCACGGGCTAAGACGGAAGGTAAGAAGTTAGGCCGTCCGGGTGCGGTAGATACCGTTAAGCGCGTACAGGAAGCCAAAGCAAAGGGGCTGAGCCAGTCCAAAGCGGTGCTTGAATTGGGTTTGAGCCTGCCAACAATCAAACGTAACTGGAACATCAAAGAAGCATAAAACACATTAGGTCAAGGTTAGACTGACAGTTTTCGCGGGTAAAGTACAACCAGAACTGGCTGTCGATTTTGAGCGAAGAGCGGAATTTGGTACTGGAGTACGTATAGGGCTGGCTCGTGTACCGGGCTGGGGTCAGTCCAACCAACATTAAAAAATGGCTATGAAAGCTGTGGCGATTCAGATATCCACCCGTATCATATCGGGGCAATTGAAAATACGACCTAAAAGCCTTGCATAATGGAGGGGAGGTGGTGCATACAATAGCTAGCACCTATATCGATAGGTAGTGACCCCAGTCGGGATACGATGTTAGATGTCTACCTTTTAACAGGATTGTATAAAAATATGAGTGTTAAGTTTTCAGCTGAAGTTGAAGCTTTCATCAGAACTTATGTGAAGGATCTCGAAGAAGGGGCTGCTGCTGTTTTTGCCGGTGCGGGCCTATCTAGGACTAGCGGCTTCGTTAACTGGAGTGAGCTCCTACGTGAAATTGCAGAGGAGCTGGGTCTTTCTGTTGAGCTAGAATACGACTTAATTTCAGTTGCGCAATACCATGTTAACAAGAAGAACAGCTCAACCGGTCTGGCCAGGAAAATCCTAGAGGAATTTTCGGCGCAGGCTGAACCGTCTGAAGCCCATAAAATCCTCGCACGACTTCCCATCAGAACATATTGGACAACCAACTATGACACTCTGATTGAGGACAGTCTCAAAGAGAACTACCGCGTCGCAGATATCAAACGTAAGACTGATGACCTTATTAACACTCATCCCAAACGGGACGCTGTCATTTACAAAATGCACGGTGACGTGGATTCGCCAAGTGCTGCCGTACTCTATAAAGCGCAGTATGAGCAGTACTACAAGACCCACGAAGGTTTTGTAACTGCATTGAGTGGAGACCTGATTTCCAAAACATTCTTATTCATTGGCTTCAGCTTCACTGATCCAAATCTTGATTACATACTGAGCCGCTTGCATGTGCCTGAAAAGAATCGACGCACTCACTACTGCTTCCTTCGCAAGGAGCCTGCCATACCACAAGGGAAGGAAGACGAAGCCAGCGCAATGTATAGGCAACGTCGGCAAGAGCATCATATTCGCGATTTGCTCCGGTTTGGCATTCAGGCAGTGCTGGTCAACGAGTACGAGGATATTTCGGTCATACTGAAGGAGATCGAGAGCCGTTTCCTCAAGAAAACCATCTTTATCTCCGGGAGTGCAGAAGAGTACGGAGCTTGGGACAAGCAAGAAGCACTGAACTTTGTACACACCCTCTCGGCATCTTTGGTAAAGGCGGGCTATCGGGTTGTCAATGGGTTTGGATGGGGTATTGGCAGTGCAGTCATCAACGGAGCTCTTGATGCCATCTATGCTAGGCCTGACAAGTACTCCGAAGATCAACTTATCATGCGACCATTTCCACAGCATCCATCAAATGGTAAAGAGTTGGCCGAGCTGTGGGATGAGTATCGGCACCGCATGATCGGTCTTTCAGGTATCGCTTTGTTTCTTTTCGGGAACAAGTTTCATGATGGTCACATCGTCAATGCCGGTGGGGTGCGAAGGGAGTTTCAAATTGCTCAGGACTCTGGGGTTGCTGTGCTTCCGATAGGCATCACTGGTTATATGGCCAAGGAGCTGGCAGATGAGATGTTGGCGGATCCAAGTAAACATTTTGCACAGTACCCTTGGCTGGAAACTGAAGTCACTCAGCTTGCAGAGATTTCGGCTGATCGGACAAAGATCGAACAGAAGATTCTAACAATTTTAAAGAAACTGGGAGGGTAGATATGAAACGTAAGGTCTTTTACAGTTTTCACTTCGATAACGATGTTATGCGGGTACAGCAGATTCGAAATATGGGGTTACTGGAGGGTGACGAACCAGTTAGTCCCAATACTTGGGAACAGATTAAGCGAACTGAGCAAGGAGTGAAGAATTGGATTAACCAGAATCTAATCGGTAAATCCTGTCTCGTAGTACTAATCGGTAGTCAAACAGCCAGTCGTCCATGGGTCAAATACGAGATTCAGAGAGCCTGGGAAGAGGGTAAGGCTGTGGTAGGTGTTTATATCCATCGACTGAATTGCCCTCGTCACGGCTTCGGGACAAAGGGGGGGAATCCTTTCGATCAATTCACCTTCAAGAGAGGCGACCGAGTCATTAAGCCGCTCGTATACGAACCTAGCTTTAACGACGCTTATAACGATATCAAGAACAACTTGGCTACTTGGATAGAAAACGCCATCAAACAATAACTCAATCATGGAGAGCAGGTCAGACTGGCGTGAAACAAAGATCCTTTGATAATCCATTAATTTTATTAACTTCATATTGAACAGTAATTCTGGAGATCCTCTTTCATGTTTGTCGATATTGGAATTACCGATTTTGATGCTACTTCGTTAGAATTCTCATCGTCCGAAATCTCTTCGTATAGGCAAAAGAGCAACGCTGCATTCAACAGAGAGAAGCTCCAAAGTTTTCTTTTGGGAAGAGAAAATGTGCTTGATGCCGAAGCTATAAGCCGTTCCTGTTTTCCTGATGTTCGAGCTGACGTTTTCCTTTCGCATGCTCACCGTGATGAAGATGATGTGATCAGGTTGGCGTTGAGCCTTGAGAAAGTGGGGCTAAGTGTGTTCGTTGATTCGTGTGTCTGGGGCTGGGCTGACGAAATTTTGAGAGTTATTGATGAGGATTTCTGCTATAGGAAAACCACTAAGACCTTTGACTATGATATGCGCAATAGAACCACCTCAAATGTTTATATGATCCTGAACTCAGCACTTCAGAATATGATTGCCAGAACTGAGCTGCTGTTATTCCTTCAGACTGATAACTCCATCAAGATCGATGAGTACGTAAAAGATAAGACTCATCTCTCATCACCATGGATCTTTTCCGAATTGATGTTTGCGAAACTGGGCCAGAAAACAAAACGCCGCCAGGTAGAGAAACATGCGTTTGAAAGTCTTGCAACAGATAGCAGAGAATTGGAACTCAGAAAAAGTTTTGAAACAGCTTTTCCGCATCCCGGCAACCGCTATGAGCTCACGAACGATGAGCTTCATCATTGGATTCGTGAAGGCTATCAGAAAAGAATTTCTGACGATATCGCTGCTTTAACTCACCTTGATTTGCTTTACCTACGCGCCGGCATTCCACCAAAAGAGCTCACTGACACAAGGCTTCTGCTTCCTATTTAATCTGAGAAAACCGGCAACGTGTAGATCGCTGTGGGCGTTGCTGTGCCTGCTGGTGACAAATTTGTCATGGGAATATGCCTTGTAGAAATTTTTCGTGTGCGTAAGGCTGGCCCGGTGGAGACGAACCTTGTTAAGCGATCCTGCGTTGCATATGCATTCCTCCACCAGCACCGCCTTTGTCCCTGAGCAAGGAACAGAGCCGCCGCTTTAGATTTGCACACGGCGCTTCGCTTTGCCTACGGCTGTCTCCGTTGCTTACTGGCGTGCGCCAACAGAGTATATGCTTATAGCTAAAAAAAGATCAGTACAGGGTGGGGTACTACGGGTAAAAGTAAATTTTTTATTATATATCATATACTTGACCGTTTATTGATAGTGGGGTACAGGATGGGGTACGCATAGGGTATAGGGTGGGGTACAAATGCGGCAGAGAATGACAGGAGGGGGAAAAATCCCCCTCAGAATGTGAACTCCTCGACGGTTGCAAGGTGCTCCCGCAAGCTGGCGGGTGTCCAGCCATCAGGTATCCACCACCATTGCTTTGACGTTTTGCCGGTCGGATCTGGGTTTCTCTGGTACGGCTGGCACTTCCGGTACTTCATCGCCGTCAGGTAGCTGGAAGCTATCTGGCAGTTTCGGAGATCGGAGAACTGGGCCTGTAGCGTCTCCAGTCGGAATGCCGGGTTATCTGCCACCCATTCACGGACTTGCATTTCCAGGATTGAAACTGAATCCGATATCATCCGGCGCAGGCAATCGGACTGCGGCACGTATTTATGGTTGAACTGACACAGGTCACGCGCCATAAGCCACTCATAAATCACGTCCAGCCCACCGCTGGATACCCACGGCAATAGCCGGTTCTGGATGAATAATTGTGTCTCCTGCCGGTCAGCTTTGTGCGTCATAAACTCCGGGGCATACCAGCGGCGTTCGTTCTCATCCAGGCGCAGGGGCCGGGGCTGGTTGCTCGACAGTATGATCCTTGCGTAAACCCGTGCGCTACGCTCCGGCTCATAAAGCGGGCGTATCTGCTGCCATTCCTCGCTAAGAATGGATTTTAACCGGGTCATCTGGCTGTCGCTGTTGGTGGAGACGTCATCCAGGTGGATCAGCATATTGGAAGCCAGCGTTGTGCTGTGTTTCTCCGTCAGTTTGGCGAATGAGTCCAGCGAGGCAGTCTGATCAGAAAGCAGCGGGGTGAGGATATGCTCAAAGAGCACGCCTTTCCCGGTGCCAGTATCGCCGGTGAATAACAGGTGCCAGGATGGACGCTGATCGGGGCGCTGGAGCATATGTGCCATCCAGTCGCACACTATTTTCCGGTCAGTGTCTTGCGGAAACAGGCGCTCGATAAACTCAATCCACGGGGCCGGGTCAGGGTTAAAACCGTTGGCGGGTTCGTCCTTCTCGTATCGTTTGTACGTATTGACTGCCAGCACCCCAGAACTCAACGGCACAAATAATTCCGGGTCTACCGCTGGTCTGAATTCTTCGCTAACGACAAACGGTAACCGGCGGCGTATGGTGTTCCACCATTCTTCCTCGTACTCAATCTCAGTATGTGAGTTCCGGTTTGCCCACTGGTAAAACAGCCCGCTGATGCTGTCATCGTTGAGGGTGACACCATCACGGATGTTGAACAGGACTGAGAGGTTATTTGTCGCTTTCAGCACCCATCCGTGATCTTTCAGGTAGTTGATAAAGGCTCTGAGAATCTGTTTCTTTATTTTTTCGTTGTTCGGGTTCGGCATTTGCACTCCACTGAGTCGTTAAGGGTTTGGGTCAGGTCGTTATATTTTTCCGGATTGCTGGCGATCTCAGTCAGCAGCTTACGGACGAATACCGGCAGAGGCATATTCCCGCGCGTGGCGGTCAGCCAGTCGGCGGTAGTTCCCGTCACTGTGATATCGTAAATTTTCATCGTTTAACCTCCGGCTGGACGGGCAGCGATTTGTAGCGTTCCGGGTTGGCATCTTTGATTTTGCGAGCGGCGGCAATAGCTCGCTCCAGTGCGTCCGGGTCGATATGTGCGGGCACTGGTGGCCCGCTTTTGGTTTTGGTAGCTGTCATACAGTGGCCCCTGTCAGGAGCATATCGCGGAGGCGTTGGCGCATAGCATCACGCTCTGCGGCGGCGGCTTCCTCTGCTCGGCGCTGTGCCTCGTTAGCGGCGTCCTGAACCAGTTTGTCTACCTCACGCTCCATCGCGGCGGCGAGTTCGTTGTGATAGCCCTCTTCCACCTGTCGTTTCAGGTCGGCAATCTCCTGTTCCACCAGCTCCGCTGGTTTGCGAAGCGTGATACTCATATTCCCCGTACCGGCAACGTAAACGGACTGCGGGATGCCGATATCATATCTCCAGCCCTCTAAGATCCTCTCCTGGAGTTGCTGCATCGCCAGTGGTGCCGGAGCGTTGAAACGCTGTGTGGTGCTCGTTACTTCGTAACGTTGTACGGCGGTATCTATACGCGCGGCTAATACGGCGGCGTCGGGTTTGAACCGGTCGGCGGCCTCAGTCATAAACGCCTTTAAGTCGCTGTCAGCGGCTCTCTGAATGGTCTTTTTTGTCATGGGGTAATCCTCTGTAATCGTTGAATAAAGGCCGTAGCAGGCTGCTGGCGCTCTGTGGTGAGCGTCATTTGTTGTGACCGTTAGGTTCGGTCATCTCGTCAGTGTTTGTGTATCAGGTGGTCAGGGATATTCGCCGTAGTAACTCTGTCCACACGCGGGGCAATGCTGCGGTGTCTCAGGGCAGAATCGAAACCAGCGAGTGACGTCCCCGCGTCCGAAAGTGACCCCGGCGAGGTGGGTGACTTCCAGCGCTGTGAGCGTTCTGTACGCAGTTGATAGCGGCAGATCAACGAAGCGGCTGATTATCTCAGCGGTTACGGGAATATCGGTTGTGTTCAGGTAATGCAGGACGTTGATTCTTGGAGTGGTGGCGCGAAGGCCGGTGTCATTCAGGATCGCGACGAGGGTGGCGCGTTCCGTATCGGTCGGGGCTGCAAATGTTGGCAGCATGGGCGTTGAGATCAATATTTCTCCTGTTTTGTGTGGTTTATTGGTCAGACTCTATTTTATCATGAAATCCTCTAATTGGGAATGGTTATCATTACTATTTGTGTGGTATTTTCTTTGCCAAAATGAATTTTGGCTTGCCCATAATTCCTCAAAATTATCATTAAAAGGGAAGCATTACCCCGCGACTTGGCGGCGGGGCGCGGCATAATAATGAGGCGCTGAAGGGCTGTCTATGATCTGGCGGGGTATTTTTCACCAATTTCTGTTGCGCCCGACGGCGGCTGGATCATTTGCCGTAAACAGGCAATATGCAGGACCGCAGGGATGGTGACCCGGTAAGCGCTGCCGCTCACCGCTTTGACGCTGTTCAGCGCGGCGCCGAGCGGCCCGCCCAGCCCGGCGCCGCGCACCAGACCATGACCAATAACGCTTACGGCGGCATGGGTGCGCAGAATGGCGGTTAAGCGCTCGTCCAGCAACAGGGCGACCCCTTCGCTTAGCTTGCGGTGCCTCAGCAGATGGGGCAACAGATTTTCCAGCTCATGGCTCCGGCAATCCACCGCGGCAAGAAATTGTGCCTTTTGCTCCGCATCCAGCTTATTCCAGCTGTGCTGCAGGAAATGTTCCAGTAACTGCTGTTCGATCTGCGGCGTCGTCATCTGTTTGTCGACCTTCGCCTTCAGCCGTTTACACACATCCAGCAGGATCGCGCGATAAAATTTGCCGTGGCGGCGTAGGGTGTTGGCGATGCTGTCGCCGCCAAAATGCTGTAGCTCTCCGGCAATCAGCTGCCAGTTGCGGCGATAGCGTTCAGGGTGGCCCTCCATTGCTAAAAAGGTCTCGTTGCGCAGCAGCGTGCTGGAGAGGCGGGGTTTGCCGTTTTCGCCGTGGGTCAGAATACGGGTAAAAGCTTCCAGATGCGCCTCGCTGCACTCAGGAAGAAAGGCCAGATCGTCATCTGCCAGATAGTTAATATGCATAAATCATCCCTCCTCAGGATAACGAGGTTAGTCGTCGCCGATAATTTTTAATGAGGCCATATCTGAGGAGTGGACCGTGTGGCCGGAGAAGGCGATTTTCTTCACACAGCGTTTGCTGTCGTTATCGCTATTGATGTTGATCCAGCCGGAGGTGCTGCCCTCTTTTATCCCGGCGGGGACGTTCAGCGTATGGCTGGCGCCGCGGCTGGCCTTAAAGTAGACCGTCGCCCCGGAGAGCTGTACATCGCCGCGCTCGGCGCTGAGCTGAATGCGTTTGACGACCCGACAGACCGGGAGTTTCAGCGTCAGGTCGTTGGTTTCATTGCGCGGCATGGCTACCACACCGAGGATTTTATGGTCGTTGGCGGCCGCCGAGGTGATAAACGATAAGCCGAGGATAAGCCCCGCGGAAATCCGGAATAGTGGTTTCATCAATATGTCCCCTGAATAAGTAAAGTGCGACGGCGAGGGATATTATCACCAGGGGCGTGGGGCCATTAGCGCGCAAGTATTGCGGGTTATGTCAATGATATTATGAATATATTTTGTTTTCACATTCATCATTTATATATGCATTTCGCTGCCTCTTTTGGCGCCTGACAATGTCGCTCGGGACGCTTTTCACGACTCAGGTCGGGGCACGGTGCAAAAAATTTTTAGGCTTGCCCCTTGATGCCGGGGTGGGCGACCCCATCTTGTAGTCAACCGCAGTGAAGAACCTGAAAAAAAATGATGTCTGGGCAGTTGAAACCGCACGTTTCGCCCTTATTACAGGTTCACAACCACATGTTGATCGAATTTTTAGTGGAGACGTTTAGATGGGTAAAATTATTGGTATCGACCTGGGTACTACCAACTCTTGTGTAGCGATTATGGATGGCACTACTGCACGCGTGCTGGAGAACGCCGAAGGCGATCGCACCACGCCTTCTATCATTGCCTATACCCAGGATGGTGAAACTCTGGTTGGTCAGCCGGCTAAACGTCAGGCAGTGACAAACCCGCAAAACACCCTGTTTGCGATTAAACGCCTGATTGGCCGCCGCTTCCAGGACGAAGAAGTTCAGCGTGACGTTTCTATCATGCCATACAAAATTGTTGCCGCAGACAATGGCGACGCATGGCTGGATGTGAAAGGCACCAAAACTGCACCGCCGCAGATCTCTGCTGAAGTGCTGAAAAAAATGAAGAAAACGGCTGAAGATTACCTGGGTGAACCGGTAACTGAAGCGGTTATCACCGTACCGGCTTACTTCAACGATGCGCAGCGTCAGGCTACCAAAGATGCCGGCCGTATCGCCGGTCTGGAAGTCAAACGTATCATCAACGAACCGACCGCGGCGGCGCTGGCTTACGGTCTGGATAAAGAAGTCGGTAACCGCACTATCGCGGTATACGACCTCGGTGGTGGTACTTTCGATATCTCTATTATCGAAATCGACGAAGTTGACGGCGAGAAAACCTTTGAAGTACTGGCGACCAACGGTGACACCCACCTGGGCGGTGAAGACTTCGATACGCGTCTGATCAACTACCTCGTTGATGAGTTCAAGAAAGATCAGGGCATTGACCTGCGTAACGACCCGCTGGCCATGCAGCGCCTGAAAGAAGCCGCTGAGAAAGCGAAGATTGAATTGTCTTCTGCTCAGCAGACCGACGTTAACCTGCCGTATATCACTGCAGATGCGACCGGTCCGAAACACATGAATATCAAAGTGACTCGCGCGAAACTGGAAAGCCTGGTAGAAGACCTGGTTAACCGCTCCATCGAGCCGCTGAAAGTGGCCCTGCAGGATGCTGGTCTGTCCGTTTCCGATATCAACGACGTGATCCTCGTTGGTGGTCAGACTCGTATGCCGATGGTGCAGAAGAAAGTCGCTGAGTTCTTCGGTAAAGAGCCGCGTAAAGACGTTAACCCGGATGAAGCTGTGGCGATCGGCGCAGCGGTTCAGGGTGGTGTACTGACGGGTGATGTGAAAGACGTTCTGCTGCTGGACGTAACCCCGCTGTCGCTGGGTATCGAAACCATGGGCGGCGTGATGACAGCGCTTATCAACAAAAACACCACTATCCCGACCAAGCACAGCCAGGTGTTCTCTACTGCAGAAGACAACCAGTCTGCGGTAACCATCCATGTGCTGCAGGGTGAGCGTAAACGCGCGTCTGATAACAAATCACTGGGTCAGTTCAACCTGGATGGTATTAACCCGGCGCCGCGCGGTATGCCGCAGATCGAAGTCACCTTCGACATCGATGCTGACGGTATCCTGCACGTTTCCGCGAAAGACAAAAACAGCGGTAAAGAGCAGAAGATCACCATCAAGGCGTCTTCCGGTCTGAATGAAGAAGAAATTCAGAAAATGGTTCGCGAAGCAGAAGCTAACGCCGAATCTGACCGTAAGTTCGAAGAGCTGGTACAGACCCGTAACCAGGGTGACCATCTGCTGCACAGCACTCGTAAGCAGGTTGAAGAAGCAGGCGATAAACTGCCGGCTGATGACAAAACCGCTATTGAGTCTGCGCTGACCGCGCTGGAAACTTCCCTGAAAGGCGAAGACAAAGCGGACATCGAAGCGAAAATGCAGGCGCTGGCGCAGGCTTCTCAGAAGCTGATGGAAATTGCTCAGCAGCAGCACGCTCAGCAGCAGGCGGGTTCCGCTGACGCTCAGGCGAGCAACGCGAAAGACGACGATGTTGTCGACGCTGAGTTCGAAGAAGTGAAAGATAAAAAATAATCGCCCTTTGAACGGGTAAAACACTGGCACGGGCGAAGAGGTTTCCTCTCCGCCCGTGCACGCATGTTAAGGGGCTGAAAAACACCGATGGCAAAGCAAGATTACTACGAGATTTTAGGCGTCTCCAAAACAGCGGAAGAGCGTGAAATCAAAAAGGCTTACAAGCGCCTGGCCATGAAGTATCACCCGGACCGCAACCAGGGTGATAAAGAGGCCGAAGCCAAATTTAAAGAAATCAAAGAAGCGTATGAAATCCTGACTGATGCCCAGAAGCGTGCGGCCTACGATCAGTACGGCCACGCGGCCTTCGAACAGGGCGGCATGGGCGGCGGCGGCGGTTTTGGCGGCGGTGCGGATTTCAGCGATATCTTTGGCGATGTTTTCGGCGATATCTTTGGCGGCGGACGTGGTCGTCAGCGCGCGGCGCGCGGCGCCGATCTCCGTTACAACATGGAGCTGACGCTGGAAGAAGCGGTGCGTGGCGTCACCAAAGAGATCCGTATTCCGACGCTGGAAGAGTGCGACGTCTGTCACGGCAGCGGCGCCAAGGCCGGCAGCAAGCCGCAGACCTGTCCGACCTGTCATGGCGCAGGCCAGGTGCAGATGCGTCAGGGCTTCTTTGCGGTACAGCAGACCTGTCCGCACTGTCAGGGACGCGGTACGCTGATTAAAGATCCATGCAACAAATGTCATGGTCATGGGCGTGTAGAGAAAACGAAAACCTTGTCGGTTAAAATTCCGGCAGGTGTGGACACCGGCGATCGGATCCGTCTGGCGGGCGAAGGCGAAGCTGGCGAGCATGGCGCACCGGCAGGCGATCTGTACGTACAGGTCCAGGTGAAGCAGCACGCTATCTTTGAGCGTGAAGGTAATAACCTGTACTGCGAAGTCCCGATCAACTTCACGATGGCGGCGCTGGGTGGTGAGATTGAAGTGCCGACGCTCGACGGTCGCGTCAGTCTGAAAGTGCCGGGTGAAACCCAGACCGGCAAGCTGTTCCGCATGCGCGGCAAAGGTGTGAAATCCGTTCGCGGCGGCGCCCAGGGCGATCTGCTGTGCCGCGTGGTGGTGGAGACGCCGGTAGGGCTGAACGAGAAGCAGAAGCAGCTGCTGAAAGAGCTGCAGGAGAGCTTCGGCGGCCCGACCGGGGAAAACAACAGCCCGCGTTCGAAAAGCTTCTTCGACGGTGTGAAGAAGTTCTTCGACGACCTGACCCGCTAATTCCGCTTTTCCTGATATCCGGCCCGGGCCTTGCTGCCCGGGCTTTTTTTGCCTTACGCCTCCTCTTTTATTCGTAAAAAACGAACATTAAAGCAATTTAAATCTGATTTTTTCGAGTTATCAGTGTGTGTATTATGCTTTTATCGAGTTATTCACCAACAGGATGAAAGTAAAAGTGAAACATCTGCAACGATTCTTTAGTAGCGATGCTTCCGGCGGCATTGTCTTAATCATTGCCGCCGCGCTGGCGATGGTGATGGCCAATACCAGCGTGACCAGCGGTCTGTATCACTCCTTCCTGGAGACGCCAGTTCAGCTGCGAGTGGGGGCGCTGGAGATCAATAAGAACATGCTGTTATGGATCAATGATGCCCTGATGGCGGTGTTTTTTTTACTGATTGGCCTGGAGGTCAAACGTGAGCTGATTCAGGGGTCGCTGGCGAGCCGTCGTCAGGCGGTGTTTCCAGTGATTGCCGCGCTCGGCGGGATGATTGTGCCGGCCCTGGTCTATCTGGCTTTTAACGCCCAGGATCCTGTCGCCAGAGAGGGGTGGGCGATCCCGGCGGCGACGGATATTGCCTTTGCGCTCGGTGTGCTGGCGCTGTTAGGTAGCCGGGTACCGACGGCGCTGAAGATTTTCCTGATGGCGCTGGCGATTATTGATGACCTCGGGGCTATCGTGATTATCGCGCTGTTTTATACCCACGACCTGTCCATGCTTTCGCTGGGCGTGGCGGCGGCGGCAATTGCGGTGCTGGTGGCCCTGAACCTCAGCGGCGTGCGGCGTACCGGGATCTATATTCTGGTTGGCGCGGTGCTGTGGACGGCGGTGCTGAAGTCTGGCGTTCATGCGACCCTTGCCGGGGTGATCGTCGGCTTTATGATCCCGCTCGAGGAAAAGCATGGCAAGTCACCGGCCAAAGCGCTTGAGCATGTCCTGCACCCGTGGGTCGCGTTTATGATCCTGCCGCTGTTCGCCTTCGCCAACGCTGGCGTTTCGCTGCAGGGAGTCACCCTGGCCGGACTGACGTCGCTTCTGCCGCTGGGCATTATGGCCGGGCTGTTTATCGGCAAGCCGCTGGGGATCAGCCTGTTCTGCTGGCTGGCGCTGAAGCTGAAGTGGGCCTCGCTGCCGGAGGGGACCACCTGCAAGCAGATCATGGCGGTGGGTATTCTGTGTGGGATTGGCTTTACGATGTCGATTTTCATCGCCACTCTGGCCTTCGGTAGCGTCGACCCCGCGTTGATCAACTGGGCCAAGCTTGGCATCCTGATTGGCTCAGTGCTATCAGCAGTCATCGGATATCTCATACTGCGTCAGCGCGTGACGGAGACTCGCCTCGCGGTATAACCTTTCTGCAGGAGAGCCTGCGTGGCTCTCCTGGACATTATCAGGGAGAGAAGCATGTCACATATCAACTACAACCATCTGTACTACTTCTGGCACGTGTATAAAGAAGGGTCCGTCGTTGGCGCGGCGGAGGCGCTGTTTCTGACGCCGCAGACGATTACCGGGCAGATCAAAGCCCTGGAAGAGCGCCTGCAGGGTAAGTTGTTTAAGCGAAAAGGAAGGGGACTGGAGCCGAGTGAGCTGGGCGAGCTGGTCTTCCGCTATGCCGACCGCATGTTTACCCTCAGCCAGGAGATGCTCGACATCGTCAACTACCGCAAAGAGTCGAATCTGCTGTTTGATGTCGGCGTCGCTGATGCGTTATCCAAGCGGCTGGTCAGCGGCGTGCTGGATGCCGCCGTCGTTGAGAGTGAGCAGATCCATCTGCGCTGTTTTGAATCCACCCATGAGCTGCTGCTGGAGCAACTGAGCCAGCATAAGCTCGATATGATTATCTCTGACTGTCCGATCGACTCGACACAGCAGGAAGGGCTATTTTCGGTGAAGATTGGCGAGTGCAGCGTCAGCTTCTGGTGCATGAATCCGGCGCCGACGAAGCCGTTTCCGGCCTGTCTGGAAGAGCGGCGGCTGCTGATCCCCGGTCGGCGTTCGATGCTGGGGCGTAAACTGCTGAACTGGATTAACGTGCAGGGCCTGAAGGTGGAGATCCTCGGCGAATTTGACGATGCGGCGCTCATGAAAGCCTTCGGCGCCGCGCATAATGCGATATTTGTCGCGCCGACGCTCTATGCGCATGATTTCTACTATGACGAATCGATTATCGAAATTGGCAGCATGGATAGCGTGATGGAGGAGTATCACGCTATTTTTGCCGAGCGAATGATTCAGCATCCCGCGGTTCAGCGCATCTGTAATCGCGATTACTCGTCACTGTTTACCGAACCCCGATAGCCTGCCGGCGTGGGCTGGCGTGGCGCTGGCCGCGCCAGCGCGCGTTAGCGGGGGAAGATGGCGGGCATAAAAAAACCCGCTTTCGCGGGTTTCTTTAACAAAGTTCAGCAAGCAGGCGATTAAGCCAGTTTGTTGATCTGTGCAGTCAGGTTTGCTTTATGACGCGCAGCTTTGTTTTTGTGGATCAGACCTTTAGCAGCCTGACGGTCCACGATTGGTTGCATTTCGTTAAATGCTTTCTGTGCAGCAGCTTTGTCGCCAGCTTCGATAGCTGCGTATACTTTCTTGATGAAAGTACGCATCATAGAGCGACGGCTTGCGTTGTGCTTGCGAGCCTTTTCAGACTGAACGGCGCGCTTCTTAGCTGATTTGATATTAGCCAAGGTCCAACTCCCAAATGTGTTCTATATGGACAATTCAAAGGCCGAGGAATATGCCCGTTTAGCCTTCTTTTGTCAATGGATTTGTGCAAATAAGCGCCGTTTAACACCACAGCGCTTCATTACGTAGTGATGGCGCAAGATTCTACCAGCTTGTTGCAGGCGAATACAGCTTTTCCACCATAAAAATCGCCGGGCGCGGCCAGTTTTCCCGCTTTCTCGCGCTGAGTGAATGAATTCCTGAGAACTTTCGTTGCCGAGGTGCAATCGCTGGTTAACGTTGACAGTTGTACAAGGTATACTCGGACGATTTTCACTGTTTTGAGCCAGACATGAAGCTGATACGCGGCATACATAATCTCAGTCAGGCGCCGCACGGGTGCGTGCTGACCATTGGTAATTTTGACGGCGTGCATCGTGGGCATCAGGCACTGCTGCAGCGGTTGCGCGAAGAGGGCCGCCAGCGCGGTTTACCGGTGGTGGTGATGATTTTCGAACCCCAGCCGCTGGAGCTCTTTGCCGCCGATAAAGCCCCGGCGCGGTTGACCCGCCTGCGTGAAAAGCTGGGCTATCTGGCTGAAAGCGGGGTCGACTATGTATTGTGCGTTCGCTTTGACCGCCGGTTCGCCGCGCTAACCGCGCAGGATTTTATCAGCGAACTGCTGGTGCGCCGCCTGGGTGTGCAGTTCCTTGCCGTCGGTGATGATTTCCGCTTTGGCGCTGGTCGCCAGGGGGATTTTTTGTTATTGCAAAAGGCCGGAGCGGAATACGGCTTCGACGTGACCAGCACCCAGACTTTCTGCGAAGGTGGGGTGCGTATCAGCAGTACGGCGGTGCGTCAGGCGCTGGCGGATGACGATCTCCTGCTGGCGGAGACGCTGCTGGGCCATCCGTTTAGCATCTCCGGACGCGTCGTTCATGGTGATGAACTGGGCCGTACCATAGGTTTTCCGACGGCGAACTTACCGCTGCGTCGTCAGGTTTCCCCGGTTAAAGGGGTCTATGCGGTAGAAGTGACAGGGCTGGGCGACAAACCCATAGCGGGCGTCGCCAATATTGGCACCCGTCCAACGGTCGCGGGCGTGCGTCAGCAGCTTGAAGTACATCTGTTGGACGTTGTAATGGACCTCTACGGTCGCCATATCAATGTAGTACTGCGTAAAAAGATACGTAACGAGCAGCGGTTTGCGTCGCTGGACGAGCTGAAGGCGCAAATCGCACGTGATGAGTTAACGGCCCGCGAATTATTTGGGCTGACCAGCCAGGCTTGAGCCGCTGGTGTTTATCAAACCGAAATACGGAACCGAGAATCTGATGAGTGACTATAAATCGACCCTGAATTTGCCGGAAACAGGGTTCCCTATGCGTGGCGACCTCGCCAAACGCGAACCGGGAATGCTGGCGCGTTGGACCGATGATGACCTGTACGGCATCATTCGTGCAGCCAAAAAAGGCAAAAAAACCTTCATTCTGCATGATGGCCCTCCTTATGCGAATGGCAGCATTCATATTGGTCACTCGGTTAACAAGATTCTGAAAGACATTATCGTTAAGTCCAAAGGACTGACGGGCTATGACTCGCCGTACGTTCCGGGCTGGGACTGCCACGGTCTGCCGATCGAGCTGAAAGTCGAGCAGCAATACGGTAAGCCGGGTGAGAAATTTACCGCCGCTGAATTCCGCGCCAAGTGCCGCGAATATGCCGCGGAGCAGATCGACGGTCAGCGTAAAGACTTTATCCGCCTGGGCGTGCTGGGCGACTGGTCGCGTCCGTACCTGACCATGGACTTCAAAACCGAAGCCAACATCATCCGCGCGCTGGGTAAAATCATCGGCAACGGCCACCTGCATAAAGGCGCTAAGCCGGTGCACTGGTGCGTTGACTGCCGTTCCGCGCTGGCGGAAGCGGAAGTGGAGTATTACGACAAAACCTCTCCGTCTATCGACGTGGCGTTCCACGCGGTAGATAAAGCCGCGGTACTGGCGAAATTCGGCGTGGCCGACGTCAACGGCCCGGTTTCCCTGGTTATCTGGACCACCACGCCGTGGACCCTGCCGGCTAACCGTGCCATCTCTCTGTCGCCGGAATTCGACTACGCGCTGGTGCAGGTTGACGGTCAGGCGCTGATCCTGGCGAAAGACCTGGTTGAGAGCGTGATGAAGCGCCTTGGCGTTACGGATTACCGTATCCTGGCGGCGGTACAAGGTTCAGAACTTGAACTGATGCGCTTCCAGCATCCGTTCCTCGATTTCGACGTGCCGGCGATCCTTGGCGACCACGTGACGCTGGACGCGGGTACCGGCGCGGTGCATACCGCCGGCGGCCACGGTCCGGACGACTACACCATCAGCCAGAAATACGGTCTGGAAATCGCCAACCCGGTTGGCCCGGACGGTGCTTACCTGCCTGGTACCTATCCGTCTCTGGATGGCATCAACGTCTTCAAAGCCAACGACATCATCGTTGAGATGCTGCGTGACAGCGGCGCGCTGCTGCACGTGGAAAAAATGCAGCACAGCTATCCGTGCTGCTGGCGACACAAATCGCCGATCATCTTCCGCGCCACCCCGCAGTGGTTCGTCAGTATGGATCAGAAAGGCCTGCGCGCGCAGTCGCTGAAAGAGATCAAAGGCGTGCAGTGGATCCCGGACTGGGGCCAGGCGCGTATCGAATCGATGGTGGCAAACCGCCCTGACTGGTGTATCTCCCGTCAGCGTACCTGGGGCGTGCCGATGTCGCTGTTCGTGCACAAAGAAACCCACGAACTGCACCCGCGTACCCTTGAACTGATGGAAGAAGTGGCGAAACGCGTTGAAGTTGACGGCATCCAGGCGTGGTGGGATCTCGATTCCCGCGACATCCTTGGCGATGACGCCGAAAGCTACGAGAAAGTGCCGGATACCCTCGACGTGTGGTTTGACTCCGGGTCGACCCACTCTTCCGTGGTTGATGTGCGTCCGGAATTCGCCGGTCACGCCGCGGACATGTATCTGGAAGGCTCTGACCAGCATCGCGGCTGGTTCATGTCTTCACTGATGATCTCCACGGCGATGAAAGGCAAAGCGCCATATCGCCAGGTACTGACCCACGGCTTCACCGTCGATGGCCAGGGCCGCAAAATGTCCAAGTCTATCGGTAACACCGTTAGCCCGCAGGACGTGATGAACAAGCTGGGCGCCGATATCCTGCGTCTGTGGGTGGCTTCCACCGACTACACCGGCGAAATGGCGGTCTCCGATGAGATCCTCAAACGCGCCGCGGACAGCTATCGTCGTATCCGTAACACCGCGCGCTTCCTGCTGGCGAACCTGAACGGTTTCGATCCAGCGAAAGACATGGTTAAACCGGAAGAGATGGTGGTGCTGGACCGCTGGGCAGTCGGCTGCGCGCAGGCGGCACAGGAAGATATCCTGAAAGCCTACGAATCCTACGACTTCCATGAAGTGGTACAGCGCCTGATGCGCTTCTGCTCCATCGAAATGGGCTCGTTCTACCTCGACATCATCAAAGACCGCCAGTACACCGCGAAAGCGGACAGCGTGGCGCGTCGCAGCTGCCAGACCGCGCTGTTCCATATCGTGGAAGCGCTGGTGCGCTGGATGGCGCCGATCATGTCCTTCACCGCGGACGAAATCTGGGGCTACCTGCCGGGCGATCGTGAGAAATATGTCTTCACCGGCGAGTGGTATGAAGGTCTGTTCGGCCTGGCCGACGATGAAGCGATGAACGACGGTTTCTGGGATGAATTGCTCAAGGTGCGCGGCGAAGTCAACAAGGTGATCGAGCAAGCGCGTGCGGATAAGAAAGTCGGTGGCTCTCTGGAAGCAGCGGTCACGCTGTATGCCGATGCCGACCTGGCGGCCAAGCTCAACGCGCTGGGCGATGAATTACGATTTGTCCTGTTGACCTCCGGCGCCAACGTTGCCGATTATGCGCAGGCGCCGGCTGATGCCTGGCAGAGCGATCTGCTGAAAGGGCTGAAAGTGGTCCTGAGTAAAGCCGAGGGCGAGAAGTGCCCACGCTGCTGGCATTACACCAGTGACGTCGGCAAGGTAGCGGAACACGCAGAAATCTGCGGTCGCTGTGTGAGCAACGTCGCCGGTAACGGCGAGCAACGTAAATTCGCCTGATGAGTAAATCGATCTGTTCAACGGGGCTACGCTGGCTGTGGGTCGTCGTAGCCGTGCTGATTATCGATCTGGGTAGCAAATTCCTGATCCTCCAGAATTTCGCTCTGGGGGAGACGGTTCCGCTGTTCCCGTCGCTTAATCTGCATTATGCCCGCAACTATGGCGCGGCGTTTAGTTTCCTCGCCGACAGCGGCGGCTGGCAGCGCTGGTTCTTTTCCGGGATCGCGATCGGCATTTGTGTGGTGCTGACGGTACTGATGTACCGTTCGAAGGCGACGCAAAAGCTGAACAATATTGCCTACGCCCTGATTATCGGCGGTGCGCTGGGTAACTTGTTCGATCGCCTGTGGCACGGCTTCGTGGTCGATATGATCGACTTCTACGTCGGCGACTGGCATTTCGCCACCTTCAACCTCGCCGATAGTGCGATCTGCATCGGCGCAGCGCTGATTGTGCTTGAAGGTTTCTTGCCGAAACCGACCGCGAAAGAGCAGGCGTAAATGTCAATGCCGGGTGGCGCTACGCTTACCCGGCCTACAGAATTTGTGGCCGCCCGTCGGTCCGGTTAGCATAGCGCCACCGGGCAACCGGTGACCTAAAACAAGCGAGCAATTTGCATGTCTAAATCCGTACAGAGCAACAGCGCGGTACTGGTGCACTTCACACTGAAACTGGACGACGGCTCCACCGCCGAGTCCACCCGCAGCAACGGCAAACCGGCGCTGTTTCGCCTCGGCGACACCTCTCTGTCCGAAGGGCTGGAGCAACAGCTTCTCGGTCTGAAAGAGGGGGAGAAAAAGGCCTTTTCGCTGGAGCCTGACGCCGCCTTTGGCGTACCCAGCCCTGACCTGATTCAGTATTTCTCTCGCCGTGAATTTATCGACGCTGGCGAACCAGAGATCGGCGCGATTATGCTCTTTACCGCAATGGATGGCAGCGAAATGCCTGGCGTGATCCGCGAAGTGAACGGCGATTCCATCACCGTCGACTTCAACCATCCGCTGGCCGGGCGCACCGTTCATTTTGATATTGAAGTGCTGGAGATCGATCCGGCGCTGGAGGAGTAACATGCAGATCCTGTTGGCTAACCCGCGCGGTTTTTGCGCTGGCGTTGACCGCGCTATCAGCATTGTAGAAAACGCGCTGACGCTGTATGGCGCACCGATCTATGTTCGCCATGAAGTGGTGCACAACCGCTATGTGGTGGATAGCCTGCGCAAGCGCGGCGCCATTTTTATCGAACAGATCAGCGAAGTGCCGGACGGCGCGATCCTGATTTTCTCCGCCCACGGTGTTTCGCAGGCGGTACGCAACGAAGCGAAGAGCCGCGACCTGACGGTGTTCGATGCCACCTGTCCGCTGGTGACCAAAGTCCATATGGAAGTCGCCCGCGCCAGCCGCCGCGGCGAAGAGTCGATTCTGATTGGCCATGCCGGCCACCCGGAAGTCGAAGGTACTATGGGGCAGTACAATAACCCGCAAGGGGGCATGTACCTGGTCGAGTCGCCGGAAGACGTTCTCAAGCTGGAAGTCAAAAACGACGCCCGGCTGTCGTTTATGACCCAGACCACGCTCTCCGTCGACGATACGTCTGACGTTATTGACGCCCTGCGCGCGCGTTTCCCGAAAATCGTCGGCCCGCGCAAAGACGACATTTGCTATGCCACCACTAACCGTCAGGAAGCCGTGCGCGCGCTGGCGGAGCAGGCTGACGTGGTGCTGGTGGTCGGGTCGAAAAACTCCTCCAACTCTAACCGCCTCGCCGAGCTGGCGCAGCGGATGGGCAAAGCGGCTTACCTGATTGACGACGCCTCCGATATCCAGGAAGCGTGGGTCAAGGATGCGGCCTGTGTCGGCGTGACGGCGGGCGCATCGGCGCCGGATATTCTGGTGCAGAACGTCATTACCCGCCTGCAGGAGCTGGGCGGCGGCGAAGCCGTGCCACTGGAAGGCCGGGAAGAGAATATCGTCTTTGAAGTGCCGAAAGAGCTGCGTGTGGATGTCCGTGAAGTAGAGTAAGTTCTTTCCTCCAGCAGTATGAGAAGATGCCAGACTTAACGTCTGGCATTTTTTTTAGGGAGAAACCATGCGCTTACCGATCATTCTTGATACTGACCCGGGCATCGACGATGCTGCCGCCATTGCCGCGGCGCTGTTCGCGCCCGAGCTGGAGCTGCAACTGATGACCACCGTGGCGGGCAACGTTTCGGTGGAGAAGACGACCCGTAACGCGCTGCAGCTGCTGCACTTCTGGAATGCCGATGTGCCGCTGGCGCAGGGGGCGTCGATGCCGCTGGTGCGTCCGTTGCGCGACGCCGCCTCGGTGCATGGCGAATCCGGCATGGAGGGGTATGACTTTGTTGAGCATCAACGTCAGCCGCTGGCGAAGCCGGCCTTCCAGGCGATCCGCGATGCATTGATGCACGCTGCCGAGCCGATTACTCTGGTGGCGATTGGCCCGCTGACCAATATAGCGCTGCTGCTGACCCAGTACCCGGAATGCGTGTTCAACATTCGCCGGCTGGTGATCATGGGCGGCTCGGCGGGCCGCGGCAACTTCACGCCGAATGCGGAATTCAATATTGCTATCGACCCGGAAGCCGCCGCGAAAGTCTTCCACAGCGGGCTGGAGATTGTGATGTGCGGGCTGGACGTCACCAACCGGGCGCTGCTGGCGGCAGATTACCTGGCGACCCTACCGACGCTGAACCAGACCGGTAAAATGCTTCATGCTCTGTTTAGCCACTATCGCAGCGGCAGCATGAGCAGTGGTTTGCGAATGCACGATCTCTGCGCTATTGCGTGGCTGGCGCGCCCGGAACTGTTCACTCTCCAGCCGTGTTTTGTGGCGGTGGAGACGCAGGGGACCTGGACCGCCGGCACCACGGTGGTGGATATCGAAGGACGACTGGGTCAGCCGGCGAACGCCCTGGTGGCGCTCGATATCGACGTGGAAGGGTTTCAGCGCTGGGCAGCGGAGGTGATTGCCCTGGCGCCGTAACCGTTTATCCTTGCGGGTTTGTGTCGACAACGTTACACCACAGTTCGCTCGCTTCATCCGTCCACATCAGGAGTAACAGTGACGCGAAGCGTTCAGCTGCTGCGGAAAGCGGGCGGTTTTTTACGCGGATCATACCCAGTGTACGCCGGATGACGGGTTCCACTAGCGGCACGCTGACCACCGCGCTGTTGACGTGATGGGGCATGGCCAGACAGGGCAATGCCGATACGCCAAGCCCCGCCTCAACCAGGCCGAGAGAGGTGGATAAATGTCTGACTTCATAAAACCAGTTCAGCTTCCACGGTTTATCTGCCAGGCAACTTTCAATCAGTTGCCGATTGCCGCTCGATCGCCTTACGCCAATTAATCTCTGCGAGGCGAGCTCTCGCCATTCCACCAATTTCTTGCTGGCCAGTGGATGATCCTTTCTGCAGGCCAGGACGAAGGGTTCATTGACCAGTGGGCTAAATTCGATATCGGGATGTGTGATGAAGTTCATGTTTATTCCAAAATCGACTTCCCCCTTTCTCACCGAGGTCATGCAATTTTCTATACCTTGTTCATAAATTCGTACTTTGATATGCGGATAGCGCTGATTAAATTGAACGATAGCGCGAGGCAAAAAATAAAAGACGGCTGTGGGGATACAGGACAACGTTATCGTATCCTGGACATGAGAAGTGAGGCTGCTGACGTCGAAGATGGCGGCATCGAGGCTGGCAATCAGCGATTTTGCTTTCGGCAGCAGCATTGCTCCCGCCTGCGTGAGCTGAATTTTTCGGGTGGTACGTACGAATAGCGCGGTATTGAGATTACTTTCAATTTTTTTAATTTTTCGCGTCAGCGCGGGTTGTGTCAGATTAAGGACCTCGGCGGCTTTACTAAACGAGCCGAGCTCCGCCACGGTCACAAAGGCTTTCATACCGGATAGTTCATTGTTCATCATGACTCCCTGAGCGTAAATAGACTTTATGCCTATAATAGGGCCTAATTAATTATCATCGCGATGAAATCTGTAATTGATGTTCTGGGGGAATAAATCTTATTTTTTAATTTTATCAATCACCGACACCCTTGCAAGTAGAATCAGCGGGTAAACGGTATGGCGGCAATGAAATAATAAAGTTAATAAAAAACTTTAAATTCATTGAATGTATTTAATTCACGCCTGCCGCTTATTTGAGTTTTTCTTCTCTATTTGTAAGGAGCGTGTTATGAAAACTATTCCATGCGCACTTATGCGTGGCGGCACCTCAAAAGGGGCCTTTCTGTTAGCAGACGATCTCCCTGAAGATACGCAGAAACGTAATGAGGCGTTATTAACTATCATGGGTTCAGGCCATGAGCTGGAAATCGACGGGATTGGCGGCGGTAGCCCACAGACCAGCAAGGTGGCGATTGTCAGCCAATCGACCAGTCAACAAGCGGATGTGGATTACTTATTTGTTCAGGTCATTGTCAATGAACGCCGGGTAGATACCACGCCGAATTGCGGCAATATGCTCTGCGCCGTGGGTGGGTTTGCCATCGAAAAAGGACTCGTCGCGGCAACCTCTCCGGTGACACGGGTGCGCATCAGGAACGTGAATACCAATACCTTTGTTGACGCAGACATTCAGACCCCGAATGGGCAGGTGGTTTATGAAGGCGGCACGCATATTGACGGCGTTCCAGGCCAGGCCGCACCCGTTGGCTTGACGTTTTTGAACGCTGCAGGGGCGAAATCCGGCCAGCTATTCCCCACCGGCAACCGGGTCGATATCTTTGATAGTATTCGCGTGACCTGTATCGATATGGCGATGCCCATGGTCATTATTCCGGCGCAAAGCCTGGGCAAAACAGGATATGAGTCAGCGAGTGAATTAGATCAGGATAAAGGCTTTTTTCAACGCCTGGAATCCATCCGCAAACAAGCTGGCGCGGCAATGGGATTTGGCGACGTATCAAATATGGTGATCCCCAAACCCGTGCTGGTGGCGCCACCACAGCATGGTGGAACACTGACTGTTCGCTATTTCATGCCGCATAGCTGTCATAAATCGTTGGCGATCACCGGCGCCATCGGCCTGGCGAGTTCATGCATTATTGCTGATACCGTGGTTAACGAAATGACCCGCATGGCGGGGGATGGCCTCATTAACGTTGAGCATCCCAGCGGAAGCATTGATGTGAGTCTGAGCAATACTCATGGGCAGCCAGAAAACATTCGCGCATCGGTTATTCGCACCGCGCGTAAAATTCTCTCGGGAATGGTTTACCTGCCAGATTAATCATCTCACCAGACAATTTATAAATTATTCGAAACAGAGTGCCCGATTTTTATTTTGGGTCATTCCTGAGCGTTTTTATATGATTAATCCAGGCAAGGAATCAAAATGGATAAAAAATCGTTATGGAAACTATTGGTTATTATAGCCATACCAATACTGATAAGTGTATTTCCCGCACCTGAAGGGTTGACTAAGCTAGCATGGGTGTTGTCAGGTATTTATCTGGCGGCCATCGTTGGTTTAGTGATCAAACCCTTTTCCGAACCGGTTGTCTTGTTAATCGCCGTCGCTGCCTCTATGGTGGTGATCGGTAATTTAGGCGACGGCACCATAAAGTCATCGAGCGTCTTAAGCGGTTATGCTTCCGGCACCACCTGGCTGGTGTTCTCTGCATTCACCCTCAGTGCCGCTTTTGTCATTACCGGCTTAGGTAAACGTATTGCTTATATTCTTATTGGCAAGATAGGCAGTACGACGCTGGGATTAGGCTATGTCACCGCTTTTTTGGATCTGATCCTGTCACCCGCTACGCCGTCGAATACCGCGCGCGCTGGCGGTATCGTTTTACCGATTATCAATAGCGTGGCTGTGGCCCTGGGCTCGGAACCTGAACATAGCGCAAAACGCGTTGGTCATTACCTGATGATGAACGTCTATATGGTGACCAAAACCACCAGCTATATGTTTTTTACGGCGATGGCCGGCAATATTCTGGCGCTCAAGATGATTGAGGATATTTGTCATATCAAATTGAGCTGGGGCGGATGGGCGCTGGCCGGCGTGTTGCCAGGCATCATTATGCTGCTACTGACGCCGCTGATTATTTATAAGCTTTATCCCCCTGAGCTGAAGAAGGTGGATAACAAAGCGATAGCCAAAGCCGGTATTGAATCCTTAGGACCGATGACGTTACGGGAAAAAATGCTCTCCTGCCTGTTTATCATGGCGCTGGGCGGTTGGGTATTCAGTAAATCGCTGGGCGTGAACGAATCAACGGTCGCCATTTGTGTGATGGCATTGATGCTGGTATTAAAAATCGTCAGCTGGGATGATGTGATTAAGAACAAAGGTGGCTGGAACACACTGATTTGGTATGGCGGCATCATCGGTTTGAGCTCATTGCTGTCCAGCGTGGGTTTTTTCATGTGGCTGGCTGACTTGCTCAAAAATAACATTTCTTTTGGCACTCATAGTACGCTCGCCTTCATCATTATCGTGGCGTTAAGTATTTTAGTCCGTTACTTCTTTGCTTCGGGCAGCGCCTATATTGTGGCGATGGTTCCAGTTTTTGCCATGCTGGCCAATGTGTCTGGGGCGCCGGTGATGCTGACTGCATTAGCTCTGCTGTTTAGTAATTCTTATGGCGGAATGGTCACTCACTATGGCGGTGCGGCGGGCCCCGTTATATTTGGTGTGGGATACAACGATATTAAGTCCTGGTGGATTGTGGGCGGTATATTGGCACTGTTGACTTTCATCTTACACATTACCGTAGGGGTATGGTGGTGGGAGTTATTAATGTACTGGAAAGTGATTTGATGTAGCTTTGAGAGTGTCAATACGCCTGCATTTTATTTTGCATCACCTGCTGTTATTAAAAATATTATTTTTTTGCTGAGCGAGGGATTATCTATTTATGTCACCAGTTGCCATTACCTTGTCACTATTAATATTTTCAATCGTGATGTTTGTTTGGGAAAAAATCCCTCTGGCTGCCACGGCAATGATTGTCTGCATTGTTTTAGTCGTAACCGGCATTTTCGATGTGAAAACGGCTTTTGCCGGATTTATTAACCAAAATGTCATTTTATTTGTGGCGATGTTCGTGGTTGGCGGCGCTCTGTTTGAAACCGGCGTCACCGATAAGATTGGCGGCATAGTGACGCGTTACGCCAAGTCAGAGAAGCAGCTTATCGTTATTATTATGCTGGTGTGCGGCCTGCTATCCGGGTTTTTATCCAATACCGGAACGGCTGCGGTGCTGATACCCGTGGTCATCGGCGCTGCTATCAAGTCTGGCTATGCGCAATCTCGCCTGCTGATGCCGCTGGCGTTTGCTTCGGCGCTGGGGGGAAACTTATCTCTCATTGGCTCCCCGGGCAATCTGATCGCCCAGTCGGCGCTGGAGCAAGTCGGGCAACGTTTTGGTTTTTTCGAGTATGCCAAACTTGGTATTCCCATGCTGCTCTGCGGGATCCTCTACTTTTTGACCATAGGCTATAAACTGTTGCCGGCAAAATCGGCAAGCAGCAAAGCAAATGCGGACAATGGTAGAAAAATTTCTTGCCCAAAATATAAGCAAGTGATTGCTGTTCTGGTATTGGTATTTACCGTCCTGGGAATGATTTTCGAGAATATTATTGGTTTACCCATTGCCATTATTGGTTCCATTGGCGCTTTATTCTTAGTCATTACTGGCGTTATTACGGAAAAGCAGGCATATCAGTCAATTGACTCACAGACTATTTTTCTGTTCGGCGGAACCTTAGCGTTAGCGAAAGCGCTTGAAACCACCGGGGCCGGGGAAATCATGGCTCGCTCTGTTATCGATCTGCTTGGTCAACAGGCTTCACCATTTTTACTGCTCAGCTCAGTGTTGGTCATCTCCTGTGCATTAACCAATTTTATGTCAAATACGGCAACGGCCGCCTTACTGATGCCAATCGGTTTGTCTATTGCCAATTCGATGGGGGCTGACCCTCGGGCGGTGCTGATGGCTATTGTGGTGGGTTGTTCGTGTGCCTATGCGACGCCAGTGGGAACCCCGGCGAATATGATGATTTTTTCCGCCGGGGGGTATCGATTTATGGATTATGTCAGGGTCGGTCTGCCGCTGATTATTATATCGATTATTGTGAGTTTTATTTTACTTCCTATCTTCTTCCCCTTCTATCCGTAAGCGTAGGTGGGCAGGAAAAAGGTTTTAATTTTATCTACAGCAAAGGATGCAAATCATGATTAAATTACATGAACATGGGGTTTATTTATCCCATGAGAATGGTATTGTTGCGGAAAAGTCATGTTCATTTCCCGTCGATAAGGAAAGTGCCCGTAAGGGAACGATCTCCTGGTCAATTCTGTCGTCCCATAGTCGATCAGCCGACGAGCGGAAGTTAAAAATTCAGTTTGATTCCATAACCTCCCATGATCTTACCTTCGTTGGCATTATTCAGACAGCGAAAGCGTCCGGGATGACGCGCTTTCCCTTGCCCTATGTTTTAACCAATTGCCACAATTCACTTTGCGCAGTGGGTGGCACGATAAACAGTGACGATCATATTTTTGGCCTGACATCGGCGCAGAAATATGGCGGGATCTATGTTCCTCCGCATATTTCCGTTATCCACCAGTATATGCGTGAAATGATGGCGGGTTGCGGCCAAATGATTCTGGGGTCGGATAGTCATACCCGCTATGGCGCACTGGGCACGATGGCGGTTGGCGAAGGGGGCGGTGAATTAGTTAAACAGTTGCTGGGCAGTACCTGGGATATTGATTATCCAGAGGTTGTCGCGGTGTATTTAACCGGTAAACCGGCAGCGGGGGTTGGGCCGCATGATATTGCGTTGGCGATCGTTGGCGCCGTCTTCAAGAGCGGCTACGTGAAGAATAAAGTGATGGAGTTCGTTGGCCCCGGTGTGGCCAGCATGTCGACCGACTTCAGAAACAGCATCGATGTGATGACCACCGAGACTACCTGCCTGTCCTCCATCTGGCAGACGGATGAAGAGACGCATAATTTCTTGCGCCTTCATGGCAGGGAGAAAGACTATCGGGCGCTGGCGGCAAAAGACATGGCCTACTATGACGGTTGCGTTGAGGTTGATTTAAGCACTATCAAGCCGATGATTGCGTTACCGTTTCATCCTGCCAACGTCTATGAAATTGCGACGCTTAATGAAAACCTGGCGGACATTTTACGTGAAGTGGAAGTGGAGTCGGAGAAGATCTCCCTTGGGCGCGCGAAGCTGTCGCTGTTAGACAAAATAGAGAACGGTAAATTACGTGTCCAGCAGGGGATCATTGCCGGTTGCGCCGGAGGTAACTATGTCAACGTGGCCCAGGCGGCTCAGGCCCTGAAGCACCATGCCTGCGGGGACAATATTTTCTCGCTCTCTGTATATCCTTCCTCGCAGCCAGTGCTGATGGCGTTAAACAAAAAGGGATTAATTAACGATCTCATGAGCACTGGCGCCATTGTTCGCACGGCATTCTGCGGCCCTTGTTTTGGCGCCGGCGATACCCCGATGCATAATGGCTTAAGCATCCGGCACACGACGCGTAATTTTCCCAACCGCGAAGGTTCTAAACCGGGAAATGGCCAAATGTCCGCGGTGGCATTAATGGATGCCCGCTCAATTGCTGCAACGGCCATCAACGGCGGACTTCTGACGTCAGCTGCGGAACTCGATTGCTGGCAGGACGTACCCGACTATGAATTTGATGTATCACCCTATCAGAGCCGGGTTTATCAGGGCTTCGTGAAAGGGGTGACGCAGCAGCCGCTGATCTATGGCCCGAACATCAAAGACTGGCCGGAGATGAATGCGCTAACGGAAAATATTCTGTTGGTGGTGGCTGCAAAGATAATGGATCCGGTGACCACCACCGACGAACTGATCCCTTCCGGTGAAACATCGTCGTTTCGTTCTAATCCATTAGGTCTGGCGGAATTTACGCTATCCCGTCGCGATCCGGAATATGTCGGGCGGAGTAAAGCCATCGCCGCAATGGAGCAACAGCGCGTTAACGGTGAGGATCTCTATCGCGGTTATCCGCAGCTGGAAAATATTTTTTCACGGCTGCGACTGCTGCCTGGCCAGGAACATATTACCGTTGAGCAGACGGAGATTGGCAGCATGGTCTATGCGGTCAAACCCGGCGATGGATCGGCGCGCGAGCAGGCCGCGAGCTGCCAGCGGGTGCTGGGTGGGTTGGCTAATATTTGCCAGGAGTATGCAACCAAGCGCTATCGCTCCAATGTCATTAACTGGGGGATGCTGCCGCTGCAGATGAAACAGATACCTGACTTTGAGGTCGGCGACTTTATCTATATTCCAGCGATAAAAAGTGCGCTGGCAGGCGACCTGAACGATATCACCGCCTTTGTCCTCAGTGATAAAAAGCCGATTCAGCAGATTAGCCTCTATATGGAGACGTTAACCGCCGCTGAGCAAGAGATTATTAAAGCCGGTGGGCTTATTAATTATAATAAAAATCAATTAACTAATAGTCATTAATTGATTTCACCCCGTGCTGGCGGCCTGTTCGCTGCCAGCCATTCTTTCCTGCCAAAATCCGCTTTTTTGTGCCAGCACATAAATTGCCGCTGAATAATCATTTAATCTGCCTTTTATTGCGCGGGTCGGGTCTATCAACCTGGCCCGCAGCTATTCACGTTATTCTCATGGAGAGAGGCAATGACCTGTGGACAGGCGTATTTGAGCGGCTGGAAAGAGACCTTTAATTTTAGTGGCCGCGCCAGCCGGCAGCAGTTCTGGACGTTTTTTCTCATCAATGTATTGATCGCCACAGCGCCGCTGGCGGCCTGGTGTCTGGCAACCAGCGTTAACCCTCAATACGGCATCCTCAGTTTTGTTGTCATTCCCTTTGCCGCGCTCTGGCTGCTGCTGATGGCGCTCCCCTTGCTGGCTGTTGGCTGCCGGCGGATGCATGATATCGGCCGCTCCGGGATCTGGTTTGTGTTGGGGGTTATCATTCCGTGGTTTGCAATTATTTCGCTGGCTCTGTGCTGCCTGCGTTCAACGCCGGCACCGTCTCGCTGAGATAATCAATCATCGCCCGCATCCTGGCGGGCATATGTTTATCTCCCGCCCACAGCAGCCACAGGTCGCCGGAGTAGCTGCTGATGAATTCCCACTCGGGCAGCACCTGCACGATATCGCCCTTCGCCAGCGCCTCACGGGCGGTGAACAGCGGCAGGCTGCCAATGCCCAGATGCTGCTTAACCGCGTCGAGGCGTACGGCGGTATGGTTGGCGGCGTACCGCCCGTAGGTTTGCACTGTTTCGCTTTTCCCTTCCCGGCGGAACTTCCAGCGCGCGTCGGCGGGCGTTTCGCCAAGACTAATGCAGCAATGCGCGCGCAGATCCTGCGGCGTATACGGCGTACCGTGCTGCTGTAAATAGGGCTCAGTGGCGCAGATAACGTGCCTGATTGGCATCAGCGGTTTGCCATGCAGACCAGGGGAAGGGGTATCGGTGATGCGCAGCGCCAAATCAATACCGTCATCGATAAAATCCAGAGGGCGATCTTCCAGCCGCAGACAGACGTCCACCAGCGGGTAGCGATGGAAAAACGCCATCATCAGCGGGTGGATCACAAAGCGGCCGACGGCTTTCGGTACGCTGAGCGTCAGCTTTCCCTGAGCGACCGTTTGGCGACTGCTGGCGGAATCTATCGCCTGCCGCGCCGCTTCCAGCATCTGCTGGGCATGCTGATACACTGTTTCCCCGGCATCGCTCAGTCGCAGCTTGCGGGTGGTACGATGCAGCAGCTTGCTGCCCATCTCCCGCTCCAGCCGCGACACGCTGCGGCTCACGGCGGAGGGCGTCAGTCCGCTCTGGCGGGCGACGGCGGAAAAGCTGCCCTGGTCGACTATCTGGACGAAGAGGGCGAGGTCCGGCAGGAGGTTCAGATTCATTTGTGCTTCCGAAGCAAAAGTGCATTGGCGGGTGGTGGGATTATCGCTGTCGATATTATCAATATACTGGTCGGACAGAGAGGAGAATCACCATGACTGAACGAGTTTATTACACCAGCGATGCTACCGACGGGCGCGCCCAGATCATCGCCTGCACTGCAGAAGCGGATGGCCGTTACGCCATCGAACTGGATCGGACGTTGTTTCACCCGCAAGGAGGCGGTCAACCTGCAGACCGCGGCTGGATCGCCGGGCAGGCGGTTGAGACGGTTATTGTGCGCGGCGACAGCGTGCTGCATATCCTGTCGCAAGCGCTTCCCCGCGGTGACGTGGAGATGAAAATTGATGCCTCCGCGAGACAGCTGCATGCCCGTCTGCATTCTGCCGGCCACCTGCTTGGCCTGGCGGGCGAACAGCTTGGCTGGCAACCGGTGAAAGCGCACCACTGGCCCGGCGAAGGGCGGATAACCTTTACCAGCAGGAACAATGCCGCGCTGCCGGACGCCAGTGCGCTACTGGCGCCGGTGAAGGCCTGGCAGGCGCAGGACTTACCGCGTCAGGTGACGTTCGCTGATGGCTTGCGCCAGGTGGGCTTCGGCGAACTGCCCGCTTATCCCTGCGGTGGCACCCACGTCGCCCGTCTGGCGGAGCTGGGCGACGTCGTCGTCAGCCAGATTAAAATGAAGAAGGGGCAGCTGGTGGTCAGCTACACCCTGGCGTAAGCGTTTTATCTCTGCTCAGGATAGGCCTGCTTGCCGTGATAAATGCGCTCCGGTCGGCCAACCTTGCCGTAGCTGATTTCCGCTTCCAGAAAGTCGTTCTTCACCCCTTGTTCCAGATAACGGCGGGCGGTGGTTTTGCTGCTGCCGAGGATACGGGCCAGCGAGTCGGCGGTATGTACCACCGACGGGTCGGCAAACAGCTGGAGCACGCGCTGAAAGGTGCTTTCATCGATCCCGCGCAGTGGTGCGCTGACGGGTTCCGTTTGTTCCCGGGCCTGAATATTAAACAGTGCATCGACATGGATCTGGCTGGCCTGTTCGCTGGAGCGCAGCGAGCTACGATAGCGGGCAAAGCGCTCCAGCGTGTGCTGCAGGCGCTGATAGTGCACCGGCTTAATCAGGTAATCGAACACCCCAAGACGCAGCGCTTCGCTAATGGTATCCATATGATTATCTGCGGTAATAAAGATAATCCGTCCCTTGTAATGCGTACTGACAGCATGGCGTATCAGATCGATACCTTTGCCGTCGGGTAAAAAATTATCCAGCAGGATCAGCTGCGGTTGATACAGTCTGAGCTGTTTCCTGGCGCTCTCAAGCTTATCCGCAATACCAATGACGTCGAACTGGGGAAACTGTTTAATGTTATCCACCAGGATCTCCGCCAGCATAGGTTCGTCTTCAACGATAAGAGTAGTGATGCTATCCATGATGTTCTTCTCGGGTCAGGGGGATATAAAGCGTAAAGATGGTGCCAAAAGGAATATTATTTTCGACGACAATACTGCCGCCTGCCTGTTCCACATAGCTGCGTACCAGCCAGAGTCCGATACCATGATCTTTGCTGGCGCTGCTGGTGACGCCGCGCTCGAAGATCCGATCGCGCAGCGTCTCGTCAATGCCGCATCCCTGGTCGGCGATCTCAATGATCACTTCGTGACCGTCGCTGTTGATCAGGCATTCTATCTGCCTTGACCCCTGCGGCTGACGCAGGCTGGCATTGTAGGCGTTATCAAGCAGATTCCCCACGATCGAGATCCATTCATTGTGAGAAAGGGCGGTGGGTAATCTGTCAACGAAGCAGGCCGGATCGAATACCAGCTCCAGACCGAGCTCTTTGGCCCGGTAATACTTGCCGATCAACAGTCCGGCCAGATGGTTATCCTGGAAATTCCGCGCGATAAAATCGATCACCTTCTGGTGACTTTCCGACTGCTGTTGGATCAGATCCAGCGCATGATCGTAGCGTTTAAGAAACAGCAGGCCAGCGATAGTGGAGATCAGATTGCGATGCTCATGCTGCACGGCGCGCAGATTATCGGCATACTGTTGCACCTGGCTAAGCTGCAGGCTAAGGGTGTTGATATCGTCTTTGCTGCGAAAGCTGATCACCCAACCCTGTGGCTCATTGTTTAAGATCACCGCCATCCGGCTGGCGATCACTTTGATCTGATTGAAGGTGACGATTTCGTCTTTTTTATTGGCCTGTGGCGCATCGTAGAAAAAGGTCTCCTGCGAGATAACGTTGTTGATCCCTTTGCCGATAAGCGTGGTTTCCGGTTGGCTCAAATTGAGCAGGCGGCGGGCAGTCTGATTAATCGCAGTGATTTTATAACCGGAGTCGATGGCGATAAGCCCTTCGAACACCGATTCAAACAGCACGCTTTGCTGGATCAACAGCTGTGACAGCTGCTGGGGTTCCATATTGAGCATCTGCTTTTTGATATGCAGTGAGAAGCGGCGGGCGCAATAGAGCAGGAGCAGTAACATGATGGCCATCGGGATCAGCAGCGAGCTTATCTGCAGGCTGAGCCAGTTCTCCAGTTGCTCGATGGTATAGCCTACCGACACAATGCCGATCACTTTGCCGGTCGCGTCCTGAATCGGCGATTTACCACGCAACGAGGATCCCAGCGAGCCTTTGCGCACTGACACGTAGCTTTTGGCGTTTATCAATGCCTCATCACTATCGCCGCCCTCCATCGATTTGCCGATTTCATCAGGATTGACGTGATAGAGGCGCTGGCCGCTGGCATCACCGACGGTGATGTAGGTGGCGTCGGAGAACGAACGCATGGGGTCGATAAGGGCTTTGATTCTGGCGAGGTCGCGTTTCTGTACCGCCTCCACCAGCTCCGGCATCGCCGAAATCTGCATCGCCTGAATCAGCGCCCGTTGCCCGACCTGATAATGCAGACGCTCCTCGGTAATGTCTGTCAGATACCATGACATCGCCAGCATGACGGTAGTCGAGGTAAATAAGATCAGCAGGAAGATGCGATTCTGAAACGATCGCCGGGCAAACCAGTGGGTGATTTTTCGGGTATACATTGGGTAGATAGACATTAAATTGTTATTCTCCCCGTTTTGCGCCCCCGGCGCCGACAGGTGGAGCACAGAACAGAAAATTTCAGACATGTGCCCGGCCCCGTCATGCCAGGAGTGGGTATCAAATCAGCCCGGAGGCGGGGCGACAGCCACACCTCCGGGAAGGATGCCGGCCTACATCGCCAGCACGTACTTGAGCATCACCCCGGCGGCGATCGCCGAGCCG
>OKMF01000089.1_pt1 | contig 10202 bp, 12 predicted proteins | sample 1611271 | NCBI WGS metagenome assembly OKMF01 (sample SAMN04436725, study PRJEB24849) | human gut metagenome | biome: human gut; feature: NICU; material: stool | host: Homo sapiens | place: USA: Saint Louis, MO | collected 2010-11-09
AGTCGTGATGGCAAGGTCAGAATAGCGCTGAGGTCTGCCTCGTGAAGAAGGTGTTTGTGAAGAACCAACTTATTTGATACTAACCAAATATCCGGGATTATCCGGGAACAAATCAAAACAACTGGGTATTTTCAGGCGCTTGCAGGTGGGAATTGAAAAAACCAATGAGGCTTTCTATTTGATACCATATCTGTGGATAACTTAGGAATTTGCAAAATAATTGATACATCCGATATATTGACTTCAAATTATTTTAAAGATCGAAAACAATAACTTAGCTAAAACAACAATCGGAAAATGAAGTTTTTTAACCCCTTTTATAAAGTCACATCTGTTTCTTTTTGTTATTTATTCAGCGGGAAAAGAACCTGGATTCGCTCTTTCCCCATGATTTAAATCACTGTTGTTCCATATTTCTAACGCCACTACCTGCGCTCATGGTTATACCCGGTGCATTGACTTTAACACTGGTGACCTGCACCCGGTCATCTTTAACAGAGACCTCGATACTGCCTTTCAACTGCTGGGGTAGGAATGGGTAGCTATACTGGTTCTGGTGCTGCATTGAAGCCCACGGAGACGGGTCCTGATAGCCTGCAGGTGACTGAGTCGAAGATTCAAGCCAGTTCTTTAAATCCCCCCACATAGTGGAACGTGAGTTATTTTGTTGGACCCGCTTTATGAGTTCCTCCCGACCCTTATCGGAGAAAGGATCGTAATCTAACAAATCTAAGGACTCATTAAGCATAAGTGCTGCCGTGGCGGCGCGGCCAATACCGCCTGGTAAATTTGAAGCAAGATTAAGGATTTTTTTAAATGGGCTATCTTCTTTATCTCCGCCCAGCCCGCCAGCTGGCCAGTTGGTCACATAAACAGGCATTACCCCGGAACCGAAAGCATCAGCAACATCCCCTAGTAGCCCCTTACCTTTACCGGGGGTAACCATATCCCAGATATTTTTACCGAATTTAAATGCTTTCCTTGCGGCGATAATCCCGCCTATCGAGACGGCTACATTCTTGCCAAACTCCAGCCACTCCTGGACAACATTTGGATCTAAGTTATTAATGACATCCGCAAGTTCCTGAATAGGCTTGGCCAGATTTTTATTAGCGAATTTCTCCAGGGTCGTTGCCAGACGCTGCATAGCTGATGTGAAATCTTGTGATGCATAAGCTGCATCTTCAACGATGCTCTGGCCATCAGCGATGACCCCCATGTAAGTTTTGAGTTTTTTTGCGCCAGCCTCTCCGGTAACACCTGCAATTAAATCCATGCTGTCCTGGTTAAATCCGGCTTCAGTGAGGCGTCCTCGTTGTTTTTTTATTCCTCCTTTAGAGGATCTCGCTGCAGTTTCCTGAAGTAACTCAGGGAGGGGGCGCATTGCTCCGTTACTGTCGAACACGTTAATACCGTTTTTCTGCAACGTTTTAACAACCTTAGGGTTCTGAAGGTCACGGATGAAGTTTTCGACTGCTGTTGCTGCTTTATCTTTATTAGCAGTTACATCCATAGCAGACTCAGCTACGGTCATTACATCCATTGCGCCTTTGACACCTTTTCCACCTACAGCTGCGTACATGGATAACGATGCAGGAAGCTTTTCCGCTGCATCTTTAAGTTCGAACGCACCTTCCTTTCCTAGCCGATTCATCCCATCAAGGGCTAGAAGCGTCTGCTTTTTATCTTCGATCTGAAGTTTTTTATACTCTGCGATAAGCCCACCAAGAGTAGCTCCTTCCGCACCTGAAGCGGCTATTGCCATACCTATGTTGTCGGTGTTTTTGAGCGCAAGATTTAGATCTCCAGAGCGTCCATTGATTTCTTCAAATGCGCCCTGAATTTCACTGGTATCGACGCCAAACTTGATCGCTACGTTTTGGGATGTATCGAAAATATCAGCAATTTCTTTTCTCGTTTTACCGGCAGTAATTCCCATTCGGGTCAGACGCCGATCTAATTGTTGGTAATTTCGTAACAAGGCACCACCGGCAAACCCAGCAATCATAGTGGTGTATCGATTTCCCAGCGCATCAAGGCCGCGACCTGCGGCAGCAGATGTCGCTTTAACAACCGACATCGCCCGCTGATTGGTGCGGGCGAACTCGGACATGTTGGCACCATACTGGCGGGCTTTGGCGGTCAGGTTGCCGGTAAGGTTAATCAGAATTTCTGTATTCAGCCTGTTACTCATGCGGATTCCTTAATGATTAAAGGCTGGTTAAACCAGCCTTTAAAAGGGTTAAAGGTACGGACTGACGATGATTTCAACGCGTTTGTAGTTCGGGTTGTCTTCACCGTTATCCAGCTGGCGGCGTAAGAGAATTTTCTCTGCTGCCGACCGCAGGGAGACCGGAACAACAATAATCGACGGAACAATACCGAGTGGATCGCCGCTGCTGCCCTTGATGGATAACATGCCGTCATAGACCTGGCCGAAAGATTCTTCCGTCAGATCGTCGTAAGATGCGGCGGCACACTGCCACATCCCGTACCCCACATTCAGACGACCATCCACGCCGAACAGGTAGCGGTTTTTAAGAAAGACTTCAGCATCTTCCGGGCGTGTAACTGCCGTCATAACGATGGGGCGACGGTTCTGATAAATAAAAGGCTTCAGCCCCTGAGTGGCATCAAACAAATACCATTTTGGTTTCAGGTTCGATTCCGACGCTGTGCCGTAGATGTTGGATAACGTGCCGTCATTAACCGGATGGTCAGTATCAAAGAAATTCTGGCCATCAATACCCAGTGACGTGTGGCCTTTAACCATCGCTTCGAACATAAGCTTGTCAGGAAACTGTGCTGCTTTCCGTCCGTATTGTTCGAAAATCATAGAATATTTGCCATAGTCATTATCTTCAAAATCTTCACGCTTGATTGAGATGCTGCTTTCAAACGTTTTATTCTTGAGAATATAATCCTGAGTGGACAATTCTTTTAACTGGCGGTCGGCGAGCCATTCTTTAATTTCCGGGAATTCTTCCAGAAAACCATAAGCGTTAGACCCGGAGGACGACGGAACTTCATTAGCAAGCTGAACATGGCTCGGCTGGTAAGCTTTTGTACCCTGTTCAAACTTAACGTTAAAGGCAACCTGAGCATCAGCAACGATGCCATCAATATTTACAGAATCAACCATTCTCTTTCCCCAGAGCAGTCATATAATCATCTTCGCTTACGCCAGTATTACGACACACTGCAACCTGACTCTCATTTAATCGACTATGTCCCGTACTTGAATAAGTACGATGACTTTTAGCCGTGTTCACCATTTTCCCGTAAGTATTTAACTGAATTTTGGCAAACTCCCGGAATTGCTCTTCGCCAACCTGAAAGCACATCGCAATAAGCTGCTCTCGCTGGGCCGGGCAGAAAATTGCCTGAGCAATAACGTCATCAACGATTTTATTAGCTGTCGATTCTTTTTCCCGGTTAAGTGCTTTCAGTACATCCTGAGGAGAACTGATACTTTCCACCCCTAACGCCTGAGCCACTTCTCCCCATTCATCCTGCGAGTTAAGTGCCAGCAGGGTTAAATTGGGCTTATTGGTCAGCGCCACACTTCTGAGGCGGGTGATTTCGCCACTCGTTGTGTGGTTGAATGCCGGAGAAATAAAACGGTATTCTTTATCGACAATTGAATTATTCGCTTTTTTAGTCCAGTCAACTTTCCCCCAGACCGAACCATCATCACGAACCTCCACAGATTCTATCCAGCCAGCGGCGGGAGCCTCGTCACCTTTTGGTGCTTTAACTTCTGTTGAATGCTCGTAGTCAATAACAAGAGACATGCCTTGTTTGTTGAAAGCCTCAGCAACTTTTTTAGGATCGCTCAGCCGCCAGCTACGACCATCACGGCCAACAATATCCGGCCCGGCCGGAAGTAACTCGATCCATTCAGGGGCCGCTTTTTCTGCGTTTAACTCAGAACATAAAGCCATTACGTTCATACTTATCACCACACCGTGTTCAAACCACGTTCAAATCGCTCCAGAAACGTTTAAGTGGTTTCAGGTGCTACACGTGTGTAGCCTGAACCAGAAAAAACGCCCAGAAGCCCGTTAATGCGTTTTTTGTTTCAGGCGTTCCCCGATGCCTGCAACCTCATCCTGGAACCCGTGAACCAGCAGGCTGATTTCTTCGACCTGTTTAAGTGTCAACTCGTATTCGTCAGCGGCTTTTTCTGCGCCAAAAGCATCAGCGTAAGCAGCAACTTTGGTGCAGAAAATGAGATGTGCACAATCTTCCTCCGCTTCCGGCATCAGGTTCTCTCCAAGCTGAGCCTCCATCACCCGCACCATGACCCGACCGACAAAGGGGATGCCGTTAATTTCATGCTCAGGATCAAGCCCAATCTCTTTACAGGCGGCAATAACACACTGTTCCACAATCTTTAAAGGCTCAGGGAGATTCTTGCGCATCGTTTCAATACCAAGACTGATACCAGCGCTGAATAATTCTTTAGATAATTTCATTATTTTCCCTCGTATTCTTTTATTGCCTGTCTGACGGATTTAATAACAAGCGTGATTGCTTTAAATGAAACGCCGTACTTTATTGCAAGTTGCTGCGTACCCATTGTGTAGCTGTCAGTATAAATATCTATTTTATTAACCAACCGCTTAAGCAATTCACCTTTCGGAAGGTAAAATTGCATGCCACCAATATCATTCATAATGGTTATGGCCATTATGAGCGCCTTGGTCATTCCGTTCATATCATCTTCAGGATTTACACCAATCTTCTTTAACGCATTTTCCAGTGCGCCAATAAGATAAGAAACACCTTCGCCCGGATTCTGGAGATCTTTTTCTCTGACAGCCGTGAATGCGCGATTCCGAATACTCTTCAGATTCCCCGTGTAATTGAAGTCGGGACTGAAATTTATCATTTCCTGATAAAATGAATCTTTATCATAAACGGCCATAAAATCTTCGAAATACTTCGTGCCTGCAACATCACAGAAAAAATTGATTTCAACAGTATCACCAAATTTTTCACGAGCTTTTTCAAACTGTTCTTTAACCAGCCTGATATAGATACTTGTATCACAAAGGTTATACCTGTATCCCATCTTACGGATAAACGAAAGCGTTTCCTGTCCGGTGCGGGTAAAGCAGGAAGATGTAATAAATTTATTTATTGCTGTTATGTCTTTGTGTGGGGCCTGGGCCAGCAATGTATTAAAGTTTGTATTCACCATATTCCGCCTTTAGCTTTCTTATGTACCTGCACATGGCTGATTTTGAAGTCCCGTAACCCAGCAACCCCGCGAACCTTACGTTATCTTTGACGTTTCTGAATCGGTTGGCCTTTATATGTTCATCCAGCGCGTTCTTGTCATGGATGGTTAGAAACATTAACTTTTTCAGGATGCCCTCCCTTTCTTTAACATCCGGGGCAGAGTTCATAAGTGGGATAAAGTGATTCTAACCGGGAAAAAGTGACATAGTAAAAGGAAGAGGGTAAATGTGAATTTAGAAAGGGAGCGTGCGCTCCCTTTTGATGGTTGGTTATCAGGTTTTATCTTTATCCAGTAGTTCGAGTAGCCTGTCGAGCTTTGCTTCTACTCGTTGCATCCACTGGATATCATTTTCACTAATTCTTTTTAATGTATCCCTGTGAGTTCGGACGTGGTAACTTCCGGCAGCACCTTCCGTTACTCCATCGCGCTTTCTCAATAGTGCGGAATATCGCGATAAAGCAGTGCGTGAGGAAATTACATCATAGAAGCGAAGCCATTCAAGCGCCTCAGAGTAACCCCCATAACCATTGCGGCGTAACATATCGTCAAATTGTTGACGCTTATCTTCGGCTAACCGAAGAATAAAATTCCTACCCCTGACGTCCATTACGATTCCTCAACTCTCTGTCCCACCAACAAATAGAATTATTAACAAATGCAATGTACTCCTGAAGTCTGTTAATTTCCCCAAGCGCTGACAACCTTTTAATAAAATTAGGATCCTCGGGCGTTAAACCTGCAATGTGATCTAACATTTCATCAGCGCAAAAAGATAATGCCTCTCTCATGGCATCAGCCTCTTCATGAAATGAAAATGCCCCTTCTTCTCCGACGCTGGCGATAATTTTCTTCATGTGGTCATCATCCAGGCTGAACTGAAGCATTTCAACAAGGTTGCAAGTTTTCATTTTGCACCCCCGACAGGCAGGCGGCAGGAGAAAATGAGATCATAGTCCGGCGCATAACGTTCACGGGCGCTTTTTTCATCGGCTGCAATGGTGCGGAGCATGACCGGGCGAGATTTCGGCAGGTGGCGGTTGATTGCCGCGAACACATAGGTAAACTTACTGGTAGCCATGACGTTATCCTCTTAACGTTATCGGTCAGACGCCCCGGCAGTGTTCCCGCACCTCTGGGGCGTTGTTTTTTTTTGGTAACCCATGTTAGTGTATGGACCTAACAAGATTCATACTATTCTAACGGGTCCATACATGTCAACAATCAGGCGGGACAAAAGCCCAAAAGGTGCAGGTAAGTCACCTATTTTTAGTGTCCGATTGACACCAGAGTTTAAGGAGCAGCTTGATAGCGCTGCCGCGAGGGCCGGGGTTAGCCTTGGGAACTGGTTGAAAGAGCTGGCACGCGAAGAATTACGTAGGCAGGGAGAGGAGCCAAAAGGCTAACGGATTGCATCCGAGTTACTTTCTTTTCTCGCAACCACAAAAGAACCAGATTGAATTAATATTCACAATTAGTGAATATTAATTCAAATTAGACATAAAATCATCCGTCTTTAAAAGCACGTCATAACAATCTGATTGCTATCGTTTTTTCCTGCTTTTGTTTCTTTTCTTGGTATCAAATAAATTTCAAAACGGTATCAAAATTTTTCGTGCGCTATATGTTGCTGACTCATACCAGGCCTGAATAGCTTCATCATCCAGCCAGAAAGTTATGGAGCCACGGTTGATGAGGGCTTTATTGTAGGTGGGCCAGTTGGTGATTTTGAACTTTTGCTTTGCCACGGAACGGTCTGCGTTGTCGGGAAGATGCGTGATCTGATCCTTCAACTCAGCAAAAGTTCGATTTATTCAACAAAGCCCGTTGAGGTCAGTCAGGATGATCCATTTTGACGGTATCAGAATACAGGGCGACTGTCGGTAAGATATAAAATTACTTATTTTCCTGATGCCGGATAGATGTAAGCAACACCCCAAACCAGATTCATTACTTGCAAAACGGAGGTAGTCAATAGATGTAAAAAGTGGGCTCAGAAATGCCCATATTTCGGCAGACTTCCCCGACGAGAGTGCCGGTTTCGGCCTTTTTCAGCGCAAACGCAATCTGTTCTTCAGTATAGCTTGTCTTTTTCATGGCGAAATACGTGAAATCGCTATTTAGCTATTTTTTATGAAGAATGATGATCCGAGATACTTGAAAACCGTTGTTGCCCTGTGAAAGCATCCCATTTTGAAAAAATCTTGAATTCAAAATGTTGAAGACAAAATCGGATGGAAAAAGTTAACTTATCTGGTATTGTCAGTAAAACCGGCAAAGGATTCAACTTACCAGGGGTGGTTTGTTGAATATGGAGCAGTAGCAGCCCCTTTGCCGGTTTGTCATCCTATCATGCTTGCATCACTTTCCTTCCTGCACCTAAAGACATCCACATACGATCTGCAAATAAGAAGCTCAGGTTTAATTATGGGAGTGAACTTCTTTTAACGATAAATGGGTCTCGCCAGACGCATGAAACGTGACACTGTCACATTTAGATGAATATGATTTAATTCCATTGGTTATAGTTACTATGATAAATATCAATAGCGATAAAATAACATCAATTAATTATAAAATTGACACATAATAAATAAAACAAGGTTTCAGTATTTTGCTATAAAAAAAAATAAAAATGTATGGATTCAGGAATAATGAGAAATATGCTCATTTTTACATCGCTTCAAGAGGTATGCAACATCCTATTTACAGTTAGAATAATAACGATTATTCCATTTGTTATCATATTGTTAAAAAGACTAGGGCGGTATCTTTTCCTAGTTCGTGCTTAAAAAAGTAACTTTTTCGCGCCTCTCTACTGAGTAACGCTACGTGAAATCTGGAGAAATTTAAGGGGGTGAGTACGCCAGATTTTGCGTAGCGCACGGTTGTCAAAGTACAAAATTTGTCTGATTTATGCCCGGATCGTGGTTGAAATGAAAACGAAGTATGAAGGGCTGGCGAAGTGAAGCTTTTTACGCCATGAAAATACTTTTGTGCTTTGAGGAGGGAGTGGAACAGCTTATAGACCACATCAAGCCTTGTGTAACTGTGTGTGGGTCATCCTCTTGGTTGACCTGCTCCCCGTTGATTAACACACCGCGATGAGAGCTTCGTGAAAACGATAAAGCGTGACTACATAAGTATCATGCCCAAACCAGACGGGTTAACGGCAGCAAAGAACCTTGCAGAGGCGTTCGAGCATTATAACGAATGGCATCCGCATAGTGCGCTGGGTTATCGCTCGCCACGGGAATATCTGCGGCAGCGGGCCAGTAATGGGTTAAGTGATAACAGGTGTCTGGAAATATAGGGGCAAATCCACTTTTCCGGTAATGGTCCCAACTTATTGATAGTGTTTTATGTTCAGATAATGCCCGATGACTTTATCATGCAGCTCCACCGATTTTGAGAATGACAGCGACTTCCGTCCCAGCCTTGCCAGGTGCTGCCTCAGATTCAGGTTATGCCGCTCAATGCGCTGCGTATATCGCTTGCTGATTACGTGCAGCTTTCCCTTCAGGCGGGATTCATACAGCGGCCAGCCATCCGTCATCCATATCACCACGTCAAAGGGTGACAGCAGGCTCATAAGACGACCCAGCGTCGCCATAGTGCGTTCACCGAATACGTGCGCCACAACCTTCTTCCGGAGCCAACAGCCAGCGCTGGCGCGATTTAGCCCCGACGTAGCCCCACTGTTCGTCCATTTCCGCGCAGACGATGACGTCACTGCCCGGCTGTATGCGCGAGGTTACCGACTGCGGCCTGAGTTTTTTAAGTGCCGTAAAATCGTGTTGAAGCCAACGCCCATAATGCGGGCGGTTGCCCGGCATCCAACGCCATTCATGGCCATATCAATGATTTTCTGGTGCGTACCGGGCTGAGAGGCGGTGTAAGTGAACTGCAGTTGCCATGTTTTACGGCAGTGAGAGCAGAGATAGCGCTGATGTCCGGCAGTACTTTTGCCGTTACGCACCACCCCGTCAGTAGCTGAACAGGAGGGACAGCTGATATAAACAGAAGCCACGGGAGCACCTCAAAAACACCATCATACACTAAATCAGTAAGTTGGCAGCATCACCTGACGCCCCGACCCTGAACACCCTGTTTGTTGATAAAAACCTGCGCTATCACGGACTGATGCAGGCATTTTCGCGCACTAACCGTATCTATGATGCCACCAAAACCTTTGGCAATATCGTGACCTTCCGTAATCTCGAACAGGTCACCATTGACGCCATCACTCTGTTTGGTGATAAGAACACCAAAAACATGGTACTGGAAAAGAGCTACAAAGAGTACATGGAAGGTTTTAAGGATATCGTAACAGGTGAAACGAAGCGTGGCTTTATGGATGTGGTGGCAGAACTGGAACAACGTTTCCCCGATCCAACCGCCATTGACAGTGAAAAAGAGAAAAAAGCGTTTGTGAAGCTGTTTGGTGAATACCTGCGGGCAGAAAACATCCTGCAAAACTACGACGAATTTGCCACCCTGAAAGCGTTCCAGAACGTCGATATTAATGATCCCGTCGCAATAGAAACCTTCAAGGCCGAACATTACCTTGATGTGAAATACAGATTATTCGCCTGCCGCCAGAGCGAAAAGTCCAGGATTATCGTTCAGTGTACAACGATATTCGTGACTGGCAACGCCGTGAAAAAATGGTCGCAGAAAAGGACAAATCAACCACCAGTTGGGAAGATGTGGTATTTGAGATCGATTTACTGAAAACCCAGGAAATCAATCTGGACTATATCCTTGGCCTGATATTCGAGCACAACAGAAAGAATAAGGACAAAGCCACCCTGACCGGGGAAGTCAGACGCCTGATCCGTTCAAGCCTAGGCAACCGTGCGAAAGAAGGTCTGGTGGTTGACTTTATTCAACAGACAAACCGGCTTTGTTGAATAAATAAGATTTCGTGCGAACGACCCTGTAGCTGGCTGGATTT
>OKMF01000095.1_pt1 | contig 8600 bp, 9 predicted proteins | sample 1611271 | NCBI WGS metagenome assembly OKMF01 (sample SAMN04436725, study PRJEB24849) | human gut metagenome | biome: human gut; feature: NICU; material: stool | host: Homo sapiens | place: USA: Saint Louis, MO | collected 2010-11-09
GGCATCTACGGCATGGCGGGGCTGGTGCTGGAGCTGGTCAATAAGCAGCAGCTGGACATTGAGGTCCGTCTGATCCCAGGGATGACGGCGAGTATCGCCGCCGCCTCGCTGCTCGGCGCGCCGCTGATGCATGATTTCTGCCATATCAGCCTCAGCGATCTGCTGACGCCGTGGCCGGTGATTGAAAAACGCATTGTCGCCGCAGGGGAAGCAGACTTCGTTATCTGTTTTTACAACCCCCGCAGCCGCGGCCGCGAAGGGCATCTGGCGCGCGCCTTTGCGTTGCTGGCGGCCAGCAAAAGCCCGGACACGCCGGTCGGCGTAGTCAAATCCGCCGGGCGCAAAAAGCAGGAGAAATGGCTGACCACCCTCGGAGAGATGGATTTTGCCCCGGTGGATATGACCAGTCTGGTCATCGTCGGCAACAAAGCGACTTACATCGACAACGGTCTGATGATCACCCCGCGAGGCTACGCGCTGTGAACCACGGCGACGTGCTGGTTATCGGGGGCACCAGCGATGCGCGGGCGATCTGCCAGCAGCTGGACGCCGCCGGCGTGCGCTACACCCTGTCGGTGGCGACCCCCACCGGCGAGCGGCTGGCCGGCGATATCCGCGGGCGGATACGCTGCGGGCGCATGGAGTGGCAGCAGATGGCGGAGTGGCTCAGGGCGCAGCGCACCCGCTGGGTGATTGACGCCTCTCACCCCTACGCCGAAGTGGTCAGCCAGAATATTGTGCGCGCCTGCGCCAGCGTCGGGGTCCTGCTCAGCCGCTATCAAAGGCCGGAGCAGCTGAGCGATCTGCGCCATCCGCTACTTCACGTGGTCGGCGATCTGAACGAGGCCTGCGCGGTGGCTCGTCGCCTCGGGGAGCGGATCCTGCTGACCACCGGCAGCAAAGATCTGGCGGCCTGGCGGGCGGGACTGGCGGAGAAAACGCTGCTCGCCCGGGTGCTGCCGGTGCCGGAGGTGGTTCAGCACTGTAGCGATCTGGGGTTTGGCGTCGGGGAAATCTTTGCCCTCTGCGGGCCGTTCAGCGCCGAATTTAACGCCGCCTTTTATCGCCAGTGCCGGGCTGATGTTGTGGTCACGAAAGCCTCGGGCGCGGAAGGGGGCTATCAGGAAAAAGTACAACCCTGTCTTGATGCGGGGATCCCCTGCATCGTCATTACCCGCCCGGCGCCGCTGGTGAAGGGCGATGAATTACTGGAAAGCCAGGCCGATTTCGCTACGCGGCTGACGCGCTGGCTGTCGGCGACTTGAGGAACAGGATATGAAAAAAGCACTTCTGGTGGTGAGCTTCGGCACCAGCTATCACGACACCCGCGAGAAGAACATTACCGCCTGCGAGCGCGATCTTGCCGCCAGCTGTCCGGATCGCACGCTGTTCCGCGCCTTCACCTCGGGGATGATTATTCGCAAACTGCGGCAGCGCGACGGTATCCATATCGATACCCCGCTGCAGGCCCTGCAAAAGCTGGCTGAGCAGGGGTACCAGGATGTGGCGATCCAGTCCCTGCACATTATCAACGGCGACGAGTACGAGAAGATCGTTCGCGAAGTGCAGAGCCTGCGCCCGCGCTTTCAGCGCCTGACGCTGGGCGTGCCGCTGCTGAGCGGTCATGGCGATTATGTTCAGCTGATGCAGGCCCTGCGCCAGCAGATGCCGCCGCTGGCGGCGACGGAGCGAGTGGTGTTTATGGGGCACGGCGCCAGCCACCACGCCTTCGCGGCCTACGCTTGTCTGGATCATATGATGGCGGTGCAGGGTTTTCCGGCGCGGGTGGGGGCGGTGGAAAGCTATCCCGAAGTGGACATCGTCATTAACGAACTCTCCCGCCAGGGCGTGACCGGCGTGCATCTGATGCCCCTGATGCTGGTGGCCGGCGATCATGCCATTAATGATATGGCCTCCGACGAAGACGATTCGTGGAAAACCCGCTTTAATGCCGCCGGTATTCCTGCCACGCCGTGGCTGAACGGGTTAGGGGAAAATCCGGCGGTGCGGGCAATGTTTGTTGCCCATCTGCAGCAGGCGCTGAATAACGCGATGGAGAAAGCAGCATGAGCGGCAAACTCTACGCCCTGAGCACCGGGCCGGGGGCGGCCGATCTGATCACCGTGCGTGCGGCGCGGATCCTCGGCCAGCTGGATGTGCTGTATGCGCCAGCCGGCCGCAAAGGCGGCGACAGCCTCGCGCTCTCCATCGTGCGCGAGTACCTTGGCGCACACACGGAGGTCCGCTGCTGCCATTTTCCGATGAGCGCCGACAGCGCGGAAAAAGAGGCGGTGTGGAACGACGTTGCCGCGGCGCTGGCCCAGGAGGTGGCGGCGGGCAGGCAGGTCGGATTTATCACCCTCGGCGACGCCATGTTGTTCAGCACCTGGGTCTTTCTGCTGCAGCGGATTGGCTGCCCGGACTGGCTGGAGATTGTCCCTGGCGTTACCTCCTTCGCCGCCATTGCCGCGCGGGCGAAAACCCCGCTGGCTATGGAGCAGCAGTCGCTGGCGGTGATCTCCTGTACCGCGCCGGAAACGGACATTGCCGCGGCGCTGCGCCAGCATGACAGTCTGGTGCTGATGAAAGTCTACGGCCGCTTCGCCCGCATTAAGGCGCTGCTGGCGCAGGCGGGGCTGCTGGATGCGGCGCTGATGATGTCAGAGGCCACCCTGCCGGGCGAGCAGTGCTGGCGCCGTCTGCGCGAGGTCAGCGATGACCAGCCGCTGCCCTATTTCTCGACCATCCTGGTTAACAAACAGTGGGAGGAGGCGTAATGAATCAGGTGAAATCGCTGAAGCAGCTTTCGTACGGGGGGCTGGCAGCGGCTGTTCTGCTGATCATCGTCCCGCAGGAGGCGTTCGCCATGCATATCATGGAGGGTTTTTTACCGCCGATGTGGGCGCTGGCGTGGTGGCTGCTGTTTTTACCCTGCCTGTGGTACGGCCTGGTGCGCCTGCGGCGTATCGTCCAGGAGGAGAGCAATCAGAAGGTGCTCCTGGCCCTGTGCGGGGCGTTTATTTTTGTTCTTTCGGCGCTGAAGATCCCGTCGGTGACCGGCAGTTGCTCGCACCCGACCGGCGTTGGTCTGGCGGTGATCCTCTTCGGGCCGGGCGTGGTGGCGGTGCTGGGGGCGATCGTTCTGCTGTTCCAGGCGCTGCTGCTGGCGCATGGCGGCCTGACCACCCTTGGCGCTAACGGGATGTCGATGGCGGTGATCGGCCCGATGGTCGGCTATCTGGTGTGGAAGCTGGCCTGCCGGGCGGGGATCCGTCGCGATGTCGGGGTCTTTCTCTGCGCCATGCTGGCGGATCTGATGACCTATTTTGTCACCTCCGTCCAGCTCGGGGTGGCCTTTCCCGATCCGGCCACCGGGGCAGGTGGATCGATCCTGAAGTTTATGGGGATCTTCTGCCTGACGCAGATCCCGATCGCCATCGCGGAAGGATTGCTTACCGTGATGATCTACGATCAACTGACCAAACGGCGGCTGATCGCCGCGGAGGGACATTAATATGAAAAAGCCCCTGATCTTGTTGGCAATGGTGGTTGCCCTGATGATCCTGCCCTTTTTTATTAATCATGGCGGTGAGTTTGGCGGTTCGGACGGCGAAGCGGAGAGCCAGATCCAGGTGGTGGCGCCGGATTATCAACCCTGGTTCCAGCCGCTGTACGAACCGGCGAGCGGCGAGATTGAGAGCCTGCTGTTTACCCTGCAGGGCTCGCTGGGCGCGGCGGTGATTTTTTACATTCTCGGCTATGCGAGGGGCAGGCAGCGCCGTGATGACCGGGTTTGACCGACTCAGCTACCAGAGCCGCTGGTTGCACGTGGCGCCAGAGCGTAAGTTTCTGCTCTGGCTGCTGCTGATGGTGCTGGCCTTTACGCTGCCGGCGTGGGGCCAGGCGCTGACGCTGGCGCTGACCGCCGCGCTGACCTGCTGGCTGCTGCGGGTCTCATTCTGGCGCTGGTGCCGCTGGATGGCGCTACCCTTTGGCTTTTTGCTGGTCGGCGTGCTGACCATTGTGTTCAGCGTCAGCCGCGACCCGCAGATGCTGTTAGCCAGCATCCGGCTGGGCGCTTTCTCTATAGGAGTGTCCACTCCGGGGCTGGTCGTGGCCGGGGAGACCTTCTGGCGCAGCCTGGCAGCGATGGCGGCCACGCTCTGGCTGGTGCTTAATCTGCCTTTCCCACAGCTGATTATCTTGCTCAAGCGCGGTCGCGTACCGCGACTGTTGACGGAGCAGATCCTGCTGACCTGGCGCTTCATTTTTATTCTGTTGGACGAGGCGATGGCGATTCACCGCGCGCAAACTTTGCGTTTTGGCTATGGTAGCGTGCCGCAGGGCTATCGCTCGCTGGCGATGCTGGTGGGACTGCTGTTCACTCGCGTCCTCCTGCGCTATCAGCAGATGAGCACCGCGCTGGATATCAAATTGTACCAGGGTGATTTTCACCTCTAAGGATAAGTATGCTTGCCACAACCGATCTCTGGTTTCGCTATCAGGATGAGCCGGTACTCAAAGGGCTGACGCTGGATTTTTCCCGCCACGCGGTGACCGGCCTGGTGGGGGCCAACGGCTGCGGAAAGTCGACGCTGTTTATGAACCTGAGCGGCCTGCTGCGCCCGCAGCAGGGGGCGGTGCTGTGGCAGGGAGAGGCGCTGAATTACAGCAAGCGCGGTCTGCTGGCGTTGCGCCAGCAGGTGGCGACGGTGTTTCAGGATCCGGACCAGCAGATCTTCTATACCGATATCGACAGCGATATCGCTTTTAGTCTGCGCAACCTCGGGGTGGCGGAAGAGGAGATCGCCCGCCGGGTGGATGAAGCGTTGACCCTCGTCGATGCCCAGGGGTTTCGCCAGCAGCCGATCCAGTGCCTCAGCCATGGGCAGAAAAAACGGGTGGCGATCGCCGGGGCGCTGGTGCTGCAGGCCCGCTACCTGCTGCTTGACGAGCCCACCGCGGGCCTCGATCCCCGGGGGCGGGCGCAGATGATCGCCATCATCCGGCGCATTGTCGGGCAGGGGCGGCGCGTGGTGATCTCCAGCCACGATATCGATCTGATCTATGAGGTGAGCGACGCCGTTTACGTTCTGCGTCACGGCGAAGTGCTGGCCGCGGGGGATCCCGGCGAGGTATTTGCCTGCGCGGCGATCATGGCCCAGGCGGGATTGACGCAGCCGTGGCTGGTGAAACTTCATAGCGAACTGGGATTGCCGCTGTGTAAAACCGAAGCGGAGTTTTTTCAGCGGATGCACAACAACGCGATAGGCGCGATAAAGGAGGCGTCATGACGCTGGCAGTGATGTTACAGGGCACGGCTTCCGACGTGGGGAAAAGCGTACTGGTGGCGGGACTGTGCCGCATTTTTCATCAGGATGGGCTGCGTACCGCGCCGTTTAAATCACAGAATATGGCGTTGAACTCCGGCATTACGCCGGATGGCAAAGAGATGGGCCGGGCGCAGATTTTCCAGGCCGAAGCGGCAGGGATCGCGCCGGATGTCCGCATGAACCCGATTTTGCTCAAGCCCACCAGCGACCGTCAGGCGCAGGTGGTCCTGATGGGGCAGGTGGCGACCAGCATGGACGCGGTGAGCTATCACCAGTACAAGCCGCGCCTGCGCGAGCAGATCCTCGCGGTCTACCAGAGCCTGGCCGGAGAGTATGAGGCGCTGGTGCTGGAAGGGGCCGGCAGTCCGGCGGAGATTAACCTGCGCGACCGCGATATCGTCAATATGGGCATGGCCGAGATGGCGCAATGTCCGGTGATCCTGGTGGCCGATATCGACCGCGGCGGGGTGTTTGCCGCGATTTACGGTACGCTGGCGCTACTGCAGCCTCAGGAGCGGGCGCGGGTGAAAGGGGTGATTATCAATAAATTCCGCGGCGATGTGGCGCTCCTGCGCTCCGGGATAGAGCAGATCGAGGCGTTGACCGGGGTGCCGGTGTTGGGCGTTATGCCGTGGCTTGACGTGGATCTCGAGGATGAGGACGGCGTCGCGCTGCAGGCCGGGAAATACCATCGCACCGACCGGCGCGACATCGACATCGCCGTGGTTCACCTGCCGCATATCGCCAATTTTACCGACTTTAACGCCCTGGCGGCGCAGCCAGACGTCCGGGTGCGCTATGTCCGCGACCCGCAGGCGCTGGCCGACGCCGACCTGGTCATTCTCCCGGGCAGTAAAAATACCCTCGGCGATCTGTGCTGGCTGCGCGAGAGCGGCATGGCGCATGCAGTCGAGCAGGCCCGGCAGCGCAAGGTGCCGCTGTTGGGGATCTGCGGCGGCTATCAGATGCTCGGCGAAACCATTATCGATGAGGTGGAGTCTGGCCTTGGCACCCAGCCCGGACTGGGGGTGTTGAAGACCGTGACCCACTTCGCCCAGCACAAAACCACCACCCAGGTGCAGGCGACCCTGGGAACTAACCTCCCGGAATGGTTAGCCGACGCGGCAGGTCTGCGCGTCAGTGGCTACGAAATTCATATGGGCGAGACGCGCCGCGAGGCAGGCTGCCCGCCGCTGCTGCAACTGCATAAAGCGGGACAGTCAGTAGAGGACGGGGCGATAAGCGACGACGGCCTGGCATTCGGCACCTATCTCCATGGCCTGTTCGACAGCGATGCCTTTACCCGGGCGCTGCTCAACGGCCTGCGCCAGCGCAAAGGGCTGGCGCCGCTGGATAGCGCCCTGGAGTATGCCCGCTATAAAACCCGGCAGTTTGATCGGCTGGCGGACGCCATGCGCGAACATATCGCCATCGATAAAATTTACGCCATCATGCGCCAACATCAGGAGCCCCTATGCTGACTCTGGTTACCGGCGGCGCGCGCAGCGGCAAAAGCCGCCATGCCGAGGCGCTGATTGCCGATGCGCCGCAGGTGTTATATATCGCCACCTCGCAAATCTTTGACGACGAGATGGCCGCAAGGATCCAGCACCATCGCGACGGCAGGCCCGCCCACTGGCGCACCGCCGAGCGCTGGCAGCAGCTTGATGAACTGATCACCCCGGATATCGCCCCAGCGGAGGCGATTCTGCTGGAGTGTATCACCACCATGGTCACCAACCTGCTGTTCGCGCTCGGCGGCGACAGCGACCCCGACGGCTGGGATTACGCCGCCATGGAGCGGGCTATTGATGACGAAATTGGTGTGCTGATTGCCGCCTGTCAGCGCTGCCCGGCGCACGTCGTGCTGGTGACCAACGAGGTGGGGATGGGCATTGTGCCGGAGAACCGCCTGGCGCGGCATTTTCGCGATATCGCCGGGCGGGTCAATCAGCGCCTGGCGGCCGCGGCGGATGCGGTCTGGCTGGTGGTCTCCGGCATCGGCGTCAAAATCAAATAACTCAATCGCTGGCTGACCGGGCCAGCCCTGGCAGGGATTCTGTATGGAAAATTTAAACACGGTTCTGCGGGCGATCCCCGCGCCGGACGCTGACGCCATGGTGCGGGCACAACACCATATCGACGGCTTGCTTAAGCCCCCCGGCAGCCTCGGCCGTCTGGAGGCGCTGGCGGTTCAGCTGGCGGGAATGCCCGGCCTGGGCGGCCAGCCGCAGGTGGCGAAAAAGGCGCTGCTGGTGATGTGCGCCGACCATGGGGTGTGGGACGAAGGGGTGGCGATTTCGCCGAAAGCGGTCACCGCCATCCAGGCAGCCAATATGACCCGCGGCACCACCGGCGTCTGCGTGCTCGCCGCCCAGGCCGGGGCGCAAGTGCATGTGATTGATGTCGGTATCGATAGCGAACCGCTCCCCGGGATGGTGAATATGCGGGTGGCGCGGGGCTGCGGCAATATTGCCCGCGGCCCGGCGATGAGCCGTGAGCAGGGGCAGGAATTGCTGCTGGAGGTGATGCGCTACACCCGCGCGCTGGCCCAGGAGGGCGTTACTCTGTTTGGTGTCGGCGAGCTGGGGATGGCCAATACCACGCCGGCGGCGGCGATCGTCAGCGTTCTGACCGGCAGCGATGCGCAGGAGGTGGTCGGGATTGGCGCCAATCTGCCGTTGGCGAAGGTTGGCAACAAGGTGGAGGTGGTGCGGCGGGCTATCGCCGTCAATCAGCCCGACCCGCAGGATGGCCTCGATGTGCTGAGCAAAGTCGGTGGTTTCGATCTGCTGGGGATGGCGGGGGTGATGCTGGGGGCGGCGGCCTGTGGGCTGCCGGTGGTGCTGGATGGCTTTCTTTCCTACGCCGCAGCGCTGGCGGCGTGCCAGATAGCGCCGGAGGTAAAACCGTATCTGATCCCGTCCCACTATTCGGCGGAGAAGGGGGCGCGTATCGCGCTGGCGCACCTGGGCCTCGAACCGTATCTCAATATGGGCATGCGTCTGGGAGAAGGCAGCGGCGCGGCGCTGGCGATGCCGATCGTCGAGGCAGCCTGCGCGATGTACCATCGCATGGGCATGCTGGCGGCAAGCAATATTGTGTTACCGAAGGGGTAAGCCGGCGAGGGGGCGGCAATGGCCGTTCCCGTTTTCGGCAGAGGTTTGCCGGCGGCAGAAACAAAAAAACACCCTTGAGGGTGTTTATGATGTTGGTTGCGGGGGCCGGATTTGAACCGACGACCTTCGGGTTATGAGCCCGACGAGC
>OKMF01000102.1_pt1 | contig 5735 bp, 3 predicted proteins | sample 1611271 | NCBI WGS metagenome assembly OKMF01 (sample SAMN04436725, study PRJEB24849) | human gut metagenome | biome: human gut; feature: NICU; material: stool | host: Homo sapiens | place: USA: Saint Louis, MO | collected 2010-11-09
GATTGTCCGCCAAAGCCTGGATTGACAGTCATTACCAAGACTTGATCTGCCAAATCTAATACATTTTCGATCATCGAAAGTGGTGTCCCAGGATTGATGGTTACGCCAGCTTTCACACCCGCATTTTTAATCATTTGTAAGGCACGATGAATATGGGGTGTTGCTTCTTGATGGACAGTAATAATATCCGCACCGGCTTCCGCAAAGGCATTGATATAGTTTTCAGGTTGTACAATCATCAAATGAACATCCAATGGTAGTTTTGTCACTGGACGAATCGCTGAAACGATATTCGGTCCTAAGGTAATGTTGGGCACAAATTGACCGTCCATAACATCAACATGAATATAATCTGCTCCTAATTCTTCTACTAAACGGATATCTCTTTCTAAATTGGCAAAATCGGCACTTAAAATGGATGGTGCTAGTTTCATTTGGCTCGCTCCCTTTATATTTGCTATGATTTTTTCTTATAAACAGGTCGTCGATTCTCGATTTCCATTAAAAACTGTAAATAATTTTCGTAACGACTCGTTGCAATGGTTCCCGCTTCCACTTGACGTTTCACTTCACAACCAGGTTCTTTGTGGTGCATACATTCACGAAACTTACAGTGAGAGGCCGCGGCAACAAATTCAGGAAATTGCTTTGGTAATTCCACTGCTTCCATCTCCAAGAAATCGATGGCACTAAATCCTGGTGTATCAGCAACCAAACCGTCGTATAACGGAATCAATTCCACGTGACGGGTCGTATGTTTGCCCCGTCCTAAAGATTGGGAAATTTCCGCAGTTGCTAGTTGTAATTCTGGTGAAATTTGATTCAACAATGTTGATTTTCCAGCGCCTGATTGTCCCATAAAAACAGTCAACCGTTCTGGGAAAAAGCGTTCTAATTCTTTGGTGGCTTCTACGTCTTCCGAAGCGATTACCGCATAACCTAACGCTTCATAAATCTGTTTAATTTCAGTGACTTCTTGACGTTGCGGCTCATCTAATAGATCAACTTTCGTTAAATAAATAACTGGTTCTATATCCTTATACTCTAAGCTGACTAAGAAACGATCCAACAAATTAAACGAAAAATTTGGCGAAACCATACTCATGACAACCACACCTAGATCCACATTTGCAACAGGCGGGCGCACTAATTCATTTCGTCTTGGTAAAATTTCCAACACATAACCATCTGTTAAATTATCGCTTTCAAAAAGTACTTCATCTCCCACGAGTGGCGTAATTTTTCGATTACGAAAATTCCCTCGCGCTCTTGTTTGATATGTTTCTCCATCTGCGTATACATAATAAAAACCGCTTAACGCTTTTCTGATTTGACCTTTCAGATAAACCACTCCTAACTACTTTCGAATATACAGGATAGTGGCAGAGAAATCAAGGGAGCCTCTCGATTCTATTAATTAAAAAGAGCCTAGGACATAAGTCGAAATGACTTACCTTCCTAGACTTAAACCTTAAGATAAACGGCGGGACAGGAGCAGCTTCTTCTTATTGCTGAGAAACACTATTTGAAAAGCAAATAGATGTTAAACAGTACCTACTTGGTTCTTGAAGCTAAACACTCCTGTCCCAACCTCTTGTCTTAATTACTCGTACTACTTTCACTAGTGGTGCTTTTTGAATCATTTACTTTTGAATAATAAACTGTAACAGAGTCGCCTTTTTTGACTTTGCTGCCAGCGGATGGGCTAGTTCGTTCAACGACTTGGCCATCGCCAGAGCCAGATAATCCTTGTTCATTGATTTTAAGGCCAGCGTTATTGATGCTGTCTTCTGCAGCTTTTGGCGAATAACCTGAAATATCAGGAACAGTTACTGAGTCACTGCCTTTGCTGACATGTAAAGTAATCGTGTCATTTTTCGGATCAACAGCGGTACCAGAAGCTGGTTCTTGACTAATCACGGTATCTTTTTCAACTTTGTCGCTTTCTTCGTCCACTCGTTTAATTTGAGATTCTGGGATACCTAAAGCAATTAAGCGACTTACCGCATTATCGTAAGAAATTCCGCTATAATCAGAAAGTGTCACTTTGTCGCTGCCTTTACTTACATATAACGTCACTTGGCCATTTTTAGGTGTCACGGTGCCACCTGGTGCGGGGTCTTGCGTAATGACTAAACCTGGTTCTACCGTATCGCTTGCTTGGTCGACACGCGTAATTTGAGATTCAGAAATGCCTAACTGTGCCAGTGCATTTACTGCATTTGTGTAAGAATAACCGGCGTAACTAGGCAAAGTAACCGCTTCTGGTCCTTCACTGACCGTTAAAGTGACTTTGTCTTTTTTCGGATCAACTTTTTTACCTGCAGCTGGTTTTTGTTTAATAATGCTATCCGTAGACACAGAATCACTGTATTCTTTTTTCGTTGTAATTTGGTCTTCTGAAAACCCTAGTTTTTTCAAGGCTTCGACAGCAGATTCATACGATTCGTTTGTATAATCGGCCATCTCAATTTTTTCTGTTCCAGAGCTGATATATAAAGTAACAGATCGGCCTTTTTTCACGGATGATTTTGCTTCGGGGTCTGTTTTGACCACCTTGCCTTCTTCAATCTTATCATCGGGAATTTTTTTGGTTTCACTGTCGACTTTCAGCCCGGCACTTTGTAGCGCTTGTGAAGCGGCCGCTTTCGTTTCATTTGTAACATCAGGAACTTCAACGTCTTTACCACCCGACATTGCAAAGGCTAAGCCACCTATTGCTAAAGCAATTAATGCCGCAATTGCTAAGCCAATCCACAATTTTTTGCGGTTTTTCTTCGGTGGTTGTTCAGCTAAAATGTCATCTGCGATATCTTCTGGGACTTCGACAGGCGTTGTCTCTTCCGGTTCAGCGATGTCTTCGGGAATCGGAGTTAATACTTTCGTTTCTCCTAATAAAGCCGTTGGTTCCCACGCAGGTTCGTTTAAACGACTGGCTGACAAGGACGTGTATAAGTCTTCTGCCATCTCATTCGCTGTTTTGTAGCGATCGCTTGGGTCTTTTGCGGTTGCGTGACGAACCACATTTTCCAATGATTGAGGAATCCCTGGATCAAACATTTTAACAGAGGGAATTTCTTCTTGAAAATGTTTTAAGGCAATCGTTACGGCTGATTCACCATCAAAAGGTACATTCCCCGTTAGCATTTCATAGAGAATAATTCCCACAGCGTAAATATCTGATTGGTTAGTCGCCATGCTTCCGCGTGCTTGTTCTGGCGATAAGTAATGCACCGAACCTAACATTGTGTTCGTTTGCGTAATTGACGTTTCTGACAAGGCAATCGCAATCCCAAAGTCAGTAATTTTGACTGTGCCGTGTTCGTCAATCAGAATGTTTTGCGGTTTTAAATCCCGGTGAATAATTCTATGTTCATGTGCCATTGCGACAGCAGATAAAATTTGTTGCGTAATGTCCACAACTGTGGAATAAGGGATTGGGAAATGCGTTTGGATGTAACGTTTTAAGTCCATTCCTTTTACATATTCCATGACTAAATATTGTAGTCCATCTTCTTCGCCTACATCGTACACACTGACGATATTCGGGTGAACCAGCTCAGTTGCGGCTAGTGCTTCACGCTGAAAACGTCGGATGGCGGCTTGATCGTTTTGGAAGTCAAAGCGCAAGACTTTTACTGCAACGTCTCGGTCTAAAATTAAATCGTGTGCTAAATAGACGTTGGCCATGCCGCCGCTTCCGATGCTGCCAATAATGTGATATCGACCATTCAGCTTCTTGCCGATTTCTATCATTGGTTTTCCTCCTTCTGTTCGTCAAAGTGTATCACTAACACGGTAATGTTATCTAAACCACCCGCTTCATTTGCTTGGGCAACGAGTTGGCTTAATTTGGATTCTAAGGGATCTGACGTCTCTAAAATTTCTAAAATTTTTGTCTCAGGAACCATATTGGTTAAACCGTCCGAACATAACAGTAAATAGTCATTAGGCAGCCATTCATGATTGGTTACATCGACTTCGACAGTGCCAGGCATTCCCAAAGAACGTGTTAGGACATTTTTTCGTGGATGATTTGCAGCCATCTCACGAGTAATCTCCCCTGATTTTACTAGTTCATTCACTAAAGAATGATCTTCTGTTAATTGTAACATGTGTTGGTCACGAACTAAATAAGCACGACTGTCCCCCACATTTGCTAAGACAAATGAATCCGGTAAAAGGATGGCACCAACCACGGTTGTCCCCATTCCTAAATACTCTGGTTTCGATTGTCCGCGTTCATAAATTTTTTCATTTTCCTTTTGAATTGCTTGAATAAACCACTGTGCAGATTTTTCAGCTGAGTCGACAGACGCATTGGACCAACTCTCACCTAAATTATTGACTGCCATTTGGCTAGCGACATCACCTGCTTGGTGACCACCCATGCCATCTGCTAAAACAGCAAAGGTTATGTGTTGTTGGTTCTCAAAAACGTTGGCATAATCTTGGTTCGTATTTCTTTTGCGACCGACATCTGATTGAACGTTGATTTCCAAATTATTTCACCTCATTTGAACTAACTTTCCGCATACAGCAAATAAAGAAGCCATCTGTCATGTATTGATGGGGATACAGAACCAGTTCTTGCTCTTTTACTACTGCTTGGACATTTTCATTTGCAACAATTTCAATTTTTTCAAATTCAGGGTGTTTGGCTAAAAAGGCTGCCACTACTTCCTGATTTTCTTCTGGCGTAATAGTACAAGTGCTATAGACCATTATACCCCATTGTTTTAGTGTTGGGGCAACACTTTCTAAGATTTCTAACTGAATTTTAGGTAAATTTTGAAAATCATTGGCCGTTTTATGGTATTTAATGTCTGGTTTACGGCGCATTAGCCCTAAGCCTGAACATGGTGCATCAACTAAAATCCGATCAAAGGTTTCTGCGGGAAATTCTTCGGCCACTTGTCGCGCATCAAGCTTTTCTGCTTGGACGACATCCGCCACATTGAGGCGTTGCGCATTTTCATTAATTAGCTTAATTTTGTGCGCATGAATATCTAAAGAAGTCACACGACCACCTGCTTCAGCCTCTAAAAAAGTTGCGATATGAGTCGTTTTGCCACCAGGAGCCGCACAAGCATCCAAGACACGATGATGCGGTTCAATTTGCATCGCTGGAGCCACGAGCATAGAGCTTTCATCTTGAATGGTTAAACAACCGTTAATAAACAGTTCACTACCAGCTAAGTAGCCTTTTTCAGCGACAACACCATAAGGGGAAAGTTGACTTTCCTTCGCGGCAATCCCTGTTTCTTGTAATTCTTCCAGCGCTTCTTCTCGTGAAATAAACCGTGTGTTTACTCGGCCACTCGCATGGCTTTTTTCAAATAATGACAAACCTAACTGCCGTGTTTCTTCTTCGCCTAATTGGGCAAGTAATTTTTCTGTTAACCAACGTGGCATGCTAATTTCCGTTGCTAAACGATCAACTGGATCGCTAATTGCGGCCAAACTAGGTGCTCCATTTCGTTGGAACGCCCGCAGCACGCCATTCACGAATTTACCAATCCCAGGATTGCCACGACGTTTGCCAATTTCAACCGCTTCATTAATGACTGCATGATCAGGCACTTTATCTAAATAAAGTAATTGATATAACGATAAAATCAATAAATTTTTCACCCAATTATCGACTTTTTGCGGTTTCTTAACAAATGGTGTTAAGTAGTATTCCAACAATAATTTGCGACTAATTGTGCCGTAGACAAGTTCTGTAAACAAGC
>OKMF01000107.1_pt1 | contig 4836 bp, 6 predicted proteins | sample 1611271 | NCBI WGS metagenome assembly OKMF01 (sample SAMN04436725, study PRJEB24849) | human gut metagenome | biome: human gut; feature: NICU; material: stool | host: Homo sapiens | place: USA: Saint Louis, MO | collected 2010-11-09
TTTGCCTCTATTCCAGGAGCGTTATTTTTTAGTCGGTTGGCGGATAAGTACATGCATAAAAAAGTTCAATTCATCGTTGTTTTAGAATTTTTAGCAACAGCCATGCTCTTGTTAACTGTACAAGTAAGTAATGCGACGTTGTTATTAATTGCTTTAATTATGTATGGGTTCTTAGGAAAATTAGCTGTAGAACCGATTATTATTTCTTGGCTAGGTGAAAATGCACCAAAAATTGGAATTGGCACTACTTTGGGCGTGTTTAACTTTTTCGGCATGATGTCATCTGTGATCGCCCCAGCTTTGACTGGGAAAATTTCTGACACAACGGGTTCGAAAGTCATGGGCTTTTATATTGCCGTCGTGATTTTACTAATTGGCACGATTCTTTTTATGCTTGTCAATTTAAAAAAACGCGGGGCAGATTCGTCTAATAAATAAAAAAACAACGCAAACTTATCTTTCGCTGAATAAGTTTGCGTTGTTTTACTTTTTGACAATCATATTAATCGCTTGTGCTAATCGCTCTTCTTGTTCTTTAGGATCTTTTTCAGGATTTTCAAAGCAATGCTTTAAATTCTCCGCAACTATCATCCCCATTACGCGATCAATACTAGAACGGACCGCACTCAACTGAGTGATAACATCGATACATTCTTTTTCTTCATCAATCATTTTTTGAATCCCGCGAATTTGACCTTCTGTGCGGCGTAAACGATTCAGCACTTTCTTTTTTTCTTCAGTCATTTTGCCCCTCCTTAAGAGTAGTGATTGGTTTAAAATATACCTACACGAGGTATTTTTGTCAACTATCTTTTCTTTGAATCTAAAAATGGCAGAAATCTCTTCAGTTGACAAGTCTAACTTTTTCATGTTAAATATACCCCGTAAGGTATATAAGAGAAGGAGAAAAAATGTTATTTCAATTGTTTAAAAAAAAGCCAAGTATTTCAACAAAAGAACTGCAGTCACGTTTATCTAAAGAGATAACGTTATTAGATGTCCGAACACCTAGCGAATACCGCGCAGGGCATATTCCACAAGCGATTAATGTCCCACTTAACAAAATTCCCGCCTACAACAAATCCGCTAACGAAGTCTATGTGATTTGCCAGTCCGGCATGCGCAGCAAAAATGCGGCCAAAATTTTAGCGAGAAAAAACTATCACGTGATTAACGTTCGTGGTGGGATGTCCCAATGGTCTGGTCAAATTAAAGGAGGAAAATAAATGAAAATTGTAATTATCGGAGGCGTGGCTGGTGGTATGTCAGCAGCGACACGTTTACGTCGCTTAATGGAAGATGCTGAAATTGTTGTCATGGAAAAAGGCCCTTTTGTTTCATTTGCAAACTGTGGTTTGCCTTACTACGTTTCTGGCGAAATCGCAGAAAGAGAGCAACTGCTTGTTCAAACACCCGAAGCGTTAAAGGCACGGTTTATTTAGATGTTCGTCCTCACCATGAAGTCGTGGCGATTGATCCAATAGAAAAAGTGATCACAGTGAAACATGAAACAGAAATTTTAACAGAACACTATGACAAATTAATTTTATCACCAGGGGCGAAACCTTTTGTGCCACCAATTACAGGATTGGCAGAAGCCAAAAATGTTTTTTCATTAAGAAATGTTCCTGATTTAGATCAAATTATGACAGCCTTGACACCAGAAACAAAACGAGCCGTCGTGATTGGCGCAGGCTTCATTGGCTTGGAAATGGCAGAAAACTTGCAAAAACGCGGATTAGAAGTCACTCTCGTGGAAAAAGCACCCCATGTTTTACCGCCATTAGACGAAGAAATGGCCGCTTTTGTCAAAGCAGAATTAAGCAAAAACAATGTTCAAGTAATTACGGGACAATCTGCGGTTGCTTTTGAAGAAGAAGGACAAGTGATTCGCTTAGAAGACGGTCAAACATTAGATTCTGATTTAACCATTTTGTCGGTGGGGGTCCAACCAGAAAATACCTTAGCAGTTGAAGCAGGTGTAGCAACTGGTTTACGTGGCGGTATTGTTGTTGATGAACGCTATCAAACGAATCAACCCGATATTTATGCGGTTGGGGATGCTATTGTAGTGAAACAACAAATCACTCAAGAAGATGCGCTGATTTCTTTAGCTTCTCCTGCCAATCGCCAAGGACGTCAAGTAGCGGATGTGATTGCTGGGTTAGAGAGAAAAAATCAAGGAAGCATTGGGACCGCCATTGTGCGAGTCTTTGATTTAACCGCCGCTTCAACTGGTTTAAGCGAACGGGCTGCTAAAGCTGCTGGACTAACAACAGCTGTTGTGCATATCAGTGGAAAAGACCATGCGGGGTATTATCCTGGCGCAACAGATCTTCAGTTAAAATTAGTTTTCCATCCTACGACAGGGGAAATTTATGGCGCACAAGGAATTGGGGTAAAGGGCGTAGATAAGCGGATTGATATTCTTGCGACCGCTATTAAAGGACAGTTAACTATTTTTGATTTGCCTGAATTAGAGTTTACCTATGCGCCGCCGTTTAGTTCAGCGAAAGATCCTGTGAACATGTTAGGCTATGCAGCGATGAACCTTGCAGAAGGATTGAGTGAAAACGTTCAATGGTATGAGTTATCCAACGAATTAGCTAATGGAGCTGTTTTATTAGATGTCCGTAATCCCGCCGAACGAGCCAATGGTCAATTTAAAAATGCTGTCTCTATTCCTTTAAATGAGTTAAGAGAACGTTTGGAGGAATTAGACAAGTCAACGGAGTACATTGTTAGTTGTCACAGCGGTTTGCGTAGTTATATCGCAGAACGGATGCTAAAACAAGCGGGCATCTCAGCCAAAAATTTAGATGGTGCTTTTGCGCTATATAGAATGGTAAAACCGGAGGAACTAGAAAATGTATAACACGATTGGCATGCCTGAATTTTATCAGGAAGCAAAACGAAAAAAATTACCAATTATTGATGTACGAGAAGAAATGGAATACCAACTGGGGCATGTCCCTCAGGCCATCAACTTACCTTTAAGTACTTTAACCGAAAATTATCAGCAATTAGATAAAAACCAACCCTATTATCTGATTTGTCAAATGGGATCGCGCTCCGCACAAGCGTGTGCGTTTCTCAGTCAACAAGGGTATCAAGTAACCAATGTTCTAGGTGGTACATCTGGCTGGTTGGGTCAATTAGAACAATAAAATAACAAAAAACGTTTATCCTTTTACACAGGATAAACGTTTTTTTATTAGATAAAGATGTGTCAAAACTGTAAGAGGAATGATAGGAAGATGAAGGGACCAGTTTTTTTATTCATTATATACTAAATAAAATGACAAACTCGTCAACAGAAATCAAGGAGGAACAAATAAATGAAAAAGTCAGGCCAGAAGAAGCGAAATAAAAAAGTGTGGTTCGGTATTGGTGCCGCAGTGGTCGTCGTCGGATTTATCGGAGCAAAAACAGTTTTTTCTTCAAAAGAAGTTGAACCTGAATACACAACGTATACCATTACAGAAATGGCCTCATTAAAATTAGATGGTCAAGTGAGTTTTTTAGATACTCGGGATATTTTCTTTGATCCTTCTTTAGGAAAAATTGCCGAAATAAATGTTGAAAATGGTAAAGAAGTCAAGAAAGATAGTCCATTGTTAACGTACAATAACTCAGACATCCAAGCCACAGAAACAGAACAAGCGAATGCTGTTAATCGAAACAATCTTCAAGTCCAACAAGCACAAGAGAACGTTAACTTAGCAACTCAAAAATACAATGAAGCCTTAAACAAAGTTGCTGCAGCCAAGCAAAAATTAAACACCGCAAAAGAGGCTGAAGAGAAAGAAACACTAAATGCGGAAATTCAGCAATTGAATGAAGCTGTTAGTGCTGCGAATAGTGAAGTCGCCCAAGCTAACCAAGCCCTTCAATTAGCCAACAGTGATGCCGTCGGAGCAGCAAACACGCTTGAACAAACACGTGGCAAAGTCAACACAGTCGTTACAGCACCAATTGATGGCCAAGTCACTGTCGATGCTAGTGCTATGAGTAGTACCGACAAACCAGTCATTAAAATTGCAACACAAAAGAAAAATATTCAAGGAAAAGTAACCGAATATGATTACGATAAATTACAGACAGGGGAAGAAGTAACAGTGACGACCGTTGGTTCAGGCAAATCAGCGCCAGGCAAAATTGTTTCCATTGCGCAAACCCCAATAGCTAAAAATGAAGGCAATCCAGTAGTGAGTTATCAATTTACAGTAGAAGGTGATTTTCCTTGGGCAGAAGGCTTGTCTACTAGCATCGCTGTGCCGCAAAAACAAATGATTATACCGACAGCAGCAATCCAAAAAGAAGGCGAAAAAGAATTTGTCTATGTTTACAAAGCGGGCAAAGCGAAAAAAACACCGATTGAAACAGAAACAAATTTAGGTCGTAAAGTTGTCAAAAGTGGCTTGAACTGGAAAGACCAAGTGATTGCCAATCCCAATAAAGAATTAAAAGATAATCAAGATGTTCAGGTAGCTGCCAATGATTAAGCTATCCCATATTCATAAATATTATTATTCCGAAGAAGAAACACTGCATGTGTTAGATGATATTAACCTCCAAGTAGACGCTGGAGAATTTTTAGCGATTATGGGTCCTTCTGGTTCTGGGAAATCGACTTTGATTAATTTGCTAGGCTTTATTGATAAAAAGTTTGAAGGAACGTATTTATTTGAAGACCGTGAAATTGGCGACTTTTCTGATAAGGAACTATCCCGAATTAGAAATGAAGCAGTCGGCTTTGTCTTTCAGAATTTTAGTTTAATTGAAACACTAACAGTTGAAGAAAACATTGAATTACCTCTTTTATATAGTGGGTTA
>OKMF01000135.1_pt1 | contig 3510 bp, 5 predicted proteins | sample 1611271 | NCBI WGS metagenome assembly OKMF01 (sample SAMN04436725, study PRJEB24849) | human gut metagenome | biome: human gut; feature: NICU; material: stool | host: Homo sapiens | place: USA: Saint Louis, MO | collected 2010-11-09
GGAAGATACGTGATCTGATCCTTCAACTCAGCAAAAGTTCGATTTATTCAACAAAGCCTAAAGATGCTTGCAGAGAAAAATTACGCAAGCATGGAGTAAGTTCATCTAGCTAAATCCAGTAAAGCCCTTCACAGGGCTTTTAACTCAACCTCTGTAAGAAACCTTAGAATTTTCAATAAGCACTTCCTTATATCCATGTTTATCCAATAACATCTCGACGCCATTAAAAACAAATTGAAAATCCTTGGCTGGTCCAATTATCACACGTTTAATTGGTAATTTTACTCTCTTTTTCATTTCAACGTTTATGTACGGAACCAATCCGTTATTATTCACCCTAAAAAGAACATTCGGAATTTTATATCCAGGAAAAAAAACAAACCTATACTCATTTTCTTCGGAAAAACCATCATTCTTAAAAAATGGGGTCACTTTATTTATTAATCCATAAGAACTTACAAACCATGAAAAGTCATCATCTATTGTCTCGGGCCTCAAATTTAATTCTGAAAAGAAATTATTTATGCTTTCATTCATTTTAACTGTACTTGATTCATTAGTATAGTTGACTTCATTATGAAAAAAAGTCATATCGCTAACATCCAAACCATCAATTAGCTTTTCTTTGTCGAACTCAATACAGACCCCTTGATGCGCGCCATAGCCTCTCCATTGGCTTAATTTATCTGAGTCCATACAAAATGAGATACTGTAAATATGCGTTCCCTTAGTTCCCCCACCATGTCCGCCATTAGATTTACAAATATCCAACGCATCCTGTAGAATCTTTTTCTTTCCTGCGGAAATAATCTTCTCATCAAGATACTGGATTGTATTCTCAAAACATAAAAAACCATGAACCGCTTCATTCCTGTCATTAAGAAAATACAAATTCGTAGCCCATAGAGAATTATTTTCTATAATACCTTTCAATCCATTTAAATCAGTATAATGAAACAAATTCAATTCAACACCTCCATGCTAAATCTCTACAAACAGTAAGAAACACGTATAGTATAGCTTCTTTGAAATACTTCGCACTAAATGCCGAATAACTACCTCTATCAATATACTCTTGCAAAACGTTAAAGCAAACTCATTACTGAATTGGTTTGAATATTAGTAATTCAACCAAAAAGTAATTATCATTATTGTTGATAAATCCAATGAAGTAGGTCACTCAATAACCACCCAACGCCACCACGCCCAACCCTTCGCCGCCTGGGATAGTTTCCTGATTGCTCCATCTCCCATGCTGACGATCTACATAGAGAGGTGATGTCACGACGCTCCTTCTCACGAACAATACGATCGTATGGAACACCGTACTCGTTCAGTAACTGCCGGCGTTGCTCAGGGGTTGGTTCAATAAATTTTTTCATTAGCAAAAATCCTATAAAAAAACCCGCCTGAAGAAGCGGGTGTGATTTGAAAAGCGTCGGTTTACTGTGCCCTGGTCTTTATCCATTCTTGCACTTCAGAGAGTCGCCAAGCACAAATTTTGGGGCCCAGCACCAGATGCTTTGGAAACTGTCCTTTTTTCTCCATAAAAGCACGAGTAGATTTTGGTAGACCAGTCATCCAAAAACATTCCGGTTCTCGGATAACACGTTCCAGATCTGGTATCAGTTCAAGTTCTGCTTTACTCATGAATTTATACATTGGAACGGCTTTGTTGAATAAATCGAACTTTTGCTGAGTTGAAGGATCAGATCACGCATCTTCCCGACAACGCAGACCGTTCCGTGGCAAAGCAAAAGTTCAAAATCACCAACTGGCCCACCTACAATAAAGCCCTCATCAACCGTGGCTCCATAACTTTCTGGCTGGATGATGAAGCTATTCAGGCCTGGTATGAGTCGGCAACGCCTTCATCACGGGGAAGACCTCAGCGCTATTCTGATCTCGCCATCACCACCGTTCTGGTCATTAAACGCGTGTTCAGGTTGACCCTGCGGGCTGCACAGGGTTTTATTGATTCCATTTTTACACTGATGAATGTTCCGTTGCGCTGCCCGGATTACACCAGTGTCAGCAAGCGCGCAAAGTCGGTTAATGTCAGTTTCAAAACGTTCACCCGAGGTGAAATCGCGCATCTGGTGATTGATTCCACCGGGCTGAAGGTCTTTGGTGAAGGCGAATGGAAAGTCAAAAAGCATGGCCAGGAACGCCGTCGTATATGGCGAAAGTTGCATCTGGCAGTTGACAGCAACACACATGAAATCATCTGTGCAGACCTGTCGCTGAACAATGTGACGGACTCAGAAGCCTTCCCGGGTCTTATCCGGCAGACTCACAGAAAAATCAGGGCAGCATCGGCAGACGGCGCTTACGACACCCGGCTCTGTCACGATGAACTGCGGCGTAAGAAAATCAGCGCCCTTATCCCGCCCCGAGAAGGTGCGGGTTACTGGCCCGGTAAATATGCAGACCGTAACCGTGCAGTGGCTAATCAGCGAATGACCGGGAGTAATGCGCGGTGGAAATGGACAACAGATTACAACCGTCGCTCGATAGCGGAAACGGCGATGTACCGGGTAAAACAGCTGTTCGGGGGTTCACTGACGCTGCGTGACTACGATGGTCAGGTTGCGGAGGCTATGGCCCTGGTACGAGCGCTGAACAAAATGACGAAAGCAGGTATGCCTGAAAGCGTGCGTATTGCCTGAAAACACAACCCGCTACGGGGGAGACTTACCCGAAATCTGATTTATTCAACAAAGCCACTGCTATGGTAAATGCGGCATTTTTTAATTATATGGAGTGTATTTTTATGAGAATTAAAAAGCCTCACCTTCGTCCGATAGTCATAACCTTGTCCGTTGGTGGTATTTTTTTGACTTCTATTTTTATGATAGTTGTCATTATGTTTTATCAACACGAAAATATAGAAAAAGATATGCTTGATGCTAATTCATCGTACGCTATGAAAATGTCGGATGTAATGAGCATTTATATTGAAATGGCTCAGGGCGAACTAGCATATGGCGCTAAGAAAATTGAATCAACGACTGATGTTGAATATCTTAAAAATGAGGCTGATAGGCTAAGATTGCAGTCCGGCATGTTTAATTCAGTTATTGTTGTTAGTAATGGCGCTGTTGTTCTGGCAACTTCTCCAGAATCACTTGATTTAGTTGGTGTTCACTTGAACTCAAGTGTCAGTAAATTGGCTATTGAGGGCAAAAAGGCATTTATATCGCAACCTTACAAATCAGTTGCTGGGAATTTGATTGTTTTGTTGTCACATCCTATTTATGATAAGAGTAGTAATTACATAGGGTATATCGGCGGGTCTATACATCTAAAAAAACAGAGTTTATTTAGCGATGTTTTGAGTAGGCATTTTTTAATGGCGACACTGAAATTACCATCGTTAGTGATGATGGTAATGTGATCTTTAATAAAAATAACAGTGTTGTTGGTCGACCGATGGTTATGCCTGATGATTTGAAAGGCTTTGTTGAATAAATCAGATTTCGGGTAAGTCTCCCCCGTAGCGGGTTGTGT
>OKMF01000151.1_pt1 | contig 3073 bp, 1 predicted proteins | sample 1611271 | NCBI WGS metagenome assembly OKMF01 (sample SAMN04436725, study PRJEB24849) | human gut metagenome | biome: human gut; feature: NICU; material: stool | host: Homo sapiens | place: USA: Saint Louis, MO | collected 2010-11-09
TTTCTAAAACAAACACTTTGTGGGCGGCAGTGTCGACAGCGATTTCATTGATTTTTAGTAATTGTGGTGGTTGTTCTGCGTTGCTTAACAATTGATAACGGTTCATATGGGCTTTTGCTCGAGCGACTAATTCATTGGGACTAAACGGCTTGATTATATAATCATCTGCACCTAAGCCAAGCCCACGAATTTTATCAATATCTTCTTTTTTAGCCGAAACAATCATGATCGGCGTTTGCTTTTTTTTCCGAATTGCACGACAGATTTCAAAACCATCCATAGTTGGCAGCATCACATCTAAAATAATTAAATCAAAGGGCTCATTTAAAGCTGCTTCCAATCCTTTTTTTCCATCATGTTCAATTGTGACAGTCATATCGTTAATTTCTAAATAATCTTTTTGCAAATCAGCAATGCTTGGATCATCTTCAATAATTAATACATGTGGTTTCATTTTTCATCCTCCAACAACGGCAACGTAATTATCACGTTGGTGCCGTCTCCTTTTTTACTTGTGACAGTGATTGTTCCCTGATGATAGTCAATAATTTGTTTGACAATACTTAATCCCAAGCCGCTTCCTTTAACTGTTGGGGTTCGAGATTTGTCTACACGATAGAAGCGTTCGAATAAATAAGGTAATTCTTTTTTATCGATACCAATGCCGTTATCTGTAATGGTTAAAACTAAGTCTGTTTGATTATGCGTTAAAGAAATCGTAAAGGCTAGTTGTTCTTTAGTGGGATCCGCAAATTTAATGCTATTTTGAATTAGATTCATCTGCGTGGGATCCATTTGAACGTATAAAGCTTCGGTGGGAAGTACAGAAGTGATCACGAGTTCTTGTTCCAAACGGTATTCTTCAAGAATATGTGCAATAAAACGAGTGAAATTGGTCTTTTCCATTGTAAAGACAGCACGATCTAGGTCTAATTTAGAATACAAAAATAATTCTTCAATTAAATCATTGAGGCCTAAACTTTTTTCATGAATGACCGTTAAATAGCGCTGTTTTTTTTCTTCAGTATTGGCAACGCCATCCATCAAACCTTCAACGTAACCAATAATAGAAGTAATTGGTGTTTTTAAGTCATGAGAAATATTTGCAATTAATTCTTTCCGATTAGCTTCATATTTTTCGCGTTCCGCATTGGCTTCTTCTAAATCTTGCCACATTTGTTCAAAACTAAGTTGGAGCTGTTTGACTTCTGTTGAGACGGTTTGGTGGCTAGTTGGTGTAAATGGATTTTCTTTTTGGGCATCCTTACCCAATGTTTTAGTCGCTTTTTCTAATGCTTCTAATGGCTCGATAGTGGTTTTGGTTAAGCGCTTATTAATGAGCCAAGCTGCCGCAATTGCTACAAGGATAATTAACAAAATCATCCAGATAATCCAGCGTGTGAAGAATTCAAAAAGGCTGCTTTCGCGTTTCAAGACAATAAAGCTCCCGTTAGAACCATCTAAATAATGAAAATCGGATTTGACATAATGATATAGACGCCCTGCATTATCCAGTGTGCCAGTTGGCATAATATTATTCATTTCGTAGTTTGGAATATGTACAGACAAAGATTTTTCTACTAAATTATCCGAATAATAAGGAAACCGTGCATTCTTTCGAATAATCACACTTAATCCTTTTGCCTCAATTGTTTGAATCGTTTCCTTTAATTCTTTACTTAAAGGCGTATCTAGTAATTTCGGTGACTTTTTTAACAGTTGATCTAAGGCCAAATAACTTTCTTCTTCGTTAGCGGTCAATGGTCGTTGCTTATTCATCATTCGGTAAGCTTGGGGCAAACTGGGGACAGTTCCTAATGTGATGTAAGAAGCTAAGGATAAAACAGCTAAAACAGAGGCTAAAGTAATAATGATGGCACTAATATAAGAAATAAAAAAGCGGCGTTTAATGGTCAAAAGCGTCCCTCCTAGTGGTTTTAATCTATTTCTTACTTATAGTGTATTACAAGTGAACAAAAAAAAGCTAGTATTGTTATTAACTTTTTTTCATTTGTTTATAATTTGTTCATTTTTCGGCAAGTAGGAGTTTATAAGGCTTTGCTATTCTAAATATATCAAAAAGAAAAAGGGGATTACCAATCATGAAAAAGAAAAAAGTTTTTAGTGCGCTTACCTTATTAACCTTTAGTACGTTGTTGATTGCAGGCTGTGCTGGCGGAGCCAACTCTGCAACAGATAAATCAAGTGCAGCTAGCTCAAGCACTGCAGTCTCTAGTTCAGCAGAAGCAGCTAAAGAGCAATCAAAAGGACAAGAATTAACAGAAATTTTATCCAGTACTGATTGGCAAGGCACAAAAGTTTACGACAAAAATAATAATGATTTAACAGCAGAAAATGCTAATTTTATTGGTTTAGCAAAATATGATGGTGAAACCGATTTTTACGAGTTTTTCGACAAAAATACTGGGGAAACCCGTGGTGACGAAGGAACATTTTTTGTGACGGGTGATGGCACAAAACGAATTTTAATTTCGCGGACACAAAATTATCAAGCCGTAGTGGATTTAACCGAAGTGAGTAAAGACAAATTTACTTACAAGCGTTTAGGGAAAGATAAACTGGGGAATGATGTTGAAGTTTACGTGGAACACATCCCTTATCACGGGAAAAAATTAGCTTTTACAAATGGACGTGAAGCATTAACCAATCAAACTGGCAAAATTGTGACAAATAAATCAGGGGATAAAATTTTAGGAACAACCTTGTGGAATGGTACAAAAGTCGTAGATAAAAACGGTAATGATGTGACAGCGGCCAATCAAAATTTCATTAGTTTAGCGAAATTTGATCCAAACACAAGTAAATATGAATTTTTCAATTTACAAAAAGGTGAAACCCGCGGCGATTTTGGGTACTTCCAAGTGGTGGACAATAACAAGATTCGGGCCCATGTATCTATTGGTACGAATCGCTACGGTGCAGCGCTAGAATTAACGGAACTAAACAATGATCGATTTACGTATACTCGAATGGGTAAAGATAATGCTGGTAATGATATTCAAGTGTTCGTGGAACATGAACCTTACCAAGGCACATATCACCCAGCCTTTAC
>OKMF01000180.1_pt1 | contig 2815 bp, 7 predicted proteins | sample 1611271 | NCBI WGS metagenome assembly OKMF01 (sample SAMN04436725, study PRJEB24849) | human gut metagenome | biome: human gut; feature: NICU; material: stool | host: Homo sapiens | place: USA: Saint Louis, MO | collected 2010-11-09
AATAGACTTTCTAGAATATCCTAGGGAAGTACCAACAAAGGAAGTTGTGATCATTCCTCAAAATGGAATTGAGCCTAAGTATTTTAATTTAATTCTACAAAGAAATGTAGACAAATTTATTGCAAAGTATGCAACAGGTATCAATATACAAGAAAAGGAAATTGGTAATTTTCCAATAGAGTTATTCAATCGAGAAACCCAAAAAGCCTTTGTTCGGATGATGGATCATATCACGGATGAAATAGCGACGGCAGAAAATGAACTAACCATCTATAAGGAAATGAAAAAAGCTTTTCTTGGTGATTTGATGTTGTAATTTAAGAAAGCGAGTGAAGAAGATGATTCCAAAGTTTAGAGCGTGGGATAAGCGAGAAAACACAATGAGAGATGTAGCTGTCTTACATTTTACTAAAGGTGGTAAGGTCAACAGTATCGAATATTGGAAGACACCTTCCGAATTGAAATCATATCATGTACGAAATTTAGTCCTCATGCAATCAACAGGTTTGAAAGACCTGAACGGCGTTGAAATTTTTGAGGGAGATATTGTTAAGGTCACGGTGAATAATTATGGGACTGGTGAACGATTTGAACAAATCGATAAAGTTGTTTATGAAGACTGCAGATTTTGTTTTAATGACGGCTTTTATTACTCAGAAACTATCAAATATTCTGGATATGAAAATAAAGAAGTCATCGGAAATGTCTACGAAAATCCAGAATTATTGGAGGGAACAGAATGAGCGAGCTAGAAAAGATGGGTAATATTCTTATGGAAACAGCTTTGAATTTTACACACCCAATATTTGAAGATACGTATCCAGAATGGGGAACGGTATGTAACATCGGGGAAGAGCTAGTCAGAATGGCAAAACCAGAATTCAGCGAAAATCAGCAGGTTGTGCTGGATTGGTTGAAAGAATCATGCAAATTAAACGGATTACGTGAAGTTATCGAAATTATGGGATTTTTATCAACTACTGGTGGAAAAATGAAGTATAAGCAAGTAGCTTATGCATATGGTGATTTAAATGATGATGAATTAGCTCAAGTATTACAGTCATTTAGCCAGTGGGTTTGGGAACAGGAGGAAAAATAAATGAAATTTTATGAAATGAAAGAACCTTATTTTGCATTAATCGCTGCTGAAGATGAAAAACAATGTTTAAAACTTTACAAGGATATTGTTTGCGACGTAGAGGACGAAAAAGAGTTTTTCGAGGAAATCAAAACAATTGATAAATACGAAGCGTTCAAAATGCTTGCTAAAAGTCATACAGAAGAGGGTGACAAGACTGGCGCAGAAGAAGCTTTCAATCAGTTAGAAAATCTTGAAGAAAAAGGCGAAGTATTGCTGATTGACAGCGGTTTGCTTTAGGAGGTATCGGAATGAGTATGAGTATTCAACCAGGAGACAAAGTAAAGTATATCGGTGAAGGAGTTCCACAATACACAGACAAATTTTTAGTAGTAAAAACAGTATTAGTGAATGGGTTGATTCTTGAATTTCCTGAGAAAGACAAAAGAAAAGTTGCTCTTGAAGGCGGCGGCATTTGGAACATGAACTCATTAGTTTGCGGATTTAACGAAGTGGAGGAATCTTGTTGAATAAACGCCAAAAAAATAAGCAATTCAAAAAGTGGCTAATTAAAAACGGATATAGCGAAGATGGGAATGTCAGGTGTGTAGAATGCGGTAAAAAAATTGATATGAATGATAAGTGGCAATTAACTTATCAAGCATGTGATTCTACTTGTTATGGCAAAGCAATAAATGCATATCCATAGGAGGGAAACAGCGATGAATAAACAAGAATTGATTGAAGAGTTAGAATGCATAGAAGTTTCTACAGACAGCCTTGATTATTTGAGAGGTGCTGACTATGCCAACGAAAGAGCAATTAGCTTAGCAAAACAGCTAGACGAACCGAAAAAAGTCGTGGTGCCGAAGTTTGTTGCGGAATGGATTGAGTATGCCAAAAAGAAAGGTGATAGTCTAAGCGCTTCATTCAAACCGTGGGACCTATATGGCGCTGAATACGGTAAGGTTAATAGTTGGATAAAGGACAATGAAGAGACGTATGCTCGTGCGTGGTTAGAGGGATATGAAGTCGAGAAAGAGCAGTTGTATTGGGCGGTCAGAGGTGTTACAGATTATTTTAGATGCGACGAGAAAATTATTGTTTTTAAAAAGGAAGAAGAAGCGTTGGAAGTTGCTAATCTCATTGGTATAAATACAGAAGTTAAAAAAATGAATAGTATCGATTGCTCAGAATGCATATCAATTGAAGAGTTAAGGAATGAAAATGAAGAACCTCTATTTTATGTTGCTTTACCAAAAATCGGTGACACAGAGTTTTGTTATCTTTGGACTGATACCGATGGAGCTGTATATACACAAGGCAATAAAGGGTTATGCATCGGAAGACTGAAACATACAGAACAAGAAATAAAATCGATTGATGAACGTTACTGGCCGTTTGCTGTGAAGGTGGATGGTGAATAAATGAAATACCAGGTTAGCTGGGAAAACAAATTAACAAACGAAATAAATATACATGGAACGTTCGAGACATTGCAAGACGCCTTACAATCAATTTATGATTGGTGGGACAAAAATGAATTTACTCCACGTTACATTCGGCACTGGAACACTGGAAATCGTGCGACTATTGATTACGGAAGTCACCACATGTTTTATTATATTTCGGAAGTAGAGGATGAATAAATGGAAGATATCTTAATTATACTAGCTTTAGCACTTTACTTTTTGTTAGGCTACATTGTTGGTGAACGTAAATATCTTAAAGTGATGA
>OKMF01000188.1_pt1 | contig 2687 bp, 4 predicted proteins | sample 1611271 | NCBI WGS metagenome assembly OKMF01 (sample SAMN04436725, study PRJEB24849) | human gut metagenome | biome: human gut; feature: NICU; material: stool | host: Homo sapiens | place: USA: Saint Louis, MO | collected 2010-11-09
GTTTGCAGCGCGTTCGATTTCAATTGTAGATACAGCAGCATCAGCAAGTTTTGTTGCGATAAATTTACGGATTCTTAAATCTTCGTGTAAGAATTCAGCATACTCTTTTTCAGCATACCATTTCGCATCCCAGTCGCGGATGATGCCTACACGCATTCCAATTGGATGTACTTTTTGACCCACTGATTGTCCCTCCTCTTAAATGTTTAAGCTCTGTTTTCATAAAGAAAACAGCCTATTTCATGAGACTTATTTCTCTGTTACAACTACTGTGATGTGACTAGTACGTTTGTTGATTGGTGAAGCTGAACCTTTTGCACGAGGACGGAAACGTTTCATTGTTGGTCCTTCGTTAACAAATGCTTCAGATACGACTAAGCTTTCAACGTCTAAGTCAAAGTTGTTTTCTGCGTTAGCAACTGCTGACATTAAAACTTTTTCAATGATTCCAGCAGACTTGTTCGGTGTGAATTTCAAGATTGAAATTGCATCCGCAACGCTTTTCCCTCTGATAAGATCGATTACTAAACGTGCTTTACGAGGTGAAGTGCGAACTGTTTTTGCAGTTGCTTTAGCTGATGTAATTTGTTCTGACATTTGCATATCCTCCCCTCAAAATTAGCGTTTAGTTTTTTTATCGTCAGCAACGTGGCCACGATAAGTTCTAGTTGGTGCAAATTCACCTAATTTATGTCCTACCATGTCTTCTTGAATGTAAACAGGGACATGTTTCCGTCCATCATATACAGCGATTGTGAAACCTACGAATGATGGAAAAATTGTAGAGCGGCGAGACCAAGTTTTAATTACTTTTTTCTTTTCGGCACCTTGTTGTGCTTCGACCTTTTTCATCAAATGATCATCGACGAAAGGTCCTTTTTTTAAACTACGACCCATGGTGAACCTCCTCTCAAAATGTACGACACATGGTCAAAAAAATTATTTAGTACGACGACGAACGATAAGTTTGTCTGATTTAGCTTTTTTATTACGTGTTTTGTATCCAATTGCTGGTTGACCCCATGGAGATACTGGCGCTTTACGTCCAATTGGTGTTTTACCTTCACCACCACCGTGTGGGTGATCGTTAGGGTTCATTACGCTACCACGAACAGTTGGGCGTTTACGCATCCAACGAGAGCGGCCAGCTTTACCAATGTTGATTAATTCGTGTTGTTCGTTACCAACTGAACCGATTGTTGCACGGCAAGTTGCTAAGATCATACGAACTTCGCCAGAGTTTAAGCGGATTAATACGTATTTGCCTTCTTTACCAAGTACTTGCGCGCTTGTTCCAGCTGAACGGATTAATTGTCCACCTTTACCAGGTTTAAGCTCGATGTTGTGTACTACTGTACCAACTGGAATGTTTTGTAATGGTAATGCGTTACCAACTTTGATGTCAGCTTCAGCACCACTTTCAACGATTTGACCTACTTCTAATCCTTTAGGAGCAATGATATATCGTTTTTCACCGTCTGCATATACAACTAAAGCGATGTTTGCTGAGCGGTTTGGATCATATTGAATAGAATCAACTTTTGCATTGATACCATCTTTGTTACGTTTGAAATCGATAACACGGTATTGACGTTTGTGTCCACCACCATGGTGTCTTACAGTCAATTTACCTTGGTTGTTACGTCCCGCTTTTTTCGGTAGCGGTTTTAATAATGACTTTTCAGGTGTAGTTTTCGTGATTTCTGCGAAATCTAACGAAGTCATATTACGACGACCATTTGTTATTGGCTTATACTTTTTAATAGCCATTGTCGCTTACCTCCTTAATGGTAATTGGTTTATTAGTTAAATAAGTCGATTGATCCTTCTTTAAGAGTTACAATCGCTTTTCTTCTTTTGTTTGTATAGCCTTGGTAACGGCCCATACGTTTTTTCTTAGGTTTGTAATTCATGATATTAACACTTGCAACTTTTACGTTGAAGATTTCTTCAACTGCCATTTTCACTTGTGTTTTGTTAACACGAGTATCAACGTCGAAAGTGTATTTGTCTTCAGCCATTGCTTCAGAAGATTTCTCAGTGATTACGGGGCGCTTAAGAATATCTCTTGCTTCCATTATCCGAGCACCTCCTCAACTTTTTTAGCAGCAGCTTCAGTAATTACTAAGCTGTCAGCATTAGTGATATCTAAAACATTTAAACCTTGAGCAGTTGTCACTTGAACGCCAGGGATGTTGCGTGCTGATAATTCAACATTTACATCTTCGTTTTCAGTAACTACTAATACTTTTTTAGGTTGTTCTAATGTAGATAATACATTTTTGAATTCTTTAGTTTTTGGAGCTTCGAAGTTGAATGCGTCAACTACAGTTAAGCCATTCTCTTGAACTTTGAAAGATAATGCTGAGCGTAAAGCTAAACGACGCATTTTCTTAGGCATTTTGTATGCATAACTTCTTGGAGTTGGTCCGAATACGATACCACCGCCACGCCATTGTGGAGCACGGATTGTACCTTGACGAGCACGACCTGTTCCTTTTTGCTTCCATGGTTTACGTCCGCCACCGCTTACTGCTGAACGATTCTTAACAGCATGCGTACCTTGACGTAATGAAGCACGTTGTAAATTAATAGCTTCGAATAAAACGCTATTATTTGGCTCAATACCGAATACTGCATCGCTTAATTCGATTGAACCTGATTGAGTTCCGTCTAATTTTAAAACA
>OKMF01000308.1_pt1 | contig 1977 bp, 6 predicted proteins | sample 1611271 | NCBI WGS metagenome assembly OKMF01 (sample SAMN04436725, study PRJEB24849) | human gut metagenome | biome: human gut; feature: NICU; material: stool | host: Homo sapiens | place: USA: Saint Louis, MO | collected 2010-11-09
GTTTCTCGTACTTCTCTTTCGCTTCTTCTTTACTCTCTGCCTCAACAACTGTAAACCTTTGATTGCTTTTAGCTTTAGTTATGTGTGTATGCTTGCGTCCTGTTGAATCTTTGAATGTTGTGACTAAGTATTGCGTCACTTCCCCAAAACCTCCTTGACTCGATCTAAGATGTCTTTACACTCCGCTACTTCCGAAGCCTTTTGCTCCACGTTCTGAAACACTCTCGAATTCCTCCACTTGCTTTAGTTCAGGTGTCCATATAGGCACGATAACCAGTTGTGCTAGTTTGTCGCCTTTGTTGATTTGGTAAATTCTTCTTCTGCCTCTTCCATCTTGTACATAGTTACCTTTTATATCTAAAATGCTTATTAATCCATCTTCTAATTCAGCGTCTATATCATCATATAAAAAGGGTATTCCATCACGTTCTTCATCATTCTTAATATTAATCCCTAAATTGCCGTGATATCCGGCGTCTATCTTGCCTGTTTCAATCACTAAATGTGTTTTACTACTTACACCACTACGGCTAGTTAATAGCCCGACATAGCCCTCTGGTATGCTTACAGCTACATCTGTTTTAATCACTGCCTTTTCTTGTGGCTCAAGTACGACAGTTTCAGCTGAGAATATGTCATAACCTGCATCCGTCTTATGATTTCGTTCGGGCATTCTAGCATTTTCTGATAATAGCCTTACTTGTAATGTGTTAGTCATTTTCCTGCTCCTCCTTGATTAAATGAATTGGTTTAACAACAAAGTCTATAAGACTAATAATAGATCCGTCAGATAACTTGTAATGCGTGTCTCTAATATCGCCAACAAGTTGTACAATTTCTAAAGTTGAATTTGTTTCTGGATTAAAAACCTTGTCTCCTACACTAATGCTCATTTTCCTGTTCCTCCTCATATTTATAGACAACTTGACCTGCCATAATCCCTACTGCTTCATCAAGACCAATATCTTCTTTGAGTGCATCTTGCATAGCATTAGGTAAACCTTCAAGTATTTCATCAAACGCTCGCGCTTTCTTATATACGTCCTCAATCTCTTTTAGTAATCCCTCTGTATCATTACCGTTATACGCACTAGCACTGATAACGGATTGTTCAATTTGTTCGCGATTATTCATCATTTCCATCTCCTCTAAAATAAAGTTAGTTGCTTCTGTTCCTCGTATTCCAAACCATGTTGCTTTATATATATTTCGAGCTCTTCAGCAGTATCAAATGTCTTTTTCACACCTTGCCAGCCTGGTACGATATGCCCGTGAAAGTAATAAGTGCTATTCACTACATGGATATGTGCCACTCGTTCGTTATCCTGATACAGATATCTTTTAGAGCCGAAAAATTGGTTTAAGCGTTCTTTACGTGCGCTATCTGTCATGGTCGTCACTCCTTTTAACAATTAGGCAGTCCAAACGACATGCATTCGTAATATAGTTCTTCATTCCTTATGCTTGTCTTATAGTTCTCAATCACATTGCTAACTTCTTTATGACTCATTGCTTTAACTTGTTCGTCTGTATATTTTTCGCAGTCTTCTAATTCCAGTTGCTCCTGTAATGACATTACGTAATCAACTTGTTTTTGCGTTGCCATCGTTACCCCTCCCACAAGTCTAACACTCTATCGACGTAAAACTTCGCCTTTGCTAAATCCTCATGACCATTCTTTAACGGTGCTCTAGACAAGTATTTGATTGCATTACCTATTGCGAATGCTAATTGTGGTGGATACTGTGCCGTAACTTGTTCGATGAAATCTATAATTTCAATGTCGCCGTATGTGTAATGCGCAGGTTGTTTAACATTGTCTTGTGTTTCATTCATATCTACTTTTCTGTTACTGATTATGCTCATTATGCTTCACTCCATTTCTTGAACATTTGGTTATAAGTGACATCGAACCAGTACGGATCACGTGAATGTTTTTGAGGCGTTCCATCATAAAGCCATGGTCTCAATCTTCTC
>OKMF01000326.1_pt1 | contig 1925 bp, 1 predicted proteins | sample 1611271 | NCBI WGS metagenome assembly OKMF01 (sample SAMN04436725, study PRJEB24849) | human gut metagenome | biome: human gut; feature: NICU; material: stool | host: Homo sapiens | place: USA: Saint Louis, MO | collected 2010-11-09
GGGCCGCGCCTTGTTGAAACCCTATTTCAAAATAAATTTTACCGTCTGCTTTAAGCATCGTTTGACTTTCATGAATTAATTGTTGGTATAAAGCCAAACCGTTATTTTCAGCGAATAAAGCGGTTTTAGGTTCATACGTTCGGACACTTGCATCCATTAAATGCCATTCTTGTTCACTAATATAGGGCGGATTAGAAATAAGCAGATCAATTTTTTCAGAAGCAACTGGCTGTAAGCCATTCCCATGATAAAATTCGATGTCAGCACCTAATACTTTCGCGTTTTGTTTAGCGACAGTCAACGCTTCCTCTGAAAGATCAATGGCAATAACTCGCCAGTTGGGCCGTGCCAGTTTCAAGCTAATCGCAATGACACCTGTCCCTGTTCCGACATCCACGACCGTCAAAGGAGTATCTGGGTTGGCTTTTAAGCAACGCTCGACTAATTCTTCTGTTTCTGGCCTAGGAATCAAAGTATGTTCATTAACAATAAAGGAATGTCCATAAAATTCAGCTTGTCCTAGTAAATATTGTGCTGGGTAATCTGTCAATAATTGGGCTAAATCCGTTTTTAATTGTTCCTCTTCTTCTTTAGGCATTTCTTCTTGCATATGCAGGAGCCACTGCGTTTTATCCCAACCTTTACGTTCTAAAAAAACATAGTGAATAGCATAGCCTTCTTTGCCTTGCGCCTCTAAAAAAGAAGAAGCCCAGTTAAGGACTTCAAAGTAACGTTTAGCCATTTTGCATCTCTTCTAATTTCGATGTTTGATCATATAAGACTAATGCATCAATGATTTCATCTAATTTACCAGCAAGAATCTGGTCTAGTTTTTGGATGGTTAAACCAATACGATGATCCGTTACTCGATTTTGTGGGAAGTTATACGTTCTGATTCGTTCTGAACGATCTCCGGTCCCCACCGCCGATTTACGGTTAGCATCATATTCACTTTGTGCTTCTTGTTGAATTTGGTCATACACACGAGCACGCAAAACTTTCATTGCTTTTTCACGGTTTTGAATTTGAGACTTCTCAGAAGATGTTGCAATGACACCAGTTGGTAAATGGGTAATACGTACTGCAGAGTCAGTTGTGTTTACGTGCTGACCACCTGCACCACTTGAACGATACGTATCGATTTTCCCTGTGTCTGGCATAAACTGGTTCAGGGGATCTTCAGTCGTAATCCGACATTGAATAGCCGCGCCTTTTAATGTCAATTCGTTTTGTTTTGGCAAATGCATATCTTTATGCAAATCAAGCCCTTGTGCAATTTGTAATTGAGAGATCACAATATCAATATCTGTAATCATTTCTGTGATAGTATGTTCTACCTGAACACGAGGATTCACTTCAATAAAATAAAACTGATCCCCTTCTACTAAAAACTCAACCGTTCCCGCATTCACGTAGCCGACATGCGCCATTAACTGTACAGCAGCCGAACAAATGGCTGCTCGTTGTTCTTCATTCATTGATACACATGGTGCGACTTCTACCACTTTTTGGTGGCGTCGTTGAACGGAACAATCACGTTCAAATAAATGCAAGACATTCCCATGATGATCGCCTAAAATTTGTACTTCGATATGTTTAGGATTAGAAATATACTTTTCAACATAAACCTCGTCAGAACCAAAGGCTGCTTTCGCTTCACTTTTTGCTCTTTCGTAACCTTCTCGTGCTTCTTTGGCATCGTGGGCAACGCGCATCCCGCGACCGCCGCCACCTAAAGCAGCTTTAATCATGATAGGAAAGCCATGCGTTTCACCAAAAGCTACGACCTCTTCCACCGTTGCTACTGGCCCATCTGAGCCTGGAATCGAAGCAATCCCCGCAGCTACAGCTGCTTCTTTCGCTTTAATTTTGCAGGATTATCCTGATAACGTCCTGCGTTTCGCGTTGCTGAGCTGGGTCGGGGC
>OKMF01000344.1_pt1 | contig 1854 bp, 3 predicted proteins | sample 1611271 | NCBI WGS metagenome assembly OKMF01 (sample SAMN04436725, study PRJEB24849) | human gut metagenome | biome: human gut; feature: NICU; material: stool | host: Homo sapiens | place: USA: Saint Louis, MO | collected 2010-11-09
AATTATAGTTCAAAAACTTTTCTTAATTCAGTCGTCACTGGCGAGCAATCAGGATTTGTTTCCATAATATCTTCCATATAGTTCCACCATTTTTGATTGATTGGCGTCAGTGCTATTTGCTCCCAGCGAGCTTCATCTTCTATTTCTAAATAACCAAAAAGTGTACTGGTTTCAGGATTTAAAAAAATTTGATACTTAATTACCCCATGTTCTTTCAGCATTTGACGCATTTCTGGCCATAACTTCTCATGACGTCGTTGATATTCGGCATGTTGATCAGGATATACTTGCATACAAAAGGCTTTTTTTATCATAGCTTTCTCCGTTTTGATACTTTCTCTTCCAAATAGCCAACTTTCGGTGTCACACCAAACGCTTCTGCTAAGCGCCATAAATCTGCATCTGAAATTGTTTGGCGAACGCCTCCTTGCGCACAAACATAAGTGTACACTTCAGCGGCTTTTTCGGCAGTTTCAATTAAACCAAATACTTCATCCATATCACGGCCAGCACCATAAATACCATGTTGCGGCCATAAAACCAAACGAGATTCTTTCATTTTTTCAGCCGTTGCTACACCAATTTCATTCGTTCCAGGAACCAACCACGGAATAATACCAACACCGTCTGGAAATACTACTAAACATTCGGTACACATTTGCCATAATGTTAGTAAAGACTTTTTCATCTAATTCGTGGGTAAAACTCATTGCTAATAAATGACTCGCATGATTATGCATGACAATGCGATTTTCTGGATCAACAGCTAAACGAGCAATATGGCTCATAAAATGGCTAGGTAATTCACTCGTTGGCACAGCTTCATCTTCTAAGCCCCACAATAGTTCTAATTCCTGGCCATTTTCACTAACTCGTAAAATCCCTAAGTTTTCGCTTGGTGCATCACAGACATTTTTAAAATATTTTCCTGAGCCTGTCACGATAAAATATTTTCCTGCTAATTTCGTTGCATCAAATTTCATTGGAATCTTTCGGAGCACTTGTGTTGGATTTAGGAAAGGTAAAATCTCCTCCTCTTTTAATAAATACGAAATATTTCCGCCATTTCGTTCATCCCAACCTAAACGATATAAATTTTTGGTCGTTTTGACCATTTCTTCCACAAATGGTGCTTGTAACACGTTCATTTTTTTCATTTTAGAAGTTCCTCTCGTTTGTTAATTTTATGAAAAACGACAACTATCTTTACCTGTTGGCAATTGACGAGTTGGTAAAATCACTTTTTCGTATTCTTGAACATCCGTTAACCAATCTAAGCCGATAGGTACGTGATTTTCTTGACAGTAGTAGTTCCAGATATCGGCAAATGGAAAGTCTTTTAACTCTTCCGTTAAGGCTAAACGTGTGGTAAAATCTCCCATCAATTCAGCTTCTTTTAAGACGTTTGTTGGCTCAAGCATCGCTTTCATTAACGCTTTTTGTGTATTGCGGGTGCCAATCACCCAAGCGGCAACACGATTGATTGTGGCATCAAAGAAATCTAAGCCCACGTGTGTTTTTCCTAATAAATCATTGCGAACTAACTCCTTGGCAATTTCTTGCAATTCATCATCCATAATGACAACGTGGTCACTATCCCAGCGAACTGGACGACTGACATGTAATAGCATTCCTTCGCCAAATAAGGATAATGAAGATAACTTATTAGAAATCACTTCTGTTGGATGAAAATGACCAGCATCTAAACAAATTAATTTATTCCGCGTTAAACCGTAGCCCATATAAAATTCATGAGACCCAACTGTATAGGCTTCTGAACCAATCCCAAAGAGCTTGCTTTCCACCGCATCGACTGTATAAGCTGGATCAATTTCCTCTGAAAAAATTTCATCT
>OKMF01000470.1_pt1 | contig 1551 bp, 2 predicted proteins | sample 1611271 | NCBI WGS metagenome assembly OKMF01 (sample SAMN04436725, study PRJEB24849) | human gut metagenome | biome: human gut; feature: NICU; material: stool | host: Homo sapiens | place: USA: Saint Louis, MO | collected 2010-11-09
GAATTAGTGCGCTTTGAATTTTCCGTGAAAGAAAAAACGGATATTGTGTTTGCTGGTCTAGGTTGGATTACTGTCACAGAACCTGGTGTAGTCGCTGGTTGGGCGCCTAAAGGTGTCGATGTTTTACGTAGAAAAGCATTAATTTAAATTTTAGAGAGAAGGCAAACAATTTGAAACTTAGAGGAAAACAAAAACGTTATTTACGTTTTCAAGTAGGCAAAGGTGGTTTGAATGACGCAATGATTACACAAATTGATGAAGCGTTGGAAAAACGTGAATTGATTAAAATTACGTTATTACAAAATACAGATGAAGTAGCAGAAGAGGTTGCAGAAGAACTAACAGCAGCCATTCATTGCGATGTGGTACAAATTATTGGTCGCGTGTTGGTCTTATTCAAGCCATCAAGTAAAGAAAAATATCAAAAAATTTCAGCAGCAGTCAAAGAGATTTAATATTGGAGGGATGAACAATGGGAGAAAAAAGACAAGCGCGTCAAGGAGCGGACGTTCTCTTGCAAGAGGAACCGTTACGTTTTCAAACAAGAAAGCAAGTCGGCTTGTTAGGTGGTAATTTTAATCCCGTTCATTTAGCACATCTTGTCATGGCCGATCAAGTTCAAAATCAACTAGGTTTGGACAAAGTTTACTTAATGCCTACGTACTTACCACCACATGTAGACGAAAAGAAAACAATTAGCAGTGAACATCGGTTAGCGATGTTAGAACTAGCAGTGGCTGATAATCCCTGCTTAGATATTGAGCCAATTGAGTTAATTCGCAAAGGCAAAAGTTACACGTATGATACGATGAAAGCTTTAAAAGAAGCCAATCCAGATACTGATTATTATTTTATAATTGGTGGAGATATGGTGGAATACTTGCCCAAATGGCATCGGATTGATGACTTACTCCATTTAGTTCAATTTGTCGGCATTCGGCGTCCTAATTATCCAACGGAATCTACCTATCCAATTATTTGGGTCGATGTTCCGCAGATGGCGATTAGTTCCACTTTGATTAGACAAAAAGTCAAAAGTGGTTGCTCAATACGCTATCTTCTTCCAGAGAATGTGATAAACTATATTCAAGAGAAGGGACTGTATCAAGATGAGCTGGATAACAAATTATGATGCTGCACAACGTGAATTATTAATGCAAAAAGTTCAAATGCAAATGAGTGAACGTCGCTTTCGCCATGTGTTAGGAGTCGAGGAAACAGCTGTGGCCTTGGCAGCGAAATATGGTGCCGATGAAGCGAAAGCCAGTATTGCTGCTTTGACGCATGATTACGCCAAAGAACGTCCAAACGATGAATTCGAGTTGATTATTCGCCGAGATGGTTTTGATTTGGCTTTATTAAACTATGGCAATGAAATTTGGCATGGCTTAGTTGGGGCGGATATTGTTCAACGGGAATTAGCCATTGATGACGAAGAAATCTTGCAGGCAATTCGTGTGCATACAACTGGGGCTGCTAAGATGAGCTTGCTAGATAAAATTATTTATGTCGCAGATTACATTGAACCAGGACGTGATTTTCCAGGTGTGA
>OKMF01000609.1_pt1 | contig 1332 bp, 2 predicted proteins | sample 1611271 | NCBI WGS metagenome assembly OKMF01 (sample SAMN04436725, study PRJEB24849) | human gut metagenome | biome: human gut; feature: NICU; material: stool | host: Homo sapiens | place: USA: Saint Louis, MO | collected 2010-11-09
GGTTAAAAATGTTTTTACAAGAGCAACTTACCTATTCTGATGGTTTAGCCATGCGTTTAGTTTATGATGCATTGGAAAATGATGATACACAAAAAGTATTACACATAGATAAGCTGATGTTTGTTCAAAACTTACCTAAAGAAACACGTGTTGGTGCAAAACAAATGGGGACTCGCATGGTTAAATTGGCTTTAGAACTTTATAATAACCCATGGATTGCTTGGTATCATCAACAAATGCAAGATAAGAAAGCAAAGTTAAATCCAGCTATTTGTTTTACTATGCTAGGCCATTATTTAGGTGTAGATATTGAAACGATTATTGATTACTATTTATATCAAAATGTTTCAAGTTTAACTCAAAATGCTGTTCGTGCTATTCCACTTGGACAAACTGCTGGTCAAAAGATAGTTACTCACATGATTCCTTATATAGAAGAAACAAGAAAGCAGATTTTCGAATTAAAAGAAGCAGATTTTGGCATGACAGCGCCTGGTTTAGAACTAAATCAAATGGCGCATGAGAATGTCAATGTTAGAATTTTCATATCATAGGAGGTTATAATTGTGGCAAATCCGATTAAAATTGGTATTGGTGGTCCTGTAGGTGCAGGTAAAACACAATTAATTGAAAAAGTTGTAAAACGTCTTTCAAAAGAAATGAGCATCGGCGTTATTACAAATGATATATATACAAAAGAAGACGAAAAGATATTAGTAAATTCAGGAGTTCTACCTGAAAGTCGAATCATTGGTGTTGAAACTGGTGGATGTCCTCATACTGCGATTCGTGAAGATGCATCTATGAACTTTGCAGCAATAGACGAATTATTAGAACGTCATGACGATATAGAACTAATTTTCATAGAATCTGGTGGCGATAACTTATTTAGCTCCCTATGTTGGTGCATCATTAGAACAAATGGCTGAAGATACTAAAGTATTTCGTGGTAAACGTCCATTTACTTTTACTAACTTAAAAACCGACGAAGGTTTGGATGAAGTTATCGATTGGATTGAACGCGACACTTTACTCAAAGGATTATCATAATGGATGAACAACAATGGACTGGGCAACTTGATTTAACAGTGTTTTTTGATGGCAATCGATCAGTGTCAAGAGATATTTTCTTTGAAAAAGCACTTAAAGTGATACGTCCAGTTTATCTAAATCAATCTACCATTCCTACATTTTATATAGTAAATGTAGGTGGTGGCTATTTAGATGGAGATCGTTACCGTATGAATGTGAATGTCGAAGATAACGCTAAAGTGACATTGACATCTCAAGGTGCAACAAAAATATACAAGACACCTTCCAATCATGTTGAGC
>OKMF01000660.1_pt1 | contig 1274 bp, 1 predicted proteins | sample 1611271 | NCBI WGS metagenome assembly OKMF01 (sample SAMN04436725, study PRJEB24849) | human gut metagenome | biome: human gut; feature: NICU; material: stool | host: Homo sapiens | place: USA: Saint Louis, MO | collected 2010-11-09
ATACAATGTTTTTACCATTTCTACTTATAAAAATTGATGTATTTTCTTGAAGAATAAATCCATTCATCATGTAGGTCCATAAGAACGGCTCCAATTAAGCGATTGGCTGATGTTTGATTGGGGAAGATGCGAATAATCTTTTCTCTTCTGCGTACTTCTTGATTCAGTCGTTCAATTAGATTGGTACTCTTTAGTCGATTGTGGGAATTTCCTTGTACGGTATATTGAAAGGCGTCTTCGAATCCATCATCCAATGATGCGCAAGCTTTTGAATATTTTGGTTGATCGATATAATCATGAATCAATCGATTTTTAGCCTCACGCGCTAAGTTAATATCTGTGAACTTAAAAATTCCTTTAACAGCTTCTCTGAAAGATTTTGAATTTTTTTTAGGAATGGTGGTAAAGATATTTCTTAGGAAGTGAACTTGGCATCTTTGCCAACTTACGTTGGTGAAGGATTTTCTAATGGCAGAGACTAATCCTTTGTGCGCATCAGAAATAACGAGTTCCGTACCTTGTAAACCGCGTTCTTTTAGGTATTCAAAAAATGTTGTCCAGGTCTCTTCGCTTTCGCCACTTTGAATCATGAAGCCGATAATTTCACGGTCGCCATCTTTGGTTATTCCAATCGCTATATGACAGCTTTTTGAGAGTACTCGATTTTCTTCTCGTACTTTTATATAGAGTACATCGGTCATTAAGTAAGGATAATTTTTTTCTGATAATAAACGATTCTGCCACTCGTTAACCATAGGTTCTAGCTGTTCTGTTAAGCTAGAAACGAAGGACTTAGAGACGGATTTACCACAAAGTTCTTCCACAATTTTTGATACTTTACGAGTTGAAACGCCTGATACATACATTTCCAACATTGAAGCCATGAGGGCTTTTTCGTTTCGTTGATAACGTTCAAACACTGTGGGTGAAAAATGGCCATCACGTGTTCTGGGTACTTTTAATTCTAGCGTGCCTACACGTGTCGTAAAGCTGCGCTCATAATAGCCATTTCGTTGACTTTGTCGGTTTTCTGTTCGTTCATATTCTTTTGCTTGAATATATTCTGTTCGTTGATTTTCCATTAGTTGATTAAATACCGTTGTTAAAATATTTTTAGAAACGTCATCCTTTACAGAATATTCAATAATGCTTTGAATCTCTTCGCTTTTCAGTGTAAAATGTACTTGGGTCATGTAAAAGTCCTCCTGGGTATGTTTTTGTCGTTAAAAACATTGTACCGTAAAAGGACTGTTATATGGCCTTTTTACTTTTAC
>OKMF01000952.1_pt1 | contig 1022 bp, 1 predicted proteins | sample 1611271 | NCBI WGS metagenome assembly OKMF01 (sample SAMN04436725, study PRJEB24849) | human gut metagenome | biome: human gut; feature: NICU; material: stool | host: Homo sapiens | place: USA: Saint Louis, MO | collected 2010-11-09
GCCGAACTATCACTTGAGCGTGAGCACGCAGGCTGCGGAGATGTCGGGCCAGTCGGGCGACACCAAGGACGCTTCGGACACGATCACCCTGTCCAGCGACGGGTCGAAGACCGAGAACGTGAACGGCACCGCGACCCTGCATTGGCGTGGCGTTGACGGCACCGAGAAGACGGTGGCGAAGCGGTTCACCGCATCCAACAAGGGCAATGCCACGGTGAGCGCGTCCTTCAGGGACATGGACGCCTCGTGGGAGTCGTGGCCTGCGGGCAAGCGCTGGTGGGACGTTGACGTGGCGAAGCAGGGCGGCATGGCCGAGGCGGTCTCCCACAAGGGAGAGAACGACGGCAAGGAGTCCGGCGAGAAGACCACCACCCCGCCCGAGAAATGGCTGACCAACGGGGCCGGCGACACGGTGCGGGACGGCAACGACTCCATCGCGTCCGGCTCGCTGTACACGGCGCACATCAAGGGACGTGGTGATCGGCGGCACCGAGCAGGACGACGTGAGCAAGGTGACCGTGACCGACGCGAACGGCAACATCGTGCCGGCGGACATTTCCATCGACGATTCCATCGATGGCAAGCGCGTGGTCAAGGCGCACGCCACCGCCCCGCATTCCGGCCTCTACACGCTGAACGTGCCACAGTCGGCCAAGCCCACCGGCGGCGACTACGAGATCAACGACGGTTCCGTGGCGTGCTGGAACGGAGACAACGGCACCGGCAGCCTGGCCGACTGCCAGACCGGCAACAACGACAGCGTGGGCAAGGTCACGCCGACCCCGGACAAGGTGTGGGTGCTGGACGAGTCCGGCGCTCTCGTGGCCGAGGACAAGGGTTGGACCAACCAGCAGGGCGTCGATCAGAAGACGTTCCTCGTGGGCGACCAGGTGGGCGTGGTCGTCAACGGCAGCGTTCCCGCGCATCTGCTCAACCCGCTGGCCTCCTACAGCATCACCGATGATCTGACCGGTTCGGTCCAGTGGATCGACTGGAAGTCCGGCAAGGGCAAGGTGTTCGTC